>Ga0210380_10000999_pt1 | contig 11722 bp, 9 predicted proteins | sample PLM4_5_coexredo_FD_155476 | JGI IMG/M metagenome (GOLD analysis project Ga0210380, IMG submission 155476) | Groundwater sediment microbial communities from an aquifer in East River, Colorado, USA - PLM4_5_coex redo | ecosystem: Environmental > Terrestrial > Soil > Riparian zone | place: USA...
CGGAGAAGTATACCGTAGTGCCGATCTTAAGCCTTGAGGAGAATCCCCCGCCCAGCGATCCTGTCTTGAACGCCTCACCCCACGCTGTGACCCTGATGACGTCGCCAGTCTGGCACAAGTTCGCAGCCACTGTGGTCGATCCCAGGTCTTGGTTGCCCACAGTAGAGGAGGCGACGTCGGCGAAGTTCTTGTACAGCAACCGGGTGGGAGTCGTGACCAACGGAGCCCAGCCGGTGTTACCTGCGCCCGTCTCTTTGATATACAGGGCCGTGCTGACCCCACCGTCGGTCCGCTCAAAGACCGTCCCGACCGGAGCGGTAACCACGCCCTCAGGCGAGCCCGTGCCCGAACGGAAGTTGGAGGCGGTCATGAGCCCAGTGACCACCGCCGTGCCAAGTGCCGTGAACCCTCCAGCGACTTCGAACGCATCATCGGTCTTCAACTTGTCGGCCGACACACGGTACAGGTTGGTATCAACAGCGCCAGCGCCCGAACCCCATTGCTGCTTGCCGCTGGCATCGACATTGAACCGATCTACCGAGTCGCCACTGACTCGTGCCGAGATCACTTGGACGTTGGTCGCCCGCAGGAACCGCATCTCGTCCTGCAACTCCAGCATGTCGGCCTGGAGCCGCTGCAGTTGAACGTCGACAGCCCCCGAGCCCGGACCCCAGGTCATCTTGCCTGCCGCATCCCGGACGTATCGGGGGTTGCCTTCGCCGGTCACCTTGGACGAGTTGGCGACCGTGGTCCCCGCTGCGTAGAGCGCCACAGCGATCTGCTCGTTGGCGATCCGATTGACCTCCGCCAACATGACCGCCGACAGCGTGTGCTCGATCACCGCCAGGTTGGCGTGGGCCTGAGCGGTCGAGCCGTCGTACGCACGAGTGATACCGGAGAGGGAAGTCCCGGACCGTGAGGTCACCAGGATCTTCTCCTCAGTCGCCAGACCACGATCGATCGTGGCAACGAACGGACCGGGGGAGCCAGTCGGCCATCCGGTACCACTCGTGATCGAGAACGTCGTGACCGCATTGTTGATGGCTCCGGCCAGCGTCGTTGCAGGGGCGGACCCCAGGATCTGTTCTAGTCCCATATCAGACTCCGACCGTTAGAAGTGTCACGTTCACGATGGATTCGAACCACTCTCGCTGATCATCCCACTTGGCCGACGTCATCGCCAACCCCTCGACCTTGACCAACCAGGAGTGAATGCCCTCCTGATAGAGTACCACACGACCGGACTGGGCGAGAGCCAGCAACGACCCATAAAGGGCGAACCGGTCCTGGCTCTCCAACACCGTCTCGATCAGCCCAACCGCCACAGTCGAGAACAGGATGATCGGGACCAGGATCGCCTCTTGCCGGTCCGGCGACGGAGCGGCGTGGGTGGACCAGCGGGTGAGAGTCGGCCCGAGCGACGCACCTTTGTTGAGGGTGATGATCAGCCGGATCTTCTCCGCCCGGACATCACCATAGAGCAGATTGCTGGCCGGTTCGAACGAACCAGCATCGGCCGACTGACCGATGGACGTCAATATGCCTGCTTCTGTCAGGAACGAGACCAACACCGCTGCGCTGGTTGGCAGCGCCAGATGGTGGATCTCCACATTCAGGAAGGTCTTGAACTCCGGCGTGCCGAATCCGACCCAGCCGGTGTCGATGTAGCCGGTTCCGACCGCCGCATTCGCTGTCTCGCCCCACAGGCCCGAGCCCGACACCACGAAGTAGGTCAGTCCTCCGAATCGGGCCACTCCGGTGACTGCACCCTGGACTGTTGCCATGAGGTCGGTGGCAAATGCAGGGGTAAGGGGGCTGGTGAAGGGGGAATCGAATCCCAATCGACCCAAACCGGTTGATGTCGCTGACCAGTTCGTCCAACCGAACCAGACGTAGAGACCGTCCGCCACCATGCACGAGATCGGGCCAGCATCATCGATGGCCGGGCCGTAAGTGATCGAACCATCCGTCGAGTCCAACGACGCCAGGCGCACACCGATTGACGTTGCCAGCAGTACGAAGCCGGAATAGAACAGGGCAGTGTACAGTATTTCGCCGGGCGGGAGGAAAGTGGCGAGGGTCGGAGTGGTAAGCGCACCGGTCGCCTCGTTGAGCCCGATCTTGTAGACGGCACCGACTCCATTGGCTGACCCCGCTGCGTAGATCCGCACCGGCCCGGACCAAATACTCGTCCAGCGGAACGATGCGGAGTTGTGGGTGTAGAGAGCAGTGAACGCACCGGCTCCGTCGATCTCACCGATGGCGTTGTCCTTGCCAGCGATCAGTCGGCCATTCACAACCTGGGCGATCTGGAACGAGCCCGCACAGAAGGAAGTGAACGCCGCCGCCCCGATTGCCGCCTTGTAGACCGCTGTCGCCTGCGTGATGAACACATTCGTACCGTCGGTCGTCATGTCCAGGACGGGCGAGGCTGCCAGGCCGGTGATCGTCGTGAAGGTCGGAGAGCCGACCGACGGATCGGTGGTGAACACCCCACCGTTCCCATCCGACATGTATAGGTAAATCCCGGCCACCAACAGTTTCAGATTGGTGTTGGCCGACGCCCGCCGCAGAGCCGTCGCATTCAGTAGGGTCAACTGGTTCGGTGTCCACGGGTTCACACCCTGGCTCTGCCAGAACCGAGTGCGGTCCGATTCCTTGTTATCCCAAATCCGCTGGCCAGCGCCACCGATCCAGTTGGTCCCGTGTCGGGGCCAGAATCCCTGGTTGGTGAGGCTCGCCTCCCCCGGTTCGGCGCTCGTGTCTGCTCCCTGGCGTACCGCATTGAGCATCTGGCGCTCGTACTTCTTATCATCGATCAGGAACGTCATCCCGTCGATCGACACGGAGTACCGATAGGGGACGTCAGAAGATACGCCGAATCCCAGGCCCGTGTAATATGGGGTGTCGAGGAGACTGGCGAACGAGCCCATCAGATGCCGAACCTCAACGGATGCTCACGGATGAGGCGGTACGACTCGTCGGCGAGACGCTGGTTGCGGAACTGCAGGTATCCGACTCCGATTTGCATCGCTGCCTGTTGTGCGGTCTCCTCAGCCAGCCGAGGTAGGCCCTGCGCATCCATCAGCAGGCGGTCAACCTCGAGCGGAACCAAAAGTCGAGCCGCCACGCCATACGCAATCGCATCGAGCAGAGAATCGGACATGCCAACGTCATCGACGAGATCGACTGTCAGGGCGAATGACGACAGGTCGAACGGGCGGGCGAACGTCACCTGGTAGGTCGTGTCTAGATTGACCTCCTCGCCCAGGTTCAACATGAGGAGCCCGTTGGGGAGATCCTTGATCAGGCGGACCGTGGACATACGCCGCCACTTCTCCTCGCCTGCACGGGGAGACTTGAAGACGTCGATCACGCCATATGCATCAGAGAAACTATTGGGGATCGAGACCGAATCGATGCCCGACGTCTCGTCCATCTGCCAGGTGACCGTCTCATAGATCGAGGTTGGCCAGGAGCGGATCTCGTCGATGATCGCCTTGTAGATCGCCCAGCGGGAGAACCGGGGAGAGACCTCGACGAGATCGTTGTCGGCGTGGGTGGCAGCGGACGACCCCAACTGCGCCCGCTCCACCACGACCGTCTTGGCTGTCTGATCGATTGACCACACATGCATGATTTCGAGCCCGACGCAGATGTGGATGAACTGGGTGATCCGGTTCAGCGGGAACTCACAGGTAAGCGTCGTATCACTCGTCGAGATGGCACCTTGCAGCCGATTGAGAGTGGTCCGATTGCGCCCGGAGATCAGGAGCCGGACCCGCTCAATGCACTGGGCGACGGTTTCGCTCATTGTACACCTTCTCGTTGATGTCGATCCGCTTCATGTGGCCGATTCGCACGTTGGTGTCGACGTAGAGCGGGTAGCCGCACGCCTGCAGGCGGAGGCAGAACGAAATGTCCTCCCCCAGTGCGTTGCCAGCAGCGTCGATGTGGCCCTCGACGAACCAGGGGAACGGGTTAACCCGTCCGTCGGGGAGGCGAGCGTAGACCTTGGCCATCTTGACCAGGACTGAACGGTGGATCAGGAGGAAGGCCGCTCCGGTGCCGCCGACCTTGTGCATCTCGCCTGGTGTGTAGTTCTCAGCGAGTCCCGTGGTGACGTTGCCGTTGCTGTCACGCTTCAGCGTGTAGAGCGTCGGGTACAGGATGCCCGTGTGTCCGCCCGCAAAGCACAGACCGCCAACCACGGGCCGGTCGATTGGATCGGCCGAAGCGAGCAGGGCGTAAACATCCTCACCCGTAAAACGCATGTCCGCATCGACCATGAGGAGCCAGTCAGCACGGAACCCCCTCTCGTCCAAAAAGTCGTCCGAGGTGAGGAACGAGTCCACGATGCGTGAACGGGCCTCAGCGATTCGAGGCGAGGACTGAATACCAATGATGCCACCGGCAGGGCCGGTGGTCAGGTGTTGACGATTCGCATCCCACAAGAGGTAGTCGCACATCGAACCGAGGAACTCGGCATCGACGGTTCCGGGGCAGCAATAGCCCACCACCAACGGTGCGAACTCTCCTGCTTGGTGTTGTTCTTGAACGTCCATCTGCTGATCCCTTCCGGTGGTGTAGGGCGGCAGGGGCGCACACCACCGGGACGCCCCTGCCGCTTCGGATCAGTAGACCAGCGCCTTCATCTTGAACATGTGCTGCTGGCCCTTGACTTCGAGGCCCTCCTCGCAGACGAGCATCATCTCGTCCGAGTCGCCGGTCTTGGCGAGTTTCGTGGTCTGGAGGGAGTCGAGGATCCGGCGCTTCACCGAATCACGGTTGAACCCGAAGGCGTCGAACGGCGACACCCAGCGATTGCGGACGACAGAGATCGGGCCGAACTCGGTCCAGACCTCCATCACCGGCACACGGCCTCGCTTGGAATCGTCGATGTACTGCCGCACCCTCGTGGTGTCGTTGATGGCGTTGATGTCCGCCAGCGACGCCGGGTTCGCCATGATCCGATCCGGCACCTTGCCTGCGTTGTAGCAGATCTGCTGGTTGACCTGGACCGACGTCACCGTCAACTGCGTGGAGGTGGAGTCCACGTTGGTGGTGATGTAGTAGTCCAACCCGCCCATGGTGCGGATCTTGGTCGTCGCCGAGTTGGTCTTGCGGCCGTACACGATCGCCTGTTCCCGGTGGATCACGTTCTCGGTGATCCGGTTGAAGAACTGCTTCGTGAACTCGTTGGCGACGCCGTACTTCTTGACCTTCTGCTCGGTACGGGACATCGTGATCTTGGTCGGGCCGAAGATCTGCGTGTAGTTGTCGGCTGTCGTCCGATCACGGTGCCTGGCGTTCTCCGGGTTGGAGCCCTCAGGCAGCGCCTGACCCACGGCGATGATGACCGTGGTTGCGGCGTAGGTCGTGGCCGTCGTGCCGTCGTAGCCACGGGTCACCAACAGCGTGTCGGCGGTGACGCCGTAGCCGGTGACTCGCATGAACTCCGTGCCACCGGGCTTGTGCGCCTTGAGGATGTCACCGGTGGAGAACTTGGCTCGATCGCCGGTCGCCACGGTGATGAACACGTCGGCAGTCACGGTGACCGCCAGGAGCGAGCGTGGAAGCAGCAACTCCTCGTGCATCCATTGGAAGTTGATCTCGTCCACGCCTTCGGAGCCGATGACCGAGAGGCCGTCAGAACCGAGGCCCGAGATCATCGGGCTGTCGATGGGCGAGATCATGTAGATCGACTCGTCCATGTTGATGATGACGCCTGCCGTCAAATCGTAGGCGGTGGCCATCCCGACCATTGTGGTCATTGCACGCTCACTTTCGTGTCAGGGGAATGCAGGTCCTGGATGGCCTGCTCGTAAATGTGACGCTTCTCACCAAACTCCTTCACACCGATCGGTTCGCTGGTGGTAGCGTTCAGATACGGGATGAACGAGCCATCGGGGCGGTGTTCTCCTGCGACACCCCGTTCCCACGCCGGGTCGGCAGCACGGGGGGGAACCGAGTTCTGCCGGGTCGGCATCGCCGCTGCGCTGAAACCGATGCCCTTGGCACGCAGTTGACAGCCGTAGCAGTTGGGGTCGAAGGTGTCGCAGGGATCTTTCACAGGTTGTGGCTTCCGTCGATCAGCACACGCTTGTCGCCCTTGACGGCAGCGTTGAACACGTTGTCGAAGAAGAACGCCGACGCCTCTTCGGCGGTGCGCCCTTCGGCCTTCGCTGCTTGGAACTCACGAAGTCCGACGTCGTACGGACTCTCCGTGACCGGAGGGGTGTTGGTCGGAGGGGCGACGCCCGTGCCGAGGCCCGTTCGGATCTCGGTGGACTGGCGCTCCTCTTCGCCGATCACCACTTCGGTGGCGGTGGACTCGCCAGCGGCAGGGCCGAGGGAACCCATGAACGCCTTGATCGCTTCGGTGTTCATCTCACCTTCGTAGCCGGACATCGCCAACTTGCCGAGATTGCTGTCGGTGTCGACACCCGCCTTGAGGAAAGCATTCTCACGCTGAGCGGCGTTGGCGGCTTCGGCGTTGGCCTTGGACCGGTTGGCTGCATCACGGAGTTGCTTCATGTCGTTGTCGGTCGTCTCTTCGGCGACCTGTTCGAGTTCTTCCTGTTCCATGCTCATGGTTGTCTCCTAGGAAAGAGCGGTGGTGAATGGCCGGTACACCCCGGCCGGGGAGTCCCCTGAATACGCACCCCGGTCGGGAACGGGGCGGAGCGACGGCCCTTCGGGCTCACGTCGTGAGTAGTCTACCACACCTATCGCTCCTGCTGCAAGCCCAGGGCTGCCCCGGTGCTCAGAGCCGCTCCCCCGCCGCCCTGGAACTGTGCGCCACGTTCGTTGGCACGCTGTTCGATGGCTTTCGTCGCCGCTGGCGTCCCGACAAAGACGGACTCGATGCCAGTATCCTGTGGAGTGAGGTCGGTCCCCTCGGTGACCGTCTCGGAGAATAGGGGGGAGATGGATGCGATCTGAGCGAAGCGCTGTTCGTACTGGGAGGGAGCGAGCCCGAGTCGAGCGACCTGCTCCGCCCTGCCGAGCCCCACGCCGATGCCAAACCGCTTGGCGGTCCCGCCAACCTGCGCCTCGTTCAACTGCAACTCCAGGGTGGGGAGCGCCTTGTCCGGGTTCATGAAGTACATGGCCAGGGCATGGGTGCCGTCGATCCCGAAGTAGTCGTTGAACATCTGCTGCACTTCGACGGGGGCCATGGTTGCCGCCACGAACAGATCCTGCGTCCTCTTGGTCAACTCCCGGATCGAGAGATCGTTGCCGATCAGGTTGGCGTAGTCGTCGGGCGAGTCCCACATGTCGGCGGGCATCCCGGCCTCCGCCATCAACTGACGGACCGAGCGCTCGTAATCGAGATACTCGTTCTCCGAGATCGCCCGCAGGCCCTTCGCCTTGCGGATCTCCATCCCCTTGAACCGGTCCTTGTAGATCGGCGTGTTGCGGAGATTCTGCAAGATCCGGTCCTGCGAGTCGCCCGCCAAGATCGCATCCCAGGCGAACTGGTTCAAGCCGGACAGCCCGTAATCGTCCAGCACCGAAGTGAGACGCATGTAGGCGTCACGCTGAGCGGAAGTACCGCCCGCTCCCGGACCGGTCGGCTGTGCGTTCTGCGCTGCCAGGTTACGGATGGAGGCTTCACGAGCGTCCCACGCCGACTGGTTGTAACTGCTCCACTGGACGTTGCCGCTGGCATCGACCTGGCCCTCACGCCCTCCTGGCGTGGTGACCCCGATGACCGTGATCGGGTTACCGGCGTTGTCCCAGGTCTGCATGGTCGTGTAGCCAGTGAACGACTCGCCCGACTTCTCGACCGCCGCCTTGATCTGCGCCTCCGACCAGCCCCAACCGGGGAAGTTCTTGCCCGCCTCTGGCAGCGGTTGGGGTCCCTGGTCGTAGACCATCTGGAAGCCCCACGAACCATCGGCGTTCTGCACCAACTGGCCACCCGGCTGCTTCTGGACATCGGTCTGGCTAGCGGCGTACCGGTTTTGGTCGGCAGCCGAGATCGTACCGGTATTGTCCTGCCAGACCCAGCCGACCCGAGGGTCGAGGTACACCCAGCCAGCATTCAACTGGTTGTTCTGATAGTCGTACGTGGCGACTTGCCCAGGGGGCGGAGTGGTCGGCGCTTGATCGGCACCGGGGGTGATGACAGCCATCGAGATCTCCTAACCGGCAGCGACGCCGAAGCGGTCGCCGATGAACATCGTGAGTTGGTCTACCGTGTCGTTCGCCTGGTTGGTGTACTTGTAGCCGAATCGTTCGTCGGTCTTGATCAGCCGCTCGAAATCGGACAGGCGCATCGGATTGGTCGGATCGTCGGGAGCCTGGAGTACCGTGGCGAACTTGCCCTGCGACAGATCGATCGAGTCCTCCGGGATCTCCAAGGTCTTGGCGGCGAGTTGCTTGTAGGGAGCGAAGTAGTCAGCCGGAGTGCCGCCCTGGTCGATGATCGCCGCCAGCGCCGGGTACCTCGACTTCGCCTGCTCACCCAACAGGAACTTGACCGTATCCATCACCATCTCGCCTTTGGTGACCCGCATCGCCCAGTTGAACGCCGTGGTATCCGAGATCGGCATCATGTACTGGTGCGACAGCGCCTTGATCGTCTGAGTAAGCACGTCGATCGTGCCCTGCCCGGTGGTCCCGCCTTCCGCCTCGTGTGCCAACGTGTCCACCAGTTGGGTGGCGTTCCATCCGAACCGGAGCGAATCCTCTGCGATCTTGCGAGCCCGAGCCTTGTCCATCGGGACGCCCATCGTCGCTGCCTGGTCCGTGATGTCGGCCAACACCTGGTCGATCTGCTGGTTCGCCGAAGCCGGGTCTTCCGCCATCGTCTGTTCCCACTGGCGAGCCGACTGCGACGTGTCCTTCCACCACTTGGTCGTGGACAGCAAACCCCGGAGCCGGTCGGGACTGTAACCGTTCTGAGCCGCCTGCAAGATGAGCGGCCCGATCTCCGGGTGGTTGAGGAAATGGGCCATGTAGTCGCCGTACAACTCTTTGACTGCCGCCATTTGATCAGCATTGACAGAGGGAACCGGGGCCGTTGTGACCGGGTTCGGTGTCAGGGCCGCAGTCGGCGGCATGATGGCCACAGCCGCAGATCGGGGGGAAGCCTTCTTCGCCACCGTAGCCTTGACCGGCACGATGGTCGGCTTCGGGGCCGTCGCCGCATTGGTTGACTGGGTTACCGGCTTGGGGGCAGGTCTGGCTGGACCGGCCTTCGGCTTCGGCGGCTTCGGACTGAAACCCTTTTTGGCGGTCATGCCCTGCTCCCTCCGATGATTTTGCTGAAGATATCGTACGTATTTGCCACGTTGGTGGCGTCGTACTCACGCTTGAAGTCCGCCTGGATCGCTTCCTGCACCCGAGCCTGCGGGTCCACGTCAGTCAGCGTCCCGGCCTTACCACGGACCGCACCGGAGAACGCAGTCTCGGCCCCATGGATGTTACCCACGATCTTGTCCTTCTCCTCGTCGGTCAGCCGACGACCAATGAGGTTGGTTGCCACCTGGTCAGCCATCGCCTTGAGAGCGGCAGGATCGGATAGGCGGGTCGGCTGATAGGCGGCAGCACCACCGCCGCCGCTCGACGGACCCTGGTAATCGAGTGCCTGGGCCGTCATGTCGATCACGTCTTCGACTGTCGTCTGCTGACCGGCAGCGGTGGAGCGAGCGGCCGATAGCACCGCCCGATACCAAGCCCGGTCGGTGTCCCCATCGACGATCCCCGGAATGATCTGCTCGAACTTGATGCTGGCGTCATAGAATCCGCCCTCATAGAGTTTACGCTGCCAGCCAGCAACCTCCTGCGGACCCATCGAGTAGAGGCGCTTCAACTGATCGCCCACCGTCGAGGGGACCGTGACGGCTGCCTCCGGTCCCCGCATCCCACCGACGATCTCTTGCATCGAGCCGGAACGGCCCAGCGTCGAGCGGTAACGGACCGGGGTGCTGGACACGACACCGAGCCCGTAGATGTCCTGGGCCGCATCGTAAGTCGTCGGCTTGACCTGCGCCGACCCCTGCAGGGCTGCATTGAACTGCGCCAGCAGATCCGCCTCGGTGCCGCTACTCCCTCCCGGCCCTGGCCCAGTATTGACCCGGATGGTGCGCCCGCCCGCCACCACAGCCGATCCACCAACGGCATTGCCGAGGGCACCGACGCCGATGTTGATGGCTGCTTGGGCTTCTCGTTTGTCCTGATCGCTCTTTGCCATTACTCGCTACTCCCATAGATCGGGTCGATCGTCAGCGGGTCTCGGTCGAGATACCGGTTGTACAGATCAGCGAACTGGAGATTGGTGTCCTTCAATCCCATACGGAGCCCTGACCAGGCTTGATAGATGTCGGCGTTGCCCTGGGCGAACAATGAAGCGGAACCGCCCGCTGCATCCCGTTCCTGCAGGGCATTATACACCATCTTCCGTGCCTTTAGGTAGGTCGACAGCCCAACCATGTCGGGGCGATCCGACAGCCCAGGGGTATCCACCATGGCCTCAAACGCCTGGATGCGCTTGTCCCACTTGCGCTCGTCCCGAACGAAGTATTCGTCGCCCCAGGCCGGATACTTTTGAGCGAGGTACGAGACCAGGCCGTTCTTGAACTGACGCATGTTCTCGGCCTGGCCGTAGGTCGTGAATCCGTTCTGGATCATGTAGGCGTCAATCTTGTCCATATAACGGCTGAAGATCTGCCAGCCCAGGCGGACCTCCGGAGTCGTGACCGTCTCCAGCGGCGAGAGCCGCTCCCGCTGCTTGACGTCCGATCCCGGCTGCAGCGGAGCATTAAGTTGCTTGTTGTAGACCTGCGACAGGAACTTGCTCGACTCGCCGCCCGCATCGGGGCCGACGATGATCGAGCCGTACTCCGGGTACTGGTCGATGAGCGGCTGGAACTTGGCGTATTGAGTAGAACCGTGGAGCGTCGGCGGAACACCGTTGTTGGTGTGGGTCACCGCCTGGGTGAGGTAGATCAACTCCTCGCCATACCGATCCATGAATACCTGGTCGGCCGTATCGGGGTTCTGCTGGCGCAACTCCCGGTAGGCGTTGATGTAGGGCTTGTAAATCGAGTCGAACTGGAGCGCCACGGGGGACAGGAGCGACGCCGCCACTCGGATCGAGTACAACTTGTGGGTTTCTTCACTCGTCGAGTCGAACAGCCACTTGCGGAACTCCGGCTTGTCCACATCGTCCGCCGTCCAATCACCCGACTCATTGTCCATCACCTGAGTCAACTTGGTGATGAGGACCTGATGGTAGGTCGAGGCGTACGAGGCGTCGTCGTCAGACCGTAGGAGCGAGATCCCTCGTCGAGCGACCGATGGTAGGAACACATCCAGCGCATTGTCGGACACGCCATAGGGGAGCAACGACTTCAGCGCATCTCCGACTTCCGGCCGTTGCTTGGCGATCTCGGAGATCCCGAGGTTGACGAACGGTCCGAAGCCTGGAGTGCCGGACGCCAGCATGTTGATGCTGCCCTTGGCGAACCGGATCGTCCCCTGCGAGTCGAGCGCCCCGGCCAACGGTCCGTGGCCGATAATCGACTTGAAGATGCCAGGAATACGGAACTGGATTGCCTGCTCGCCGGTGGTCGGATCAGTGACCACCATGCCGGGGACCTTGTTCGGAGCACCCCACACCTGGACGGCCCGAGCGGCAAAGACCGGATTCTCGATACCCAGCCCTACCCAACGGGTCAAGACCTCCTGCCACGCACCGAAGAACGGCATG
>Ga0210380_10001001_pt1 | contig 11702 bp, 10 predicted proteins | sample PLM4_5_coexredo_FD_155476 | JGI IMG/M metagenome (GOLD analysis project Ga0210380, IMG submission 155476) | Groundwater sediment microbial communities from an aquifer in East River, Colorado, USA - PLM4_5_coex redo | ecosystem: Environmental > Terrestrial > Soil > Riparian zone | place: USA...
GGCCGCAACCCCACGCCCGCCTCCGCCCAAACCCTCTGGCTCGCGCTCGGTACGGAGAAGGCGCCCGCACTCTACTCCGCCCCCATACCCGGCCAGATGAATGACGGCAGCCGCCTTGCCTACACCGGTCACTACCTTCTCCAGAACGACGCCCCGAAAGCGCTCGAGTTGGCCAGGCAACCCGGAGGTTCGCTGCTCGGCCAACTGCGGGCGCTGGCGCTGTACGCCGAATGGGCCGGCGACCCCGCCCCCGCGTTCGACTCCGCGCTCTCTGCCATCAATCTGAACGCCAAGTCGAAGAAGGAGGGCCCGCCGCCCGCGTCGATCATCGTGCGGCTCGCGCAACTGGCCGCCGAGGCGGGGCGCATGGACCAGGCGAAGCAACTCTCGGATCTCGTTCCTGACGAGGGCGCGAATGTCTGGGCGAAGGGCAGCGCGATCCAGTTTTACGCTTCGAAGCGCACGGATCGAATCGAGGACTCGGCTCTCGAGGTTCCGGAATCGAAGAAGATCCGCGCCGGTCATCTTTGGGGCCGGATGTGGCAGGCCCGGCAGAACGCGCGGACGATGAGCGCGAGTGACGCGTCGAAACTCATCCAGTTGTGGCCGAAGGGCACGGTCCAGCCGTTCGGACTGGCCGGCATCGCGCTGGCGCAACACGACAAGTAACGCGGTTGTAATAATAAAGACAAATCGTCTTTTTTCGCGTTGACAGATCAAGACAGAATGTCTTAATCTGGACTCCCAAGCCGCCCACGGGAGTCCGACTCATGCAGAAAGCCACCCTGTCACTCGTCGCCGGGTTCCTCGGAATCGGATTGGCCCTGCAATTCTTCGCCGCGGAACGCGAGGCTTCCGCGCTGTATCGGGCGCAGGAACAGGAACGGCAGTTGATCGACTACCACGGTGTGCTCGCGGACCAGTTCTCCGCCGCCGATGCCGTCACCGCCGCCCTCATCGATGAACAGATCGACTTTCCCACCGCGGTCCAGCAACTCCTGGACATCAATCGCGACCGCATCGGCTTTCCGGAGGTCCTCGCGACCTTCTGCGAAGGTGAGACGCACGTCCAGCGCGTCGCCCGGTGGGCCATCCATCGCGCCCGCACCGCTCTCGATCGCGACCCGTCCCGGCAGAAAGAGGTGACCGACCGACTGGATCGGGATTACCGGCGGATGTTCAACCTGCCGTCAAAGGCAAAGCCCGACGCGATGATTCATCACGTCGGGCCCGCGGAATGAACGCTGCCGGTTTCACTCACTGGAACTTGACGCGCCAGTAGTCGTGCGGGGCGGAGTTGCGGCCGAGGTACCAGTGCCCGTCTTCCCATTCGAGCGTGACCTTGCGCCAGCCGAGCGGGACCTTGGGGAACGGATAGTACGGCCCGATGAACGGGAAGGCGTTGTACGGGTAGGCCTGCGGGTAGCCGATGCGGCTGGCGTTGTTGTACGGGGCGTACGTGGGCCAGGCGTAAGGCGGCAGCGGCGGGGCCTGCAGGTCCGGGGTGATGGCGCCGGGCACGCCGAGCGGCGCCGGCTCCACGATCGGGCCCATGTGCGGCGGCAGCGGCGTCGGGGGAACCGGAGCGGCGAGCGGCGGCTGGCCCGGCTGGCCCGCCTGCACCACGCCCGCGGCCATCGGCGACAGCGAATCGCGAACGATCGCCACGCCGCTCACGCCCTTCACCTCGGACACGAGCCGGTCCTTCTGACCCGCGTCGCGCACCGTGCCCGTGAGGTGCACAATGCCGTCCTGGGCCACGATGTTGACCTGAGCGCCAACCACGGACGCGGACCCGCGGAGGCGGGTGGCGACGGCGTCGGCGAGTTGCTGATTGGGGTTCGAAAGAGGCAGGGCGGCCGGTTCTGCCGCGAGTGCCGGAATCGCGAGGCCTGTGGCCGCCGCGAGCGAAAGCAAGATACGCACCTTCACGTCAGACCTCCTTGTGCTCGAACGTGCGCGGGAATCCTACCCGGCAATCCTGCCCGACGCCTTCCGGCCCGTCAAACGCTTCGCTGCAATCCGAACGGATTTAGAATCGGCCCAAGGGGGAAGAACGATCAGAACCGAGCTGCCGGGCAGGATCGCGGGAACCCGTGGTCTAGCGCCCTCCGCACAGTGGTTTTCGGAGAATGGACTCAAGTTCCTGGGGATCACATCACCCAAAGCCGCGGTTCACGGCGAACGAGAAGGAAAGCCGTGCCCGTCGCGGCGGCGTCCACGAGGTCGTCGTGCTCGCCGAATGGAAAGGCGATCATCTCGTCCATCAGTTGCCGCTGGCCCGCGTCGACACCGCCCCGTCCGTCGCCCTTCAACCGGAACGTACCGTTCTCGACGCTGATGCTGAATGCCGCGATACGGCTGCCTTTGTCCTTCGATTGCGTGACGCCCTTGATGCGCGGGCCGAACCGGGCGTGCCGCACGAGCAAGTCCTTGATGCCGAGGAACGCCGCGTTCGATTCGAAGAGCACGACCTCGGGGTTCCAGCGCCGGTCGAAGTCGTCGATGAGCGAAACGAGATCGGGCGCCGACACGCGCCGCGCCGTCGCTTCGAGCACGTGGATTTCGCTCGGCGGCACTTTACCCAGCACCACGATCGCGCTCGCGTCGGCCTTCGCGCTGGCCCGCACCGCCGGATCGACCGACAACACGATTCGCTCATACTCCGTTGGTTCCGTCCAGAACCGGAGCCATTCCGGCCGAATCGGCGTGTCCTCGTCCGCGATCGGCACCAGGCGATAGCCGCGGGCGAACGATGTCGAACCGATCTCATCGCGGCGGGCCTTCAGCTTGTCCGCTGTCCACTTTTCCGGCCACACTGGATCGAGATTCTGGCTGATTGGACGGCGAAATAATCCGAACTGCGGATTTTTTTTCAGCCGCATGTTCAGGTCGTCGGGGTGCCACGGCGTAAACAGAACCCAGCAACGGCCTTCGGGTTCGAGGAGGTTCAACAGATTGTTCGCGAAGTACTCGGCCGCGCGGCCACGTTCCGCCGCGCCGAACAGCGACCGCACATCCACAACGTCATCGCATACCAGAAGATCCGCCCGAGTGCCCGTGCTCCCGGAACCGAGTCCGTACCCGGACACATTCGGCCCCACGCTCTCCACCGCCCGTTCCACCGAAAACGCATTCGCCGACCACTGCCGTCCCGGCTTCAAGTGCGGGAACACCCGATGCACCCACCAATTGCTCGCGATCGCGTCGCGGATGAAGCGCACGCGCTCCGTGGCAATCGCCCCCGTGGCACACACGACCTTGACGCGCAGGTTCGGGTCGCGGCCGAGCTCCCACACGATGCGGCAGCAGACCTGGAAGCTCTTCCCGTGATCGCGCGGCAACTCGATGAGCGCCTTCGGATGCGTATCGAGGAACCGCTGCAGTTCGGAATGGACGCGCGCCTGATGCAGCCGCGCGCCGGTGGAATCGGTGAAGCAAAGCGGCACGAACACGTTCGGGTCACGCCGGGCTCGCTCCGGGCTCAGGCCCGCCGTCAGGAGCTTCCGCAGGCGTTCGCGGTTGTATGAGTTCGATGATGGAATCGAGTTCGGCATTGGAGTGACCGTCCAGTCCGGTGAAGAGATGAAGGAGTTCGGGAGACACGCGCGAGGCGGGCGGATCGGGTGGCTTCCGGGCGTCGATGCGGGCGAGGTCGAGCCGCAGGGCGATCAGGGCCCGAGCGGCGAGGGAGCTGAGCTTATCGTCCTTGCTGCGAAGCTGATTCCGGAGCACGAGCACGGATTCGCATTCGGACTCGTTGGCCATGTGCCGTTCGGCGCGAACTTGAAGCGGAAGCCAGCGATCCAGATACCGGGTGCGCCAGCGGCGAATCGTCCGCGGCGCCTTTCGAAGCTGCCGGGCGATGGCTTCCCAGGACTTGCCGTCCGCCCGCAGTTCGGCGATGAAGTAGAGCATCTCGTCCGTCGGTGGGAGTACACCGGCCATGGATGGCCTCCATCTGGATGGATGTGAAGTGACGGGAAATCGCAGGTCAGAAATGGCTTGCGAACGCGGCAGGGAAGTGTAACATCCAGTGTACGGATGTCAAGTAATGGTGCCGAACCGGCTCAATCCATGTCGAAACCGACCAACCACCTCTACTTCGGCGACAACCTCCATGTGCTTCGCGCGTTCGATCCCGCGACGGTCGATCTCATCTATCTCGATCCGCCGTTCAACTCGAAGCGCGATTACAACCTGCTGTTCAAGTCGCCGAAGGGTCAGCCGAGCGAAGCGCAGATCACGGCGTTCGAGGACTCGTGGCACTGGGGGCCGCAGGCCGAGAGCGAATACCACGAACTGCTGCACCAGCCGAACACGGACGTGGCCGAGATGATGAAGGCGCTCCGCGCTTTCCTCGGCGAGAACGACATGATGGCCTACCTCACGATGATGGCCAACCGGCTGCTCGAACTGCACCGCGTTCTGAAGCCGACCGGATCCCTCTACCTCCACTGCGACCCCACCGCCAGCCACTACTTGAAGATCGTGCTCGATGGCGTTTTCGACAAACTCAACTTTCAAAACGAAGTCATCTGGAAACGAACATCTGCTCACAGCAACGCCACGCAAAAATATGCAGCAGTCCACGACGTGATACTCTTCTACTCCAAGACTAATGAGACGACATGGAATCGCGTTTATGAGCCGTATGACCCTGAATACGTGGCGGAGCATTTCGTCCATCAAGATCCCGATGGTAGGCGCTTTCGACGCGTTGATCTCGTGAATCCGGCCTACAGGCCCAACCTGGTTTATGATTTCAAAGGCTACAAACCGCACCCCAATGGATGGAAGATCACCAAGGAGAAAATGGAACAGCTCGATCGCGAGGGAAGGCTCTTTTTCCCAAAAAAGGGTACCGAGGGACGCATCCGAAGGAAGCTGTATCTGGATGAAAGTCTTGGAGCACCGGTCAGTGGTATTTGGTCCGACATCAGCCCAATCCATGCATCTGCTGCAGAGAGATTGGGATATCCAACTCAAAAGCCTGAGATGCTGCTCGAGCGCATCATTCAGGCCAGCAGCAACGAAGGCGACGTCGTGCTCGATCCGTTCTGCGGGTGCGGGACCGCGGTCCACGCCGCCCACAAACTCAACCGCAAGTGGATCGGCATCGATGTGACGCACCTCGCCATCTCGCTCATCGAGAAGCGGCTGAAGGACGCCTTCCGCGACAAATGCAAGTTCGAGGTTCACGGCACGCCGCAGGATCTGGAGGGCGCCCGCAACCTCGCCGACCGCGACAAGTACCAGTTCCAATACTGGGCCGTGTCGCTCGTGGACGCCTACCCGTCGCAGAACAAGAAGAAGGGGGCGGACGGCGGCATCGACGGCATCAAGTTCCTACTACGACGTGAAGGACGCGGACGCCCGCAAGATCGTGATCAGCGTGAAGGGCGGCAAACTGAAAGCGGACGACATTCGCGCGCTCAATCACGTCCGCGAACGGGAGAAGGCCGAGATCGCACTCTTGATTTCACTTCACGAACCCACGTCGAAGATGAAGGCGGACGCGGCGTCCGCCGGTGTCTACGAGTGGGACAACAAGAAGAAGACGAGCCCGCGGATTCAATTGCTCACGATCGAGGGCCTGCTCTCCGGCACGCAGCAGGCGGACCACCCGGACTACGTTCCGGACGTGAACTTCAAGAAGGCCCGGCGGGAGAAGGCACAGGACACGGGTGATTTGTTCGGTGATGTGGAATAGTTGAGAGCCCGCCGCGCGCGGGCTTTCATCTTGCGCGACCGGCTGCAATTGATTACCACTACTGGAGTTCACGCTGGGGAACGGCGGGTGAGGGGCGGCTGACTTCGAAGGTCAGCCCCTCACCCGGTTTTCGACCGGCATTCGCCGGCCGAAAACCACCCTCTCCCCAACGGGGAGAGGGTGATAGCCGCCTGACACTGGGTGAACTCCTCATCCGCACTACTTCCCTTCCAACTCTTCGAAGGCCTTGTTCCCGATCGGGTACTTCCGCCAGTCCTTGAAGTCGAAGTGCCACCACTCCTCCTCGTAGACGGTGAAGCCTTCGTCCGCCATCGCCTTCCGCAGCAGGTCGCGGTGCCAGCGCTGCCGCGAGGCGCCGCCGGGGTAATCCGGGAAGGCGCGGTCCGAGAACTCGTCGTAGCCGCTCACCATCCCGACCGGCTCGCCGGTTTTCAGGTCGTACAGTGTGAGGTCGACGGCGCAGCCGCGGTTGTGCCGCGAGCCCTTCGACGGGTCCGCCACGAAGTTGTGGAACTTCGCCGGGGTGGCGTCCCAGAACATCTTCGTGACGAACCACGGCCGGTACGCGTCGAACACGAGCAGGCCATAGCCGTGCTCGGCGAGAGTCTTGTGAACGCGGCCGAGCGCTTCCGCCGCCGGCCGCTGCATGTAGGCCTTCGCGGACGTGTAAAACTTCGTGCTCAGGAAGTTGTTCTCGGTGGCGTAGCGGATGTCGAACTTCACGCCGTCGATCCGCGCGAGGTCGACCAGGTCCGACTTCGCGAAGTCGCCCTTCTCCACCGGCGGCTTCGCGGCCAGCGCCTGCTTCCGAAGGTCGTCCAGCGGATTCTCGGATTTGATCCTGAACGTCTCGCCGTTCTCGCCGTCGATCGTGCGGCGTTTGAACGCCACGTTCGCGGCGACGACCTGCGTCGCACGCCCCTTTCCATCGCGCGTGAAGATCAGCTTCTCGCCGTGATACATGCCGCCGTTCGCGGGGAACGCGAAGAGGTCGTCGCCTTCCTGGGTCAGCACGTCGATCTCGGTCCACTCGATGAGCGCGCACAGCTTGCCGGCGCGTTCGAAGATGTACAGCGTGTTGTAGTCCCAGCCGTACTCGCCGATCAGCCCGCGCCAGCCATTCGCCGCCGCGGCCGGGAGCGGGTCGTCCTTGGCCCGTTTGTAAACCAGCTTGCCGACCTGGAGCGTGTTGCCATCCACGAGTGCGATGTCCGTGCCCCACGCGTGGATGTCGTCGATGACGAGGTTCGCCCCGGACTGGGCAAGCCGCATCTTCGCGAAGCCGCGGTCGTTGGTCAGGTACAGCTGGCCGACCGACTCGGTGAGTTGAATCCAGCGATCTTCCGTTTCGAACCGCCCCGCGAGCCGCCGCGCCAGGTCCGCGGGAATCGGCTGCGTGCGACGCAGTTCCGGCAATTCGTTCCCGGCTTTCGCCGCCATCATCAGCCGCAGTGCGTCGTTGGCGATCCGCGTGACCACGGCGTTTGCCACGTCCCGCGAGCAGACGACGACGACGCCGAGTTTCTCGGAGGGGATCGCGGCCCATTCGGTGGCGAACCCGTAGACGGCGCCGCCGTGGCCGACGCGCTTCTTGCCGTCCAGGATGCCGGTCATGAACCCGAGGCCGAAGCCGTAGGGGTCGTTCGCCTTTGCGAACTGCGGCCTGAACATCTCCTCGATCGTGGCGGGCTTGATGAGTTGCTGGTCGCCGGCCTTGCCGCCAGCGAAGAGGCACGAGGTGAACTTCGCGAGGTCGTTCACGGAGGAGTACATGCAGCCGGCGGGAGCCATGCCGAGTTCAAAGGTCGGGGCCGGGAACTCGCGGCCGTGATACGTCCACATCACGGCGTCCGCCAGGTTCTTCTTCACCCCGGGAGTCGGTTCGAAGGAACTGGACTTCATCCCGAGGACGTCGAGCACCGTGCGCTGCACGTACTTCTCGAATTGTTCGCGCTGGGTTTTCTGGAGCGTGTAGCCGACAACGCCGATGGCCGCGTTGGAGTACTTCTGCTTTTCGCCCGGCGGATAGACCACGTCCAGCCCGTTGATGCTGGCGACCGTTTTCTTCAGCGTCGGCTCGCCGGGATCGAAGTAGTTGCCGACCGGTGGCTCGCGAATCAGTCCAGAGCGATGGGCCATCAGCATTCGCAGCGTGATCGGCTTGTGTTCGGGAAGAGTCTTCGGCTTGAAGTCCGGGATGTACTTGGCGACCGGCGCGTCGAGGTCGAGCTTCCCCTGCTCGACGAGTTGCATCACGGCGACATCCGTGAACAGTTTGGAAACCGATCCCACGCGGTAGACCGTCTCGGCGGTCGCGGGGATCCTCTTCGCGGCGTCCTGGAAACCGTAGCCGCGCGCCCAGACGATCTTCTGGTCATCCACGAGTGCGATGGAAAGCGCGGGAAGCCGCTTGTCCGCGACCTGCTCGGCGATGAGCTTGTCGAGCGCCGCCGCGACGGCGGCATACTTCTCCGCGGGCGGCGTCGCGGGTTGCGCGAAGAGAGTTGCGGGAAGAAGCAGAACCGCGAGAAGTGCGCAGCGCATGGGACTCTCCGCGAGCCGCCTCCGCCGATGGCTCACACGCTGGCGGCGGAGATGTCCAGGATCTTGAAGCGGATCGTACCGCGCGGCACCAGGATCTCCACGGTATCGCCCTTCCGCTTGCCGATGAGCCCCTGACCGATCGGGCTCGACGTGAGGATGCGCCCCTTGTCCGGGTTCTCCTGACCGGGCCCGACCAGTTCGAACGTCTCTTCTTCGTCCACGTCCAGGTCCATGACTTTGACCCGGCTGCCGAAGGCGATGGTGTCCTTGGGCAAGGCGCTGGTATCGACGATGGAGGCCCGGGCGAGGCGGTCCGAAATGTCGTTGATGCGCGCCTGGAGAATTCCCTGGTCCTCGCGGGCCGCGTGGTACTCCGCGTTCTCGCTGAGGTCGCCCATGTCGCGCGCCGCGGCCACCCGCTTCGTGATCTCGATCATCTCCGGGCCCCGGAGACGGTCCAGTTCGGCCTTCAGCTTGTCGTACCCCTCGCGGGTCATGGGGATGCGGTCGTCGGTCATAGCCGAAGGCTCCTCGGGCGAATCAACGACTTCAGCGGCCTATGATGCCCGTCGCGGCGGGACGTTGTAAAGGCCGGTCAATTCCAAAAAACGCCCGGCGGCCGCACGTGCAGCCGCCGGGTCGAGTTCTCACTTACCCCTATTATACGTCATCCGGTACCGCGCGGAGTATCACCCGCTGAAAAGGTCGATTCGGCACCGGCCACCCCTGCACCGACCAACCCTCGAGCCGCTGCACGTCCGGCAGGTCCTGCTCCCTCACGCGGTCGAGACACTTCTGCTCCGCGGGAGTCAGCTTCTTGGACACCGCGGCTGCATTCCCGCGCCGCGAGGACACGACTCCGTCGTCCACGACGGCGATCACGCAGGGGTCGTCCAGGTCGAGCAACCGGTGGGCGATGGTCTCGAGGCTGGCGGTGCGGAAGACCTTCTTCAAGGCGGCGAGATCGTACTTGCACGTGCGAAGCGCGGACCGGAGTTGCCGGGTGGGAACCAGCAATCGGCCGCTGATGAGCGATCGGATGAGGGCCGCGGACTGTTTGTTCTCGGTGCCGGGCTCGATGCCGAACTTACGGAGCATGTCGGGAAGCAGCGCCCGGGCGATACCCTGTGCCGCGAGCGTGTGTCGCTGCTCCTCGGATGCATGGGGCGAGAAGACAATCCCTTCAGACCGCCGGCGCGAGCCGGCTCGCGGTCGGCCGCGCTCGTCTTCCTCCGGCTCTTCTTCCGTCACGGGGATGCCGAGGTGATGTTCGGCGATCCGCAGCGCATCCACCGGCGGCTCAGCTGCACCGGCCCGCTCCAGCAGCCCGGCGACGAGCCGCTCCACCGCCTCCACCAGTTCTTCCTGCGTGAAGTCCATGGGGCACTCAGAACTTCAAGCCCATGCCCTTCAACCGCGTCACGGTTTCGGCCATGAGGGAATCCTCTTCTGCTTCGTCTTTCGCGATGTAGGTCACGCTGAAGCGGAGATACGCTCCGGCGTCGTCCCACGGCACGCAGCAGACGCTCTGATCGTGGATCAGGTACTGGCTCGCTTCCTCGGCGTTGGTAAAGTTGTGGCCGGTCGCGCCGGTCGGCGCCTGCGTGTAGAGGAAGTACGTGCCGCCCGGCATGGAGCACTTGAACCCGACCTGCTTCAGCGCCGCGACCAGCTTCTCGAGCCGCCGCTGGTACTTCTTCTTCACGGCGACGGGGATCGCGGCGTTCCGAAGGGCGGCGGCGGCGGCGTGCTGGATCGCCATGAACTGCCCGCTGTCCGAGTTGTCCTTCACATCCGCGTAGGCCTGGACGACCTTCGGGTGCCCGCAGACGAACCCGAGCCGCCAGCCGATCATGTTGAAGCCCTTCGACATCGAATGGACCTCGACGCCGACGTCCTTCGCGCCGTCCACCTGCAGGAAGCTCAGCGGTTCACCCTGGTAGCTGAGCAGGATGTGGGCCGCGTCCTGCACGATCACCACCTGGTTCTTGTGAGCGAAGTCGATCACGCGCTTGAAGAAGTCCTTCGTGGCGACGGCCCCGGTCGGCGAGTTGGGGTAGTTGATGACGAGCAGCTTGGCCCGCTTCTTGACATCCGCTGGAAGGCCGTCCAGATCGGGGAAGAAGCCGTTCTTTTCGAGGAGCGGCAGGCGCACGACTTCGCCGCCGAGATACTTCGTCCAGGTTCCGGCGACGGGGTAGCCGGGCGCGGTCATGAGCGTGACGTCGCCGGGGTTGATGAAGCACGCCGGGAGCATGGCGTAGGCGGGCTTCGAGCCGATGCAGTGACACACCTCTGTCACCGGGTCGAGAGTCACGCCGAACTGGCGTCTCATGAACTCGGCGGCGGCTTCCTTGTAATTCGCGATGCCGTTGTCCGCGTAGCCGCGGTTTTCGACCTTGTTCGCCTCGCGCGCGAGGGCGGCGCGAACGGATTCGTCCGCCATGTCGTCGTTCTCGCCGATCCCGAAGTCGAGGAGCTTGCGGTCGGGGTGCTCGGCGAGGGCCTGGCGTTTGGCGCGCTTGATCTTCTCGAACTTGTAGATCTCGGTGCCCTTGCCGTAGTTGGCGCCGCCGATGCGCTCGGCGAACAGCGGTTGAAACCAGGGATCGGCGGACATGGACGCGGTGCTCCGGGAAGCGGAATCAGTGTGTTTGTTTTATAGTTCCGAGGCCGTTCGCGGCTTCGCGATTGCCGTAGAACACCACCCGTGATTGAAGTCTGCGATCTCACGGTCCGGCAGGGGGCGTTCGCGCTCGAGCGCATTTCATTCGCGGTGCCGGCCGGGCAGTACGCGGTGCTCATGGGCAAAAGCGGCTGTGGGAAAACGACGACGCTCGAAGCCCTCGCCGGGTTGCGGCCGATCATCGGCGGCGCGGTCCGACTCGCCGGCCGCGACGTGACGTCGCTTCCTCCCGCCGCGCGCCACGTCGGCTACGTTCCGCAGGACGGCGTGCTCTTCGAGACCATGACGGTCCGCGAGAATCTCGGGTTCGCGCTCACGGTTCGCGGCGACCCTCGGGAGGTCATCGCGAAGCGAGTCGAGGAACTGGCAGCGGGGCTGGAGCTGACGCACTTGTTGGATCGACGGCCGCGGGGCTTGAGCGGCGGCGAGAAGCAGCGGGCCGCGCTCGGCCGCGCGCTCGCCTTCAGGCCGCCCGTCCTCCTGCTGGACGAACCCCTCGGTGCGCTGGACGACGACACCCGCGATCACTTGATCGGTCTGCTGAGTCGAATGAAGCAATCCCGCGACGCGACGGTCCTGCACGTGACTCACAATCGCAGCGAGGCCGAACGCCTGGGAGACATCGTCTTCCGGCTCGAGGACGGCAGAGTGAGTCCGGCTCAGCCGGATCGCACGGAGAACCAGCCGAGGGTGAACGCGGCCGCGCCCAACACTGCCGGCGAGAGGTGAAACCAGTCC
>Ga0210380_10001002_pt1 | contig 11702 bp, 10 predicted proteins | sample PLM4_5_coexredo_FD_155476 | JGI IMG/M metagenome (GOLD analysis project Ga0210380, IMG submission 155476) | Groundwater sediment microbial communities from an aquifer in East River, Colorado, USA - PLM4_5_coex redo | ecosystem: Environmental > Terrestrial > Soil > Riparian zone | place: USA...
GCCGCAGGCCGATCTCCCAGGCGTGCTGCTGCTGCGCCTCGCTCGCGGGCGGCGCCTGCGTGGCGAAACCCGCGCCCGGCGCCGCGGGGTCGAGCACGTCGCTCGCTTCGTACCTGACGCGCTCCTCGCGCCAGCCGAGCGTAAGCAGGCTGGCGGGGGTGAGCTCGATTGCATCCTGCAGGTACCAGCCCCGCGTGTTCTGATCCACCTGCACGTGGTTGATCGGCTGGCCGAGGTTCTGCGGCAGGTCGGAGCGGAGCGAGTCGTAGCGCCAGGCATACCAGTCGGCGCCGACAGTGAAGCGATGGCGCATGCCGCCGATAGTCACGGGCAAGCGCACGCGCGGCGTGAAGGAACCGACATCCAGCGCATCGTCCCGGCTGATCGGGAAACCTGACTGGTCGAAGAAGGACTGCTGGGACTTGGTGCGCCAGTCGGCGCCGATGCCCAGTTCCGCGTCGCCCAGCCTGGTGGCGAAGCTCATCCCGACGCGCTGGCCGTCGCGGCTCGACCAGTCGAGCGGCGTCTGCGCGCCGCGCCGGTCCGCCGTGTACTCGTCCAGGCCGATCGAAGGCTGCACGCGGCGTGCTCCCGGCAGCCGCAGGTTCTGGCTGTCCGTACCGAAGCGCAGGTCGAAGTGGCTCGCCCCGGACCCCCAGCGCAGTTTGGCGGTGGAATTCAGCTGCTCGTTGCGATTGTTTTCGCGATAGGCGTCGGAGGAGTAGCCGTATAACGACGCGTTGATGCCGAAGCCGGCCGTCGCGTAGCTGCCATAGATCTGGCCCGCCAGGGTGTTGAAACTGGCGACGCTCCCGAGCACTTCTGCACGCCGGCCCTGCTGCAGGGGAGAGCGCGTGATGATGTTGACCACGCCGGCGGTGGCGCCGTCGCCGTAGAGCACCGCGCCCGTGCCGCGCAGGATCTCGATGCGCTCCACCGAAGCGAGCGGGATCGCCGCCCACTGCACGCCCGAGAGGTCGACGTCCGTCGCGCGCCGGCCATCCACCAGGATCAGCGTGTTCTGCGTGCCGGCGGCGCCGAAACCGCGCAGGTCCACCGAGGTGGACGAGGCGTTGTTGCCGAAAAAGTCCTTCATGGTGATGCCCACCTGCTCGGTGAGCAATTCGGGCAGCGTGCGCGCCGCGCTTTGCTGGATATCCTCGACAGTCAGCACAGTGACACTTGCCGGCAGGCGCTGCACTTCCTCCGGAAAGCGCGTGGCGTTGATGATCACGGCATCGAGCTGGGCGAAACCCGGCAGCGCGAATGCAGCGAGCAGCGCGACGGCCATGGAGCGCATGAGACCTCCCTGGGCGTCATCCCCGACGCCGTGAAGCGGTTGAGAACAACCGCAAGGCCGGTCTCCGGACTCGCGAGCTGGCGCTGGACCACGCGCCGGGTGCGCCGCCTTCCCGTGGCTTGACACGCCACAGTGGCTGGGTGACGCACCCACTCGCTTACCGTTGCGGGGGCAGTACAGGAATCGCGGCAGGGCCGCTTACCTGTTTCCCGTTTCATCGTCGCGAAGGGAATCTCCGCGAAGACACCTTGCAGCTGGCTACGCGAGGGATTATACAAACCGGCATGCCCCGCGCAATGCTCATTGCCCTGCTGCTCGCCGCCAGCACAGCGCCAGCGCAGACACGCGTCGTCGACGACTACGGGCGCTACGTGGCCCTCGCTGCGCCCGCGCAACGCGTGGTAAGCCTGGCCCCCCACCTCACCGAAATGATGTACGCCGCCGGCGCGGGCGCGCGGCTGGTCGGCGCGCTCGAGTACAGCGATTACCCTCCCGAGGCGAAGGCGCTGCCGCGCGTGGGCAGCGAGGCGTCGATAGACCTGGAAGCGCTGGTCGCCCTGCGGCCCGACCTGGTGATCGCCTGGCCCAACGCGGGCAGCGCGCGTGCCGTGGAGCGTATCGCGGCGCTCGGCATCCCGGTGTTTCGCTCCGAGCCGCGCGAGCTGGAGGACATCGCGCGCACCATGGAAACCCTCGGCCGGCTGGCGGGCACGCAAGCCGCAGCGGGTGCGGCCGCCAAGGCGTTCCGCGAGCGCGCGGCACGCATCGAGCGCGTGTACGCCCATCGGCCGCGGGTACGCGTTTTCTACCAGGTCTGGGACCGGCCGCTCGTCACAGTGAACGGGAACCACGTGATCAGCAAGGCGATGCGCCTATGTGGCGGCGAGAACGTGCTGGCCGCGCTGCCGGCGCTCGCCCCGGAAATCGACCGTGAGCTGGTGCTGCGCGCCGACCCCGAGGCGATCGTGGCGAGCGGGCCGGACGGCGCGCGCCCCGCCTGGCTGGACGATTGGCGGGCATTCCCGGCGCTCGCGGCAGCCCGCCATGACAATCTTTATGCAATCCGGCCCGAGCTGCTGCAGCGGCATACCCCGCGCCTGCTGGACGGGGCGGAGGAGTTGTGCCGGATCCTGGAGGCCGTGCGCCTTAAACGAACACATTCAGAACCTCCCCTACCTTCTTGACGCTGCGGCGAAATTGAAAGATAGTGTGCCGCGTGGAGGCGGAGTTCAATTCACTCGAGGACAAGGTCGCGCAGTTCGTTGGACTGTGCGAGCGCCTGCGCGCGGAGAACATCACGCTGCGCCAGCAGCTGGCGGTGGCGCAGAACGACGCCAAGCGCCTGAACGAAAAGATCGACGGCGCCCGCGCCAAAGTCGAGCAGTTGCTGCAGCGCCTGCCTGAGTGAGCGCCAGCGACAAGCGCGCGGCTGGAACCGCGAAATCGATCGAGGTCAGCGTGCTCGGGCGCAACTACACAGTCGCCTGCGGCGACTCCGAGCGCGAAGCCCTGCTGCAGGCGGTCGCCTACCTGGACGGCAAGATGGCCGAGATCAAGAAAGCCGGCAAGGTCGCCGGCACCGAGCGCATCGCGGTCACGGCGGCCCTGAACATCGCGCATGAACTCCTGTCAATGCGCCTGGGCGAAGGCTTTGACGTCGGTGAGGCCCGGCGTAGAATCGGCGATATCGAGGCGAAGCTGGAAGCGGCACTCGCCAAGCAGGAGAAGTTGTTCTAGCTCTCTGTTCCCTGCTGTGTTCGACCGGGCTCTAATTTTCCGAACCGATAGCTTCCTTAGGTTGCGGACCCAGTGTCACTGTTGCGATCGTCCCTCCTTCGGGTGCCGGACGAACCTGAGGTGACCGGTAAGCGACCGCCCTTGCAAGCGCAGGGTTCGGGAGCAGAGCCCACCGGCATGTGCGGGGAACTCCACCCATGCAGTTTTGGCTGATGAAGTCCGAGCCCGACGAGTGCTCGATTGACGACGCACTCGCCGCGCCGGGGCGCCTGACGCCCTGGACCGGGGTGCGCAACTACCAGTCGCGCAACACCATGCGCGACTCGATGCGCATCGGCGACGGCGTGCTGTTCTACCACTCGAGCTGCGAACAGCCGGGCATCGCCGGCCTGGCGGAAGTGGCTTCCGCCGCGCGCACCGACCCCACGCAATTCGACCGCAAGAGCGACTACTACGACCCGAAATCCCGGCGCGACGCCCCGCGCTGGGTGCTGGTGGACGTGCGAGCGCTGAAAGAGACGCGCCTGATTCCGATCGCCGAGTTGAAGGCGCACAAGGCGCTGGCAAAGATGTGGACGCTGCGGCCCGGCAACCGGCTCTCCATCACCCCGGTGAGCGAGGCCGAGTGGAAATACATCACCGGGAAACTGGTTTGAGCAACGACCTCCTGCTGCGCGCGCTCGCCCGCGAGCCGACGCCCTACACCCCGGTATGGCTCATGCGCCAGGCGGGGCGCTACCTGCCGGAGTACAACGCGACGCGCGCCCGCGCCGGCAGCTTCCTCGCGCTCGCCAAGTCGCCCGCGTTTGCCACCGAGGTAACCCTGCAGCCGCTGGAGCGCTTCCCGCTGGATGCGGCGATCCTGTTCTCCGACATCCTCACCGTCCCCGATGCCATGGGCCTCGGTCTGTTTTTCGCAGAGGGCGAAGGGCCGCGCTTCGAGCGGCCGTTGCGCGACGAGGCCGCCATCCGCTCGCTCGCCGCGCCGGACCCCGCCGACCGGCTGCGCTATGTGCTCGACGCAGTGCGCGAGATCCGCAAGGCGCTGGGGGGCCGCGTGCCGCTGATCGGGTTTTCCGGCAGCCCGTTCACGCTTGCCTGCTACATGGTGGAAGGCTCGGGCAGCGAAGACTGGCGCGCGCTGAAGACCATGCTCTACGCGCGCCCGGACCTGCTGCACCACATCCTGGAGGTCAACGCGCGCGCGGTCACCGATTATCTCAACGCGCAGATAGAAGCAGGCGCGCAGGCGGTGATGATCTTCGACACCTGGGGCGGGCAACTCAGCCATTCGGGCTACGAGGAGTTCTCGCTGGCCTATTCGCGCCGCGTCTTTGCGCAGCTGAAGAAAGAAGCGGCGGGCCGCCGCGTGCCCTCGATCCTGTTCACCAAGGGCGGAGGCGCGTGGCTCGAAGCGATGGCGGCGAGCGGCTGCGACGCGGTCGGACTCGATTGGACGGTGGACGCCTCGGCGGCGCGCGCGCGCGTTGGCTCGCGCATCGCGTTGCAAGGCAATCTCGATCCCGCAGTATTGTTTGCACCCCCGGAGCGCGTACGCGCGGAAGCTCGACGCGTGCTCGACGCGTTCGGCAGCGCACCCGGCCACGTCTTCAATCTGGGCCATGGCATCGCGCCGCGAACGCCTGTCGAAAGCGTTGCCGCGCTCGTGGACGAAGTGCGCGCTTACAGCCGGAAACTGCGCGCGCCACTTCAAACAAACGCTTGACTTATGCACAAATTGGCGCTCCCGCTCGACAAGACCGGAGTGCGCTGCGATCTCGTCCGCAGAAGGCTGTAACCCATTGAATGGAATATATAAAAATACATACAGACCGACACTCCCGAAATCCGGCCGGGTATGGGTACCGAGTGTGACGCCGGCGTGACCAGCTTATTCACATTTTTATCCACACCCCTTGTGCACAAACAAAAATGCCTTTTCGCGGCAAGGGTTACCAGCGCAATCGCGAAGCTTCGGATCAACTCGAAAAAATAACTCTTTGACGATGCAAGTGCTGCGCGTCGCACTCGACGTTCCGCTCGCGACGCTGTTCGACTATTCGCGGCCTGACGCGCTCGAGGTTGCCGCCGGCGACCGCGTGGTGGTGCCCTTCGGCACGCGCGCGCGCGTCGGCGTGGTGATCGAGGAGAGCGCGGGCAGCACGATTGCGGCCGGCAAACTCAAGCCGGTGTCCCGCGTGCTCGCGGAAACCCCTCGCCTGCCGCCCCAGTGGCTCGAGCTGATGCGATTCCTCGCCGCCTATTACCAGCGCCCGCTCGGGGAAACGGTGATCGGCGCATTGCCACCGCGCCTGAAGTCGCTGAAGGCGTTGCCGAAGAAAGTGCGCGAAGCTGCTTCGCCGCAGCCTGCGTCGCCGCGTTTCGTCGCGAGTCACACACCAACCGCCGACCAGGCGCAGGCCATCGAGCGCATCGGCGGCGCGCTCGGGCGCTTCCAGCCGTTCCTGCTGCACGGCATCACCGGAAGCGGCAAGACCGAGGTCTACCTGCGCCTGATCGCACGAGTGCTCGACAAAGGGGACCAGGCGCTGGTGCTGGTGCCGGAGATCAGCCTCACTCCGCAGCTGGAAGCGAGATTCCGTTACGCCTTTCCCGAGGCGCATATCGTTCTGCTGCACAGTGCGTTGCAGGATGTCCCGCGCACCGCGGCATGGCTGGCCGCGGCGCGGGGCGAAGCCAGCATCGTTCTCGGGACGCGCCTGGCCACCCTCACTCCCCTGCCGCGGCTCGCCCTGGTAGTGGTGGACGAGGAACACGATACGTCCTTCAAGCAGCAGGAAGGGCTGCGCTACTCAGGGCGCGATGCCGCGGTGATGCGCGCCAAGTTCGCCGCCTGCCCGGTGGTGCTTGGCACCGCCACGCCTTCGCTCGAGACCTGGCACAACGCGCTTCTCCGGCGCTACGAGCGCATCTCGCTGCCGGATCGCGCCGTGCCGGGCGCGCGGCTGCCGATGGTGCGCATGCTCGACCTGAAGGTTCAACCTGCAGAAAACGGGTTCGCGCCGGGACTCATCGCGGCAATCGGCGAGAGGCTGTCGCGGCGCGAGCAGAGCCTGGTGTTCATCAACCGCCGCGGCTACGCGCCGGTGCTGGCCTGCCACGGCTGCGGCTGGACTGCGGGCTGCGAGCGCTGCACCGCGCGCATGGTGCTGCACAAACCCGGCCGGCGGCTGCGCTGCCACCATTGCGGTGCGGAGAGCGCCATCCCGCGCGCCTGCCCCACCTGCGGCAACGTGGACCTGAAAGCGATGGGCCGCGGCACGCAACGGGTGGAGGAGACGCTCGAGGCGCAGTTTCCGCAAGCGCGCATCGTGCGCATCGATCGCGACAGCGCGCGCCGGCGCAGCGAGCTTTCGCGCACCCTGGAAGGGATCACCCGCGGCGAGGCCGACATCCTGGTCGGCACCCAGCTGCTCGCCAAGGGACACGATTTTCCGCTGCTGACGTTGGTCGGCGTGCTCGACGCCGACGGCGCCCTCCTCTCCACCGACTACCGCTCCGCCGAGCGCCTGTACGCGACGCTCGCCCAGGTCGCCGGCCGCGCGGGGCGGCGCGCACAGCCGGGCGAAGTGCTGGTGCAGACGCGCTATCCACAGCACCCGCTCTACGCGTCGCTCGCCAGCCACGACTTCGCCGCCTTCGCCGCGGCGCAGCTCGCCGAACGCGAAGCGGCGGGCTTTCCGCCTTTCGTGCACGAGGCGGCGCTGCGCGCGGAAGCGGACAAACTGGCGGTGGCGATGAGCTTCCTCGAGGATGCAGCGCACCTGGTGCCCGTTCCCGCGGAAGTGCGGGTCTTCGATCCCGTGCCGCATGTCATCACGCGCCGTGCGGACATGGAGCGCGCGCAATTGCTGGTGCAGTCCGCCTCGCGTCCCGCGCTGCAGGGATTCCTCTCCTCCTGGACCGAGCGCCTGTTCGCCACCGCCCCGCGCAGCGTGCGCTGGCACCTGGATGTCGACCCCATCGAGTTCGACTAAAGCCGATTGTTGCTCAAGCGAGACTTATACTACAGTTGCAATTGTTTAGTATAATATTTATACTAGCATTCTAATAACCTAGTATAAGTATGCAAAGACTCGATCTACAGGCGCAAACACTCTACGCGGAACTGCTCCAGCGGGTGCTTTCTGACGTCATTGCGGCCCCAATGGAGAAGCTCGCGCGCTCATTCGTCTCGAAGAAGATCGGCAGGAAGACCTACTGGTACCTGCAGCACCGCCAGTCCACGGGAATGAAGCAGACCTACCTCGGACCCGAGACGCCAGCACTGCTCCAGGTCATCGAATCAAGCAGGGCCGCCGGCAAGGCACGCAAACCGGACATCGCCCGCCGAAGGGAGCTCTGCGCCGCAATCCGAGCCATGGGCTTCCCGCACTGGCCCAAGCCCTTGGTCTCGACACTCGAGACGCTCGCGAATTCCGGCGTGTTCCACCTTGGTGCCATCCTCATCGGCACGCCGGCCTACGTGGCCTGCGTCATTACGCTTGGATTTCGATCCGACATTGGTACGGCTTTGACGGGCGATATCGACCTGCAAATAGGACCTGCACCACAATCATTGCTGCCAGGCACTGCGGCAATCAACGTCGGCAGTGTGCTGGAGCGCGTCAAGCTAGGATTCTTTCCCGTGCCAGGCCTCGATCCGCGCAGCCCGACCACGACGTTCAAGGTGCGCGATGGCGATCTGATGGTCCAATTTCTGACTACGGACAGCGGCGGCAGCGGCAAGTCGGTCTACATGGAGCAGCTCGGGACGGCCGCGCAACCCATGCCGTACATGGAGTACCTGACGCCAGAGCCAATGAAAGCCGTACTTCCGTTCGAAGCGGGTATTCTGGTCAATGTCCCGAACCCAGCGCGGCTTTGCTGGCACAAGCTGATCGTCGCCAGCAACAGGCCGCAACACGAACGCGCCAAGGCGCGCAAGGACGTCGAACAGGCGGCGGACCTGATTGAAGCGCTCGCCCAGTCCGACCTCGATTCACTGCAAGACGCCTATGCTGACGCCCACGGGCGCGGCGCCTCCTGGGTGGCCAAGCTCGAGAGCGGAATCGCGCGGCTGAAGAAGCAGCGTCCTGGCGCCTACGAGACGATCCGAAACATCGTCGAGGACAAGACCCCGCCTGCGGCCGCCAACGTATAATTCGCGCCCTCTCAAATGCCTTCCGATCCGAAAACCGAGCTCGAACGCATCCTCAACGAGGGAGTCCAGAAGCTTTCGTCCGAGCCGATCAAGTTCTACGGGGTGCTCGAAAAGCCCCGCAGGCCGGAACATGGGGACTATTCGAGTTCTGCACCACTCCAACTGGCAAAGATTCTCGCGAAACCACCGAGAGAAATTGCGGAGAAGCTGAGGCAAGTCACTGCCGAAAACATCGCCAAGTCCGGGTTGAGCGAGCCGCTCGAATTGGCCGGTGCAGGGTTTCTCAATATTCGCCTCAAGAAGTCGACCAAACAGAAGATCGTCAGTCAAATCCTCAAGCAGAGGGAGAATTACGGCCGCGCAGAGGATCCGCTTGCAGAGAAAGTAATGGTGGAGTTCGTCTCCGCCAACCCCACCGGCCCACTGCACGTCGGCCACGGCCGCCAGGCCGCGCTCGGCGACGCCATCGCCGCGCTGCTCGAAACGCAAGGGCACGCCGTCAGCCGCGAGTTCTACTACAACGACGCCGGTGCCCAGATCAACAACCTCGCCCTCTCCGTGCAGGCGCGCGCCAAAGGCGTGAAGCCGGAGGACGCCGGTTGGCCGGCCGACGGCTACCGCGGCGAGTACATCGAGGAGATCGCGCGCGACTACGCAGCCAGCGGCGGCAAGCCCGGGGATCTCGATGCGGTGCGCCAGTTCGCGGTCGCCGCGCTGCGCAAAGAACAGGATGCCGACCTGCAGGCCTTCGGCGTGAAATTCGACGTCTACTACCTCGAGTCGAGCCTTTACACCGACGGCAAGGTGGACGCGGTGGTGAAGGCACTGGTCGCGAGCGGCAAGACCTTCGAGCAGGACGGCGCGCTATGGCTGCGCACCACCGGCTACGGCGACGACAAGGACCGAGTGGTGCGCAAGTCCGACGGCAGCTACACCTACTTCGTCCCCGACGTCGCCTATCACGTCACCAAGTGGCAGCGCGGCTTTCGCAAGGTGATCAACGTGCAGGGCACCGACCACCACAGCGCGGTGACACGCGTGCGTGCCGGCCTGCAAGCGCTCAACCTGGGCATTCCCGCCGGCTATCCGGACTACGTGCTGCACAACCTGGTGAAAGTGGTGCGCGGCAGCGAGGAGGTGAAGATCTCCAAGCGCGCCGGCTCCTACGTCACGGTGCGCGACCTGATCGAATGGGTGGGCCGCGACGCGGTGCGCTTCTTCCTTGCGTCGCGGCGCGCCGACGCGGACTTCGTGTTCGACGTGGACCTCGCCCTCGAGCAGACCGAGGAAAACCCCGTGTACTACGTGCAGTACGCGCACGCCCGCGTGTGCAGCGTGCTGCGGCAGTGGGGCGGGGATGCGTCGTCGCTAGGCGACGCGCCGCTTGACAGCCTTGCCGGCGAGCGCGAAGCCGCACTGATGCAACGCCTGGCGGAATTCCCGGAACTGCTCGCCACGGCGGCGCGCGAGCACGCGCCGCACTCGGTCGCGTTCTACCTGCGCGAACTCGCGGGCGAGTTCCACAGCTACTATAATGCCGAGCGCATTCTGGTCGAGGACGAGGCGGTGCGCAGGGCGCGTCTGGCGCTGTGCGCCGCGGTCCGCCAGGTGCTCGCCAACGGGCTCGCGCTGCTAGGCGTGCGCGCCCCGGAAAGGATGTGATGGCGGCGATACCGCACGCGACTGCGCGCAAGGTCACCGGCGGCGGCTTTCTGCTCGGCATGTTCGTCGGGCTGCTGGCCGGCCTGGTGATCGCGCTGGCCATCGCGCTGTACCTCAACAAGACACCGATCCCGTTCATGACGAGGAAGCCGATGGCGGAGGACGCCAAGTCCGCCGGCAAGCCGCCGGCCCTGGCCGGCATGCCACAAAGCGGCACCGCACCGGCCACGGCGCCGGTCCCGCCGAAGGTGCCTGCCACCGCTGCCGCCGCCAAAGGGCCGGAGAAGCCGCGTTTCGATTTCTACAAGATCCTGCCCGGGGGCGAAGAGCCGGTGAGCGAGCGCGAACTGCGCGAGCGCCTGCGCGCAACCGCCGCTGCCAAGAGTCAACCTGCCGCCGCGCAGGACGTTTACTACATCCAGGCGGGCGCGTTCCAGAACCCGGCCGATGCCGACAACCAGAAGGCGCGGCTGGCGATCCTCGGCTACGAATCCAACGTGGAGCCCACCACCCTGCCGGACAAGGGAACCTGGTACCGGGTGCGCCTGGGTCCTTATACCAAGGTCGATGAGCTGAACAAGGTGCGCCAGGCGCTGGCGCAGAACGGAATCGATGCCAACCTGGTCAAACTCAAAGACCCAGCATCCGCAAAGGCAAACTGAGATGAATCTTCGCCGCCGCACCCTCATCCTCGCGCTCGGCCTGGCGCCCTTCGGCGCACTCGCCCAGGCGCGCCCCGCCGCCGGGCTGGACTACACGGAACTCAAGCCCGCCCAGCCGGTAGAGACGCAGGGCAAGATCGAAGTGCTGGAGTTTTTCTGGTATGGCTGCCCGCACTGCTACACGCTCGAGCCGCTGCTGGAACAATGGATTCCGACGCTGCCCGCCGACGCGCAATTCCGCAGAATCCCGGCCGTATTCAACGACCAATGGGCTCGCGATGCCGGCATCTACTACGCGTTCGACGCCCTGGGCGTTGTAGGCAAAGTGCACCGGCCGTTCTTCGACGCCATCCATCGCGATCGCCTGCGCACCGACAATCCCGAGGCGCTTGCCGAGTGGCTGCAGCGGAACAAGGTGGATTCGAAGAAGTTCGACGAGACACTGAAGTCCTTCGGCGTCCAGAGCAAGGTGCGGCGCGCCAAGCAGCTCTCTGTCGCATACCGCATCGACGGCACTCCCGCGCTCGCCGTGCATGGCCGCTACACCGTGAGCGCCGAGCAGGCTCGTACCCAAAGAGGCATGCTCACCGTCGCGGAGTACCTGATCGGCGTCGCGCGCAAGGCAGGCGCCGGCTAGATAGCTGCCACGTGCGCCGCATCGTCATCACCGGCGCATCCGCGGGCATCGGCGAGGCATTGGCGCGGCACTACGCCACCGCCGACAGGGTGATCGGGCTTGTCGCGCGGCGCCGCGAGCCGATGCAGGCGCTTGCCTCCTCCCTCCCCGGCCGCTTCGAGATCTACGCGCTGGATGTCGCTGACCATGCCGCGATGGAGCGCGCGGCGCGCGAGTTCTGCTCGCGCCACGGCGCGCCGGACCTGGTCATCGCCAATGCGGGCGTCTCCATCGGCACGCATGGCGACGACCCGCAGGACGTGGAGAAGCTGCGCCGGGTGCTGGAGATCAATGTCACCGGGCTCGCCGCCACGCTGGCTGCATTCGCGCCGGCGATGCGCGCCGCGCGCCGCGGCATCCTGTGCGGCATTGCCAGCGTGGCCGGCTTTCGCGGGCTGCCGGGCGCGGGGGCCTATAGCGCATCCAAGGCCGCCGCCATCGCCTGGCTGGAGGCGCTGCGTGTCGAACTCGCGGGCAGCGGCGTCAGCGTGGTCACTATCT
>Ga0210380_10001004_pt1 | contig 11686 bp, 24 predicted proteins | sample PLM4_5_coexredo_FD_155476 | JGI IMG/M metagenome (GOLD analysis project Ga0210380, IMG submission 155476) | Groundwater sediment microbial communities from an aquifer in East River, Colorado, USA - PLM4_5_coex redo | ecosystem: Environmental > Terrestrial > Soil > Riparian zone | place: USA...
CCCAGGGATGGTCGCTCATGACGGGGCTCCACCCGTCACGGCGGCTGCTGCTGCTTCTGCGTCCTCGCGCGCGGCGATCTCGAGCTGGTGAAGCCTCCGCTTGAAGACCTCGACAGACGATACGAAGCTCGGTGGGAGGTCGTTCCGAATAGGCAGCGCGCGGTTCTTCACGTCGACGTTGAGCTCCTTGGTGCTCCACAGGAACTTGTCGCCCTCGCGCTTCGCGAGGATGACCTCTGAGAAGAACTGCGGAATCTTCGGCCCGAGCTTATTGCCGAGGGCCGACACAGTGATGCGCTGGGTCTGCGTCAGCTCATCAATGCTACGGTCGATGTGACTGATGAGTACGAAGTACCCATGACGATTCGCGCACAGCATGTAGATGAGGTTCCGTTCGAGCTCCATCGCGATGCCCCACTCGCCCGGGTGGAGGTTCGGCTTGTAGCCGGAGACGTACTCTCGCGCCATCTGGTTCATTCCGGAGAGGGAGTCGATCACGAGACACCGATCCGGGCCCCACTCGGTCACGTCACCGTACTCTTTACCAGTCCGGTCATCCTTGAAGTTGATGCACGTATTGAGTAGGTCGGTCCAGCCTTTCATCTCGGTCTTGCCGACACCGGACTTCAGATCGGCAAGGTCGGCATAGCTCATGTTGTTGACCTTGTGCGCGATGTCCAGCTGGGCCTTCCATGATGGGGCCATTGCCACGAGCGAATGGTAGTGGAGTCTCTCGATCGGCGCGTTCTGCGCCCGGACACTATCAAGGAGCGTATCCACGAAGTTCGGCTCGGTGCCGATCACGAAGACATCAATCCCGGCGAGCATCATGGTCGGGATGGCATAGGTCTTGCCAGTGCCGGGCGGGCCCATTAAGAGGAATGAGGGCGGCTGTATGTTCTTATTGTATCCGGGCTGGCGAAGCCAAGTCGGGTCTTTCTCGGTGTTCATGACTGCTGACTCCTAGTCGGTTGCTTTGATCAGAGGATTCCAGTGACGCACGACGTAGTTGTTCGCCCACTGTTCGGGGGTCGGGCTCTCGCAGAGAGCCCGATACTGACAGCCTCCGTAGTTCGTACAGGCGTTGCCGAGACTGTAGTCCCAGACTCGAGTCTCCCAAGAGTCGACCATGCGCTCGAGGTCGCGCTGGAGGTGGACGAGCCAACGCTCTGTCAGGAACCTGGGATACTGCTTGATGAGCTCCTTGTGCTGGATCTCAGTCTTGAGGATGCCGACACCGCGAATGACGACTGTGTTGATGTTGAAGCCCAGGGTCTGCATCGCCCAGCAGTAGCCGATGAATTGGGAACGAAGGCCGAACTGGTCGCTCCAATTGTAGGCGATGCTGGTCGTGGTCTTCTCGTCGCGGATGACGGGGATTCCACTATGCTTCCCGATCATGTCGAAGCGGCCACAATAGAGGAAGGGGTCGCCGCTTGGGTGCATTGGCATATCGAGCCCGGTCGTCTGCCGTGTCAGGGGCACGGCAAAGCTGTACTCGAAGGGGTTCTCCACGTCGGGCCACGGCTCGACCCAGTCGGTCGGGGGGTGGTAAGTGTCCAGATAGCTTTCGACTGCTGCCCAGACGCGGTCTTTGGTCTTGGTGGTCTTCTTGCCTTCAGGGATGATGAAGTCCCCCCACTGCTTCTCGAAGACGTACAGCGCCCGGGCGAGCGCGATATCGAGCGAGACCTCCTCTTTGTACGCGGAAGTGTACAACGTCTCGATCGCCGAGGCGAAGCACCCGCCCGCGTGCAGGTCGATGGACACTGCTGTCGCCTGAAGGCCGTGGAGCCTCCCCCAGACGAACTTCTGGCCGCAGTCATGGAAGTCGCCCATGGTCGTGCTATCGACCACGATGGGAAGATCGATCGGCTTGTCGAGGTCAAGCATTGTTCGACTCCGTAGGCGAAGCCTGCTCGGGCTCCTTTGTCTGGAGTCTGCTTGCGAGGTCTTCGAAGAGCGCCTCGAGCTTCACGCCGTAGGCGATGATCTCTTCGAGAGCGATAGCTCTCGCGAGGTTCTCGACGCCCCGCGCAATTGCCCGCGGATTGGTCGCTTGCGGATCGAAGCATTCTTGAAGCTCCTTCCGCGCTATGGCTACTATCTGTTCTGCGGTGCTAGTCATGGTTAGCTCCTATGGTTGTTGTGTGAGGCGGAACGCCTCACACAAAGTCGTCGCCGATCAGGTCGGCACTGATCGGGCCCTTCGCCGATCTCGCGCGGGTTGCGCGAGAGGTCGATGGCTTGCCCGCGGTCTGACCCGCGTGCTTGAGCCGAAGACAGATTGCGTGGAATTCCATGAGCTCCTGTTGGGAAAGCTCGGCATACGAGCGACTGTTCCCGAGAAGATCTGCCTTACGTTGGAGAAGCCAATCGAAGGACTTGTCTTCCAGGTCTGGCAATGCAATGGAAGCCGCGAACGCGGCTTCCAGTCCGAGGCCTTCACTCATTGGCGGCGTCCAGTGCATCTTGAAGGGAGGACAGAACTGACTCGAGCTCGGGGAGGTCGGTCGAGAGGTCCGGCATATCGAAGCTGAAGTCCGAGTATGCAGTCAACATGTCGATGGCATTGTCGAGCGCGTTGATGGCTTCCTGTGTGGCTTCGCCGCGCGGGCCTTCCTGAGCCGTCTCGCCGAGGTCGTCGAACATCTGTTGGACCTCAGTCTTAAGGGTCTCGAGGTCGGGAATGATGGCGTCTGCCTGCTTGCGCAGGGGCGCTGTGCTCTCGATGAAACGGTCCCAGGCTTCCTCGACTGAGCCGATGAACGCGCCGTAGAGCTCATCGATGTCGTCGATGGCCTCGACCTGCACGATGAGGGCCCTGATCTCGTTGCGGGTAGTCTTGTTCATGTGAAGATCCTTTGCACGTTGTCATGGTTAAGGGCATCGATGTCGCGGTCTTCCAAGGGACGCCTGTCTACGATGCGTGTCTGTGCGTCGTCCCAGCCGATTTCGCGAAGGTAGCGGAGAATGAGACCTTCGATGAGTTCTTTCCTCTGGCCGTACCTGGGCTTACCAGTGGTCGGGTTCATGGTCAGCTGTTCGAGTGGCGCAGCCACTCGCGCGGAGAGGCGCAGCTTCCAAGGGACTGTGGGTTCGACTCTTAGTCTAGGCATTGGGAACTCCTCAAGTTGGGCCCATGACAGGACTTGTCAGGGGCCCATTTTGGCATTACGGGCCTGTGTTGTCAAGCGGTTTTTGCGTTAGGTCGCGCTTTTCTTGCGGGACTGAGCCTTTCGGCTCAGTCGGCCCATCCGGGAACAGCCCCTCGAGAATGTCCTCTGGGACTGTGAGTATCTCGGGTACAGTCCGCACCCCAGCCGATCGCGCAGCGATCGGACGCATCGCGCCGATGTTCGCGAAGAGACCCTCGAGCTCCTCTGACCGTGGGCTGCACTCAAGGTAGACTATCTTCCCGCGATGCTTCCGCATCTTCATGCTCGCGCGATAGAGGTCCTCCCAGCCCGGATGCTTCAGCTCTTTGGCTCGAGCACGAACTTCATTCGCCTCCACGTTGAACTTTGTGAGAAGCCGCGTCGCGGCTTCCCATGCGGGGTTGGTTGTGTCGATCTCTCCGATTACGATCACCTCGCGCGAGGCGCGAAGCCAGAGCTGGAGATACCTGGGGTCGTATGCCTCGATGGGGAGCTTGCGTTTACTCATGGTTGAACCCTTTCATGGGTTTCGTAGAACTCGAGCTCTGTTACGAGCCAGTACAGGTACTCATATTCCTCGTCCGAGTAGTCGTAGTCGTCTGCCGGAGAGTAAACCTCTTCCCGGTCGTATGCCTCGTCGTAGGTCATACCCAGACCTCCTCGATCGGCGCGTCGGGGTATGGCGTGTTGTCGTCGCCCGTGAAGTAATGCCGACGGAAGGCATCGAAGAGCTCCTGGTGGGCCGGGCTCTCCGCGGCGATGGTCTCGAGCTCGAGCTCACGCTTCCAGCCGCGCTGGTAGACGCGGCCGTCGTCACTATAAGTGTAGTACCAGTCGTGAGCCTCGAGAAGGTTGTAGTACTCCGTAAGTCTGGTCATGGTCAGATCTCCCCGCCGCTTCGCGGCGCTTTGGGTGGAAGTGCTGCTATCGTCGTCATGAATGCGAGCACTTCGCTCGCAGTCATGTAGCCTTTGACGGTGTCGCCGTCAAATGAGTACCACTTATCCTGGTCGTCGCCCCGCCCGGGCCAGGCCGCGACCTCAGCTGTGGTGCTGTCCCACGAGCCATGACGCATGGCGGCGTCGACCGGGGCCATGTAGCGGGGACCGTCGATCTCGAGGTCGCGGTTGTCGCAGTAGTTGCCCGGGCCCCACTGGACACTGACGGTCCAGTCATTGGGGAACGTCATGTGGAAGCCGCGGGCTCCGGTGATGGAGAATGTCATGGAATGCTCCTTTAGGCCCTTAGGGTTATGAGGATTAGGAACAAGAACGCGCCTAAGCTGATGACTTGGATGTCTGTCATGGTTGCGCCTTGCGGCGCAATCGCGCCGAAAGCATGTGGAACTGGACGAGCTCGTCTTGGGTCATGGTCTTCAAAGGCTTGCGAGCTAGTTCCTCCCTACGAGCGATCATGGCGTCGATGTTGCCCTTAGTGTCGCGCAGCAACACGCGGGCCTCGTGTTTTAAGTCGCGAAGCGACTTACGCGAAGTCATCGGTGATCTCCCTGACATCAATCGGGCGCTTCGAGCTTGGGGCTTTAGCCTCGGCAGCTGCTTTCATGGCTGCCGAGCGGCCGACAATTGCCCCAGGTACCGGATACCGGACCTCGAGCTTGGGGACCCAGTCGATGCACGCTTCGCACGCGGGAGTCGTGAACTGGCGCTCGGTGCGCACGACCGGGCGGTCGAAGAGGCGATCCGTCCCGCGAAGCGCCAGCTTCTTCGAGCCGAAGCCCGCGCGGGTGATTTCCTCCATGCGACTATGTTGCATACGAGAGCCGCAATTGCTGCACGAGTGATGGATGACGACGAGTTCATACCCAAATGGCACGCCGATCGGCGGGACTTTGTAGTGGTTGCTCTCACTCATAGTCTTTCTCCCGTGAGCTGAAGCGACCAAAGAATTCGGGCCAGTTCATTTGGTAGTTCCAGCCGCACGACGTGTGGCCGGACTCGCCGGCTTTCTGGCAGTTCGAACGCTCGAGGTCGTCGTTCTCGGGCAGGGTCTGCGTTGCGACGCAATAAAAGTCGAATGTGATTTCCTCGCGCGCTTTCATAGTGTGCCCTCGTCCTTCAGCATGACGCCGTTGTCCTGAAGGACAATGTCGCACTCCGCTGCGAGGGAGTTCCAGCGCCAGAAATCGTCTCGCGTGAAACAGCGATCCATGCCCTGACATGAGGCCCTGTATGTCAGGACCAGCCGCGCGGCCCCGGAGCCGGGGAATTCTTTTGCGAAGCAAAAGAGCTCGACCATGTCTACAGCGCATTGGTGGAGTATCTTGAGTCCGATTGTGTTCGTTGTCATGGGATAGTGTCCGTGGTTGGAAGTAGGAACGCGAAGTGGTCCTAGCGTTTGATGTGGTCGAGTGCGATGCGCTCTGCTATCCGCTCGAACTGGTTGCGGATGTTCCTCACGTCGGCGATCATGCCCTCCAGCACCATGCGGTCGTGAGTGTCGCTCGCGACCTCGGGCCGCACGGTCTGGTAGTCGCGACCGTGTGGTGTTGCGGCTCGAAGAGCCGCAACGAGGTCGCTCGCCGCGTGGATTACGACGAGCATGTCCTCGACGAGGCGCTCGGGGCTCGAGCCGTTCATGTTGATTACGGGACCATGCATGGTTGGGTAGTCCCGTCCGAGTATCTGTTGGCCTGAGAGTGTCATGGATTGTCTCCTTCAGGGGGATAGTACCCCGTGAGAGCGCGGCCGAAGCCGCGCTCCTTCGCGGTACTACTTCAAGAGTAATGTCTTCCGGCCATTATTGATCGGTCGATTGAAGGCCGCGTTGTCGGCGCGGGACTGACCTGCGGCGAGGCTCGCACCGTCACGGCTACGGAAGGCCGTGCGCTTGCTCGAGTGCAGTGTCAGGCCCAGGTTCTTGAAGGCCGCGTCGAGCTGGCCGCTCTTGCTCACGACGAGGCCCGGGCCGGTCGCGGCGCGGCGCTCGTTTGCCAAAAGGCGCAGACGCTCATTGATTCGTGTCGCGGCGCCGTAGTAGAAGTCCTCTTCCGAGCAGCGGTAGTCCTCCTTCTCGGCGAAGAGGAAGTCCAGTGTGTAGCTCGTCCAGCCTTGGGCGACAAAGTCGCACAGGGCGTCGATGAGCCATGTGGCGAACATGGCGTCGGACTCCCGGCCGAAGAACTTCAATGTCCGCTCGGCAGAGGACATCCATCCGCGGCAGTCGCAGTATGAGGCCACGCGGACGGCGATGGCGGACTTGAAGTCGAACTTGCGCTTCTTGGGCCAGTCGACGGTTTCGGTGACGAAGGACTCGACCTCGTGGAGGTCAGCAAGGTCGAGCTGGTACTTGTCCATGAGCTCGCGGGCTTTGGCTGCGGCAGCCATTGCCTCGTGCTCGGTGCAGTTATTCATAGTGGTCTTATTGAGGAGCGCGCGAATGCGCGCGCGAAGCGCCTCGTTGGTCTTGGCGTCGGGTTGGGTGATGGTCATCGTCTGACTCCGTGGTTGGTGAAGAGGCTGGACACGCACGTCCAGCCGGAGGCTATTTCTTCGCGTGAGGCTCGTCCTTGGGTCCGGCCGCCTTCGCGGCCTTGCTGTCCTTCACTGGCGATCCCGGCTCGCCACCGTCGTCGACATGGTACATGCCGAGGTCGGTCACTTGATTGCGAACAATAATGAGACTCGCAATCGCCTCGTTGTATCCGTCGGTGTCATCCGGGCCCCAAGGTTGGGCGCGAAGGATCTTCTCGATGTCGAGAAGGCGAGACTTGATGTCTGCCAGTTCAGTATCTCCGAGTAAGGCCATTTCAGTCCTCCTGTTATTCAGGGCGGCACTATTGCCGCCCTGATAGTGTCCTTAGCCCGCGTCTTCCGCCGGATCGTCCTCGCCCTCATTCGTGAGGATGATTATCTGGCGCTTGAGCGCGTCAAGTAGTGAGAGCGCCTCGTTGTAGCCGGGTTCGTCGACGCCCCAAGCCTGAGACTCGACGAGATTGACTAAATCTGCGATGCGCCCAAGCGCATCGTTACTGTCTGTGGTATCGAGTAAGGCCATGGTCTTGCTCCTTTTGAGGTTGCGGGCGATAGCCCGCACTAGTCCCTCCCAAGGGAGCGGCAATGCCGCTCCCCGAGGTGATACTAGCGACTATTGCATCCGCCGCGGGACATTCCATCGTTCCATGAGCGGGCGCCGTTCTGGTAGTGGAGATTGTCGTAGTGGTCCATAACGATGCTCTCAGAGAGATCGGCCGGTAGGCCGAGCTCGAACTGGCCGCTGATGCCGCGAGAGTGATCCATAAAGGTTACAGTCCGGTCGTCGTGGAGGGTGGCGACGATGAGTTGGCCGTCTGAAGTGTACTTCCGGCCGGTATTGAAGCGGATTGTGGTTGTCATGGGGGGATAGCTCCGTGAGAATGAGGTGCGTAGCGCCTAGTCGTCGAAGGCCGCGATGGCCTCCTCGATGCTCTCGTGCGCGGCCTGAAGGCACTCGATGATGGTCTCGTAGCGCTCTGCGGTCTTTTCGTTGTCGCTGTCGGCCTTGTCCTCAGCGGAGGCGATGAGTGCATCAAGCCTCATGCTGAGGGTGGTGAGTTGCGTCTTCATGGTGTAGCTCCGTGGTTGGCTCGAACTAGGTAAGGCGGCGCGACTCAAGGTCCACGCCCATAAGTAGTATCGCATAGAAAGGGCCCGTTGTCTACAACCCATGGGTTGTATTAGTGGAAGATGGGCCCGCTATACCGTAAGCAAACCGTAGGGTTCACTATTATATCCCTATTGTGTGCTCTATTGGAGCCCTATTAGTCTCTACATGGAATCGAAAACCGGGGTCCCCCTCCCTACCAGCCGGGCTGGTGCGACTATGGGGGGTGACGTAACAGTGCTCTGACCTAACATGGTGTGACGTAATGGCCCTTAGGTCCCCCTCTCTATGAATAAAAAAAAAATTCTTACGTCATAGGATAGGGAGCAAGAGGTATAACCTCGAGCAAAGGGTATGCTCTGAATGGGGAGCCCAACCCCGACAGAACAATGTGCATGGGCCCATGACGACCCCTGTCATGGGCCCATTGGCGGGGCCGATTCGGGGCTCCCCTAGGGGATAATAGGGCAGTCCATAGGGGGATAATAGGGCAGACTATAGTGAACCCTACGGAATCCGGGCGGTATGGCGGGGCCCTCTCTAGTGGGCGGGGAGGGCCCTACGTTGCGCGATAGCGCAACGGGCTAGGCCAGTACCGGCCACCCCAGCGAAACGCAATGGCGGGCCACGCCCGCCCCAGCAAACAGCCTCCCGCCCGCTGTGGCGCCCTACGCTGGAGAGTGGCTGGCAATTGGGAGCCATCTGCGCCGCGAGGCGCAGATAGGTGAGATTATTTTGGTCGCGCCATATTGTTGCCACAATTGGGTGGCATAGTGCGAGTCGGCCAAGGCATGGTGCCGCGGCCGAAATGGAGTCAGACAAATGAGCGAAGTGAACGCAACGCCCGCCAAGGGCCCGCGCGAGAAAAAGGCGGACTATTTCTTCATCGACGCCTCGGGCTCGCAGGTCGATGACATCGAGTCGGCCACGGGCATCGAGTATGTCCCGCTGGCCGGTGGTGGCTTGAAGTACCAGATCCCGGGCGTCGAGGCCGGGAAGATCGCCACGATGCTCGCCGTGGCCGGAGCGAAGATCGAGCTCCGCAACGCGGGGCGCGGCGCGGCGGAGATCGGCGATTCGGGCAAGGCCGCGCAGCGCATGGCGCGACTCGTGGACGGCGACTGGGGCGATCTCTCCGGGACTGGCGGAGGTCGCGCGCCGGTCGACGAGGACAAGCTTTTCGAGGCAATGGCGACTGTGCTCACCAACCTCGGGAAGCCGTACACCGAGTCGAAGATTCGCGCGGGGTTCAAGGACGGCGGCACCATTGCCGGGAAGGCGCAGCCGGATGGCAAGTCGTACAAGAGCGCCTGTATGACGATCCCCGGAGTCGAGGAAGAGTACAAGCGCCTCACCGGGAAGGTCGCCGTAGCCGTGGAGTCGATCGCAGACGACGACTTCAGCTAGTCGCTAAGTCGAGAGCACCAAGTCGGGGAGGCGGCAAGTCCGCCTCCCTTCTCTGTCGGTGATAGCTAAAAAATTCGACCTCGATGCTTCGCATCTCGGGGTAGTATAAGGTGATCGACCTAGTCGGTCGATCGCTTCGCTAGCTACCCCGTATTGAGCATACCCCCTATAGTCCCCCCAGGTGGGGTCCGCCCTCGCTATCACAAGACCACTTCCGCGACGTCACATCGAATTGCAAACGAATGGCACCCTTTTCAGTTGACGGTTGACAGGTGGGCGCTACGCGCCCATGGTCCCCCCATGAGCCAGTTCTCCGCATTGTTTGACCCTAAGAGCTCCCGGCAGCCCGCGCGGGAAGCGCCGCGCATTCGCGTGAGCACCTGGCACTACGACACAATCATCGATCATCTGTTAGCGAATCCGGGCGCGACCTACGGCGAGATCGCCGAAGTCCTCGGCCGCGGGCAGGTCTGGATCTCGATGGTGATGCGCTCGGACGCATTCCAGGCCCACTACGCGCAACGGCGGGTAGTCGTGAATGAGGCGATTCGTGACTCTGTCGCGGATAAGATCGCTGAGGTCGCAATAGCGTCCGCGGATCTCACCTTGCGTCACATGAAGGAGAACCCGCAGGGTCTCGGCTTCAACCAGAAGGTCGACACGCTGATCCAAGCGAGTAAGGCCCTCGGCTTCGGTCTCGCGCCTCCGGCTCCAGCCGCGCAAGTGAACATTGGCACGAACACTGTGATGCTCGCCTCGCGCGACCAGATTGACAAAGCCCGGGAGCGTTTGCGCTCGATCCAGGCTGACAATGCCGCAGCGGGCGAAGCCCGCGCTCGTGAGATAGTCACGGCTTCTGTGACAGATAGTAGCATGGAGCAGAGACGCACCTTTGCTCCAAGCGGGGCCTTCAGCCCCGCGGGTGGGACAGTATCGAGTGCTGACTCCTCATACACGGGCGCGGCCACGCGCCCGGTCCCACCTGCTAAGTTCGAATACGAGGATGCCGTGGTCGTGGGGACCGATCAATGATCGACCTAGGGAGTCTAGGTCTTCCCGTGGGCGCGACGGCGCCCACGGCAGGTACACTCCCGGCTTGTCCTGCGTGGTTGACTCCCGTCTACAATCTCGAGAATGCGTGGCGGACCCCTACGGGGTACTTCAACATGAGCCCGGCGGGCTCCGCCGCTCAGCGCGCCGGGAAGCGTTACGAAAAGCGTGTCATGGCGTTTTTACGTGACGTATTCCCGGCGCGGTTGCACGAAGCTCCGTGGTATCAGCTCGTGGATAACCACGGAATGCGCTACTGCCAGCCGGATGCGATTCTTGACTTAGGTACATATATTGTTGTGATCGAGGTCAAACGGACGCATTCGGTCGATGCCTGGTGGCAGTTGCGGCATCTGTACGAGCCCGTAGTGTCGGTGGCCTCCGGCAACCGACAGGTCGGTGTCCTTGAGATCTGTCGTTCGTTCGACCCCGCGGTTCGTCTGCCGGAGCCCGTCTCCCGCATTGAACGCATTACTGACATAGAAGGGAAGCCGCGAAGCGGCTTTACTGTGTTCCAATGGCGGTAATGGAAATGAAGTTCCTGCCGGAGAAAGATCCGCGAACCGCACAGTTCTTGACTGATTTCCTCAGTCAGCCTCCACCGGCTCCAGTGCAGTCCACGGCGGGAACCGCCGTGGCGGCTCCCGCCGCTGATCCCTCGATGTCGCTGCACCCTGCGCTGAAGGATCTTTTCGGTAAACTGTTCACAGATCCCTATGAAGCAATCGCCTCCGATCAGTTGATCGGTGTGAAGAAGCAAACGGATATCTGAGTAATGGCTGATTCTACCTCCCCTCAGCCAGAGACTGTCGACCTGGGAGAGTTAATCGCGCTTTGCGCGGTTGACACTGGTCTCTTCGGGTCGACCTTTTTCCCGCGCGCGATGCGGGACAGACCACCCCCGATGCATGAAGTCTGGGATCGACTACTCGATGACACATCCATCAGATACCTCAACCTCGTCGCGCCGCGAGGATTCGCGAAGACAACGAAGCTCCGAGTCTTCGCAGCGAAGCGAATCGCCTACGGGCTCTCCCACACGATCCTCTATATCGGAGCTAGTGAAGATCACGCTCGCCGATCAATTATGTGGCTACAACGGAATATTGCTAATCGAGACCCTTCGACTGGGGCATTTGTCCCCACGGAGTTCGCGCGGACGTTCGGCCTACGACCGGGCGCGAAATGGAATGAGACAGAAATTGAAATCTACGTCGGCGTGGATGAGAGACCAGTTTGGATTCTCGGCGCGGGAATCACTGGCAATATTCGCGGCATTAACTTTGATGATTACCGTCCTGATCTTATTGTTATTGACGATGGTCTGACGGATGAGAATACGGCGACTCCTGACCAGCGGAACAAAGTCAACGACCTAGTCTACAAGGCTCTCAAAGAGAGCCTTGCCCCGCGCTCGGATGAACCGAATGCGAAGCTCGTATTGCTGAATACGCCGCACAACCCGGACGACC
>Ga0210380_10001005_pt1 | contig 11684 bp, 5 predicted proteins | sample PLM4_5_coexredo_FD_155476 | JGI IMG/M metagenome (GOLD analysis project Ga0210380, IMG submission 155476) | Groundwater sediment microbial communities from an aquifer in East River, Colorado, USA - PLM4_5_coex redo | ecosystem: Environmental > Terrestrial > Soil > Riparian zone | place: USA...
CTTCGTGACCACGCGTGGCCACGCCAAGATCCTCGATTTCGGTCTGGCGAAGGTCGAACAGCGTCGGGCCGCGGATGGCGCAGCGGCTATTGGCGTCTCGCAGCTCGAGACGGCCGGCGTGAGCCGAGAGAACCTGACGAGCCCCGGTACCGCGCTCGGCACCGTCGCCTACATGTCGCCGGAGCAGGCGCTCGGCCAGGACGAGCTGGACGCGCGCACCGATCTCTTCTCGCTCGGTGTCGTGTTGTACGAGATGGCAACGGGCCGCCTGCCGTTTCAGGGGAATACGTCTGCGGCGATCTTCAATTCCATCATCAACAAAGCGCCGACAGCGGTAGGCCGAGTGAACCCGGATCTGCCGGTCGAGCTCGAACGCGTCATCAACAAGGCGCTCGAGAAGGACCGCACGCTTCGCTATCAGAGCGCCGCGGAGATGCGCGCAGACCTGGCACGGCTGAAGCGCGATACGACGTCTGGTCGAACGGTGATAGCAGAAGCGTTTGCTCCCCCAGCAGCGGCGAGCGGCGCGCGCTGGTGGCGCAGCCGCTCGGTGGCGCTGGCGGGTGTCCTGCTTGCGGGCGCGGCAGTTGGAACCGCCGCGACCTGGAGGCTTGAGTCTTCGCTGTCAACCGCCACGCAGCAGACCATGCGGTTCGCAATCCCGATGGGTGCGGACGAGCGGGTGACGATCAATGGCGCGGTGGCGGCCATGTCGTCGGTGGCCATTTCACGAGACGGACGCTTGATCGCGTTCGCGGCGACGGGCGGGGGCACGTCGCAGATCTACCTTCGCAGCGTCGAAACCGGCGAGGTGAGGGCGCTGCCCGGCACCCGCAACGCCCTCGCACCCTTCTTCTCCCCGGACGGTCAGTGGCTTGGCTTCGGCAACGTGGGTGGCATGTCGAAGGTGTCGTTGGGCGGTGGCGCCGTGCTGCCTCTGGTGCCCTTCGGAGCCAATGGCGCATCCTGGGGCGCAGACGGCGTGATCACGACGGCAACCCCGACGGGCCTACAGCAGTTTCCGGAGACAGGGGGGACGTTGCGCCCGCTGACCAAAGTTGGGCAGGGCGAAGGCCTGCATCGGTTGCCGGACGTGCTGCCTGGCGGGCGAGGGGTGCTGTTTTCGATTCCTACCGGACCCAACGCGACGCAGGTGAAGGTCGTCTATTCGTCGCCGAGCGGCGAACGGCGCGATCTCGTCCCGGCGGGCACGGCCCCGCGCTATGCCCCGACCGGCCACCTGGTCTACGCGCAGACGGGGACGCTGTTTGCCGTGCCATTCGATCTCAATACGCAAACTGTCACGGGCAATCCCGTGCCTCTCGTGCAGGGCGTGCTTCAGACTGTCGCCGGCTTTCCCCAGTACAGCTTCTCGGATACCGGCACGCTCGTGTACGTGTCGGGCGCTGCAACGGTTCAGCGCACGCTCGTGTGGGTCGCGCGCGACGGCACCGAGCAGGCGCTGCCGGCCGCACCTCACGAATACGACTGGCCGCGCCTGTCGCCCGATGGAAAGCGCGTCGCGGTCGAAGTCGACGGGCAGACCTGGGTCTACGACATCGCGCGCGATACGTTGACTCGGTTGACGTTCACGGGCACCCAGAACGACGGGCCGATGTGGACGCCCGATGGTACCCACATCGTGAACCGCTCGAACCGCGAAGGCACCCCCTCCAGCCTGTTCTGGCAGATGGCTGACGGCAGCGGCGGCAGCAAGCGGCTCAGCACGTCCGATCAGGTGGCCGACCTGCCGCTCTCGGTTTCTCCCGACGGACAAGTCATCGCGTTCATCCGGAACGACCTGAAGACGCTGCGAGACATCTGGGTCCTGTCGCTCAAAGACGGCACGAGGAAACTGTTCCTCAGCACGCCAACAACCGAAGGAGCACCGCGTTTTTCGCCTGATGGGCGATGGATTGCGTACGTGTCGGACGAGTCGGGCCGCCCGGAGATCTACGTGCAGCCGTTTCCGGGCCCCGGAGGCAAGTGGCAGATCTCGACGGACGGCGGCATCGAGCCCGCGTGGAATCCGAATGGTCGCGAGCTGTTCTACCGGAACGGCGACCGGATGATGGCGGTGCCGGTCACCACGGCCCCGGCGTTTTCAGCGGGCCGTCCGACGATGCTCTTCGAGCGTCCCTACATGTCGAGCACGTTCCCGCTGACGGGCGTGACGTACGACGTCACGCGCGACGGGCAGCGGTTCCTCATGGTGAAGGATCAATCAGGTTCGGCGACACAGATCAATGTCGTCGTCAACTGGTTCGACGAGCTGAAGCGCCTCGTGCCGGTGAAGTAGCGGGAGGCGGCGCCACGGAAGCAGGAGGTCGGCGATATGCAGGTCGGTGACACCGTCACGCACTACCGCGTCGTCGAGCAGATCGGCGGCGGTGGCATGGGCGTGGTGTACAAGGCCGAAGACACCAGGCTGGGCCGCGCCGTCGCCCTCAAATTCCTTCCCGACGATCTGGCGCTCGACCGTCAGGCGCTCGAGCGCTTCAAGCGCGAGGCGCGCGCCGCCTCGGCGCTGAACCATCCCAACATCTGCACGATCTACGAGATCGACGAGGCCGAGGGTCGTCTGTTCCTCGCCATGGAATTCCTGGAGGGCACCACTCTCAAGGATCGCATCACGAAGGGGCCGTTCACGAGTGACGGCCTCATCGATATCGCCATGCAGGTCGCCGATGCCCTCGATGCCGCGCACGCGAAGGGCATCGTGCATCGCGACATCAAGCCGGCCAACATCTTCGTGACCTCGCGTGGTCACGCGAAGATTCTCGACTTCGGGCTGGCGAAGCTCGAATCGCGTCAGGCTGGCGCCCCTGAGTCGCGCCTGGTTTCGCAAATGCCCACCGCGGGCGTCAGCCGCGAGAACCTGACCAGTCCCGGGACGACGATCGGGACGGTGGCGTACATGTCGCCCGAGCAGGCGCTCGGTCAGGACGAGCTGGACGCGCGCACGGATCTGTTTTCGCTGGGCGTGGTCCTGTACGAGATGTCTACGGGACGGCTTCCGTTTCAAGGCAACACGGCGGCGGCGATCTTCAACGCGATCATCAACAAGGCCCCGGTGGCGCCGGGGCGCGTGAATCCCGATCTGCCGGTGGACCTCGAGCGGATGATCACGAAGGCACTGGAAAAGGACCGCGCGCTGCGCTACCAGAGCGCCGCCGAGCTGCGGGCAGACCTGGCGCGGCTCAAGCGCGATTCCGATTCGGGTCGCACGGCCGTCGCCAGCGCGGCGGTCGCGGCCGCGCCGAGCGGTCCGCCCTTCTGGCACGCGCGGTGGGTCGGGTTGACGGCCGCGCTGATCGTCGGCGCCGGGTTCGCCGGCGCCGCGGCATGGAACGCGAGACCTGCGCCGGTCGAGCCACCCCAGGTCATACGCTTTCAGATTCCGCTCGACCCCGGCGATCGCCTCTCGATTGCCGCCGGGCAGCTCAGGATCCCTCCGACCGTCGTCATTTCCCCCGATGGCAAGTACATCGCCTACGCAGCCGGGCGCGATCCCGCGACACAGAAGGTCTTCCTGCGTCCTGTCAACGGGAACGGCGTGACGCCCGTCGCGGGCACGGAAGGCGCCTACGGCGTGTTCTTTTCGCCCGACAGCCAGTGGCTTGGTTTCAGCACCGTCAACGGGCTGTTCAAAGTACAGGTGAGCGGCGGCGCGGTCTTGAAACTCCCCGCGCATGCGGATGCAGGCGCCGCCTGGGGAAGCGACGGCGTGATCCTGCTCAGTTCCCCCACGGGACTGCAGCGGATGGCCGACGCCGGAGGCGTCCCGCAACCGGGCGCGAAACTCGCACCGGGCGACGGCGGTCACGGCATGCCCGAGATTCTGCCAGATGGTCGCGGCGTGTTGTTCACCGTCGCGGCTGCGGCAGTGCTCAACCGCCGGATTGACGTGCTCTCGAGCGCGGGAGAGCAGCAGAACGTCGTGCCGCTCGGGCTGGCCCCGCGTTATGCCCGCAGCGGACACCTCGTCTACGTACAAGCGGGGACGCTCTTCGCCGCTCCGTTCGATCTGAATACGCTCAAGACAACCGGGACAGCGGTCCAGGTGGCCCAGGGGATCCTGCAGACCGTCACTGGATTTCCGAACATCAGTATCTCCACCACGGGCACGCTGGTGTCGGTCGCCGGAACGGTGAACACCGATCGCAATCTCGTATGGGTGTCGCGGACCGGAGCGGTGCAACCGGTGGCGCTGTCCGCGCACGATTACGACTGGCCTCGCCTGTCGCCGGATGGACGCCGGGTGGCCGTGGAGGTCGGGGGCCAGACGTGGATCTTTGACATCGCGCGCGAGACGCTGACGCGGCTGGCGTTCGAGGGCACGCAGAACGATTCGCCGGCATGGTCCCCCGACGGGTCACGGATCGTCATGCGATCGAATCGTAGCGGACCGCCTGCCAGGCTCTTCTGGCAGAACGCCGACGGCAGCGGCGGGCAGGAGGAAGTGAACACGCCGCAGGCGAGCACGCAGGTCGGCGGCGGCACACCGACGTCCTTTGCTCCCGACGGACAGCACATCGCGTTCTTCAGGAACGACTCCAAGACGAAGCGTGACGTATGGGTGGTGTCGCTCAAGGACCATACGACGTCTCTGTTCCTCGGCACGCCGGCGACCGAAGGCGCGGCTCGTTTCTCGCCGGACGGGCGCTGGCTCGCCTACGTGTCGGACGAATCGGGCGGTCCGGAAATCTACGTGCAGCCCTATCCAGGCCCCGGCGGCAAGTGGCAGATCTCGAACGGCGGCGGTATCGAGCCGGCGTGGAACCCCAACGGGCGCGAGCTGTTCTACCGGGTCGCCGACAAGATGATGGCCGTGCCGGTCACGAGCCAGCCGACGTTCTCGGCAGGAAAACCGGTGGCGCTGTTCACGGGCGATTACCTCGCCAGCCCGTTTCCGGCGACCGGCGTGACCTACGACGTGTCGCCCGACGGCCAGCGCTTCCTGATGGTGAAGGAACAAGCCTCGGCGGCGCAGATCAACGTCGTGGTCAACTGGTTCGAAGAGCTGAAGCGCCTCGTGCCGACGAAGTGAGACGACCTGCCCGGCATCACGGCGCGGCCGTTCTGGCTGGCTGGCCCGTGAACTCGCTCCTGGTCACGTATCCGTCATCGTTCGTGTCCAATCGAACCGGCTGAATTCGCCTAGCGTGCCATGCCACTCGACCCGCTCGAGGTGGCCGTTGCTGTTGACGTCGAGGTACTCGAAGCGGTCGGTGCAATCGTCATCGTCGGGTGCGAAGAATTCGACCAGCGACAGCAGCGCCCTCGCTCCGTCAATGTCGATGGTCGATTCAGCAGCCAAGGAGTAGCATCTCCTCTTGTGGCTGCCAGTCCCCTGCTCCGCGCCATCGCCGGATTCATCGGGTCCCCACGAATCGTCGAGTCAATGGTGCCGCGGCGGACCTTCGACGATGTCATTCTTCCGCCGGCGACGCGTCGGGCGCTCGATCGCGCGATTGGCCAGGTCACGAAACACGACCTGATCTTCAATCGTTGGGGGCTTGGACAACGACATCCCATGGGAACGGGTCTCGCGTTTCACTTCGCTGGGCCTCCAGGTACCGGGAAGACCATCTGCGCTGAGGCCATCGCGCACGCGCTCGGCCGCCGGCTCCTCGTCGTCCGCTATGCCGAGGTGGAGTCCATGTGGATGGGCGAGACGCCGAAGAACGTCGCGGCACTCTTTCAGTTGGCGCGTGACGAGAACGCGGTGCTCCTGTTCGATGAGGCCGATGCCATCGCCTCACGGCGGTCTACGTCGATGGAGCAGGGGTCTCTACGGGAGTCGAATACCGTGGTCAACGTACTGCTCACGGAGCTCGAATCGTTCCGAGGGATCGTCATCTTTGCGACCAACCTCGCTGCGAACTTCGACCCCGCATTCGAGCGACGCATTCGGACGCACGTGCTGTTCGAGATCCCCGGCGTTGAGGAGCGTAAGCAGATCTGGCGCGTGCAGATGCATCCCTCACGCACGCCTCTGGCAGACGACGTGAACTTCCGCACGTTGGCGGAAACGTACGTGGCCACCGGAGGTGACATCCGAAACGCGGTCCTCAACGCCGCCGTGGCCGCGGCGTCCGAACCGGGTGATGACGCGTCCAAGGCCATCCATCAGCGGCACCTGGAAGGCGGGATTCGTGATGTGGTCGCCGGAACACGGATCATGCAGCAGTCGCTGTTTCATCCGGACACGTCGCCGACGACGACGGACTCACGCGCGCTCGAACAGATCACGACGAGGATGGGGAGCGTTGGGGCGTGGGCCGCGGTCAGCATCGCGGCACTGGCCGTCGCGTTGACCGCGTTAATCGTGGCCCTCCTGCATTGACCGACGCCGTCTCCCGAGTCGCCATGCCAGCGCCAGCGACACGACCGAGACCACGCCTGCGACAATCCCAACCTCACGGCCAGGCCCATGGGAGGGCCCCACGCTGAAGTGAAACCACCAGCCGTAGCCACTGAACAGCGCTGCGGCCGTCCCGATGACCAGCAAGAGCCATCCGCTCGTGCGTTTCACCACATCCCTCCCTGCTAGTCTCTGGCCGAATCGAGAGCCTGCAACATCTCGTCGAGGATGCGGCGCTTCTCGTCCACGTCCCTGGCTCGATTGAACCGCGCCACGAATGGACTCACCTTCTCCCATGGCACGGCCGTGCGAGTAGGGCCGCCCAGCCGCGCGGCGGCTGCGACGAGCCGTTCGTAGGTGTCCCGCGCCATCGCGTCGGCCTTCAGCGGCGCCGCGAAGGTCTGGTCGGGCCGGTGCCCGGCGAAGAGGTGTCCCATCCTCGGTCCGAATCCCTCGTGCGCATACGCGTCCTGCTCGGCGTGGAAGAACACCCCGAGCTGCTCTGGCGTACCGCCCGCCTGAAACTCGTCCCAGAGTTGCGTGCGCCGTTGCGCATCGGTGAAATGGAAGTCGCGGCGAGCGAACCGATCGGCGTAAGGTCCCCTCGCCGGATCGCCGTCGACTCCGTAATCGCTCGCGCCAATCCGCTCGGCGACCGACCGCGACACACCGGCGGCCTGCGCCAGCGCCGTCGTGAGATACAGGTGGACGTCGACCTCGTAGCGTCCGGACGGGTCTACTTTCGCCACCGGGTTGCCGCTGACATACGCGTAACGATTCCACCGCTGCGGGTTCGTCAGCGCTGCAGCGACATCGAGCGCCGGGTCGACGGTCGTAAACCGCCCGCTGCCGCTGGCGTAGTACCGTCCCCCGAAATAGTCGAACCCGGTCGTCTGGTCGCGCTCCTTGCCCGCAAACAGACGCACCTCGGACGGCAGCGCCGTCGCCTGCCACTCTTCGCCGAACGGCAGGTAGTCGTGCCGCTGCAGGACCTGCCCGTTCGCGTCGGTCGTCATCCGCACCGAGCCGATCGCGTCGGTGTGGAAGTACGTGACGACGTCCGTCTGCTGCGCGGCCGCGATGGCGGGGGCGCAGAGAAGAACGCCAAGTCCGATCGTCGTTGCTCTCCGCTTGAGGATGGTCATCGGCGACTCCTATGGCGTGTCGATGAGGGTGACGTTTGCCGACCCGGTGGCGTTGCCCTTCGGATCGACGAGAACCGTGTAGGTGTCGGCGCCACCGCTCGGAATCGTGAGTGTCCCGAGGCTCTTGGTCGCGCCGCTGCAACTGGTCGTGCTGCCAAGACTCGCGCCATCCGGCTTGAGAATGGACAGCGTCCACGAGCACCCGAATACCCCGCTCGTCACGGTGACGGTCGCGGTCATCTTGTGCGTGGGGATTCCCGTGAACGTCAGTCGCGCAACCTGGCCCGGAATGCTCAGTGCGATGGGCACTGCCGCCCCGTTGGGCGCGATCGCCCCGGTCACATCGACGACGTCGTAGAGGCGCACCGTCGCGACGGCCGTGTGAATTCCCAACGGATCGAAGGCGATGGTGTACCCGCCGGTGGCGGGTAGTGCGAACGGCTCGAAGAAGTAGCTCGTGGCCGTGCAGGCGAGATTGCCGGTCGTGGCCACTTCGGATCCGTCGGCCTTGAGAACCCGCACCTTCCACGACAGCGCACACTGCGACGAGCCGGTCAGGGCCACGGTGAGGCTCATCCGATGGCCCTGGATCCCAGTGAACGGCAACAGCATCTTCGTCCCCGGGATCGACAGGTCGGCGTCCACGGCCGGACCGTTCGGGACGATCGGCGTGCCGACGTCCACGACGTCGTAGAGACTGACGGTGCCGGTGCCGGTGTCGGCGGCGAACGGGTCAACGAACACGGTGTACGTACCCGACACAGGCAGGAGCGCTGGTTCGAGGAACAGGGATGGCCCACACAGCCTGTCGCTCGATACGGGCGTTCCGATCGGGTCGAGGATCTTGAGGTAGAAGCATCCGAACGTACCGCTGGTCACGCTTGCCTTCACGCTCATCCGATGACCGGCCATTCCCTGGAACGGCAGACGGGCGTTGCGTCCCGGTGTCGTCAGATCGATCGCCATCGCAGGCCCGTTCGCCTCGATGGGCGTCGTGGCGTCAACGACGTCGTACGCGTTGAGCGTTCCCGTACCCGTGTTTGTGCCGCCTGGGTCCACGACGATGGTGTAGACGCCGGGTTCGGCGAGCACGATGGGTTCGATGAAGTTCGTGAGCGCGCTGCCCGTCTGGCACGCACCCCTTCTGACCAGTTCGGCGCCACCGGGCGAGACGACCGTGACGTACCAACAGCCGAAGGATCCGCTCGTCACGGTTGACCTGATGCTCACGCGACGCCCTGCGAGGCCCGTAAATGTGGCCAATGCACGCTGGCCCGGAACGAGGAGCGGCGTGGGCAGCGGGAGCCCGTCAGGAACGATCTGGCCGACGACGTCATCGACGTCGAAGACCTCGACCGTCACCAGTCCGCTGCCCGCGGTGCTGGCCTTCACGACCACGGTGAACACACCGCTTTCGGGCAACACCACGGGCTCGATGAACCCGGTGGCGCCGCACATGCCGGCGCTGTCAAGGACGGTCGTGTGGTCCGGGCGCAGAATCGTCAGGCTCCAGCATCCGGCCAGCGTGCCAGACGTGAGCGTCGCGCGCACGCTCACGCGGCGGCAGGCGCTTCCCTCGAAGGCCACGTTCCCGGAGCCGCCGGGTGTCGCAATCGTGATGGCGGTCGGCGATCCGTCTGGCAGGCTCAGGCCGCCACACGCGTCGGGCGTCGTCGCCACGTCGTGGTCCACCGCGGCGAGCAGACGCGATCCCACGTACACGTAGTCGCGAACGTGCCCTGTCGGGCCCGGGTTCGTCCACTCGGTGAACAGCGTCCCGCCGGCCCCGCGCGCGTAGAGCCTGGTCTGGCCCGGCGCCACGGCGCGAACACGCGATCCATCGGCGTCGTAGGTGTAAGTCGTCGCGACCCCACCCACCGTGGCGGTCTTCAGCCAATCCTCGGGCGTGTAGGCATAGATCCCTCCTGCAGCCCCGCTGGTTGACGTCAGATTGCCGTTGCCGTCGTAGGCGAATGCCGTGGCCGCCTGCTGCGTCAGTCGCAGCGTGCTCGACTCGTACGAATAGGTCGTACCCGAGCCGCTCTGGCGATTGCCGTGTACGTCGTATGCGTACGCGGTCGAGCCGTACGGTCCGGCTACGCCGACGAGCCGGTCGAGGTTATCGTAGCGAAAAGCCTGCGTGTAGCCGGGCCGCGCGTCTCCAATCGTGCCGACATTGCCCACGCCGTCGTACTGGTCGTAGGTGAGGTGCAACGCCCCGGACGAGATGCTCTTCAGCCAATACCGCTGGCTGTCGTAGCCGATGGCCGTCGCGACGCCGTTGCCGCTGGTGAGCGCCTGCACAGCACCCGAGGGGTGATAGGCCAGGTCGTACGCATAGGTGCGACCCGCGGTCGCATCGACGACGCCCATGATCTGGCGCTCGCTATCGAGCGCGTAGCCGACTCTACGTGCGCTGGGATAGGCGATCTCAGTGATGGCGTCGTTGCCGTCGTACTGATAGTCCGTGTTGAATACGTACGCGCCAATCGCCTGTTGCTGTCTCGACAACCGACCGGTGGTCGCGTCGTACACGAACGTAGTCCTGACCGTGTTGTCATTGGTGGTCAGACGCCTGTTGGATCCGGGCTCGTAGGCAATCCACGTGAGATGGGTCCCCGCGGCAATCCGGTTCAGTCGCCCGTTGGAGTCGTACGAGTACTGGAACACCGTGCCCATAGCGTCGGTCTTGCCGGTGAGATTGCCTGCTCCGTCGTAGCTCGAATAGGTGGTCATCCCCGACTCAGGATGGACTTCGCTGCCCAGGCGATTCCTGTCGGTGTACTGCCACGTCCGAAAGAGATCGTCGGGTGTTTGAACGGTCCAGAGAGGCCCGAGCGCGTGGTACGCGTAGCGCCACGTCCGGCCATCCGCGTCGACAAGACTCGTCAGCCGCGCCTCGTCCGGGTCGCCGTACGCCCCCCACGTCTGCAAGGTCGTGTGTCCGTTTTCGTCGGTCAGCCTCACCGTGCCCGCTCCATACGTACGTGTCGCCGACGTGCCATCAGGATTGGTTCGGCGCGTCTCCCGACCCAACGCGTCGTAGTGAATGGCCGTGCCGATGTCGGTGCTCGCGGTGAAGGGATAACCGTCGTACGTCACACGACCGTCGGTGTCGTACGCCGTGCGCCGACGCACGCCGAGGCTGTTGACCGACTCGATCGGCCGGCCAAAGCCATCAAGCGTGGTCGTCGTCTCAGCGGTACTGCGCGACGTCCGCATCCACGTTCCGCCCTGGTCGTAGTCCACGACGATCGGTGTCGTATCGCCGGGAGGCTGGGTCAGACGGAGACGCGACAACGCGTCGTACCGGAACGTGGTCGAACGATTAGCCTGCGTGTCGGTCGCCACCGTGCCGTCGGGATTGATCGTGCGGTGGGCCACGTAGAGCGGTGTCGTCGTGTCTTCAACCTGCCCCCACGCATACGTGTAGCTGGTCGTGTGGTGGTTCCCGTTCTGCTCTGACGCCACGTTGCCCTGGTCGTCGTGCGTCCACGTCGTCGGATACCCGGCCGCGCCAGGAGCGGCAAATTCGGTCGCCGCAGTCCGGAATCCGGTACTCGATTCGTAGGCCCATGTGCGCGTCCACGTCTCGCCTTCCGCGTCCACCGTTTGCGACGTCGGCAGGCCGACGATGAGGCGCGAGCTGGTTTCGGGGGACGACCGGGGATGGGCGTAGGCGAGCCGCGTCGTGCGCGTCAGCTCGCCGGCTTCCACGATCGTTTTGGGGTGGCGATAGTCGCCGTGATTCGCGGTGTTGTAGGTGTAGGTGGTGGTGTACGAATGGTCGCCCCGCCAGATCGTGCGACGTGCCACCTCCGCTCCGTCGAACGATGCGCCACCTGGCTGCGTGATGACGTTGACGTGCTGGTAGGTGCGGTCCTCTGATTCGAGCGAGACCCACGAACCGCCCGACTGCTGCCCTTCGACGAGGATGTGCGTCGGTCCGATGGCGCCGTCGATGAGCTCGTGCCCCGCCGCGCCGACGGGGCCGTTCACGTAGGTGAGTCTCGCCGACGGCGTCGTGACCACGGTCTGCCGGTTGTAGCCGGAGCCGGCGGCATAGTCGTACACGAACTCCCAGGGCCACGTGTGACCGGCAGGCACAGCCGGGGCGGGAATGACCCGTCCTCCGATCGTGCGACCCGTCAGAAACAGCATGTACTCGTTTG
>Ga0210380_10001007_pt1 | contig 11672 bp, 10 predicted proteins | sample PLM4_5_coexredo_FD_155476 | JGI IMG/M metagenome (GOLD analysis project Ga0210380, IMG submission 155476) | Groundwater sediment microbial communities from an aquifer in East River, Colorado, USA - PLM4_5_coex redo | ecosystem: Environmental > Terrestrial > Soil > Riparian zone | place: USA...
CTGCGCTGGATGCGCTCACACCGCGGCTTGTGGAGCGACAGGATCTGCGGGCTGTTGCGGCTCTTGGCAGCCTGAGATTTTCGATCAGTTCCATTGTCGGTCCGGCTTTGGGTGGATTTCTGATCTGGAAACTGGGAATGGCTTCGACGTACGCCATCGACGTGGTGTCGTTTGTCTTGTCACTGATTGCTCTGGCTTCGATTCGTTCCATGCCGGAGAAGGAGAAATCGAAAGCGAGCCTGGGCAGTATTGTCGAAGGCATGCGCTACGCCATCAGCCGCCCGGAATTGATCGGCACGTATCTCGTCGACATGATCGCGATGACCTTTGCAATGCCGATGGCGCTTTTCCCCGCGATGGCAGCCGGATGGGGAGGCCCGGTCGCCGTGGGATGGCTCTATTCGGCCATGCCCATCGGAGCGTTGCTTGCAACTCTACTCAGCGGATGGACGTCGAAAATAGATCGGCACGGCGTGTATGTGGTGATGGGCGCCGCAACCTGGGGAGTCGCCATTATCGGTCTGGGATTGTCGCATTCACTGATTCCTGCGCTGATCTTTCTGGCGATCGCCGGGGCCGGAGACAACATCAGTGTAATATTCCGTTCTGCGATCTGGAATGAAACGATTCCCAGCGAACTGCGCGGCCGCCTGTCCGGAGTCGAAATGATCAGCTACCTCAGTGGCCCCATGCTTGGAAATACGCGCGCGGGCTGGGTTGCTTCGGTTTCATCCAACGGTTTCTCGATCGTGTCGGGAGGATTTATCTGTCTGGCCGGCGTGCTCGTCTGTATTCCCCTGCTTCCCAAATTCTGGAATTACCGCCGCGTCGCTTGAAATTGGGGAACGAGGGGGCAGACCCTCGTTCCCCAATTTCCCTATTTCAGATTCACAGCGGGATCATACTCCAGCGTATATTCGCCGTTCCTCTGCTTGTCGACGAATTCATACACAAGGTTGTCGCCCTTCCCACCAATGTGGCGATACCGCCATGTTTCAAATGGGGTTGTCTCGGTGGCAACAACGAAATTGTTCCCCTGCCCAGTGCCACTGAAAGTGCCCCCAATGTGAACGACTATTTCGTTCGGTGGTCCGTTGAGAATGTACATCCTGCCGCGATCGGTCTGAGAGCCCCGGTTCCCGAAACGCGTTGCGAAATGCTCGTTCGCGTAAGCAACCCGATTGTTATATTCGTCTCGGAACTCGTTTGCAGGAGTGCCCGGCGTGGGATCACGAACGAGCCAGAAATTCATGATGAAGTTATTCCGTTCCTCGTCTTTCGTCAGCTGCTGGAATGCTTTTCGTTCCTCGTCGGTAATGATCATTGAAACATCATCGAGCGATTTTTGCTGACCATCCACCGTCTGTACCGCTGGAGGTGCTGGCGGCTGAGCGATTGCAGCAGCTGCCGCTTTGGGCGCAGTCTCGTACACCGGCAGGGAGGGTGCGAGGACGGAAACGATTTGACTTCGGTCGCCGGCGGCGTTCCAGCAACACCGCTAAGTAATGGGCCGGCGAAAACCCCAATTCCGGCAAGAGTCAGCATCAGCTTTTTCCCGAGCGTCAGACTGCGCGTTTCACGATTTTCCATAATGGCCTCGATTCGCTTTTTGAGATTCGATCCGGATACTCCGGCCACGCAGGCCGGCGCAACGACATAGCGTTTACAAATTTTGAGAATGCCTTCGGCATACTCGGCAGGCTCACACCCCAACTTGAGAACCGCCTCATCACAGGCGCGTTCCCGTTCATCCACCAGACGGTTTCCGAGCCACCACACTAGGGGATGAAACCAGAACACAGCCTCGACAATGGTGTGCATTGCGGCGGCAAGATTGTCGCGTCCGCGTACATGGAACATTTCGTGAGCGATGATTGGCTCCCATTGCGCACTGTGAAGGTGCTGAGCAATGTCCGCTGGTATCAGCAGGACGGGTCGAAAGACTCCGAAGACTCCAGGTTCCAGACCCGCGGGTGACGAAAGAATTCGGACTCGCGGGAACTTGCCCAAAAACTGATTCCAGGGATGCGCGTCGGGCAACGGTTTAGCGCCTCGCACAATCCGGGCAACTTGAAGCCAACGAGCGCACCACATCAGCAACACCGAAACAGCACCGGCGAACCATACGGAAGCGAAAATAACTGCGAGAGTGGGATCCGCTACTGCCGGAGCTGTGGGAGCAGAAAGCGCACTTTGCATAGCCGGCGGCACTGAGAATGGCAGACTGATTTGCCGGACCACCACAGGCACTCCCGTTGGTACGAACTGCTGGACAGCATGCCAGTTGAGCTGACCGCCGATTCCAATCAGGAATGAAAACGGTATCAGGAACTTTGCGGACGCGATTAGCCACAACCGATACCGAACGACCGCGCTGTTTCTTCTGAACAACAACGTCAGCGCACCCACGGCGATCATGAAAACCGTGGATTGCCAGATATGGTTGGCCAACCCCACTCCGAAATCACTCCATGCCGGTAGCATGTGTGCTGAAAGCATCGGGCTATCCTTTCTTCAACGCTTTCCGAAGCGCCTGTTCGGCTTCATGAACATCGTCGAGAGTGATCTTTCCGGATTCGACCAGATGCGCCATTACGGGTTGGATACGGCCGCCGAAAAATCCCAGCATTTCGTCAATCAGCCGGCGCTGGACAGCGTCACGCGACACGCTGGCTTCGAAGATATGCGCGTTGCTGATCTTTTTCACACGGCGTACCGCCTTCTTCCCTTCCATGCGGTACACGGTTGTCTGTACCGTCGTGTAGGCAGGCCGGCCCTTCAGCGGAAACGCTTCCTGTATCTCCCGGATCGATGCCGGACCAAGGTTCCACAACGCTTCCATGATTTGAAGTTCTAGTCTGGTCAGGCGCGGCAGTGCCATATCGATTCGTTCTCCTATTGCCGTGTGTATATCTACTACATCTGTATGCGGACGGCAAGTACTTTGATGGAGTGACCTGGCGGACCGTTTGCGGAGTTCGGCCTGGCTAGCCGGAGATTTTCAGTTTCTTCACGAGAACCTTGGAGTTCCGTCCGCTCTGGTCGTACTTCTCTCTGCGGCTCAACGGGAGATCATCGGGACTACCTTCGATAAAACCACCCTTCGACTGAAAGTACGTGAATGCCTGCGTCGACAGTGTGATCAATTCCGTCAGGCCGGTTTCGCGCGCTTTATTCTCGGCGAACTGAATCAACTTTCGGCCGATACCCTGGTTTTCGTGGGATGGATCGACATAAAGACTGGCCAGTTCGCCCTGATGCTGCGCTGGATAAACATGGAGCGCCACACATGCGATCGGGTTCTTGTCGATTTCGAAGATGAAATAATCCGACAGATTCTTCTCAATGTCGGCGCGCGTTCGCTTGACGAGTTCTTCGGATTCCATTGCCTTCTTGGTTAACATCTGGATGGCCCGGATGTCTTTCTTCTTGGCTGGCCGAATCTGTTCGTATTCGTTGGCATAGATCAGCGTGCCGATGCCTTCGTTGGAGAACACTTCGGCGAGTAACCCTTCATCCTCACGTCCGCTGATGATATGGACGCGTTGCACTCCTGCGGCGCAGGCGGCAGCCGCGTGCTGGGCCTTGGAAAACATTTCAGGCGCAAACCCGCCGCCGCCGGACTGCACCAGTTTCTGCAGGTCCGCGACCAGCATCTGCCGAATGAATTGATCGTGGTACCGCAGCCCATCGTGCGCGGTAATGTAAATCAGCTTTGTCGCCTTCAGGGCATCCGCCACCGCGAGTGCGATGCTGTCGGAATTAACCCGGTAGGTTTTGCCATCGCCATCAAAACCAAGTGGCGGTACAACGGGAACAATCGCCTGGCTCAGCAGAGTTTGAAGAAGTTCCGTATCGACACGCTCTACCTTGCCGGTAAAGAGGTGGTCGACGCCCTGAATGATTCCCAGCGGATGCGCAATAATGGCATTCGTACAGGCAGCGCGGAGGTCATTGGCCGAAAGGCCTTCAAGGATCTCGTGCGTGAGACGGTTTGCAGCATCCATCGCCAGCTGCAAAGTCGGCGCATCGGTCACAGAGGTTCCATCGAGGTTGGAAACCTGGACACCCTGCTTATCCGCGAGAGCCTTGATCTGTACCGAGGCGCCATGTACCAGTACCACGCGGATGTTCAATGAACGGAGAACAGCGACATCGAGAAGGATGTTGGCGAAGTTCTCGTCCGGAACGATGACTCCATCCACAGCAATAATGAAAGTCTTTTCGCGGAATTGCGGTATGTATTGGAGAATCCCGCGGAGATCGGTGAGCTTCACGTTAGCACCTGGTTCGTCGTCTTTTGCTCTGCTGTCAGCTTCATATTTCGGAGACCGTTCCACTTTACACCGAAACGAAGCCGGGAAAATGCGTCGTTCCCAATTTCCTCACGGAGACGACAGGGGGATGACAACCCTGGGATCGGGCGGAGGTGCGTCATTTTCTTACTGCGCCATACCTAAACGACACCCACCGTCTGCGGGCCATTCTGAGGCAGAAAGTTTTTCACTGGGAGTTCACTTGCTCCAAATGGTACTACCTCCGATGAAGAAAGATCACTTGGAGCTGGAACTGAATTATCCATGATTGTGAGGTCGTAATGCCGTTTCAATCTTTGCTCGATGAAGCGCTCGAAGCCTGGGCGTATACACGTTCGGGTTTCATAGGCGAAATCCAGAATTTGTCTGAGGCGGATTTGAAGATGAAGCCGCAGTCCGAATGCCGGACTCCAACGGAGCTTGCAATCCACATTGTGGAATCCGGATTGATGATGTCCGGCGAACTATCGAGGCCGGATGGCAATTTCCAGCGTCAATCGTTTCCACAATTTATCCGGGAATATGCCCGGGACATCCCCCAGGCAAAGAAGAAGTCCGAGATCGTTCAGCTGCTGAAGCGCACGCACGCAGAAGGCGAAAAGAAGATTCGTGCAGCTGGCGAGCTCCACATGCTGCAGGTGATCACCAGATTCGACGGCGAACGCGGCAGCCGGCTGGCATGGATGAATCATGGCATTTCCCACGAGGAGTACCACCGTGGTCAGCTCGCGCTTTATGCGAGGCTTGCGGGTCGGGTTCCGGCACTGACTCAGCTCATTTACGGCAAATCCTGAGTCTGGCTCAGTACCCGGCATCCAGTAACTGCCGCACCTTTTCGAGCAGAGCTGTCAAAGTGAACGGCTTCTGAATGAATCCGAGACTTTCAAAACCTTCGATTCTGGAAAGAATCTCGTCATTGTAACCGCTCATGTAAGCAAAGCTTGTTTGCCGTTGGAATGCCCCGAGGCGTTCTCCCAGGTCCCGGCCATCCATGTCCGGCAGCACCATATCGATAAGGACCAGGTCCACGAAACCCGAGTAACTTTGAAACAGCAGAAGCGCATCCTCACCGCTTCTTGCCGGCAGCACGCGATAGCCCGCGCTCTCCAGCACGCCGGAGATCACTTCTCTCACGGAATCGTCGTCCTCCACAATCATGACCGTCTCTCCGGATCGCCGACGAGTCGGAATAATACTGGGCTTCGAAAGAGGCATAGGTTCGTCGGTCACAGGAAAAAAGACTCGGAAGGTCGTACCTCCATGAATTGGACTTTCGACAGCAATGCCGCCATTCGCTTGATTGACGATGCTCTGCACCGTGGCGAGCCCCAACCCAGTGCCTGATGGCTTTGTCGTGAAAAACGGCTCGAAGATGTGCGCTAGTGCAAGAGAGTCGATTCCAGTTCCCGTGTCCGTTACCGAAAGCACGGTGTACGCCCCAGGCTGAAGTTTCATTCTCTTGAAAGTCATCTCATAGGTCGTTACAAGGGACGAAGTCCGGATAGTCAGCTTGCCTCCGCGAGGCATGGCATCGCGGGCATTCACAACGAGATTCAAGAGAATTTGCCAGACCTGGCTATTGTCCACGCGGATCGTGCCAAGGTCGGCACCGAGTTGGACATTCATCTCGATCTGTTCGCCGATAAGGCGATGCAGCATTCCTTTCATTTCTTTGACGATGTTGTTCAGATCGAGAGTAGTTGGCAGTACAGCCTGCTTGCGGCTGAATGCCAGTAACTGGCGGGTCAGCTGAGATGCTCGCTCTGTCGCGTGCGATATGGCTTCCAGATTGTCGCGGATTGGATCGCCCTTTGGAACGGAAAGCATCGCGAGACCTGCATAGCCCAGAACTACCGTGAGCAGGTTGTTGAAGTCGTGAGTTACACCGCTTACCAGATGTCCAAGAGTCTCCATCTTCTGAGACTGGTTGAGTCTTTCCTGGAGTTCTCGTCGCTCCGTAACATCCCGCGCAATTCCCTCAACGGCCGTTGGACGTCCGGTGTCGTCGTAGATCGTGACACTGCGCAATTCCACCCAGCAGGCGCCACCATCTTTTCGAATGATGCGCAACGTGATGGGATCACCCGTTGGCTCCACAAGGGCGAGTGTTTCCTGTTCTCCCTTGTCTTCCGGATGAATGATTCCTGAACCAAGATTCGGATCGGCGTAAAACTCCTCCGGTGAGTATCCGGTAATGTCCAGCACAGCCGGGCTGATGTATTCGTAGTGTGGAACCGGGTGAATTCGACGCCGAAAGATCGCATCTTTTGCGCTCGTGGCGATCAGCTGAAGCAACTGTTCCGACTCCTTGATTGCGTACTGCATTTCCATTTGTTCGGAAATATCGATAAGGATTCCACGCAAGCGGATGGGTTCGCCTTCCTGCATGACGACAAACACCGTATCGCGAAACCAGATGGAATGGCCCTCCGCATGGATCATGCGGTATTCAAATTCTTGGCTCATTCCATTCGCAGTCGCACGCCCGCATGCCTCGATGGCCGCGATGCGATCATCGGGATGAAGATGGTCCACCCAGAAATTTTCTTCCAGCCACTTTTCGGCCGGATATCCGAGAATCCGCTGCGCCTGTTCGCTGACAAAAGTGAAACGGAAAGTTTTCGGATCGGCCTCCCAGACGACACCCTGAATTGCTTTGATTAGGAACTCACAGTCGGGCAGTCCTTGTAGACTCTGACTCGCTGACATTCGCGTGTTTCTCCTTTTAATCCCATCAATACGCATTCCGGAGCCCAAACATCATTCGATGGAGCATGAAAGTGTCAAACTGCCGATCTATCAAGGGTTTCGCGTAGTTTTCTCATCCTTCCAGCTTCGGTGTGCATTGACAGACCGCACCCGTTTCGTGCCGTCATCAAGTCACGTGCCGAAGCGAAGGCACACCGGAAATCCATCTATGTATTCGGGGAGAGTGCTATTCTCGGCTCGTCATGAAAGCTGGTCATATGGATCAGACTCTTCCCACTGCCGCGCGCTTGTCCGCTCTGCTCAAGCTGACTGAAGCGATTTCGACGGAACGGAGTCTTTCGAAGCTGTTTGCGCAGCTCGCCCATCTGCTTCGCAATGTAGTCGATTTCAACGTGGCCTATGTTTCGATGTACGACCCGAAGCACGATGTCATGAGACTTCATCTGGTCGACGCCGACTTCCCCGTTGAAATTCCTGTCGGTCAGGAATGGCCTGCAAAGGACCAGCCCGGAAAGCTGGTAGTAGAGACCCAGGAGCCGATACTCGTCCGGGAAGTGAATCTGGAAACCAGATTTCCGGCGCTGATGAATCTCTTTAAGGAATACGGCGTGCGTTCCTTCTGCATGGTCCCCTTAAGTACGTCACAACGGAGGCTCGGAGTACTGAATTTCGGAAGCCTTAAGCTGGGCACATATGCCGACGAAGACCGCAGGTTTCTCCAATTGGTGGCGGTACAGGTCGCGATTGCGGTCGACAATGCCATGGCCTATCAGGAGATTCGACAGCTCAAGAACAAATTGTCGCGGGAAAAACGCTATCTCGAAGACGAGATCCAATCTGAAATCAATTTCAAGGAAATCATCGGCGAGAGCATCGCATTGAAGAATGTTTTCGAGCAGGTCCGGAAGGTGGCGCCGACGGACTCCACAGTTCTGCTTCTTGGCGAAACCGGTACCGGAAAGGAACTCATCGCTCGCTCTATTCACGAGCTGAGCGGACGTGCGAAGCGGACATTTGTAAAAATCAACTGTTCCGCAATTCCTGCCGGCTTGCTGGAGAGCGAATTGTTCGGGCATGAACGTGGGGCTTTCACGGGCGCTCTTACGCAACGTTTCGGCAGGTTTGAGATCGCAGATGGCGGGACTCTGTTTCTCGATGAGGCAGGGGATATCTCGCTGGAAGTCCAACCCAAACTGCTGCGGGTACTCCAGGAACGGGAGTTTGAAAGACTGGGAAATTCACGCACGCTCCGGACAAACGTGAGGGTCATCGCGGCAACCAACAGAGACCTCGCGGAAATGGTGGGAAAGCGAGAGTTTCGGAGTGATCTCTTTTACAGGCTCAACGTGTTTCCCGTTCGTCTTCCTTCACTCCGGGAACGCCGTGAGGATATTCCCCGTCTGGTTCGATACTTCACTCAAAGATACAGTAGCCGAATGAACCGCCACATCAACTCTATCCCGAATGAAACGCTTCGGGTTCTCAGCGAGTGGAGCTGGCCGGGGAACGTTCGTGAACTGGAAAATTTCATCGAACGCTCGGTCATCCTCAGTAGCGGAACCGTGCTCGAAGCGCCACTGTCGGAACTGCGGCCTGTCTCGAATCCCGCACCAGCCGGAGGCTCGGCGATTGAACAATCCGAACGCCAGCTCATACTGAAATCACTGCGCGAAGCCGGCTGGGTCATCGGCGGAGCCTCTGGAGCGGCAGCTCGGCTGGGGATGAAGCGCACTTCGCTTCAGTCCAGAATGAAACGCCTGGGAATTCTGCGCCCGAAGCCTTCTTCATATTGACTGAAATGGCCCCGTGTGAGAATGAACTCCGATTTCACTCACACGGGAGGCGCACATGGGCTTGATGGACCTGGTTAAGAGTCAGCTGATCGAAATTATCGAATGGACAGACGACTCGAGGGACACTCTGTCTTACCGATTTCCGGACGACGATAAGGAAATCAAACGGGGCGCTCAGCTCATCGTTCGGGAATCCCAGACGGCTCAGTTTGTTTATCTGGGTCAGTACGGAGACCTTTTCGGATCTGGCAAACACACTCTCACCACGAATAATATTCCGGTGCTTACTCGGCTTCAGGGATGGAAGTATGGCTTCGAGTCGCCGTTCAAGGCCGATGTTTACTTCATAACAACTCGACTGTTCACGGGCAACAAATGGGGCACGGCCAATCCGGTGATGGTTCGTGACCAGGATTTCGGGATTGTCCGCCTCCGCGCGTTTGGAACATACGACTTTCGCATCGTCGACGCGCCGCGATTCCTGAAGGAAGTCGCCGGTACGGACGATCACTTTCGGCTGGACGAGTTCGCGGATATCATGAGGTCGCGCATCGTGAGCGTGTTCAGCGAGGCTTTAGCGTCGAGCAGGATACCGGCGCTCGATATTGCCACCCGTCACGGTGAACTTGGAGCCGCGCTGCTTCCCATGATCAATCCGTCAATGCGGGAAAAATACGGCGTTGAGCTGTCCTCGTTTGTTCTGGAAAATCTTTCCGTCCCCGCTGAAGTTGAACAGGCGATCGACAAACGTTCCGGAATTGCGGCAATTGGAAATCTGAATGATTTTGTGAAATACCAGATGGCGCAGGGATTAGAAAAGGGTGGCTCAAAGGCTGCGGGAATTGGAGCGGAGATGGTCATCGGCATGACCATGGCTAAGGAAATGGTAAGTCAAGCCGGTGGAATCACGACACCTGCTGCATTGCCTGCAATTCTGACGCCGGCAGACGCCGCGAAGGTACTTGGCGTCTCCGAAGTCGATGTCATCGCGAGTCTCGAAGCCGGTGACATGAAGGGAAAGCGTATTGGGTCGCTGTGGAGAATCACACGAGCCCAGCTCGACCAATTCCTCCAGTAGTTCGTCAGCTGCGAGTCAGCCATTTGGAGACCGCATCCAGGACTTCCTGGACGAGGACTGAGGACGTGTTCGTACCCCACACATTGTGACCGGATTCCGTTGCACCAAACGATCGCTCCACATCGAGTCTTGCCCGCTCCAGTTCCAATGGCAGTGCCGGATCGATCGGACGAGGTTCAGCAGCCTTCTGGAGTTGTGCCAGAGTCTGTTGCGCCTGATTCATGTCGAGCATTGAAATCGCCGAACCGCAATGCGTACAAGCTGACGACGTCGCAAGGTCAATTGGAGCTCCGCAATTGGAGCAGTTCACCGTTCTGACATTTTTTTTCAGCTCTTCTATCTCAGAAACCGGCATGGGACAGACAAAGTTCTTCTCCTTCAGAAAATCAAAGAACCGGATGAATTTACCGTGCTCGTTGCCGCATCTCCAATAGCTGAAACGGGTGGTTCGCTGAATGTCGTTGGTCACCCGCAAGTTCATCGAACATCGGGGACACTGCATCGTCTTTGAAATGACCGCGGGGGCGGCCCCGGAATGTTCGCCTATCAGCTTCATGAGTTGAAGAATCGAAGATGGCGAGAGCTTCAGACTTTCATATTTGTCGAACCAGAACGCCTGACATCCCATACACAGCTCTATTTCGACGGGAACGCTCAAGTGGGCTCCGAGCGTCATACTGGTCATTTGCATCAAACAATTCGGGCAGTTCACTGATGACTCCTCGGAACTTCCGCATTCAATTGAATTGCCACGAAGAACAGTATCCGTCAGCGTCGCCGGGCCGCAAATAACAATGAACCCATCGCGGCATCGAATATTCCACGCCATTTCCGGTGATAGTATGATTTGCCTTTACAACCTGAGAGGACCACACGATGTCATCATTTTTGAAATCGCTTGCCATGAATGTTCCAGCCTTTCGGAACCACATGAAGCGGGTAAATGAGCTGTCTGCAGAAAGAGATCGGCTGTCGTTTATCAGTAAAAGGGCGACTGAGGAACGCAACCGGATGGCGGATGAGCATGGAGAACTCGCGGCGGAACGCGACCGATTGGCGCTGGAACTGGAGATCCTGTCGGGACGGAAGAAACCGCCATTCGCGCAGGACGACTGGCGTGAGGCCAAGCGTCGCAAGGAGGAGCTTTCCTCAAAGATACGTGCATCCTCGACGTCCTCACGCCTCAGCCCTCCAATCGAACCGCTCAGGGAACGTATGAACGAATCGATAGTCGGATGGATCCGGCACCAGGTCGAGGCTGAAAAATACTGGTTCCAGAAAATTGAGGTTCTGCCGGGACTGTATAGTTCGGGTTGGAGCGACCCTGCAGTGGAGAAGCTGCCCTACTACGGGCTTCCTGAGGATCTAACCGGAAAACGTGTGCTCGACATTGGTTGCGCGGAGGGCTTCTTCTCTTTCGAAGCGGAGCGGCGAGGAGCCCGGGAAGTTATCGGCATTGATTCGTTTCCCGATTCCATACGGCGATTCAACATCACCAAGGCCGCACGTCAGTCCAACGCATCCGCCTTTCTGATGAATGTGTATGACCTGGAACCCAAACGACTTGGCACCTTCGATGTCGTGTTGTTTTACGGAGTGTTCTACCACTTGAAACATCCTCAATACGCGCTGGAGCGAATCCGGACTGTTTGCACCGGAGACCTTCTCTTCCAGACGCACATGTATGAGGAGCCGGCCGTTCGGGGAGTTCCCTGGGCGCGGTATTATCCCCACGGAATGATGTCGGGCAGCAACAAGGAGTTATACGATCCAACT
>Ga0210380_10001008_pt1 | contig 11659 bp, 10 predicted proteins | sample PLM4_5_coexredo_FD_155476 | JGI IMG/M metagenome (GOLD analysis project Ga0210380, IMG submission 155476) | Groundwater sediment microbial communities from an aquifer in East River, Colorado, USA - PLM4_5_coex redo | ecosystem: Environmental > Terrestrial > Soil > Riparian zone | place: USA...
GGGTCCGCTGGTCCTGGCGTCTGTGATGTGGGGGATCTACCTGATCGCGAGCGAGTCATCCACCCGCGTCTTCGGTGGGACGGCGTACCAGACCAGCTACGGGCTGCAGATCCTCCGAAACCTCGGGACCTATGTTGGGTGGGTCGTGGATTTTGTGAAACCTGCCCCGGATTTCACTCGACCGGCAGGTGACGCGGCTCTGATCGCAGGTGTCGCCGGACTCGCAATCGTCGCCGTGCTCGCCTGGCTGGTGCGACGAGGCGCACCACTGGTTCCGTTCGGTGTCGCGTGGTTCGTGCTGGGAATCGCGCCGGTGCTACCGCTCGTGAACCAACACCACCAGCACTACCTCTACGCGCCGTTCGCCGGCATTGCGATCAGCGTCGCTGCGGCGTTCGGCGCAGTCTGGGAACTCGTGAAACGGCGTGGAGCGCCGGGTCGCGCCGACCTGCTGTGGAAGGCGATCGTCGTCCTCGTGATCGCGCATGTCGCGGTATCGGATCACCTGATGCGCAAGCGGGTGCGCGACCAGTTATGGGAGGAGAACGTTCCGTACGACCCGTTCGTCCGTAAGGTCGAACTGATCCGGCGCATGAGCCATCGGGCTGCACCGCTCGCGACCGAGCCTGGAAGCCGGCTTGTCATCGTCGTGCCGCGCATCGACGACCGGCTCGCCGAGCTGTTCCGCGGACTGCTCCCCGGGGTGGTCGACCAGGGTCGCGGACTCCGCGCGCTCCACCCGAATCTCGATTCGGTCGCGTTCGTCGATCGCTGGACGCCTGCCTATCGCGACTTCCAGCTGGTCGCCGGCAGTGTCGACGGAATGATCGTGGGGTTCGGCACGGGGCCCGACGCGCATCTACGCTACGCCGGCGTTCTGGTCGACAACGAATTCGTCGAGGAGGCTCTGCAGCATCTCGGCGATGCCATCCCAGCCTATCCGGACGACCCGCGTCTGCTGCTTGCCGAGCGCACGCTGCGCGCGCGCGTCGCGCTCACCGCTCAGCCGATGCCCCAGTCCTCCAGCCGGCCCTCGTCGCCGCCCATCAGGTGACCGACTTCGTGCTGCACGGTGGTGCGGATCTCCTGCGCGAGTTCCTCTTCGCCCGGACATTCGCGGAGCAGGTTGAGGCGGAAGATGTGGATCGAGGGCGGCATCGCGGGCAGATCGGAATGCGAGCGCTCGAGCAGGCTGGCGCCGACGAACAGGCCGAGGATGTCGGGTGACAGTGGTGGATCGCTGCCGGCCAGTACCTGGGGATCCGGCAGCGCTTCGATCATCACCGGGATCTCTTCGAGCTTCTGGCGGACGTCCCCGGGCAGCTCTTCGAGGCTCTTCTGCACAATCGTGTCGAATTCCTCGTCGCTCATGGTGAGCGGCAGCGGGAACGCCTCGAGGTCGAGCTCGGCCGCCGCCAGCGCGTGCTCGGTCGACGCATCCTCGTTGCCCAGATGCGCATGGATCCGGCTCAGCAGATCGTGGATGCCCGCGAACTCGGGATCGATCGACTCGGCGCGCTCGGCATCGTCACGCGCTTCCTCGAAACGACACAGGTGGTAGCTGGCCTGTGCCCGGAGGTTGAAGAACTCGACCGGATCGGCCGAACGCTCGGCGCCGTGCAGGGCCTCGAGTGCCGCGCGCGGGTCGTCTTCCGCCAGCGCCACTTCGGCCGCGACCACCCGGAGATCCGGATGACCGGGGCGGGTGCGCAGCATGGCGTCGATCTCGCGGCGCGCGGTCTCGACCGACTGCTCGTCGAGCAGCTCGCGGATCCGGTCGACCTGCTGCCACTCCGGCTCGGTGAGGGTTTCGAAGTCCACGGCGCGAGCCTAGCGGTCTGGTTGAACACCGCCAAGCCGGGGGCCTAGGCTCAGGGGCCAACGCTTCCCCCTGGAGGGTTCATGACCCAGACCGCAACGCTCCAGAAGCTGCGCCGGCGTCAGTGGCGCTCGATCGAACGCATCCTCAAGGAGGCCTACCAGGAAGGCTTCGACGCCGGGATCACACGCGCCCACGGCCAGGGACGGCGGGGGCGGACGGTGCGCGCCGATGCCACCATTTCCGGGCTCGCCCACCTGATCGAGCGGCATTTCGGCCTCGACCGCTACAACTTCGAGGTCCGCATCGTGCACCGGGGATCCGGCCGCCGGGTGCCGGCCGGCGACCTGCTTGCGAAATACCGCGCCACGGAGTGAAGACTCCGTGAATTGAGCGACCCGGCAGGCGTCGCCGATTGCCCGGGGTTTCGGCCGACCCTAGAATCGGGAGCGTTCCCGGTATCCATTGATCCCCTTCGCCAGGAATCCTCCGAAAATGAACCCATTGCGACTGCGCCTTCCCGCTGCGGCTCTGCTCGGCGCCGTGATCCTCGCCGCCTCCGCCGTGAATCTCGCGAATGCCGCCGTCCAGCATCCCGACAAGCTCGTCATCCTCTCGACCACCGACGTGAAGGGGAAGACCGGCCCGTGCGGCTGCCATGTTCCCAAGGGCGGACTCGCGCGCCGCGCGAGCTTCCGCGACAGCGTCGCGGGGGTCTACGGCCAGGTGTCGATCGTCGACAACGGCAACTTCGTCCCCGAGTCGGATCCGCGCGAGAGCGAAGCCTGGTTCCTGATGGACGTCATGAAGACGATCGGTCTCGACGCGGTCGGAACCGGCGCCAACGATCTGCGCTTCGGCTACGCGAAGCTCAAGGCGAACATCGCCCGGACCCAGCTGCCGATGACCAGCGCCAACCTGATCGACCTCACGACCAAGCGTCCGGCGCTCCAGCCGTACATCATCAAGACGGTGGGCGCAGCAAAGGTCGGCTACTTCAGCCTCATGACCGACAAGGCGGATCTGGGTGCGGCGCGCGATTCGCTGCGGGTCGACGAGCCGGCCGCGGTCGCGAAGATGACGGTCGCGGAGCTGCACAAGAAGGGTGCGACGGTGGTCGTCCTCCTGTCCCAGCTCGGTACGGTGGAGAGCGAGGATCTGGTCACGATGGTCTCCGGCATCGACGCCGTGATCTGCGGCCGGAACGTGCCGGTGCTCGCCAAGGGCCGCCAGGTCAAGAACACGATCGCGTCCTATGGCGGGGAGCAGGGGCACTACATCAGCCAGACGGTCCTGACCCTGAACGCCGCCGGACGGGTGAAGTCGGGCCTGAACGAGTCCATTCAGCTGGGGCCGGAAATTGCCGATCGTCCTGATATCCTCGAGCGGGTCAAGACGTTCGATGTCGGCCTCGCCGAGAAGCTGAAGGGCCAGGAAGGGGAAAAGACGGGCCTGGACACGGTCCCGTCGCCGACCCCGAACGGGCACTGATCCGACTTGCGGACGCGTTCCGCAAGCCCCTAGAATCGCACCCGTTTGCCGATTCTTCCGCCGTCCCCACCATCCTTTTCGAGGACTCCGAGCCCGATGAAGTCTCTGACGTCGCGTCTTTCGGTTGCCGCGCTGCTGGCCGTGATTGCGTTCCTGGTGGCCGCCGCCAGTTCTCCGAACGCGACGAACAAGGAACCCGACAAGCTCGTCATCCTCTCGACCACCGACGTGAAGGGGAAAACCGGCCCCTGTGGTTGACATACCCCCAAGGGGGGTCTCGCCCGGCGGGCGAGCTACAGAGACAGCATCCTCGAGACGTACAGCCAGGTGTCGATGGTCGACAACGGGAACTTCTTCCCTGAGCTCGACACGCATCAGGACGAAGCGTGGTTCCTGATGGACGCGATGAAGATCCTCGCGATCGACGCGGTTGGGACCGGCACCAACGACCTGCGCTTCGGCTACGCGTTCCTCAAGGCGAACATCAAGCGCACCCAGCTGCCGATGACGAGCGCGAACCTGATCGACGTCGCCTCCAAGCGTCCGGCGCTCGAGCCGTACGTCATCAAGAAGGTCGGGTCGACCAAGGTCGGCTATTTCAGCCTGATGACCGACAAGATGGACCTCGGCCCGGCGCGTGATTCGCTGAAGGTCGAGGAGCCGACCGCGACCGCGAAGCGGATGGTGCCCGAGCTGCGTAAGAAGGGCGCGACGGTGGTGGTGCTGCTGTCCCAGCTCGGCAAGGTCGAGAGCGAAGACCTGGTGACGACCGTCCCCGGGATCGACGTCGTGATCTGCGGGCGCAATGTCCCGGTCCTTCAGAAGGGCCGCCTGGTGAAGAACACGGTCGCGTCGTACGGCGGCGACCAGGGCCAGTTCATCAGCCGCACGATCGTCACGCTCGACAAGGCGCGCAAGATGAGCGCGGGCGAGAACGAGACCTTCCAGCTCGGACCCGAAGTGGGCGAGCGGGCGGATATCGTCAAGCTGGTGAAGACGTTCGACGACGGCTTCAACGAGAAGCTGCGCAAGCTCGAGAAGGAGAAGTCGGTTCAGCAGGGCGCGATCCAGCAGGCGAACGCCGACCATTTCCTCGGCGCCGAGTTGTGCGGCCGCTGCCACCAGGCCGAGACCGAGCAGTGGAAGACGACCTCGCACTCGCTGGCGTGGAACACGCTCATCGACCAGAAGAAGGACGGCGACGAGACGTGCATCGGGTGTCACGTGGTCGGCTACAAGCAGAACGGTGGCTACCAGACCAACGCCGACGCGCCGCGGCTCGCCAACGTCCAGTGCGAGAACTGCCACGGAATGGGCACCCGCCACGAGGCGTTCACGGCCAACAAGCGCGCCATCACCAAGGAAACCTGCATGTCGTGCCACAACGCGCAGCAGGATCCTTCGTTCAACTTCGAGCAGGAGATGGCGCGGGTCGCCCACAACAACACCTCGGGCTCGACCATCAAGAACAAGAAGCAGAAGGGCGCGGTCCCCGCAGGAACGATGGGGAGCAGTCACTAAGCAGCAACGCACCGGGCCGCGGAAACCGTCGAGAGCAGGTCGATCGGCGATTTCCGCGGCCTTTCGCTTGCTTGACTGCGGCTGTGCGGCACTCATAAGTTGCCCGACTCGCGGCCCACAGCATGCGGCTTCCCTTCCTCAGGTGAAGCGCGCCGGCCAGCACCAACAGGAGTGGAACGTGAGCCGCGTCCTCGAAGGCGTTCAGTACTACGAGAGCATTCTCGACACCGTCGGCCACACGCCGCTGGTCCGGCTGCGCAACGTGTCGCGCGGGTGCCCGGGGCCGGTGCTCGGCAAGCTCGAGGCGTTCAATCCGGGCGGCAGCGTGAAGGACCGGATCGGGCTCGCGATGGTCGACGCCGCGGTCCGTGACGGGAAGCTCAAGCCGGGCGGAACGATCGTCGAGTGCACCTCGGGCAACACCGGGCTCGGACTCGCGATGGTGGCGGCGGTGCGCGGCTTCCGCGCCGTGTTCTGCATGCCCGACAAGGTCTCGATCGAGAAGGTAAACCTGCTCAAGGCGTTCGGTGCCGAGGTGCTGCTGTCGCCGACCTCGGTCGCGCCGGATTCGCCGGAGTCCTACTACTCGGTGGCGCGCAACGTCGCCGAGACGCGGCCCAACGCGTACCTGATGAACCAGTACCACAACCCCGCGAACCCCCACGCGCACTACGTTTCGACCGGGCCGGAGCTGTGGGAGCAGACCCAGGGGAAGATCACGCACTTCGTCGCCGGCATGGGCACCGGCGGGACGATCTCCGGCACCGCGAAGTACCTGAAGGAGAAGAATCCAAAGGTCCAGGTGATCGGCGCCGACCCGGTCGGCTCGATCCTCAAGCACTACAAGGAAACCGGTGAGATGAGCGAGGCCCACACCTACAAGATCGAGGGCGTGGGCGAGGACTTCATCCCGAGCGCGACCGACTTCTCGGTGGTCGATCGCGTGATCTCGTGCACCGACCGCGACGGCCTCAACTTCACGCGCCGGCTGGCCCGCGAGGAGGCGATCTTCACCGGCAGCTCCGGCGGCATGGCGGTGTGGGTGGCGATCGAGGTCGCCAAGACGCTCGGGCCCGAAGATCTGCTGGTCGTGATCGTGCCCGACACCGGCGAGCGTTACCTGTCGAAGGTTCACAACGACGAATGGATGCGCGACAACCACATGTTCGACCTGAGCGCGTCCTCGGTCGGCGAGGTGGCGTTGAACAAGACCCGCAAGCTGGCGCCGCTGCTCGCGGTCCAGTCGGGCGAGCCGCTGCGGAACGCGCTGGCGCTGATCGAGCAGCACGACGTCAGCCAGATTCCGGTGCTGCGCGGCACGACGGTGGTCGGCACGCTGGCCGAGAGCGAGGCGCTCAAGGCCGCGCTGTCGGACCCCCGCCGCATCGATCACCCGGTCGATCCCTGGATGGGACCGCCGCTGCCGGAAATCGAGGCCGATGCCCCGGTCGCCGAGGTCACCCGCCTGCTGGCCCGCGATCCCGCGGTGCTGGTTCGCCGCGACGGCGGGCTGGTCGGAATCCTGACCCGGTTCGACATGCTTCAGTTCATTGCAGGAGACGACCATGGGCGGTGACCGCTCGCTGACCCCGAAGTCCGGCTTCAGCACGCGTGCGATCCACGCGGGGCAGGAGGCCGATCCGACCACCGGCGCGGTGGTGGTGCCGATCTACCAGACCTCGACCTACGCGCAGGCCGCGCTCGGCGAGAACCAGGGCTACGAGTACGCCCGCACGCACAACCTGACCCGCTCCTCGCTCGAGCGGAACCTGGCCTCGCTCGAAGGCGGCGATCACGGCATCTGCTTCGCCTCGGGGCTCGCGGCCACCAACACGCTGATGCAGACCCTGTCGGCCGGCGATCACGTGGTGGCCGGCGACAACCTCTACGGCGGCAGCTACCGGCTCTTCACCCGCGTGTTCGAGCGACTCGGGTTGTCGTTCACGTTCGTGCCCTCGGCTGACACGAACGCGTTCGAGGCGGCGTTCCGCCCGGCGACGAAGCTGGTGTTCGTCGAGACGCCGACCAACCCGATGATGCAGCTCACCGACCTGGCGGCAGTCGCGGCCATGACCCGGGCGCGCGGGATCAAGCTGGTGGTGGACAACACCTTCATGACCCCGTACTTCCAGCGTCCGCTCGCGCTCGGCGCCGACGTGGTGCTCCACTCGGTGACCAAGTACCTGAACGGGCACAGCGACCTGGTGGGAGGTGCGCTGGTCACCTCGGACCCGGGGCTGGCCGAACAGTTGCGGTTCCTGCAGAACGCGGCCGGGGCGGTCCCCGGTCCGATGGACTGCTGGCTGGCGCTGCGCGGGACCAAGACGCTGGCGGTGCGGATGAAGCGTCACGACGAGAACGCGCGGGAGCTGGCCGCCCACCTCGAGGGTCATGCGAAGGTGAGCCAGGTGTTCTACCCGGGTCTCGCGAGCCACCCCCAGCACGAGCTGGCCAAACGGCAGCAGTCGGGATTCGGGGGGATGATCTCGTTCGTGCCCGGTGACGGCTCACAGGCGGCGGGCAAGGCGGTGTTCGACCGGTTCCGGCTGTTCACCCGCGCCGAGAGCCTCGGCGGCGTGGAGAGCCTGGTCTGTCACCCGTCCTCGATGACTCACGCCTCGGTCCCGCGCGAGAGCCGGCTGGCGATTGGATTTGCAGACGGTTTGCTCCGGCTTTCGGTCGGAATCGAGGAGCTCGAGGACCTTCGGGCGGATCTGGATCAGGCCCTCCAAGGTGCTTGACGCCTTGGACTTGCCCTACCCTCGGGGGGTGGCTCCCGGGGGGGCTTCCCGCTTGACAAAGCGCAGGGCCGTAACTAGCCTACGGCCGCGTTTTCGCCCATGCGTTTTGGCGTTCCTCCCCGGGAACGTCGTTGGGCCACACATCATTGCATGACCTCGAAGAACGCAGGGACGCTGCCAGCCAGACGCACCGAAATGGTGTGGCGCTAGCCCATTGACCACAGAAGGAAACTGTCGGCCGCAACCGGCTTCTCATGCGCGGAGCGGCGGAACCGAGAGGAGGTGAAGCGAGAATGCGCAAGAATTTCGCTCTGTTTCTCGTCGCCCTGATGGCGCTGACGCTGGTGTTTGCGGCGGTCGGCTGTGGCCAGAAGACCACCGAGAACACGACCAGCTCGGAGTCTGCTCCGCCTACGGAGACCATGCCGGCGGACACTTCGATGATGATGGATACGACGGCGACGATGGACACCACGATGTCGCACTGACGTTCCGATCAAGATCGGACGTTCCAGTCGAGGGGGAGGCGCAAGCCTCCCCCTCGCGCTTTTCCGGCGACCCGGTCATCCCGGACGGGAGTCCCGAAGCCGGTCTCATGGCGATTTCGGGCAAATTGACGAAGCCGGGGCTGCAACCCCATTCGGGACCGGGGCGTAGAGCACACGGATACAGGAGGAGTCACCCGTGAAGACGCTGCTCCCCGCGACCCTGTGCATCCTGGCCCTGGCTGGGCCGGCGCAGGCGAACGACATCCGGCAACAGAGCCGGTTCGACCGGGACGTCGCCGGCATCACCGTCCTGCGGGTCGAGAACGCCCGCGGGGTCGTGGACGTCCGGCCCTCGGCCGATGGGCGCCTCCATCTGGTGGCGCTCAAGCTGGCCAAGTCCCCGAGCTCGAGCGTGACCCGGGAACTGGCCGACAAGACCGAGGTCGAGACCGACCAGTTCGGCAGCACCTTCCGGGTGCGGGTCCGCTATCCCAGCCACAAGGTGAATCTCTCCCTGTGGCACGACCTCTCCACCGACAACCTTCCCAGTGTCGAAGTTCAGCTCGCGATCGAGATCCCGGTCACCATGAACGTCGAGCTCTCGACCTCGAGCGGCAAGATCCTGAGCTATGGCCTGCACGGACGTCAGACGCTGAAGTCGGCGAGCGGCGACGTGCATGCCGAGCTGGCCGAGGGCCCGGTCGACGTCAACACCGCCAGCGGCGACGTAGTCGCGATCGACGTGGACCGCACCAGCGTCTCGACCTCGAGTGGCGAGATCTCGTGCGACGTTGTGCGCGGTCCTCTGCGGATCAGCACGGCGAGCGGCGACGTCACGATCCAGGGGGCCCTCGATTCGATCCGGGTCCAGACCGGGGGCGGCGACGTCACACTCGAACGCGCGCCGCGCGGCCTCACGCTCCAGACCACCAGCGGCGAGGTCGAGGTCCGGTCGGCGTCCGGTCACGTCCGCATGAACTCGACCAGCGGCGACGTCGACGTGCGGCTCGCATCGCCCGTCACCGAAGCGGACATCGAAACCACCAGCGGTGAGTTGTCGGTGCGGCTCGATCCGCAGCTGGCGTGTGCGCTGGAAGCGACGACCAGCAGTGGAGAGATCGATTTCCGGTTGCCGACACAGGCGCGTACCCTGTCGCGCGGCCGGGTTTCAGCAGTAGTCCGTGGCGGCTCGGCTCCGGTGAGTTTGCGCAGCGTCTCGGGGGACATCAACGTGGCGGGTGGAGGAAGGAGATAGCATGCGCAGACAGCGCTGGCTTCTGGTCGCGGCAGTCGGATTCGGACTGGCCGTGTTCATGTCGGTCGGCTCCGCAATCTGGTGCGGAGTTGCATCCCGGATGGGGGCCCGGATCGGATCTCCGATCGGATCCCAGGTCGCCTGGGCGCAGACCTCGCGCATGCGCTTCGAAGAGGCGTCCGAGGAGAGTGTCCGGGCATTCGAGGAGCGGCGCGCCCAGCGCGAGCGCACTCGCTCGACCGCCAGCCCGACGCCCGCGGTGCCTGCCGAGCCCGACGATCCCGAGGAACCCGATGCCCCGACTCCGCCTGGCGCCCCGAGCAGTGGCGACATCGTGCGGATCGGCTCCGACATCCACGTCGAGGAAGGTCAGGTGGTCGACGGCGACGTGATCGTGTTCGGCGCCGACGCCGACGTCGACGGGCACGTGCGCGGCAACGTCTCGGTGACCCGCGGCGACGTGCAGCTGGGATCGAAGGCCAAGGTCGACGGCGACGTGCTGGTGATCGGTGGCGAGATCCAGGAAGAGGACGGCGCGACCGTCCTCGGCCAGCGGGTGACCGGCCTCCAGCGGGGCGCCGGGGTGCGCAGCCGGCGGATCCACCGCGACATCGACATGGACGAGGGGCGCATGTGGTCGCATCCGGCCAAGGTCGCGCGCCGCCTCACCTATCTGCTGATGATGCTGGCGCTGGCATGGGCGATCGCCAAGTTCGCGGCCGGACGGACCACGCGCGCGCTCGACACCATGCGGAGCGAGGCCGCGACTTCGTTTGGAATGGGCTTCGCGTTCCTGCTGCTGCTGATTCCGTCGCTGATCGCGATGGCGCTGGTGGTTGCGATTCTGTGCATCACGATCATCGGGATTCCGGTTGCGCTCGGCGTGTTGTTCGCCTACTTCCTGCTGCTGGTGCTGCTGGGCAGCTGGGGCTACGTGGTCGGCGCGGCCGCCATCGGTCAGCGGATTGCCGGACGCTCGGGCACGCAGCCGACGCTGGTGAGGAGCGCGGTGTACGGCGTGCTGGCGATCCAGGGGGCCATGCTGGTCGCGACCATGCTCAAGCCGCTGCCGGTGATCGGCTGGGCGGCAGGAGTGCTGTGGGTGCTCGCGATGGTGGTGTACAGCGGGGTGACGCTGCTGGGGATCGGCGCGCTGATCCGCTCGAAGTTCGGTCAGGGGGAGGGTGGCCAGTGGTGGCCGCCGAGCCGCCTGTTCGGTCCGTCGACGCCGCCGGCGCCGGCCGGGTCTGGATGGCCGGCCCCGGGCGCAACGGGCACGCAGTGGACGCCAGACATTCCGGTGCAGCCGGCGCAGCCAGTGATGCCGCCGGCACCGTCACCGCCGGCAAGCTACGCACCGCCGCCGTACACGCCGCCTCCGACGCCTCCAGAGCCACCGGCTCCGATCGCCTGACCGGGCGATCTCGCCACCGCCGCGACGCTGAATCCCCCACGTCGCGGCGGTCGGTTTTCGGGGCGAGCGAAAATCGTGGTGTGCGTGGGTCGCGGAGTCAGCGGGACAGCGATGTGCGTGGGCCGTGGGGTCGAGCGGGGTCTGATCCGGGACGCGCTCCGCTCCGCATCCTGCTCCGCTCCGCTCAGCCTCCGGCCGCCTCCGACAGTCCCTGTCTACGGCGGTCCTCAGACGGTCCCGGATCAGACCCCGCTCGACCCCACGGCTCTGCCAATAGGTGCTAGCCCCGTCGGCGACGATGGTCCTGTGCGTGCCGGCGAGACGTACCCGGGAACAGGTCCGATCCGAGCACATCAACGGCCGCGGCGTTTGAGCCATGGATGGCGGGCGCGGCCGTTGGTAGCCGAGGCGCGCTGGGAGCGCGCCTCGGCGTGTGCTCGGATCGGACCTGTTCCCGGGTGCGTCTCGCCTTCGACGACGACGCGACACGTTTTCAATCGCTGCGCTAGACTGCGCGACGTGTCGGCCGACTCGTTGTGGGTTCTTTGCCTTTTGCTGTTCGTGGATGGCGCGACCTTCGCCTTTTTCACCACGCCGCTCCTCCTGCAATACGGAAAGCTCCACGAGCCGTGGGTCGTCGCACTCGCGGGCGGGCTCTCGAGCGCGGCGGGGAGCGTGGTGCAGCTGTCGCTCATCCGGTGGGCGCTGAACGCCGACTGGCCGTGGCTGCGGCGGTTCGTGCCGACGCGCGAGAAGATCCGTGAGGTGCTGGCCAAGTATCCGTCAGCGTCGTTCATCGCGATCCTGGTGGCGCGTGCCACGCCGCTGCCCGATGCGCCGCTCAAGATCGTGGCGGCGGCGGTGCGTTACCCGCTCTATCTCTACGGTCTCGCGATCGCGCTCGGGGCGATGCCCTACTACTACCTGCTA
>Ga0210380_10001009_pt1 | contig 11649 bp, 14 predicted proteins | sample PLM4_5_coexredo_FD_155476 | JGI IMG/M metagenome (GOLD analysis project Ga0210380, IMG submission 155476) | Groundwater sediment microbial communities from an aquifer in East River, Colorado, USA - PLM4_5_coex redo | ecosystem: Environmental > Terrestrial > Soil > Riparian zone | place: USA...
GGTCGTCGACTACGACGAGCCGGCGATCCGCGACGCCCTCCAGCGTCTCTCGTCGAAAGGGTGGGTGCGCCTCGCGAGCGGACCGACGAGCCGCGCGGTCAAGTACCGGCATCTGTTCGACGAGGCACTCGGCCTCTCGGACTCAGAGATCTCCTTGCTCACCGTCTTGATGCTGCGCGGAGCGCAGACGGTCGGCGAGCTGAAGTCGCGCAGCGAACGACTGCACCGCTTCGATTCGCTCGCCGAGGTGGACGAGTCGCTCCACGTGCTCGCCGGGCGTGAGCTCGTGGCGCGACTCGAGCGTCGTCCTGGGCAGAAGGAGGAACGGTGGAAGCACCAGCTGGGAGAGACCGCCGACGCCACCCCCGCTGACGCACCGCAGAGCTCGCTCGAGGAACGCGTCCGCTTGCTCGAGGTGCAGGTCGCGGAGCTGCGCGAGCAGGTCAGGCAGTCGGGGTGAAACAGGCAGGAGGTTTCACGCCAGGGACGTATCTCGCCACGTGGTCAGGTGCTCCAACTGCGGCGGTGAAGCTCCGCCAGATGCACGGTTCTGCCCCCGCTGCGGCGCGCCGCTGCCTGCCGATGTCGCCCCGATCGAGTTGCGACGCCCCCGGTGGGAACGCCTTCTCTTTGCGACCGTGGCCGTCCTCCTGGTCGCGAGTGTGGTGGTCACAGTGCTCGTGATCGTTTTCGGCGTCTTTGTCGAGACGCCGGGCGTATAGGAATTCCCGCCGATCCGACCTATGCTTTGGAACGACCTCGCTACTCGTTCTCTCTCCTATGGCCACCATTCTCGACCTCGCAGAGCACGCCGACCTTCCCGCTGAGACGGTGCTTCGCGTGTTGCTGCGCGAGCCCGTGAACGAGGCGGCAGAGAAGCGGGTCGCCGCGGCGGTCGAGGCACTCGGCTTGCCCGACTACCCGCGGCCTGACGGTCATGTCGAGGTCCTACCGGCCGTCGAGGAACAGCCACCACCGCCCGCGGTGCTCCCGGCGCGAACTGCGCCCCCCGCCGTCACGGACGAACACACGCTCGTGGAGCTCTTCCAGGTGCTCCTCGACCGGCTCGACCGCAACCGCCGTGAACGCATCGACGACCTCGCGCTCACCGTCGACCTCACGACGGAGGGCTGGCGAATGGTCGATCGCCGACTCGGCCGTCTCGAGAAGATCATCGACCGGCTCAGCCGTGAGGACTACTTCGAGCGGCGCAGTCAACCGGGCAGAGCGGAGATCCGTCATCTCGACGACATCCGCCGCAAGGCGCCTGACGCGAACGCCTAGCGGTCCTGGAGCGCGTCGAGCGCGATCGCGAACGCGATCGCGAGGCGGCGGTCGGCGGCGAAGCCCGGCTCCAACTCCAGCACGTAGCGATCCCTGAGCTTCCCCAGCACACGCTTGTACGTGCCGACCTGCTCACCGTCACACTTCAGTGTGAAGTTGAACGGCAGCCACTCGAGCAGCGAGAACCAGTCGGGCCCGAGGTCGGCGAACCTACGGACGATCGCGATCGGCCAGCTCGACTCATGCGCCTCGAACAGCTCTGTTCCGCTCGGATCCTTGACGCGCCAGTGACTGCGGAGCAACGAGAGGCCGAACGCCTTCTCGAGCAGGCCGATCGGGTTGTCTTCGGCGTCGAGCACGTCGTGGCGACCGCGGAACTCGAACACCGTTCGCGCCTTGATCATGAAGGCGTGCGGCGCAGTGTCGTCTTGGCTCGTGCGAAAGCGAATGTCCTCGCGGATCTTCAGCTTCTTCTGCTTGACGAAGAGCAGCGGCCTGCCCTCGTCCTTCGAACCGGGCGTCGGGACGCTGATCCGGTACTCGTTCGCGATCGGCTTGAAGACCTGCTGGACGAGGAAGCGGTCAGAGCTCTCGAGCTCGGGAATCGTGCTCACCGCCATGCGTAGTTGAGTGCTCCGCTCGCCATGGAAAGCGCCGTGAACGCTAATCCAAGCGCCGCGTGGCCGGCCGCGTAGAGCGCCGCACCGGCCGCGAGCCACACCGCCAGCTCGATCGCGAACGAGACCTGCTTCGACGTCTCGACCGTGTGCTTCGGCGAGACGAAGAGGGCCCAAACAGCGATCACGGCCGCGATCGCTCCGATCGCCAGCACCCAGCCGAGCAGGCCGTCCCCTTTCTCCCAGCCCCAGTAGCCGACCGCGGCAAGCGCGCCGAGCTCGAGCAGGAAGCGCAGCCCCAGGTTCGCGGCCCTCATGACGTCTCACGCTAGCGTTGTGCGGGTGAGCAGCGAATACATCTTCACCATGTACCGCGTCGACAAGTTCTACGGCCCCGAGCGTCAGGTGCTCTCGAACGTGTCCCTGTCGTTCCTGCCCGGGGCGAAGATCGGCGTGCTCGGGCCGAACGGCGCGGGAAAGTCGACGGTGCTACGGATCATGGCCGGCGTCGAGGAACCGTCCTCCGGCGAAGCACAGCTCGCACGCGGCGCCAGCGTGGGGCTGCTCTCGCAGGAGCCCGACCTCGATCCCGAGAAGACAGTGCGCGAGAACGTGGAAGACGGCGTTCGGGAAGCCCGCGACCTGCTCGACCGCTTCAACTCGATCTCGGCGCGGTTCGCCGAGCCGGACGCCGACTACGACACGCTGCTTGCGGAGCAGGCGAAGGTGCAGGACGAGATCGACCGTCGCGATCTCTGGGAGCTGGACTCGACGCTCGACCGCGCGATGGACGCCCTGCGCACGCCGGACGGCGACCGTGACGTGGTCTCCCTGTCGGGCGGCGAGCGCCGACGCGTCGCGCTCGCGCGGCTGCTGCTCTCGGCGCCTGATCTCTTGCTGCTCGACGAGCCGACGAACCATCTCGACGCGGAGTCGGTCTGGTGGCTCGAGCGCTTCCTCGACGACTACAAGGGCACCGTCGTCGCCGTCACCCACGATCGGTATTTCCTCGACAACGTCGCCGGTTGGATCCTCGAGCTCGATCGTGGCAAGGGGCTCCCCTTCGAGGGCAACTACTCGTCCTGGCTCGAGCAGAAGCAGGCGCGGCTCGCGATCGAGGAGAAGCAGTCCTCGGCACGGCAGCGCACGCTCGCACGCGAGCTGGAGTGGGTCCGCGCAAGCCCGCGCGCGCGCCACGCGAAGTCGAAGGCGCGCCTCGGTGCGTACGAGAAGCTCTTCGCGGAGGAGCAGACCATGAGGCTCGACAAGGTCGAGATTCACATCCCGCCCGGACCCCGGCTCGGCGACGTCGTGATCGAGGCCGACGGAGTCTCGAAGGGCTTCGGCGACCGGTTGCTCTTCGAGGAACTGACGTTCTCGCTGCCGCCCGCCGGGATCGTCGGCGTGATCGGGCCGAACGGCGCGGGCAAGACGACGCTCTTCAAGCTGATCGTCGGCGAGGAGGCGCCCGACGCAGGCACTCTCCGCGTCGGCGACACGGTGCAGCTCGCCTACGTCGACCAGTCGCGCGAGTCGCTCGACCCCGCGGCGACGGTCTGGAAGGAGATCAGCGGTGGGCTCGACACGATCGAGCTCGGCAAGCGCGAGCTCAACTCGCGCCAGTACGTCTCGTGGTTCAACTTCAGGGGCGGTGACCAGCAGAAGCGGGTCGGCGACCTCTCGGGCGGGGAGCGCAATCGCGTGCACCTCGCGAAGGTGCTGCGCTCGGGCGGGAACGTGTTGATGCTCGACGAGCCGACGAACGACCTCGACGTCGACACTCTGCGTGCCCTCGAGGAGGCGCTGCTCGAGTTCGCCGGCTGCGCGGTCGTGATCTCGCACGATCGCTGGTTCCTCGACCGGATCGCGACGCACATCCTCCACTTCGACGGCGACTCCCAGGTGACGTGGTTCGAGGGAGGCTGGGAGGAGTACGCGGACTGGGTCAAGGAGACGAAGGGCGCCGACGCGCTCGAGCCGCACCGGATCAAGTACAAGCCGCTCGTACGCGCGTAGCTAGCCCGTCGCGGGCTCGAGCAACGGCGTCCCCGCGAGGCCCGACATGTCGCCGCCGAGGAGGGAGCACGCGGTCGCCGTCAGGTCGACCACGCTCTCGTCGCCGTGTCGCTTCGCGAGCCGTGAGCGTCCCGGCACGAGGAGGGCGAACGCGTCGTCGGTGTGACCGCCGGGGCGCCCACTGCCGCTGCCCGTCCGTCCGATCCGGCCGAACTTGGGCGACTCGACGGCGTGAAGTCGCGTGGACGGCGTCTCGCCCCAGCGGACGAGGAGGTCGGGCAGCAGCTGCAGGGCGGGTGCGCCGGGCCCCACGATGCTCTCGGCGGTATCGACCCTGGAGACGCACTGCGACCCGTCCTCGTCGCGGAAGCTGAGCAGCCCGTCGGCGATCTGCCTGCACAGCTCGTCAGCTTCCGATGAGTCGACGATTCCCTCGCGCTCCCGGCCGCGGAGGTTGAGCCTGATCTGACCGTGATGGTCGCTCGGGACGACGAACGCCTTCGTCCGGCTCCAGTCGACACCGGCGACGCTCGATCGCGCCATGACCGTTCGCGCGAGCGTCGGGCCGAGGGCTCGGGTGATCACTCCACGCGCCGGCGTCGGCACAGCGGCGCGCAGACGCCAGAGCGGGACGCTGGCCGCTCGCTCGGCGGGCACGGTGCCCTCGAGCACGGCCGTGAGCATCCGACCCAGGAAGTCGGCCCTGCTCGTGTTGGCCTCCATCCCCGCCGGTGCGACCACGATCAGGTCGGCGTCCTCCGGGAGCGCGCGCAGAACGCGGTCGAGCTGGCGATCGACCGCCGAGTACATGTCCGGCAGGGTCGAGAGGAGTAGCGCGCGCTCCGACTCGTCGAGCGCGTCCTCATCGAGCTGCGACAGATCCCAGAACTGGTGGCCGCCGATGTGCGTCGAGAGGAAGGTGAGCCAGACGAGGTCGAACGACTGCTCACCGAGCAATCCGACGGCCGCGTCACCGAGCCGACCCGGCGCCTGAGCGAGGCGACGGCGAAGCGACAGCAGGCCCGGGAGCCACGGCTCGCCGAAGACCTCGTCCGCGTAGGGGCTGCGGCCACTGAACCGCCGGACGGTTCGCCCGGCGTCGCGCGGCGAAGCCCAGCGCTCGAGCCCAAGGAAGTTGAAGAACTGGACCCCGGAGAGAACCACGCCGGCAGGACCACGCGGCGGAACCCCTTCGTAGGGGTCGACCGCGAGGGTGCGCCTCCCGGACCGCGCGAGTCGCTCCCAGACCAGCTCCGGTGCGTCGAAGGAGCGCCGATAGCGAATCCGCTGCTCGTCGGGCGACCACTGAAAGAGGTAGTACTGCGAGTGCTCGCCGAGCTCGACGCCGCTGTACAGGGTGGGGTGCGTCGCGCCGGTGTAGTAGGTGGCGGGCGTCTCGAGCTTTCGCCACTCGCCGCGCGCGGAGAGGCCCGCGAGGGTCGGTAGCCGTCCTTCGCCGAGCATCCGCTCGACGATCGGACGGCTTATCGCGTCGAGCTGAAGGATCGCGAGCACTCGTCCACCGTCGGGATGGGTTGCCACTCGGCGGCGTGCGCGGCCGACGTGCGCGCCGCGTCGACTGCCGCCATCACCGCGACGCCGTCCGCGGCCGAAGCCAGGCCGTATCCGCTGCCGCCGAAGCTTTCGAGCTGACTGGCCAGCGAGGCGACGAGCGGGGACTGTGTGCCTGGAGTGACGCGGGCCAGGGCGCCGGCGAGCGCTCCGCCGGTGCGACGCCGGGCGACCCGTCGACCGTCGGAGTGCACCTCGACCGACTCGAGGAACGGACTGTTCGTTCGAATCTCGACGGACGCGGTTCCGCGCGCGTCGGCGAGCTCGACGTCGATCGACGCTCCGTCCGCGAGCTCGCGTGCGCGGATGCGCGTCAGCTCGACTCCGGCCAGCCACCGAACGAGATCCAGGGCGTGCGGGCCGACGTCGAGCAGGAGCGGGTCGTCGCCGCCGTGCGAGCCCCAGACCCCGCGGCGGTAGAAGCGAAGCCGCAGTTCGATCGGACCGGACGGGATCTGCTCCCGAATCGACAGCAGCCCGGGCTCGAAGCGGCGGTTGAACGCGACGAACGGAGTCGGCTCGAGCTCGAGCAGCCCCACCGCCTCGCTCGCGGTTCGCGCGGGCGGCTTCTCGACCAGCGTTGGCAAGCCCGCCCGCGCAGCCTCTGCGGCCACCTCGACATGAGCGCCGACTGGGGTGGCGACGACCACTGCGTCCACCTCATCGGAGGCGACGAGCTCACCGACGTTCGCGAACGCAGCCACGTCCGGCGCGACGGCTCGGCACCGCTCGGATTGCACGTCGACGACTGCTACGAGCTGCACGCCTTCGGCGCGCGCGAACGCGGGCACATAGCCCCGCTCCGCAATCCGTCCGCAGCCGATCAGGCCCACGCGCATCACGGGATCATCGCAGTCAGCGGTTTTGCTGACGCCAGCGATGGAGCAGCTTCGACTTGCGCACCGACTTCGGCGTCGCGGGCGGTGGCTTCGGGTCGTGTTCGCCCAGCCAGCGCGCGGCCTCGTCGTCCTCCTCGAGCCCGACGGAGCGCTCCCGCTCGGTGAGCTTCTTGACGCCCCGGGTCGTCAGGTCGCGCTTGCGGCCCATCCTCGGCAGCGTAGCCCTAGAGTCCTTTCGTGCGCGAAGAGCCGTTCGAGGTCCGGGTCGGCGACGGCGCGCTCGTGGGCTGCATGGCGACCGACGGCGCGCCCGCGCTTCTGCTGCACGGCGGGCCGGCGATCCCCGACTACCTCGGTCCGTGTGCGCTCGAGCTCGAAGGGCTGTTCGCAACGCTGCGCTACACGCAGCGCGGTGTGCGTCCGTCGACGGTCGGCGGCCCGTACTCGATCGAGTCGCACATGGACGACGCGCTCGCCGTGCTCGACGCACGCGGCGTCGAACGCGCGTGGGCGATCGGGCACTCGTGGGGCGCCCACCTCGCGCTGCACCTACTCGTCGCCCACCCGGAGCGACTGCTCGGCGTCGTGGCGGTCGACCCGCTCGGCGCGTTCGACGTCTTCGCCGAGCAGGACCGGAGGATGCGGCAGCGCCTCTCGGCCGAGCAGATCGCGCGCGTGGTCGAGATCGAGGCCCGACGCACTGCGGGTGAGGTCACGGACGAGGAGCTCGTGGAGCGCTGGGGGCTGCTGTGGCCGCAGTTCTTCCTGCACGAGGAGCTGGCCTCAGCGCCGCCGAAGCTCGTTGGTCCGCAGTGCTCGATCGGCACGAACGCGTCGATCTCCGCGCACTTCGAGCAGCGGACGCTCGAGCTGCGCTTACCGGACGCACGCCTGCCGTTGCTGATCGTTCACGGCGTGCAGTCACCGCTTCCCGTCGAGTCGGCGGAGCGCACCGCGGCGCTCGTTCCCGGTGCGGTCTTCGAGCCGGTCGACGACTGCGGCCACTTCCCGTGGATCGAGCAGCCGGACGCCGTGCGCCGCGCCGTCGAGCGGTTTCTCTGACGCTCGGGGGTTCGACAAGTCCTAACAACCGCTGATTACATTTGGGCGATCGGAACGCGCCTCGCACTGGTGGCGGCAGCTGCGACCCTCGCCCTGGTCGGCCTGGGTTGCGCAGGCTCGGACGACGACGACCAGACCAGGTCGGTCACGACTACGACAACTGCGCCGACGACCACGGCGGAGTCGTTCGAGGGCACTACCGGGGTGGTCACGGGCGAAGCGACGAGTTCCGAAACGGCGCTGCTCGAGCGCGTGGCCGTCGGCAGTCACGAAGGCTACGACCGCGTCGTCTTCCAGTTCCGGGACGGGCTGCCCGGCTACCGGGTCGAATACGCCGAGCCCCCGCTCCACGAGGACGGCTCGGGCAACGTCGTCGAGTTGGACGGCAACGCGTTCGTGGTCGTACGCATGGAGCCGGCGTCCGGCTTCGACCTCACGGTGCCGGAGGGGAAGCTGGTCTACACCGGCCCGAGGCGGCTTCCCGGACCCGGGACGCCCGTGCTGGAGGTCGTTCGCACAGGCGACTTCGAGGCGGTTCTGACCTGGGGAGTCGGGCTCGAGGCGCGCGTCCCGTACCGCGTCCTCACGCTCGAGAACCCCGCTCGGATCGTCGTCGACTTCGCCGCGCCTTGAGGCTCATCTTCGACGGCTGATCTGCCGATATCGCTCGGATGACGCCCTTCGCGTTCCCCTCGAGGCTGCTCGGCGAGCTTCTGGTCGAGCAGGGCCTGATCGTCCCCGCCGACCTCGACGACGCCCTGGCCGAGCAGCGAGCGACGGGCCGCCGGCTCGGCGAGGTGCTCGTGGCCAAAGGGGCGCTCACGGGAGCCCAGCTCACGCGGGCGCTCGCAGGGCAGTACGGAATCGAGCTGGACGCGGTCACGGTCTCCGCGCTCGAGACCTCGGAGGCACCCGCTCCGTGGCAGCCGCTCGGGCGCCTGCTCGTCATGCGCGAGACGATCTCGCAGAGTGCGCTCGACGAGGCGCTGGCGACCCAGCGCAGCTCGGATCGCAAGCTCGGTGAGGTGCTCGTCACCGAGCACGGCGTGACCATGCTCGAGCTCGCCGCGGCGCTGACCGAGCAGCACGGCCTCGCGATCGGGCCGGACGCCGCAGCGCGGCCTGCGGTCACCTCCAGGTTCCCCGACGAGTCCTTCTACGAGGTCAAGGAGCCCGGCGGCGCCGCGCTCTTCACGACCGACAGCTTTCTCGAGGCGACCGACTTCGCCTTCGAGTACCTCGCCGCAGAGTCGCCCGACGTGCTCGAGATCATCCGGCAACGAGGAAACGAGCGCGAGCGCGTGTGGGAGTGCGACCAGCGAGGCGAACCGCTCGCCGGCGCGGACTCCCTCAAGACGTACGGCTTCGACCCGAACGCCTGGACCGGGCCGAACTTCTCCCGCGACTAGCCTTCCGGTCATGGTCGCCGCCCGCGACCGTGAGCGGACGCTCGCGCGCATCCGGAAGCTCTGCCTCGCGCTGCCCGACGTGAGCGAGCGCCTGAGCCACGGCGCGCCGACGTTCTTCGTGCGCGGGAAGCGCGCGTTCGTGATGGTGCTCGCGAACCACCACGGCGACGGCCGCTTCGCGATCTGGTGTGCCGCGGAGCCCGGGACGCAGACAATGCTCGTCGAGGCCGACCCGGAGCGATTCTTCGTCCCGCCGTACGTCGGTCACCGAGGCTGGCTCGGCTTCCGGCTCGACCGGGCGCTGGACTGGGACGAGCTCGCGGGCATCGTGGAGGACGCCTACGCGGAGGTGGCGCCGCCGAAGCTCGTCGAGTTGATGACTCCCCCGGACTAGGGAGCGTTCAGGTTGGGGCGTTCGTCCTCGACCTGCGGCTGCTCGACGTACCCCTCCGGCAGCTCGCCGGACTCGATCGCCTGCTTCATCGCCGCGGCCGCCTGCTTCTTCTCCAGCTTCTTCTCGCGCTTCTCCTGGACCTTCCGCTCGCGCTGGAGCTTGGCCATCGTCGTCTGTCGCTTGGTCGCCATCGATCGGTTTCCCTTCGTCGTCGTTCCGCCGGAGTCCTACCCGCCGGGGCGGGCTCACGAGCCGCAGAGCCAGTCTACCGACCACTTTGCGGGCTTCGGGCACAGGAATATGCTCGGCGTGGCAAGCGACTTCGGAGGTTGGCCATGTCTTTGAAGGTGAACATGCTCCCGCCCAGCGTGAACAACATGTCCGTCCGCGTCTTCGTGCGGGCAGCCGGGCTCCCGTACGAGGAGGAGAACGTCTGGGGCCAGACGCAGGGCGACGAGTACCTCGCCAAGTACCCGGCCGGGCTGACACCGACGGTCGAGACGGACGAGCTCCCCAAGGGCGTCCTCGGGGAGAGCTGCGCGGTGATGATGTATCTCGCGAGCCGCGAAGGCCGCGACGACCTCTACCCGACCGACCTCGGGCGGCGCGCGATGACCGACAGCGCGAACTTCTACACGATGAGCATGCTGTACCCGCTCGTCGCGCGCGCGACCTATCCGCGCCTGAGCTTCGCCGGTTATCCGGGCGAAGTGGCGACGTCGGAGGCGTCGGACGACGACAAGGAAGGCGCCCGCAAGGCGGCGGAAGACGCGATCCCGCGCATCCTCGAGACCTACCGCGAGTTCTTCGGCGCGGACGGCGGCTTCATCGGCGGCGACAGCCCGAGCATCGCCGACATCCGCCTCGCGTGCACGTTGGAATTCCTCGCCGTCACGGACACCGAACTGCCGGACTGGACGAAGGACTACATGCAGCGAGTGGAGTCGGCGCTCGGCGACGCGTACACCGAACCGGCGGGCGACGTGCGCGGCTACATCGCGCAGGTCACGGGCCAGGCGGTCGCCGGCTAGCTCGTTCACCAGATTCGCGCTGGGTGCACCTCGATCGTCAGCAGGGTGTCCGGGTCGAGCTCAGGGGTGCGCGGCAAGCGCAGGACCATGACGCCCTGCTGGTCCGGCGTCGGGATCAGACCGTCGTCCGACCGGCCCGCGAGCGGCCCGCGCCACCTCTCCCATCCGAGGCGCTCGTAGAAGGACGCGCGTTCGGTCTCTAGGCAGGCGACGTCGTAGTCGCTGAGGGCCGACGCGAGCTGGGTCATCACCGCGCTCCCGATCCCTTGTCGTTGATGAGCGGGGGACGTCGCGACCGCGTCGACGTACGCCGTGCGCAGAAGCGGTCCCTCCAGCGGCTGCAACCAGCGTGTCGTGACGACGGCGTGTCCGACGAGCTCCTCGCCGAGATCCGCAAGAACGTGCAGTCCGTCAGGCGGAAGGTAGGAGAAGAGGTTCCGGAAATCCTCTTCCTGATGCGCGTCGATGCAGAGACTGATGACGTCCGCGCGGGTCGCTTCGTCGAGCTCAAGTGTTCGGAGCGTCCGCAAGATCATGAGTGAACTATGACGTTCTGCGTCTGCGAGACTCGCTGCCGTGACGCTCTCGCACTGGGACGAGGTCGACTCCTTCCGCCGCGCAAAGGGAGAGATGGATGCAACGTGGCAGCCGCTCGGCCATGCGGCGGGGACACGGACCGTCGGCGTGAACCGCGTGCGCGTCGCGCCCGGGATGCTGCCGACGCCGCCACACTCCCACACGGCGTCCGAGGAGGTCTTCTTCGTGCTCGCCGGCTCGGGACTCGCGTGGCAGGACGAGGACGTGCACGAGGTACGACCGCGCGACTGTGTGATCCACCGCGCGAACAAGCACGAGCACACCTTCATCGCGGGCGATGACGGGCTCGAGTACCTCGTCTTCGGTACGCGTCACCCGACCGAGGTCGGCTGGCTACCGCGCTCGCGCGCAATCCGGCTCGGGTGGCCGTGGGTCGAAGGTCGCGACGACGACCCGTGGGACATCGAGGCCGCGGGGGAGCCGCTCTCCTACGGCCAACCCGCGCCGAGGCCGGCGAACATTCTCAATGTCGACGAGGTCGAGCTCGAGCGCTGGCAGGACCGCATGACGACGGCACCGCTGGCGACGACCGATCGTTCGGAGCTGGCGGGCCTGCACTGGGAGCAGCTCGCGCCCGGAGCTCGCGGCTCGCCGCCGCACTGCCACTCCGAGGAGGAAGAGGTGTTCGTCATCCTCGAGGGCAGCGCGACGCTCGAGCTCTGGCCGTCGCCGCCGCGCGAGGCTGCCGGCGAAGTCATGGAGGAGCACGCCTTGCGACCCGGGCATCTCGTTGCGAGGCCGCCGGGTTCGAGAGTCGCGCACGCGTTCGTCGCGGGGCCTGAAGGGGTGACGATGCTGATCTACGGAACGCGTAAGCCGAACGACAAG
>Ga0210380_10001011_pt1 | contig 11627 bp, 9 predicted proteins | sample PLM4_5_coexredo_FD_155476 | JGI IMG/M metagenome (GOLD analysis project Ga0210380, IMG submission 155476) | Groundwater sediment microbial communities from an aquifer in East River, Colorado, USA - PLM4_5_coex redo | ecosystem: Environmental > Terrestrial > Soil > Riparian zone | place: USA...
TGTGAATGGCATACGTGTGACACGGGCCCCGAGCGGCGCGAGCGCATCGTTGATTGCGTTCATCACCGCAGCCGGCGCGCCGGCCGTGCCGGCCTCGCCCACGCCCTTCGCGCCGAGCTGCGACTGGCGCGTCGGGGTCTCGACGTGCGCGCAGACGATGTCCGGCATCTCTCCCGCCATCGGCACGAGGTAGTCGGCCATGTTGCCGTTCAGGAGCTGGCCGTCGGGATCGTAAAGGCACTCCTCGTAGAGCGCCGCGCCGATCCCCTGCACGATACCGCCGCGAAGCTGCTCGTCGACGAGCATCGGGTTGATCACGGTGCCCGAGTCCTCGATGCACCAGTGCTTGAGCAGCTTGACGAAACCCGTGTCCGCATCCACCTCCACGTAGGAGGCCTGGATGCCATTGGTGAAGGTGAAGCCGTACTGGCGCGGCGTGTAGTGCCGCGTCACCGTGAGCTCGGCCTGGAAATCGGGCGGCAGCGTGTCGGGGCGGAAGTAGCCGATGCGTCCGACCTCCTCGAGCGGGAGCTTCCTTTCGAGTGTCAGCTTGTGCACGACAGCGTTGTCGCGCACGTCGAGCTCGGCCTTGTCCAACTTCAGCACCGCCGCGGCGACATCGAGGATGTTGGACTGCAGCGCGCGCCCTGCGAGCAGCACCGCCTCGCCGCCGATGCCCGCGCCGCGCGAGGCCCAAGTGCCGCCGCCATAGGGAGTCACGCCGGTGTCGCCGGTGATCACGCGTACCTTTTCCATGGTGACGCCGAGCGCGCTCGCCGCGATCTGCGCGAAGATCGCCTCGGTGCCCTGGCCCTGCTCGGTGACGCTGCACAGCACTGTCACCATCCCGGTCGGTTCCAGGCGCAGCGTCGCGCCATCCTGGGCCGAGATGCGCGCGCCGCCCACGCCGTAGAAGGCGGGCGACGGATTGGTCACCTCGATCATCGCCGCGAGCCCGATGCCGCGCCAGACGCCCTTCGCGCGCAGCGCCTGCTGCTCTTTTCTGAGCTCGGCGTATTTCATCGTCTCGAGGAGCTTGTCCAGCGCCCGGTGGTGCGAGAGCTGCTCGAACTTGATGCCCGAGGGGAAAGTGTAGGGATAGGCGTCGTCGGGGATGAGGTTGCGGCGCCTGAACTCCGCCGGGTCGAGGCCGAGCTTCGCCGCCGCGAGGTCCACGATGCCCTCGGTGAGCGCCACCGCGACCGGATGCCCCACCGCGCGGTACTGGCAGGTGACGTTCTTGTTGGTGAAGACGACGTTCAGCTTCGCGCGGTACTTCTGGTGCTTGTAGGGACCGCCGGTGAGGTTCACGACCTGGTTGCCCTCGATGCCGCTGGTGCGCGGGTAAACCGAGTAGGGACCGATCGCGGTCAGGTCATCGAGGTCGAAGGCGAGGATGCGGCCGTCCTTCGTGCAGGCGAGCCTCACTTTGACCCTGTGTTCCCTGGCGTGGATGTCGGAGAGGAACGATTCGAGCCGGTCGGCGACGAATTTCACGGGCCGGCGCAGCATCACCGAGAGCGCGGCGGTGGCCATCTCGTCGGGATAGACGTGCACCTTGATGCCGAAGGACCCGCCGACGTCCTTGGCGATCACGCGCACGTTCGCCTCGGGAATGCCGAGGTGCCGCGAGAAGATGTCCTGCATCATGTGCGGCGCCTGGGTGGCGTGGTACACGGTGAGCGAGTGCTCGGCGGCGTTGTAGTCGGCGAGGATGGCGCGCCCCTCGAGGCACACGCCCGTGTGCCGCCCGAAGCCGAAGGTCTCCTCGACCACCACGTCGGCCTGCGCGAAGGCTTCGTCCACGCCCCCCGTGTCGTGCTCGCGCCTGAAGCAGATGTTGTCGCTGAACTCCGGGTGGATCACGGTCTTGCCGGCGAGCGCCTCCTCCATGTCCACGACTGCCGGCAGCTCCTCCCACTGCGCCTCGATGAGCGCGACCGCATCCTCGGCCTGGCTGCGCGATTCGGCCACCACCGCGGCACAGGCTTCCCCCTGCCAGCAGGCGCGCTCGATGGCGATCGCGTGCTGCGGCGGCGACTTGATGCCCTTCAGGTGCGCGAGCACCGCCACCCAGGGCGTGCAGTACGCGGCCACTGCGCGGCCGTCGAACACGCCGATGACGCCCGGCGACTTCAGCGCCTTGGCGAAATCGAGCTTCTTGATCTTCGCGTGCGCGTACGGGCTGCGGAAGAAGGCGACGTGTGCCAGCCGCGGGAAGCGCAGATCGTCCGTGAATACCCCGCGCCCCTGCAGCAGTCGCTGCGCGTTCGGGCGCGGCACGCTCTGGCCGATGTAGCCGCGGTCGACTTGCGTGCCCGGGGCATGAAGGGGGAGCTCAGCTTTTCCCATGAACGACGTCCTCGATCGCCTCCACGATTGCCTGGTAGCCGGTGCAGCGGCAGTAGTTGCCCGAGATGTGGGCGCGGATCTGCTCGCGGTCGGGCTTGGGGTTGTGCTTCAACAGATCGCGCGCGGCGAGCAGCATTCCCGGCGTGCAGAAACCGCATTGCAGCGCGTTTCTTTGATGAAAGGCCTTCTGCAGCGCCGCCAGCTCACCCGAGTCCGAGAGGCCCTCGATGGTCTCCACCTTGCACCCGTTCGCCTGCACCGCGAGCATCAGGCAGCCGCGCACGATCGCGCCGTCTACGCGCAGCGTGCACGCGCCGCACACGCCGTGCTCGCAGCCCACGTGCGAGCCCGTAAGCCCGAGCTCCTCGCGCAGGAAATCGACGAGGTTCATGCGCGCCGGGATGCGGCGCGTCACTGCGGTGCCGTTGACCGTCAGCGTGGTATCGAGAGCCTGTTCCATGCGCGCTCCAGCAGCACCCGTGCGAGGTGCAGCTTGGTCTGTGCAGAGTGGTACAGGTCCGCGGGCGGCGAGAGGTCTTTGCCAAGCGCCGCCTTCGCGGCTTGCGCGTCCGTCGCTCTTGCGGCGTTCACGGCGAGGACCGGGCGATCGCCCGCGCCGAAGAAGGCGATGCGCTTGCTGCCGTTCCTGGCGAAAGCAGCGAGGCCCACGATGGCGTAGTCGCCCTGGCGCCGCGCAAGCTCGAGGAACACCGAGCGCTCGTCCGTCTTCTGCGCCTTGAATTCGACGGCGGTGAGCAGCTCGCCGGGCTTGAGGTCGGTTTCGAACAGGCCTTTGAAAAAGCCGGACGCCTTGATCCTTCGCTCGCCCTTCTGACCTGTGGCGATGATCACTGCATCGAGGGCGAGGACGCAGGCCGGGTACTCTGCGGCCGGATCGGCAAGCGCCAGGCTGCCGCCGATGGTGCCGCGGTTGCGGATCGCGGGGTGGGCGACGTGGCGCACGGCTTCGGCGAGGAGCGGCAGGTGCTGCTTTACGACATCGGATCTCTCGATCTCGGCGTGCGTGGCGAGCGCGCCGATTCTCACCACGTCCTTGTCGAGGCGAATGCCTCTCAGCTCGGAGAGCCCGTTGATGTCGACGAGCAGCTCCGGGCTCGAGAGCCGCAGGTTGAGCGAGGCGATGAGGCTCTGGCCGCCGGCGAGGACCTTCGCGCCGGGACGCTCGATCAGATCGAGCGCCTCCGCGAGCGAGCGCGGCTTAGCGTAGCCAAACGAGGGCGCCTTCACGCGCCCACTCTACAAAAGGCGGTGCGCCGCCACAAGGCTAATTCGCGGCCGCGGCGGCTTTCGCAATTGCCGCGCCCGGTGGAGAATACGCCCATCCGACAATGTGACTGGACCCCGATGCCGATCACCGAACTCAACCACTACCTGCTGGTCGCCAAGAACCTCGAGCGCACGAAGAAGTTCTACCAGAAGGTGCTCGGACTGGAGCTCTCCGACGAGCGCCCGGAGTTCGGCTTCCCGGGTTACTGGCTCAAGGCTGGAGGGCACATCTGCGTGCACCTCGCCTCGCAGGCGCCTAACAGGATCCGCGACCAGTTCCTGCTGAAGAAGCACCCGAAAGGCACGAGGGGTTCGGGATCGGTCGACCACATCGCGTTCCTCGCGAAAGATCCCGAGGCGGTGCGCCGGCGCATCCAGAAGCAGGGCATCGAGATGCACTACCGCAGCTTCCCCGAGTCGAAGCTGTTCCAGATCTTCCTCAAGGACCCGGACGATGTCACCATCGAGCTCAACTTCCTCGGCGAGGTGATCGACGAGAAGGCCTGGCGCGGCAAGGGCTCGGCCTCTGCCGTGACTCTCTCCAAATCGCGCGGCCGGCGCACCGCGGCCCGGCTGCAGAACTAGGCATGCCGCTCCAGCGCATCGACCATTACCTGTTGCAGACCACGGACCTGGCGGCGACGCGCGACTGGTACGTGCAGGCGCTCGGCATGCGCGTCGGCGCGCACCCGGACTTCAAGTTCCCCGTGGTCTGGCTCTATCTCGGCGACAAGGACGTGCTGCACGTGAGCGAGGGCGGCGCGCGGGTATCGGAGAACCGCAAGCGCTACCTGGGCCAGGATTCGCAGGCCGAGGCCGGCTCGGGTGTCATCGACCACATCGCGTTCTACGCCACCGGGCTGGAGCAGATGATCGGGCACCTGGGCGCGCTCGGTATCCCCTTCAGCCAGCGCATGGTGAACGACCAGGGGCTCTACCAGCTGTTCCTCAAGGACCCCGTCAACGACGTAAAGATCGAGCTCAGCTACGCGAATGCGGAAGCCGCTGCCGCCGGCATCCGGCCGGAGCTGATGGCCTCCGGCCTCCGCTGACACCGTAGGGTGGGCCAGGGCCCACGCTACGGCGCCGGGTTGTCGCAGACACCGTAGGGTGGGCCAGGGCCCACCCTGTAGCGCCAGGTTGTCGCAGACATTGTAGGGTGGGCCAGGGCCCACGCTACGGCGCCGGGTTGTCGCAGACACCGTAGGGTGGGCCAGGGCCCACACTACAGCGCCGGGTTGTCGCAGCCCAGGCCGAGCGCGACGCGCCCGTAGGTGGTGCCCGCCACGTCCGTGTTGAAGGAGAAATGCTGGCGCACGGCGTGCGCATCGCGAAAGGCGCGCGCCGTGTGCCCGGACTCGTACAGCCCGCCCGCGCCCGAGAGGCCGAAAACGGCGTCCACCGCGCGCACCGCCCAGTCCACCGCGTAAGCCCCCTCGAGCCGGTAGCGCACCTTGGTCTTCAGGTCCGGAACGACGCCGGAGGCGATGGCGCGCTGCGCCTCTTCGCAGTTCGAGACCTGCGCCAGGCGCGAGGCGCGCGCCAGTGCCGTGGCCTCGCCGAGCCGGATCTGCGTGCTCTGGATCTCGGCGATGCGCGACGCGGTCATGCGTCCCGCCTTGCCCGAGGTGCCCGCCGCGTAGTCGTCGATCATGCTTTCGGCGATGCCCAGAGCGACGCCCGACAGCATGTAGGGAAACAGCGCGAACACCGGCACCTGGAAGAGGGGGCCAGGGTTCACCGCGCTGCCCGGCGTCGGGCCGCCCTTGGTGTCGGCCACCGCCAATGTGCGGTGCTCGGGGACGAATTGCTCCTTCACCTCGACGTCCTTGCTGCCCGTGCCGCGCAAGCCGCCCGCGAACCAGGTGTCGATGATCTGGTACTGCGAGCGGTGCAGCATGAAGACGCGCTGCTCGGGCGGCGTGCCCTCGGCCACCGTGACCAGGCCGGCGAGCATGTCCCAGTCGCTCGGATCGACGCCGCTCGAGAACGGCCAGCGACCCGAGAGCAGGTAGCCGCCATTCACCGGGCGCGCGCGCCCCGCCGGAAAAATGAACGACGAGGCAACCAGCGTATCGGGCGAAGCGCCCCACACTTCGTCCTGCACCTTCGGCGGGAACATGCCCAGCAGCAGGTGGTGCGCCGCCAGGTTGACCAGGTTCCAGGCGCTCGAGCCGCAGGCGCGCGCGGCCAGCGCGCCGAAGGTCACCACCGCGACGAAATCCAGCTCCGAGCCGCCGACGCGACGCGGCTGTTGCATGCGGAACAGCCCCGTGTCGTGGAAATCGCGCAGCGTCTCCTCCGGCATGCGGCGCAGTTCCTCGCAATGCGCGGCGCGTTCGCGCAGCACCGGCAGCAGTTGCTCCAGCCGCCCCCACAGCTCGTCGTGACCGGGCGGTTGCACGCTAGGCGCGTGCCGCGGTCTGCGCGACATACCAATCGAGGATCTGCTCCCCGGTCCAGGCGAGCACCCCGGGCCGCGCGAAGATGTGGGCGTAGAGCTTTTCCAGGTAGCCGATGCGGTGCGGTACCCCGGTGATGTATGGGTGGATGCTCAGTGCCATCACGCGCGTGCTGCGCTCGCTTTCCGCGTAGAGCCGCTCGAACTGCGCGATGCCGCGGTGCAGCCATTCCTCGGAAGGGTGATGCTGCAGCGCCATCATCGCGATGTCGTTCATCTCCACAGTGTAAGGGATCGAAGTCACCGGGCCATGCGTCGTTTCGATGCGGCAGGGCTGCTCGTCCAGCACCCAGTCGGCGACGTACTCGATGCCCGCCTCGGCGAGCAGGTCGATGGTGTCGAAGGTCTCGGTCAGCCCCGGGCTCTCCCAGCCGCGCGGCGGCCTGCCGGTGAAATCACGGATCGCCGCGATGGTGTCGCGGATCGCGGCGCGCTGGTCCTCGAGATGGTGCATCGGCCGCTGCACGAAGCCGTGGCCCATGAACTCCCAGCCCCGGTCCAGCGCCTCTTTCGCCACGCGCGGGTAGTTACTGCACACCGAGCCGTTGATCGCCAGCGTCGGCGTGACGCGAAACTCCTTCAGCACCTCGACGAAGCGCCAGAAGCCGACGCGCATGCCGTATTCGTGCCAGGCCCAGTTGGGCAAGTCGGGCAGCAGAGGCTGACCGAGCGGAGGCGGCAGCACGGTGCGCGGCATCGCCCGCTCGATCGACCATTCCTCCACGTTGACGATGGTCCACAGCACGAGGCGCGCGCCGCCTGGAAGCCGCAGCGGCGGCCGGTCGACGATGGCGGAATACGGCAGGCGGTCGCGCGGCAGTCGCACAAGGCAGGGTAGAAAACACGGCGCGCGCTTGTCAAGCGAAGTTCTAGAGTTCCAGCGGACGCCAGTAGCCCGTGAGCTCGAGGTAGCCGCGTCCGACTTCCTTGCCGGATTGCAGCGCGCGCACCGCGCCCTCCCAGTAGATGGTCCCCGCGCTGCGCCGGGCATCGAGCTCCTGGTCGTCCATCAGCGGCTCGAGGTCGACCTCCTGCCCTTGCGCCGCGACGCGCATCGCCACCGGGTACTCGACATCGGTGCGCGGCGAGCGCCAGGTCCTCTGCGGCGCGAAGGCGACGCCCGGCGGCGCGTAGTGCACGCCGCCCTGCTTGTCGCGGATGCGGAAGGCGGTCAGTGATTTTCCGTTGTGCAGGTTGATGCCCGCCCAATCCCAGCCCGAGGCTTCGGGCGCGAGATATTGGCTGGACCACTCGTGGTCCAGCCATGCCGATCCCTGCACCGCCTTGCCGTCCAGCGTCCCGCTCACCGCGAGCTGCGGCCGGCTGTAGTAGTAGCTCGCCTCCTCCGGCCGGTGGCCTTTGCGGCTGAACCCGCCTTCGCCCTGCAGGAGCGGCGCGCGCGGCGCCTTCAACGCGATGTCCAGCGTGAAATCGCGCGCAGGAATCTTCGCTCGATAGGTGTCGCCAGCCAGCGCGAAGCGCCAGTCGTCGATCCAGGCCTCGGTGGTGCGCGTGGCCGCGCCGGCGAGGCCGAGCGCGTCGCGCGCCGCGCGCTGGTCGTGGCGCAGTCGCCCATGGCCGGGATCCGCGATTGCCGCGTGCGCGAGCAGGAGCTGGCGCGGAGAGAATTTGCTCGGGTTGTCGCTGTCCCATCGCGGCCGCGCGCGGAAGAACGTGATCTGGAAGCCGAGCAGCGCCTTGCCGCGCTCCAGCCAACCGGTGGCATACCACCACTCCGTGCGGTACTCGGGGTGCGCGCCGTGATCGCGGGGAAAGCGCAGGCGGGTGCCGCGCACCACCTTCGGATACCTCGTAGGGTGGGCCGCCGGCCCACCGTACGCCGCCGGCCCACCGTACGCCGTAGGGTGGGCCCATGGTCCACCGTACGCCAGCGGCGAGGCGAGCATGGCGAAAAGGAAACTTCTTCTCCTCACCAGTCCTCCTTCACCGCGCGCACCGGCGCCATGCCCATCGCCTCGCGCCCCGAAAGCCACGCGGTCAGCGCCGCGAGCCCGACCAGCACCACGGTAAGCGCGAGCAGCGTGAACACCGGGGGGTGCAGGTCCATGCTCCAGTTGAAGGACTGCCGGTTGACGACGTAGATCAGCACCAGGCTGATCAGCGCGCCGAGCACCAGGCCGGCGGCCGCGCCGAGCAGCGCGAGCAATCCGCCTTCCTTGGCGAGCATGGCGCCAACCTCGCGGCGCGTCATGCCGAGGTGCCGCAGCACGCCGAACTCGCGCCGGCGCGCGAGCACGATCGCGCCGAGGCTCGAAGACAGGCCGAACAGGCCCACCAGCACCGCCACCGCCTCCAGCGCGTAGGTGACGGCGAAACTGCGGTCGAAAAGGGACATGGAGGTTTCGCGGATCTCACCCGGCTGGGCAAACTCGAGGTGCTCGCTGCCGCGCAGCCGCCGGAGGGCGCGCACCGTGTCGGCGGCGCGCGCGCCGGGCGCGAGCCACAGCGCGGCGTCGTTGGCGCGCGCGTCGCCCGTGTACCGCGCGTACACCTGCCGTTCGATCACGATGGCGCCGTGCTGGCGCGCGTAGTCGCGCCACACCGCCTGCACGACGAAATCGTGCGACTTGCCGGCGAGCGGCAGCTGCACGCGCTTGCCCGGCACGAAGCCGTAGAGTTGCGCCACCGCCTCGCTCACCCAGGCGGGCGGCGGATCGCCTTCCTGCCTGGCGTAGCTCGCGCCGACCAGCGGCAGCGAGCGCTCCAGCCCCGTGTCCGGCACGTCGCGCGCGAGCAGCGCCACGGCGGGCAGCGCCGGGTCGAGCGTCATGCGAACGCTGCGCACGAACTCCGCGCGCGCCACCTGCGGCAGGCGCCTGACGCGCTCCTCGAATCTCGGCTCGAGGAACGCGGTTTCGCCCGCGTGTGTGCTGCGCAGGTAAAGGTCGGCCGGGAGCAACGTGTCCAGCCAGTCGTTCACCGAAGTGCGGAACGAAGCGACCATGATCGCCATCGCCACCATGAGCGAGAAACTCGCGACGATGGCGGCGAGGCTCACCATCGCCTGCCCCGGCGCGCCGCGCAGCTGCGCGAAGGCGAGCGCGCTCGACGGCCGCCCGGAAAGCGGCAAGGCCTGGAACACTTTGTGCGAGAGCATCGGCATCAGCAGGATGCCGCCCACCAGCAGGCAGCCGATCGCGGCGTAGCCGAACAGCGGCAGGCCGTCCACCGGCGGCAGCAATGCGAGCACGCAGGCGGCGCCAAGCAGCGCGAGCGCGGGCTTCAGCGACAGCGCGCGCGCAAAGAGGCGCTGCTCGTCGCCCGCCTTCAGCGCCTGCGCGGGCGGCGTGCGCGCCGCCTCCAGCGCCGGGAGCAGCGCGCCGGCAAGCGCCACCACGATCCCCGCGGCCAGGTAGAGCAGCGCGGCGCCCGGCGCAAAGGCGATCTGCGGCGCGAGGCCGCGGAACATCCCGGCGCCCAGGTCGCCGCCCGAGGCGTGCACTGCGAGCAGCGCGAAAAGGTAGCCGAGCGCCAGGCCGAGCGCAGCGCCCAGCGCGCCCACGCAGCCAGCCTCCGCCAGCACCAGGCGCGCGAAGCCGGCGCGCTCCAGGCCCAGCACGCGCAGCAGCGCGTGCTCGCCGCGCCGGCGCGCCACTTCCAGCGCCTGCGCCGAGAACACCAGGAACCCGCCGGTGAACAGCGCCACCAGCGCGAGCACGTTCAGGTTGACGCGGTAGGCGCGCGACAGGGCCGCGCCGCTGCGTTGCGCGGTTTCCACCGGCGACACGTGCACGCCCGGGGGCAGCAGCGCGGCGATCTCCTGCTGCACTTTGCCGCGCTCCGCGCCCGCCGCGAGGCGCACGCCGATGCGGTTGAGCTCGCCCAGGCGCCCCAGGCGCCACTGCGCGGTGGAAATGTCGGTGAGCGCCGCCATGCCGTGCACGCTCGAGGGCGGCAGCGTGCCCGCCACCTCCAGTTCCACCGGCGCAAGCCCGACGAGGATCTGCAGCGTGCCGCCTTTGCCCAGGCGCAGAGAGCGCGCCGCATCCGCTGACAGCAGCACCGTGTCCGGCCTGAGCAGTTCCGCCATCAGCTGCGCCTGGCCGGCGAAGAGCTGCGGCTGCAGGAGTGAAGCGCGCAGGGGGTCGAGGCCGGTGACGCGCAGAGTCCCGGCACTGCGGTCCGCACTGGCGGCGAGCCCCGCCTGCAGTTCGAGCACCGGACTGGACAGCGCGACCCCGGGCAACCTCGCCAGCGCGACGTAGACCGATTCCGCAAAGCCGCCGCGGCCGCCGCGCACCTCCAGGTCCGCGTCGCCGGCGACCGCGCGCACGCCGGCGGCGAGGTCCTCCACCGCCGCGCGGTTGACCAGGTGCACGCCATAGCCGAGCGCGACGCCCAGCGCCACGCCGAGCACGGAGAGCAGCGTGCGCGCGCGCTGGCGGGCGTGGCGGGCGTAGAGGGCGAGGAAGAGGCGGATGCGGCGAGTATAGTCCACGGTATGTCAGGCCAGCGCCGCGCACGAGCCGCCGTACATGCCGCGCCTGCGCCGGGGCCGGAATCCCGCTGGCGGCGTGAGATCGCAACGCGCAGCCCTGCGATGGAGAGCGTGCTTGCGGACACGCATCTGGTGGCGGCGAGCGACGCGAGCGTCCTCATTCAGGGCGAAAGCGGCACCGGCAAGTCTTTGCTGGCGCACGCCCTGCACGCCGCCAGCGGCCGCTACGGCCGGCCGCTGGTGACGGTCAACTGCAGCGCTTTGCCCGACCAGCTGCTCGAATCCGAATGGTTCGGCCACGTGAAAGGCGCCTTCCCCGGCGCCGTGCACGACCACACGGGACTGTTCCAGGCGGCACTGGGCGGCACGCTGTTCCTCGACGAGATCGGCGAGATGCCGCTCGCGCTGCAGGCGAAACTGCTGCGCGCGCTGCAGGAGCGCAAGGTGCGCCCGGTGGGCGCCACCCAATCCGTAGAGATGGATGCGCGCGTCATCTCGACTACGCACCGCAGCCTCAGGGCGGAAATCGCTGCCGGGCGTTTTCGCGAGGACCTGTATTACCGGCTGAGCGTGGTCGCCCTGCAGCTGCCCACGCTCGCGCAGCGGCGCGAAGACATTCCGCTGCTCACGGCGAGCTTCCTCTCCAGGCTCGCCGCGCGCTACAAGAAATCCATCACCGGCTGCGCGCCGCAGGCGGTGCAGCTGCTGCTGACCGCGCCCTGGCCCGGCAACGTGCGGCAACTCCACGACGTGCTCGAGAAGTGCGTCGCGGCGTGCGCCGGGCCGCTGCTGCCGGCAACGCTGGTGGAACGCGCGCTCGCCGCGCGCGGCGACGATTTCGCGGCCTTCGACGACGCGCGCCTGCGCTTCGAGCGCGAGTACCTCACCCGCATCCTGAGAATCACCGACGGCAACCTCGCCCAGGCGGCCAAGCTCGCCAAGCGCAACCGCGGCGACTTTCATTCGCTGCTGGCGCGGCACGCCCTGGATGCGGCCGCCTTCAAGCCGGAGAAGACCTAGCTAGGCGTCGAAGGTCCTGAGCACCCGGCCCGGTCCGCGCTCGAGTGC
>Ga0210380_10001012_pt1 | contig 11623 bp, 11 predicted proteins | sample PLM4_5_coexredo_FD_155476 | JGI IMG/M metagenome (GOLD analysis project Ga0210380, IMG submission 155476) | Groundwater sediment microbial communities from an aquifer in East River, Colorado, USA - PLM4_5_coex redo | ecosystem: Environmental > Terrestrial > Soil > Riparian zone | place: USA...
AGTTGAACACCGGGCTCCTTACGGCTCACCCAGCCGCGAGCATCGCCGGGGAGCCAGGTGCCGTAAGTGGACCAGATGAGGTGGTAGGCGAGCACTCCCACGATCGCACTCTGCGGGACGGTAGTTGTGTTGACAGCCGGAGAACATCTTGACCGGAGACCACAGCGCGAGCAAGGGCCAACGTGAACCCTTGCTTGCGCGTCGGGCTCGCACCGGGGTCTGAGCCCGCAGCGCGAGCAAGGGCATGAGTACCATCCGGGCTTATATGGGACTGAGCCCGCAGCGCAAGCAAGGGAGGCATCCTGAGAATGACGCCGCCGGGTACCTCGCATGAATCAATAGGTTAGACGCAAGGTCGCAATCGGATTCGGGCCACCGGATCGGAGAGGAAAATGCCCAAGACACAGATGTGGATGGTCCGAGCAGGCGAAGGTGGCTTCCTATTCGACGAGTTTCGCGAGCACAACTACGTGGCAATCGGTTGGAACGAGTTTGACCGTTTGGACGAGACTGTAACTCAAGACGACCTGCGCACCGGATACGGCGAGAAGTACCCGGGGGAGAAGCCAGGCAAGGTCAGCAATGCTGTTGCAATGATCTTCAAGTTTGCTGCGATCCTTAAGCCCGGAGACCGGGTGACGACGTACAGTCCGGACCTGCGTGAATACCTCGTCGGAACCATCAAAGGCGCTTGCGACTACGATGAGAAGAAGGAGTACTATCACTTCCGCCCGGTGGAATGGGCCGGAACCGTTGAACGCGATTCGCTGACCGCTGCCTCCCGAAACTCGCTCGGCAGCACGCTTACGCTCTTTCAGGTCAACGAAGAGACGGCGGAGGACCTGTGGAGCGCCCTCGAAGGAAAACCGCCGACTTTCGAAGCTGTAGCAGAAGAGAAGCAGGAACTGGAGCAACTGAAAGAAGACACGATCGGCCGTGCGCACGAGCTTATCAAAGACAAGATTCTGAAGCTGAATGACGAAGACATGGAGCGTCTTGTCGCAGCTGTCCTCCGCGCGATGGGCTACAAGGCACGAATCACTCCTAAAGGGCCTGACCGCGGGGTGGATGTAATCGCCTCACCCGATGGCCTCGGGTTGGAGGAGCCCCGAATCAAAGCGGAAGTGAAGCACCGCCCAAAAGACCGAATGGGCTCGCAGCAGGTCCGCAGCTTTCTTGGTGGGCTCCGGCAAGGGGATAGGGGCCTCTACATCAGCACTGGCGGCTTCTCCAAGGATGCTGGCTATGAAGCGGATCGATCTAACGTGCCGGTCACTTTGCTGAATCTGGATGAGTTGGCGTCGCTCGTCGTGACGCATTACGAAAACTTCGATATGGACGGCCGCGTTCTTATTCCGCTCACAAGGCTCTACTGGCCAGTCGATTGACGGCTCGGTCCTAACGGCTTTCCCAGCACGCTACCACGGGCTGTGACGAGCATCCACCAGCGACACTTGATGCTACGAAGCTTTCCCTCTCAGCTTCATGTTTACCATCTCCACGCCGACGCCGAACGCCATCGCGAAATAGATGTAGCCCTTGTTCAGATGCTGCCCGAGCCCTTCGGCCACGAGCATCACGCCGATCAGGATGAGGAACGCCAGCGCGAGCACCTTCACGGTGGGGTGCTTCTCCACGAACCGGCTGATCGGCCCCGAGAACCACAGCATCACGAGCATCGCGATCACCATCGCCGTCACCATCACCCAGACCTGATCCGCGTCCACCATTCCCACCGCCGTGATCACGGAATCGAGCGAGAAGACGATATCGATCACGGCGATGGTGAAGATGGTGCGCGCGAAACTCACGGGCCGGGAGGACTGGGTCAGTCCCGATTCGGCGGACCGGGCATGCTCGACCTTCTCGTGCATTTCGAGGACGCTCTTTCCGACCAGGAACGCGCCGCCGGCGAGCAGGATCAGGTCGCGCCACGAGACTTCCCGCGCTTCGATGTCCCGGAGAAGCGGCAACTCGGGCAGCGTGAAGATCGGCGCGGTGAGCCCGAGCAGAAACGACAGCGTGAAGAGCAGCGCGAGCCGCGTGCCGAGCGCGGCGGCCAGCCCGATCCGCCGCGCCTTCGGCTGCTGCGCCGCCGGCAGCTTCCCCGCCACGATCGCCAGGAAAATCACGTTGTCGATGCCCAGCACGATCTCCATCGCCGTGAGCGTGAGCAGCGCGACGATGACGCCCAGCAGCGAAACATTCTTCTCATGCTCGATGCGAATCTCGCGGAGGTCCGCGCCCTTCATGAGTTTCACCTGGCCGTCCGCGGTCTTGATGGGAAACTCGTCCTGCGTGATGTGGCCGCGAATGATCTCCTTGTTCGCGAGTTGAATGGTGTCGTCGGCGTGGCCGGCCTGCGGGTCGCGCTGGAACGTGATGCGCTGGATGTGCTTCGTGCGGATCTGGCGGGTCTCGATCTCGGTACGGAGCGGAATCGCGGCCAGTTGCAGGGTTCCTTCGATGCCGCCCGGCTCGATGCGGACGCGCTGGAATTCATCCGGCGCGGCGGCCGGCGCGGGAATCTTCTCCCCCTGGCCGCGCACCTCCTGCAATGCCGCGAACGCGGCAACGGCCAACAGCATCCCCCACCACAGGCGGCGCGGCATCGAAGGCTCCAAGTCTCGTAGGGTGGGGACTGCCCACCAACAGATCCAACCACTACGGCGAAGCGCGGTGCGCTCTGGATCTGCTGGTGGGCAGTGCCCACCCTACGAAAGGCAATCCTTGCAGTGTATTCGCGGGGCCCGGCTTCTTCTCGCAGGGTTGCCGCCGGGCCGCTTCACAGAGACAATCCCCGCATGAGCCGCGAATCCGATCTGCAGCGCGTTTACGAGTGCGGCATCGTCGCCGTCGTCCGCTCCCCCGAGCCCGGCCCGCTCGTGGACGTTGTGAAGGCGCTCGCCGAGGGCGGCGTCACCGTCGCCGAAGTCACGTTCACCGTGCCGAACGCGCTCGACGTGATCCGCGAGGCGAAGAAGCAACTCGGTGACCGCGTGCTGCTCGGGGCCGGAACGGTGCTCGACCCGGAGACGGCGCGAGCCGCGATCCTCGCCGGGGCCGAGTTCATCGTCTCGCCGTGCGTGAACCTCGACGTGATCCGCATATGCCGGCGCTACGACAAGGTGGTGATGCCGGGCGCGTTCACGCCGACGGAGATCCTCGCGGCGTGGGAAGCCGGGGCGGACATCGTGAAGGTCTTCCCGGCGGACGTGGTCGGTCCGGCGTTCTTCAAGGCGATGCGCGGTCCGCTGCCACAGGTGAAGCTGATGCCGACCGGCGGCGTGGACCTGACCACGGCGGGCGACTTCCTGAAGGCCGGCGCCGTGTGCCTCGGCGTCGGCGGGCAACTGGTGGAACCGCAGGCGGTGGCGAACCGCGACTTCGCGCGAATCACGGCACTCGCGAAACAATACGTGGACGTGGTCCACAAAGTCAGAAGACAATAACGGGAATCCGAGGTTCTTCATGCCCTTCGACGTGGTGACGTTCGGCGAGGCGATGATCCGGTTGGCCCCGCCGCAGTTCCGCCGGCTGGAACAGGCGCAGACGCTCGACGTGCAGGTCGGCGGCGCCGAACTGAACACGGCCGTCGGATGTGCTCGCCTCGGGCGCAGCGCCGCGTGGGTGTCGCGGCTGACGAACAATCCGCTCGGCCGCCTCATCGCCAACAAGGCGCGGGAGGCCGGCGTCAGTTCCGAACACGTCGTCTGGACGGACGACGACCGCGTCGGCGTCTACTTCCTCGAATTCGGAGCTGCGCCGCGGGCGAGCAGCGTGCTCTACGACCGCAAGGGTTCGGCGATCGCCGGCGTGCGGCCCGGCATGGTCGATTGGAAGAACGTCTTCGCCGGGACGAAGTGGTTCCACGTTACGGGGATCACGCCGGCGCTGAGCGCCAGCGCGGCCGAGGCGACCCGCGAGGCGATGCAGGCGGCGCGGGCCGCCGGCCTGAAGACGAGCATCGACCTCAACCACCGCGTCAAGCTGTGGAGCAACGCCGAGGCCGGCCGCTGGATGACCGAGTTCATGCAGTGGTGCGACGTGCTCGTCACCACCGAGGAGGATACCGAGCGCGTCTTCGGCATCAAGGGTAAGGACTACGAGGACGTCGCCGCGCAGTGCGCCCGCCGCTTCCCGCTCTCCGCCGTGGCCATCACGCTGCGCGAGAACCCGCTGGTGTGGAAGAACTCCTGGACGGCCATGGCCTACCGCGAGGGGAAGGTCTACCGAACGCGCAGTTACGAAGTGGAGATCGTGGATCGGTTGGGGGCGGGCGACTCGTTCGCGGCCGGGCTGATCCACGGTCTGCTCGACGGCGACCTGCAGAAAGGCGTCGATTACGGAACCGCGATGAGTGCCGTGAAGCACTCGATCCCCGGCGACTTCGCCTGGGTGACGCGCGACGAAGTCGAGGCGGTGGTCAAGGGCGGCGGGTTGCGCATCAGCCGGTAGAAGAGGGTGGGACAATGCACCACGAGATCCTTGGGGAAATCATTCTCGACGGCGAGTCCGGTGATCGGATCGCGACGATTAGTTACGGGTCGCGGCAGGTCAACGTTCGGCTCATGCCAGACGATCAGGCGTTCGAGGCAACGTTGAGACTCGCGGAAGGAGTCGTGGGGCGGCTCGACGAGTTCGACGCGATCGCGAAGCAGGTTGCCGTCGCCGACCTGAGAGAGACATACAACACCGGATGGAACGAATTCGATGAGGCGCAGCCTGATGGTTCCCTGAAGACGGTTTCAAATCCGCAGTTATCCGAAGCGGAGTTCAAGAGAAAACTATCGTTGAACGCCATCAATGTTACAGGCGATCAGATGATCGACTTTTTCTACGATGACGAAAACATGTTCTGGGGACATAGCGTGGTTGTTAACTCACTCAATGGCCTGGATTTCACCAAGGCCACTGCAGAGTTGTTTGGGTAGCTGGCGAACTGCACAATGGAACCATTCTGGCTATCGCGTGACGAAGTGCGGGAACTCGATCGCCGGGCGATCGAGGGGTTCGGCGTGCCCGGCATCGTGCTCATGGAGAACGCCGGCCGCGGCTGTGCCGAGTTATTGATGCAACTCAACCCGGAGAAGAAGCCTGTCGCGATCCTGTGCGGGCCCGGCAACAACGCCGGCGACGGATTCGTCATTGCGCGGCATCTGGATTATCACGGCTGGCCGGTGAAGGTCATCGCGATCGAGTGCCCAGGCTCCCGAGATCCAAGCACGATCCGCTTGGGCTTCGACTTTGGCGGGTTGCCGGCCGATGCACTTACCAATCAGCGGATACTGAACCAATCAGGCCAGTACATCTTTCCACTCTCGCGCGGCACCTTGCTCCCGCACGTTCGCAACGAGTTATCACACGAAGTTCAGTTGAGAGGAGGCTGGATCGTCGATGCACTCTTCGGCACGGGATTGAGCCGCGCACTTGGCCCGCCATTCGATGAACTCGTTGCGATTGTGAACGCATCGCGCAATCCGATCCTCGCCATCGACATTTCCTCCGGCCTCGATTGCGATACCGGCGAACCGCTTGGCCCAACGGTCCGCGCCACGCACACCGCCACGTTCGTCGCGCACAAGAAGGGGTTCCTCAATCCCGCGTCGCGGCAGTGGACCGGTGAAGTTCACGTCATCGATATCGGCGCTCCGCGAGTGCTGATCGACGAGTATCGTCGCCGAAGGGCCGAGCCGTCATGAACGCCCGCGACCTGCTCGCCGCGATCGTTCTGTATGGCGTCTCGTCTCTCGTCGTGTACGCCGGGTATCTGTACTCGGGAAACCCGAACCCGCCGGATGTCAGTTTCCACTTCGACGGCGGGCATTATCTCTCCATCGCGGAACACGGGTACGATTACGATCCGGGCCGCGCTTCGAACGTCGCGTTCTTTCCCGGCTATCCACTGCTCGGACGCGCGGTCGCGGAGGTGAGCGGCCTCTCGCTTCGCGCCGGGCTCTTCCTTGTTTCTCAAGTCGCGCTACTGGCTGCGTTCGCGTGCTTCTCCGCGACATTGCGAACGCGGCCGGCCGTTCGGTGGCCAGCGCTGCTCGCGCTCGCGCTGTGGCCGCCGGGGATCTGCTTTCACGTCGGGTACTCGGAAAGTTTGCTCCTGGCGACGCTCGCGCTTCTGATGCTCGGATTCGCGCGAAACTGGCCGCCGATCGCGCTGGCGGTCATCGCCGGGGCCGCGACCGGCATCCGCGCCGTCGGCGTCGCCGCATCCGTTGCCGTACTCGTACACATCCTGATGACCGCGGATCGACATCGGCTCGTGAAGGCCGCCGCGTTTGCACCGCTCGCATGCTGGGGCCTGCTGGCGTTCATGTCGTATCAGGCCGTGCAGTTGGGCGAGCCGTTCGCGTTCCTGCACACGCAGCGGCACTGGGCCGCGTACGAACCCGAACATCGCGGGCCGCTCGACAAAGCTCTTCGCCTGGCGATCGCGGAACCGATCTGGAACAGCTACGTGCCGGGCTCCGCCCGGCACTGGTCGCGCTTCAACGACGACGACAACCTGCTCCTCGGCTCCGCATTCTGGAACCCGATCCTGTTCGCGCTCGCCGCCCTGCTCATGACCCTCGGCTGGCATCGCCGCTGGCTGTCGCGCGACGAGACCATACTCGGTATGGGGTTGCTCCTGATTCCATATGCGACCCGTGCCGATGAGCAATCGATGCTGTCGCACGCGCGGTTCGCGGCGGTCGTATTGCCGATGTACATCGTCCTCGGCGAACTCCTGATTCGCGTGCCGCTCCTCGTCCGCCTTCTGAGCTTCGCTGTGCTCGCGGCGGCTCTCGGCCTTTGGTCGGCGCTCTTCGCGGCGAACGCGCCACTGCTATAAAACGCCTGAAACCCGGTTTCTGCTTTGGAAACCGGGTTTCTATGCAGGAGAGAAACCCGGTTTCCAAAGCAGAAACCGGGTTTCGGTACACATGGACGCGATGCAGTTTCTCGAAAAGGCCGCGAAGGCGAAACGCCAGCCGATCTACGCACTGATCGGCGACGAGGATTTCCTCAAGCGGCGCGTCCGCGAGGCCATCGTGTCCGCCGCGCTCGGCGACGCCGATCCCGCGTTCGCCGTCTCGGTGTATTCCGGCGAACGGCTCGACTTCTCCACGGTCCGCAACGATCTGGACACACCGTCGTTCCTCGCGCCGTGCCGCATCGTGATCGTCGAGAACGCGGACACCAAACCGCATCCCGCCGTCGATGCGTTTCTTTCGGCCCACCGCCCGGCACTGGAGAAGTACGCCGCGCAGCCTTCCTCCGTCGGCGTCCTCGTCCTGGATGTGAAGTCGTTCCCCGAGACGACGAAGTTGGCGAAGGCGCTGCCGGACGCGGCGAAGATCGTGTGCAAGGCGCCGTACGAGAACACCCTGCCCAAGTGGTGCGTGAGTTGGGCGAAGTCGGCGCATGGCGCGAAGCTCTCCTACGAAGCCGCGGAATTGCTCGTCGATCTGGTCGGCCCCGCGATGGGGCTCCTCGACATGGAGATGAACAAGCTCGCCACGGCCGTCGGCAACAAGCCGGCAATCGAGGCGGCGGACGTGGATCAACTCGTGGGCCGCAGCGCCTCCGCGGACGTGTTCCGCATTCTCGATGCGATCGGCGAGGGGAAGCCGAAGGCCGCCCTGGAGATTCTCGAAACGCTGTTCGCGGAAGGCGAAGACCCGATGGCGGTGATCGGCCCGCTGACGGCTCAGTTGCGCAAGCTCGCCGCGGTGGGTCGGGGCGTGGCGAACAAGGAGTCGCTAGGCCAGGCGATGGACAACGCCGGCGTGCCGCGCTGGGAGAAGGCCCGTCTCGCCAGCGAGAAGCAGGTCCGCTGGCTCGGCCTGCGGCGGCTCGGCCAACTCACGAATTGGCTCGTGGAGATCAACCTGGGTCTGAAGGGCGGCAACGCGCTGCCGGAACGCGTGCAAGTGGAACGCCTGATCGTGAAATTGGCGCGACCACGCGAAGGAGCCTAGAGCGTACCTCACATTCGCGTAGCGGCTATGTGGGAGGGCGAGGCTCCTGCCGAGCCGAGCTGAACCGCTGAAAGGCGAGGCTCCTGTGCCCGCACAGCTCTGCTCGGCGGGAGCCTCGCCCTCCCACTCAGACGATATCGATACCTGGAGTTTCCTCTAGCGAGCCTCATTTCAGCAGGACATTGAAACCGGCCTGCTCGAAGTGCTCATCCTTCGTGAGAGCGTCGCGAAGTCGAAGGTGCTTCATCACCAGGAAACTGAAGCTGTCCGTGAACGACCAACCCTGATCTGAGTGCTTGAAGAACAAGGCTTTCGTCTCTCGAAACCGCTCCGGATCCATCCATTCAATTCGACAGGCATGCGACGACTCGACGATCTCGAAGAACTTTTCAAGCAAATGGGTGAAACCGCGAGCCTTGAGAAGTGTGGCCGTCTCGTCGAGGACGTAGTCCGTGGTTATGAATCCACGTTTTCGGCGTCGCGACTCACGCAGAACCCGAAGAGCGGCGCGATGGCGATCGTCCTCCTTCACCAGGATCGCGTAGAAACCGCTGCTGTCCGCGAAAATCTCACTGGCCATAAATGATTTCGTCGATCTCGGAGTTCGTCAACGATTGGCCGCCCCCGGAACTCAAGTCTCCAAGCCCGTAGAACGGATCGTCAGTGTGAATCGCGTCGTCCAGAACCGGTTCCAGCCGGGCCACGGGCTTGCCCCGGCGAGTGAGAATCATCCGTTGGCCCTGCTGAACCTGAGCCAGGATTCGCTCCGCGTCGAGGCGAAAATCGAGCAAGGAGATGGTCTTCATAGCACCGCTCTATCGTAAAGTTGAAGTTGAAGTTAACGGAAAAAGAAGGCCTTGTCAACTCGCAGTGGGAAAAAAAATGGACTGATGCGAGGCTTCGCATCAGTCCTGTTGGATCGAGCTCGCTCAAGCCTCATACCAACTCGGCGATCGGTTTGCCGCCGACGATCATGTTCGTGGGGCGGCCGCTCGGGTCCTTGTACTGCAGGTCCTGCGGCAACCCGAGCACGTGGAACACGGTGGCCATCAGGTCCTGCGGGCCGATGGGCGTCGTCTTCGGCACCTCGACCTTCGAGTTCGATTCGCCGATCACCTGGCCCATCTTGAGCCCGCCGCCGGCGAGGGCGAGGGTGGAGAGCGGGGCCCAGTGATCGCGGCCGGCGCTGCCGTTGATCCGCGGCGTGCGGCCGAACTCGCCGGTGATCACCAGCAGCACGTCCTGATCCAGCCCGCGGTCGGCACAATCCTCGACGAACGCGGCGACGGCCCGATCGACCTGCGGCCCGAGGCGGTTCATGCCCTCCTTGATGCTGCCGTGCATGTCCCAGCCGCCGAAGTGGATGGTGACGAACCCGACTCCGGCTTCGCACAGCCGCCGGGCCATCATCATCTGTTCGCCGAGGCCGGAGCCGTACTTGTCGCGCGTCTTCGGGTCTTCCTTCTTGGGGTCGAACACTTCCTTCGCCTTGCTGGTGATGAGTTCGAAGGCCTGCTGTTCGAAGCTGTCCATGCCGGACATGAGCCCGGTGCGGTCCAGCGTGCGGTCGACGCTGTCGAACTCTTTGAGCAGGGCCTTGCGGTCGTCGAGGCGATCCCCGTTCACGGAGAGGGTCATGTTCTGACGGGCGCGGCCCTGCACGTCGAAGGGGGCGTACGGAGCGCCGAGCCAGGTGGGCCCGTCGCCGAGGATGCCGCCGGAACGGACGTAGGTGGGCAGGCCGGTGGAGGGGTTGTTGGCGCCGCGGTAGCGGGAGACGATCGAGCCGAGGCCGGGCTTGTTGGCCGGGGCGCCATTGTCCGCGGCGGCGAAATCGTAGCCGGTCATCACCCAGTGGGTGCCGCCGCCGTGGCCGCTGTTGCGGTGTGCGAAGCTGCGGACGAAGGCCATCTTGTCCGCGATCTTGGCCATCTGGGTGAAGTTGCCGCCGAGTTCGATGCCGGGCACGTTCGTGTTCACGGCGCCGGTGATGCTGCGGTATTCGGTGGGGGCGGACATCTTCGGGTCGAAGGTCTCGACGTGAGTGGGGCCGCCGCCGAGCCAGAGCCACACGACGGACGTGTTGCGGGAACCGCTGGAGTTCGCGGCGCGGGCGCGGAGCAGATCCGGCAGCATGACGCCGGTGGCGCCGAGGCCCCCGATTTTGAGGAAGTCGCGGCGCGATTTCCCGCCGCAAACCGGGTTGCGGCGTTCATTCATGATCTTGAGCATGACGTGGTCCTCGAATGGGACATCGGGCAGGTGGGCGGCCGTGACGGCCGGTTGGGGAGGGAACCGCGTGGCAGTCGCGGTTTGGTTAAAGTATCGGCCCGAAGGCGCTGCGAGTCAAACGCAAAACCTGACAAACGGCAGAGCTATTCCACTCCCGCCGCTTATGCATCCTCCAGGTAAAACAGCACGTCGCTGAGGTCGTTGCAGGCGGATTCCAGTGCGGGCCAGTTGCGTTCCGCGAGCGCGGCCTTCACCCTGCCCATCAGCCGGTCGAGTTCCTGTTGGTCATCGGGATTGGCCTTCGCACGGATGCGCTCGGCCTTTTCCAACAGCGCCCTCGCCTGCACCGATTCGCGGTGCCCGTCCGACTTCCCGGTGTCCGCAGCCGGCAGGCCCAGAGACAGGCCGATGGCGCCCTCGGGCACGCCGGGCGTCTCGTCGAACGCCTCGGGCGGGTCGTCCGGGTTCGAGTCGTCGTCGCGCGGCATGAGCGATTCGAGGTCCGCCCACATCCGGTTCAGCCGGGCCTGCGCCCCGGCCCGCTCCGCCAGTGCGTAGCGCGTCAGGGCGTTCTCGATCGTGATCTGCTTCACGAGCCCCGTGGATTTCTCGCGCGCCGAAACCTTGAGAATCCCGTCCAGCGTGAGGTCCAACTGCACGACGAGTTGATTGCCCGCGGGCACCTTGGCCAGTCCCTCGATGAGGAACTTGCCGACGCGATGGTTCTGCCGCACGTCCTGACTCTCGCCCTGGAACACGTCGATCTCGACCATGGGCTGGTTGTCCGCCACCGTGCAGAACACTTCGCTGCGCGAGGCGGGGAGCGGCGAGTTGCGGCGGAGGATGGCGGCGAACTTGTTCTCGTTTGCCCGCAGCCGGAAGTCATCCGTGTATTCGAGGCACTTGATGCCCAGCGAATGGGGCGTGATGTCCACGAGCACGGCGCCGACGTTCTCGCCGGCGATGATCGCGCCCTGCACGGCGGCGCCGAGGGCCACGCAGAGGTCCGGATTGATTTCGCGGTGGGCGGGCTGCCCGAGACGCTCCTCGAGCAACCGGCCGATCAGCGGCGTCCGCGTGCTGCCGCCCACCAGCACCACCCGGTCAATCTGCGAGGCCGTGATCTTCGCGTCGTTGAGCGCCTTCTGCAGGCACTCCATCGTGCGGTCGATCGCCGGCCGGATGAGCATTTCGAAGTCTTCGCGGGACACCTCGACGCTCAGGTGGAGCGGGACGCCGTCCTTCTCGGCAATGAACTCCTCGTCGATGCGGGTGAAGGCATGGTCGCTGAGCCGCTTCTTGGCGTCTTCGACGGCGCGGAGGAGCCGGGCACGGCACACGCGGTTCTCGCGCAAGTCGATCTCGTACATGTCCTGGAAGTCGTCGGCGACGGAGTTGAGGAGCAGTTCGTCGAAGTC
>Ga0210380_10001014_pt1 | contig 11598 bp, 13 predicted proteins | sample PLM4_5_coexredo_FD_155476 | JGI IMG/M metagenome (GOLD analysis project Ga0210380, IMG submission 155476) | Groundwater sediment microbial communities from an aquifer in East River, Colorado, USA - PLM4_5_coex redo | ecosystem: Environmental > Terrestrial > Soil > Riparian zone | place: USA...
TGGCCCTGGCTGCCGTAACCGAGCACGGCGACTTTCTTGCCCTTCAACACATTGAGATCCGCATCGCGGTCGTAATAAACTTGCATGGAATGATTTCTCCTCTGAACTTTAGGCTTTCTACTATGCCGATTGACCCGCTGTAAGTCAACGACAAGTATCTGTAACCAAACGAGATTTAGTTAGGGATCAGGCGCTTGCACGGAGTCTCCTGATATCGTTATCCTGCTGAGAGACCCCAACCTATGGGGCATCGCCATTGGCACGTAGATGACGGTTGAGGGAAGCGCGGTAATCGGCAACGGATATTGTCGTTCGGAAAGTCACAAGATCAAACCCAGGCTCGCTGGCGCGGCGGTTAGGCGTGCGATCTTTCAGGGGAATGAAAATGCCGGTGACACCGTCAAAAAAAACTGCCGACGCCATCAAAGAGGCCGGTGCCAACGCCAATGATGCGGTGGTGGCGCAAGGGACAAGGCTGGCGATAAAGCCAAGGAAGTTGGCAAGAACGCCGCCGATAAAATGAAAGACTTCATGACCTAACCACGCTACCTGCCCGTAAGCGGACACGCCGTGAAACAAAAACGCCGGCCATGAATGTTCATGACCGGAGTTTTGTTTTAGAGAATTTTTTGGGACGAATTGACAACGTCGTTTTACGGCTTTAACAAAGCCGGCTCCCGGCGCGGCGACGCGGTTCTGGTGGTTTCGCGAGCGATCGCAATCCGGCCGGTGCGGATCAAGTCCTTAATTCCCAACGGCTTGAGCATATTGATCATCGCCTCGACTTTGTCGACGTCGCCGGTAATTTCAATCGTGTAAGTGATCGGCGACGAGTCGACGATCTTGGCACGAAAGATTGACGCGATGCGAATCGCTTCGTCGCGGTGCTCCGGCTTGGTATGGACTTTGATCAACACCGTCTCGCGGTCCAAAAAGTCGGTTTCGGTATGATCGACGACGCTCAACACCTCGACGACCTTATTGAGCTGCTTCATGATCTGTTCAATGATTCGATCATCGCCGACGGTCACGATCGTGATCATCGAAGTCGTCGGGTCCAGCGTTGGCGCTACCGACAAACTTTCGATATTATACCCTCTTGCACTAAACAGGCCCGCGACTCTGGCTAAGACGCCAAATTTATTTTCGACAAGAACCGATATGATATGTTCCATTCGCTAACGATATCAGGCAGGAAGAACCCCCTCGCCTTCGTCCACCTTTCTCTTGTGTACTGCTCCACCCTTACGTGATTGTCTGAGTTCCGGCGGGTCTTCGAGCATCATTTCATGCTGCGCCCCGCCGGCGGGAATCATTGGATAGCAATTTTCGAAGGGATCAGTGTGAATATCCATCAGCACCGGCCCTTTATGCTTTAACCCCTCTTTGAGCACTCCATCCACTTCGCTCGGCTTCAGTGCGCGCAAACCTTTTATGCCATAGGCATCGGCGAGCTTCACGAAATCCGGCTTCTTTCCCAGCAAGCTCGCTGAATAGCGGCTCTCGTAAAATAGATCCTGCCATTGGCGCACCATGCCGTGCACGCCGTTGTTGAGCAAGACGATCTTCACCGGAAGGTTATGCTCGGCCGCCACCACCAGCTCCTGCAGATTCATCTGAAAACTGCCTTCGCTGGTGATACAAACCACTTGCCGGTTGGGATAGGCTACCTGGGCGCCGATGGCGGCCGGGAAACCAAAACCCATGGTGCCCAAACCGCCCGAGGTAAGCCAGGTGCGCGGCTTCTTCCCCTTGAAATACTGTGCCGCGAACATCTGGTGCTGACCGACATCGGTGGCGACGATGGCTTCATGCTTGGTCAACTCGTAGAGCTTCTCGACGACATACTGTGGTTTGGTGATCTTGTCGTCTTGCTTGTAAACCAGCGGATGCTCTTTCTTCCAAGCGTTAATCTGCTTGAGCCATGGCGCACGCCGCGCTTTCATCGCGGTCGGGTTGCCGTCCAGCGAACGCAACACAACATTCATCTGGCGCAACACCGATTTGACATCACCGACGATCGGAATATGGGCATGAAACGTCTTGCGGATCGACGTCGGATCGATATCGATGTGAATGACCCGGGCCTCGGGGCAAAACTCCGAGAGTTTGCCGGTGACGCGATCGTCGAACCGAGCGCCCACAGCGATCAATAAGTCGGCCTGGTGCATCGCCATGTTGCTCCAGTAGCCGCCATGCATTCCCAACATTCCCAAAGATAGCTCGTGGGTTCCAGGGAAGGTACCGAGCCCCATCAGGGTCATGGTCACAGGAATTTGCGTGATCTCAGCGAGCTCGCGGACTTCGTCGGCAGCATCGCCAAACACCGCACCGCCGCCGACGTAGATGATCGCCCTCTTCGCCGTCATGATCGCTTCAGCCGCTTGCTTGATCTGCGATTTATCGCCTCCGGTGAACGGGCGATAGCCGCGCAAATTGATCTTGTCAGGATATTTGAATTCGGCCTTGGCGATACTGACATCTTTGGGGATATCGACCAAAACCGGCCCCGGTCTGCCGCTGGTCGCGATGTAAAACGCTTCCTTCACCGCTTGAGCGAGATCGTTCACGTCTTTCACTAACACATTATGTTTAGTGCAGGGGCGGCTGATACCGACATTATCGGCTTCTTGGAACGCATCGTTGCCGATCAGATCGGTGGAAACTTGCCCGGTAAACGCGACCAACGGCACTGAGTCCATGTGCGCGTCGGCCAAGCCGGTAACAATATTCGTCATGCCGGGCCCGGAAGTCACCAGCACCACGCCAGCCTTGCCGGTCGCCTTGGCGTAACCCTCGGCCATATGGGCTGCACCCTGCTCATGGCGAGTTAAGATCAACTGCAGATCTTTGCGCTGGCATAAGACATCGAAAATTTTCAGGACGACGCCGCCGGGCAAGCCGAAAATGGTTTTCACCCCTTCGCGGCGCAGCGATTCGCAAAAAATTTCTGCTCCAGTAATTTTCATTGGACTCCTTAGCTCCGACCGCCAAACTAACGGTGCTTGCCCAGCAGCTCCATCATCTTGTCTTTGCCGATGAGCTTGAGTTTTTGGATACGTTTCATTTCAACTTCTTCATCTGCCGACAAATGCCCTTTATGCTGAAATGCGGCAAGTTGCTTCTCAAGGGCTATATGCTCATCGTAGTATTTCTTGAGCTCTGGATCCTTATCGAGCAGGGAGACGATCACCGATTCTTCACTAATTTCCATAACAGCGGCCTCCTTTGAGAAATCTTGATTCTGAGCGGGCTCAATTTAACTTACGGTCGGTGCATTGTCAACGTGGCTTTCTCTTTATTATTTCAACGAGTTAGGGACAATTCCGTGAGCATTTCCGAGGCCCTGAGAGGGACCCAAATAGAACGGCACCAGCGCGCCCAAATCCCCCCCGGCAGCGTCGGCAACACGCACAAGCGCCAAACGCGCTACCGCGTGGGCTGCACTCTCGGCACCCGTTTCGCCGATAAGCTGTGCCCGTCCATCGAACATGCGCAGTAACTCCTCGCGATAACGTGCGGCACCAGCGCCGACAAAAGCTAATGTCGACTCTGGTGGTGCTGGATCGAACATGGAAGCGAGAGCAGTGATTGCGCACGCCCGATCGGCCATCCGGCGCAGCAGGATGCCATCGCGTCGATCGAACAAGGCGGCGTAGACTTCTTGCTTGCGCGCGTCGAGCAACGGACAGATAGGCCCGGCCAAATCCTGCACACGCGTGGCTTGCGCCTCGAGGCTTGACACCCCAACGACCGGCAAGTTGGCGTGGTAGGCCAACCCTTTCACGAGAGCGAGACCGATGCGCAATCCGGTATACGAACCGGGACCGATGGCTACGGCAATAGCAGCGAGATCGGCAATCCGGCACTCGGCTTTGTCGAGCACCTTTTGGATTAGCGGCAAAACGGTCTCTGAGTGGTTACCCCTAGCACTGCTTAAGCCGATTGAAATTTCGCGCCCATCACCGCCTTCGGCGATCAGTTGGCCGTCCTCGATTAAAGCAACACTGGCGGTGGCTGTAGAGGTGTCAACGCCCAGTATCCTCATCCACCGACCTGCTTCTCGAAAAAACGCACGATGTCGTTGTAAAAGGCGTAAACCATCAGCAAGGCCAACAAACATATACCGACCTGCTGAGCCATCTCCCGGACACGCACCGAGACCGGTTTGCGGATCACCGCCTCGACCAGAAAAAATAACAGGTGGCCGCCATCGAGCACCGGCACCGGCAAGAGATTGAGCACGCCCAAATTAATGCTCAGCACGGCTAGGAAATGGAGAAAGTTGCCGACCCCCTCCTGGGCCTGCTGCCCGGCCATCTGTGCGATCAGAATCGGACCGCCGATATTCTTAGGCGAGACATCGCCCGTGATCATTTTGTAAAAAGCCAGAAGAGTAATCTTGATGTAGTCCCAGGTTTGCGTAAAAGCTCTGCCGATGGCGAGCCCCGGCTTGCCTTTTTCGATGGTGCCCTGACTGCCGATACCAATCATCCAGTCGTCTTTACGCTCGCCAAAAATACTGCGGCCCTCTTTTTTTGTCGGCTGCACGGCTACCTTTACCGTTTCGCTGCCACGGCGAATTTCTAGATTGATGGGCTTGCCCTGACTGCCTTTGATGGTTTGCGATAGCTCCTCCCACTCCGCCACCGCCTTACCATCTATGGCAACGATCCGATCGCCTTTGGCGACACCCGCCTGTTCCGCCGGCGACCCCTTCTCCACACCACTGACCAGCGTCGACATTACCGGCACACCGTAAAAAACAAACACCAACATGAGCAGCAAGACCGCCAACATCAAATTAAATCCCGGACCGGCAAAGACGATAGCGCAACGTTTAAATAGACTCTTGTGCGCGAAGGATCTTTCTCGGTCAGCTTGAGAGACCTCCTCGTCTGGGTCTTCGCCGATCATCTTGACATAGCCGCCCAAGGGAAACGCGCTCAAGGCGTACTCGGTTTCGCCTTTCTTGCGAACAAGAAGCTTAGGGCCGAAGCCGACGGAAAAGGTCAGCACGCCGACACCGGATAGCTTGGCGATTAAGAAATGGCCGAATTCATGAAATACGATCAGCAAACCCAAACCGACCACAGCTGAAACGATCGAATAAAGAACACTTTCCATCGCGATACTCCTCTAGATAAAATCGATTAATCAACGTAGGCCGATGCGACCTCGCGCGCCCAGCGGTCGATTTCGATGACGTCATCGACGTTCTTGGCATGCGTAGTTTGATGCCGCTGCATGGTTCGATCAATTATACGATGAATTTCGCGAAATCCTATGCTACCTGCCAAAAAAGCTGCCACCGCCACTTCGTTGGCCGCGTTAAGCACTGCGGGCATGGTCCCGCCTTCAATTAACGCTGCATAGGCTAACGCCAGAGCGGGAAAGCGTTTTTTCTCCACTGGTAGGAAGTTAAGCTCGCCATGTCGGGTCAAATCAAGCGGCTCCCAGCTGCCCTTGAGACGGTGCGGATAGGCCAAAGCATATGCAATCGGTATGCGCATGTCGGCAATGCCCAATTGCGCCATGATCGCGCCGTCTTGATAACGCACCATGGAATGGACAACACTCTGCGGGTGGATCACCACTTGGATGCCGCCCGGTTCCATGTCGAATTCCCAGCGCGCCTCGACGACTTCCAATCCCTTGTTCATCATCGTAGCTGAATCGATGGTAATCTTCCGGCCCATTTTCCAGTTGGGATGCTTGAGCGCCTGGTTGATCGAGACCTTTGCCAGACGATTGAGTGGTGTGCGCAGGAACGGTCCGCCCGACGCGGTCAAGATGAGCTTGTCGACGTCGGAACGCCGGTTCCCTTGCAAGCACTGAAAGATCGCGCTGTGCTCGCTGTCCACCGGCAAGAGCCGCACGCCCTTTTTCTTGGCCGCCTGGACGAACAACTCGCCGGCCATGACCAGCGCTTCTTTGTTGGCCAGGGCGATTTCTTTGCCGGCCAAAACTCCTTGCAGTGTCGGCATCAACCCGGCGCCGCCTACGATCGCCGCTAACACGACGTCGACTTTAGGGGCGGTGGCCACGGCGCTGGCCCCCGCTTGGCCCGACAATATTTCGACTTTATGTTTGCCCAATAATTTGCCTAGTGACGCGATATCTTCCGCGCGCTCAATGGCCACCACAGCCGGGGAAAATTCTTTTATTTGCCGGGCCAGCAGGGCCACATTGCGGCCCGCCACCATGCCGTGAATTTCAAAGCGCTCGGGAAATTCACGGACCAGCGCCAAGGTGCTAACGCCGATCGATCCGGTGGAACCCAACAGGGCGATTGTTCTCATGGATGAATGACCCTTAAATAAAATGTTGCGAAAACTACCGGGAAAATCAAACTATCGAGACGATCCAAAACCCCACCATGGCCCGGCAATAACTCTCCGGAGTCCTTGACGGCGAACGCGCGCTTGATCAAAGATTCAAAAAGATCGCCGACCTGGCCGAGGACGCTGAGGACCAACGAGAGCATGACGATTTCGAAAAGCCCCACGGGTAACGATAATACCATCATGGCAAGCACACCAATGACAACGCTGCCGATCAGATAGGCGATCGCGCCTTCGACGGTTTTACTCGGACTCAACTCTGGCGCCAACTTGCGCTTGCCAAAATGTTTGCCAATGAAAAAAGCCGAGGAATCACCGGCCATAATGACAACGAAGACAAAGGCCACCCAACCCCGGCCGTCTTTGAGCTGAAATAATAGCGCCAACTGCGGCACCAAAAAACCGATGTACAACCCGCCCAACAACGTCCAACCGAGCCGGTTGATCCGCTCGACAAGCGAGCCACCGGAGCATAATGTGCTGGCGAACAGTAGCAGTAAGAGCATACTTAGGCAGAGAGCCGCGGTAGAGGTGGGAATCAGCATGACGGTCAGACCGACGGCGCTACCGAACAAGATGCCGCGCCACTGCCGCCCTGGATCGCCGGGACAGGTCATTGCGAAGTACTCTTGCAACGCTGCAACGGTGAGCACAAAAAAGGTTAGCGAAAAAAGCCAAGGCGCACCCCAGCCAATCAACCCGCCCAGAAGCGGCAACCCCACAGCGGCGGTGGCAAACCGCGCTTTAAGATTTTGGTCCACCCGCCTCCATCATGGCCATCGGGTTTTGCGCCAGTTGTTCGTCGGTGCGGCCAAAACGGCGCCGCCGCCGTTGATAATCGAGTAGCGCCTGGAGGTATTCTTTCTCGCGAAAATCCGGCCATAGGGTCGGCGTGATATAAAGCTCGCTGTAAGCGATTTGCCAGAGAAAAAAATTGCTGATACGCATCTCGCCGCTAGTGCGAATCAAAAGATCGGGATCGGGTACTCCCGCGGTGTCGAGCTGGGAGGATATCCACCGCTCATCGATGGCCTCCGGTTGACACTGCCCGGCTTTCACCTGCTGCGCCAAGTTTCTGGCCATACGCACGATGTCGTCACGGCCGCTGTAACTGAGTGCCAAAACGACTGTCATGCGCTGGTTGTTGGCCGTGGTTGCAATGACGCTCTCCAGCGTGCGTCGGACGCCAGCGGGCAGCCGGCTGCGGTCGCCCACGGTTAGCAGTCGAATGCCATAACGCATCATCTTGGCTTGCTCCGCCACGAGATAGTGTTCCAATAACCCCATCAAAGCCTCGACCTCGTCATCGGGACGAAACCAGTTTTCGGTGGAAAAAGCGTATAGAGAAAGGTACCGAATGCCGATCTTTCGGCTCATCTCGACGATGACGCGCACCGAGGTTTTACCGCGCCGATGGCCTTCAACGCGATCCTTATGCCGTTGGGTTGCCCAGCGCCCGTTGCCGTCCATAATGATGGCGACATGTTGCGGCAAACGGCTCTTATCGAGACCGTCTAACTCCACGGCAACCTGCCTAGATAATCGTTCATCGGTAAATGAGAAAAGTATCGTCGAGAGGGTGACGTTGCTGAGGGGACAAGGAAGGCAAGGCAAACTTGCGCTGTCGAGCTAGATCACCATGACTTCATCTTCTTTAGCTTTGACGACCTTATCGATTCGGCCAATGAAGTCATCGGTGATCTTCTGCACCCGGTCAAGCCCATGCTTTGCTTCGTCGGCGGTAATCTCTTTCTTCTTTTCCGCTTCCTTGAGTTGCTCCACGGCAACCCGACGGTGATTGCGCACTGACACACGGTACTCTTCGGCGATCTTCTTCACATGCTTGACCAAGTCCTTGCGCCGCTCTTCGGTCAAGGCGGGAATCGGAATCCGGATGACCTTGCCGTCGTTGTTTGGGGTGAGACCGAGATCGGATTTGAGAATCGCCTTCTCGATTTCCACCATGGCGGCGCGGTCAAAGGGCTGAATGACCAGTAAGCGTGATTCCGGCGCGCTCAGCGTAGCCAGCTGATGCAAGGGTGTCGAAGCGCCGTAGTACTCGACGGTGATATGTTCCAATAAAGCCGTCGACGCCCGCCCGGTGCGTAGCTTGGTCAGATCCTTTCGGAGTACCGCAACCGAACCTTCCATCTCTTTTTGCGCTTGGGCAAAAATCGCTTCGTTCATCGTTTGCCTCCGCTCACCAGGGTGCCAATGGACTCGCCTGAGACGACCCGCTTGATATTACCCTTTTCCATGATGTTGAAAACGATGATCGGCAGCTGATTGTCCATGCACAGCGAGATCGCCGTGGAGTCCATCACTTTTAATTCTCGATTGAGGACTTCGATATAAGTCAAATGTTCGAACTTATTGGCGTTGGATTGCTTGAACGGGTCGGCGTCGTAAATACCGTCCACTTTAGTCGCCTTAAGAATCACTTCGGCTCCCACTTCCATGGCCCGCAAGCTCGCCGTGGTATCCGTGGTGAAATATGGATTGCCGGTGCCGCCGGCAAATATGACGACGCGGCCTTTTTCTAAATGGCGGGTGGCGCGCCGGCGGATATACGGCTCCGCCACCTGGCGCATTTCGAGGGCCGACAGGACCCGCGTCGACACACCGATCTTCTCCAAAGCATCTTGCAGAGCGAGACTGTTGATGACAGTAGCTAGCATGCCCATCGTATCCGCACTGGCGCGGTCCATGCCGATCTCGCTCGCCACTGCGCCACGGAAAATGTTGCCGCCGCCGATGACGAGTGCGAGTTCACAGCCGAGGTCCTTGACCTCTTTGATTTCTTGGGCGAAAGCCTTAACGGTCTTGCCGTCTATGCCGAAATTACCGGGGCCGGCGAACACCTCGCCGGTCACTTTCAAAATGATCCGTTTATATTTCGGTGCACCGTTGTTCATGCCGTGATTCCACTAAGCGCTAGTCCTTTGCCACCCCTTCGCCAAGGTGATAGCGGGCAAAGCGGCGCACTTGAATATTCTCGCCCAAACGCGCGATCGCATCATTGATAACATCGATGACTCTCTTGTCGGGATCTTTAACAAACGACTGTTCCAGCAAGCAGACTTCAGAGTAAAACTTCTCCATCTTGCCCTGGACAATCATCTCGACGACTTTTTCCGGCTTGCCCGACTCCAGCGCTTGTTGTCGATAGATAACCTTTTCGCGCTCGAATTCCCCGGCTGAGATTTCCTCACGGCGCACACACCGCGGATTGGTCGCGGCAACTTGCATGGCGACATCCTTCAGCAAACTTTGGAACTCCGCGGTCCGGGCGACGAAATCGGTCTCGCAATTAATTTCAACCAAGACGCCAAGCTTGCCGCCGGCGTGGACATAAGCGCCAATGGCGCCATCCGTAGCCACTCGATCGGCTTTCTTTGCCGCCGCAGCCAATCCCTTTTGGCGCAAATAATCGACCGCCTTTGGCAAATCCCCAGCGGTCTCGGCAAGCGCTTTTTTACAATCCATCATTCCGGCTCCGGTTTTCTCCCGAAGCTCTTTGACCAAACTCGCTGTCACTTCCATGTCGCCTAAACTCCTCCGACCGCGCTTTCCATCGTCAGCGCGGCGCCATCGCCAGCTTGCCGGTCATCGACCTTGTCCTTCACCAGGGACTGCTCGTATATCGTTCGTCCTTCAATCACCGCCTCGGCGATCGCGGAGCAGAACAACCGAATCGCCCGGATCGCATCGTCATTGCCGGGAACCTTGTAATCGATCATATCTGGATCGCAATTACTGTCGATCACCGCAATCACCGGGACACCGAGCTTACGTGCTTCTTTGACGGCGATTTCTTCTTGTTTCGGATCGATGACGAAAATTGCGTCGGGTAGCTTCTTCATCGCCTTGATCCCACCCAGGGATTGCTCCAGCTTGTCTTTCTCGCGGCTGAGGCCGAGCATTTCTTTCTTGGTTAGCGCATCGACGACCTTCGGATCATTCTCCATCTCTTCGATCTTACGCAATCGTTCGATGCTCTGGCGAATCGTCGTAAAATTGGTCAGCGTACCGCCGAGCCAGCGGTTGTGGACGTAGTACATGCCGCAGCGAGTCGCTTCTTCACGGATGGCATCCTGGGCTTGCTTTTTGGTGCCGACAAACAGCACATGGCCGCCGGAAGCCGCCAAGTCGCGCACCACCGCCTCGAGATCCTTGAACATCGATACCGTCTGCTGCAGATCGATGATGTGAATGCCATTGCGCGCACCGAAGATGTAAGGCTTCATCTTCGGGTTCCACCGGCTGGTCTGGTGGCCGAAATGGACACCAGCCTCCAGCAACTGTTTCATTGTAATCTCTGCCATACTGCTCTCCCGTGGTTTTCCCTCCCCTCGCGTCTTTTCGCCACCGCACCTAGGTCTTAGGCACCGCGATAACGATCGGCAAGGGTGTGTAGTGAATTGATAAAACCTTCGGATCGAGAACGTTTCCGGGTGGGCAAGCGCTCAGGACCCTAAGGACGAAACAAATGAAGCAATGTTCCGGGTTTTAACAGAGAACGCCCAATGACGCAAGTTTAACGACTGGCGCGATCGCTATTATTGATTCATCGAATCGAGAAAATCCTTGTTAGTCTTGCTGCCATGCATCTTATCGAGCAGGAATTCCATCGATTCGACGACGCTCAACTGCGACAAGACTTTGCGCAGTATCCAGATGCGATTGAGATCTTCTCGCGGAATCAGCAATTCTTCTTTGCGAGTTCCAGACTTATTGATATCGATGGCCGGGAACACCCGCTTATCCATCAAGCGCCGGTCCAAATGGACTTCCATGTTGCCGGTGCCTTTGAATTCTTCAAAGATAACTTCATCCATGCGGCTACCCGTATCGATCAAGGCCGTGGCGATGATGGTTAAACTACCGCCGTCTTCGATATTACGGGCGGCACCGAAGAATTTCTTGGGTTTATGCAGCGCATTCGAGTCGACACCGCCGGAGAGAATCTTGCCGCTCGGCGGCACGACGGTGTTATAGGCACGCGCCAAGCGAGTGATACTATCGAGCAAAATCACCACGTCTTTGCCATGCTCAACCAAGCGCTTGGCTTTCTCGATCACCATCTCAGCCACTTGCACATGGCGCGTCGCCGGCTCATCGAAGGTCGAGCTGATCACCTCGCCATTAACGGAGCGCTGCATGTCGGTGACCTCTTCGGGCCGCTCGTCGATCAACAGTACAATCAACACCACTTCTGGATGATTATGCGCTATCGCTTTGGCGATATGCTGCA
>Ga0210380_10001015_pt1 | contig 11577 bp, 8 predicted proteins | sample PLM4_5_coexredo_FD_155476 | JGI IMG/M metagenome (GOLD analysis project Ga0210380, IMG submission 155476) | Groundwater sediment microbial communities from an aquifer in East River, Colorado, USA - PLM4_5_coex redo | ecosystem: Environmental > Terrestrial > Soil > Riparian zone | place: USA...
GAATCCGTTCTTGCCGCTCGGCGTGCCGTGGCAGGCGCCGGCGTTGCACCCGCCGACGTTCATCGCGGCGATCACCTCGCGGCGGAAACTCACCGGGCTCGGCTGGTCCATCCCGGCCACCGTCACGGGCACCTTGGCTTCCTTTCCGCCCACGGTCACGATCACCGTCGCCGTGCCGTTCTTCTTCGGGCGGAGGTAAAGCCCGTCCTGCAGTTCGATCACGTCCGCCGGTTCCACTCGTGCCGCGGAGATCGCCGAGAGATCCCGAAGAGTCCCGTCCGCATACTTCGCGGTGAGGACGAGTTGCCGGGCGTCGCGGGCGCCGTTGAGCACGACAGCTTGCGGGAAGGCCTCGACGGAGGCTGGCGTGCCGATCACGGCGGCGCGGTCCGCCTGATCGATCGGCGGAGCGGCCAGCGCAGGCGATGCCAGAAGCAGTGCGCAGCCTAGTGATGCGACTTGAATGCGAGTCATGGATCGACCCTCGCGGGTGGGTGAGTCGGGTTGATCTCCGGCGGAGCGGAGACGCGGAGTCTGCCAGGCGGGTCTTCGGCGGGATCTACTGCAATCAGGTTAACCGATTCCGGCGTGAGTGGCGAGTGTTTTCCCGCGAATCGGAAGGGTCAATTCCCAGCGGAACCATTACCAGCGCATGACGGCGGTGCCCCAGGCGAGGCCCGCGCCGAAGCCGCAGAGCAGGACCAATTCGCCTTCCTTCAGACGGCCCTCGGCGGCGGCTTCATCGAGCGCGATCGGTATCGAACCGGCCGAGGTGTTCCCGTACTTCTCCAGGTTGTTGAACACCTTCGACCGCGGGATGGAGAGCACGTCCACCGCCGCGTTGATGATCCGGATGTTCGCCTGATGCATCACGTAGAGGCTCACGTCCGAGGTCTGGAGGCCGGCGGCTTCGAGCACGTCCTGAATTGTGTCGCAGAGGATGTCCACGGCCCAGCGGAAGACGGCGCGGCCGTCCATGTACATGAAGTGCTTGCCTTCGGCGATCTGTTCGGGCGTGGGCGGGTTGCGGCTGCCGCCGGCCTCGCGCTGCAGGAGCGGGCCGCCGCTTCCCTCGGAACCCATGCTGTAGGCGAGGATCCCCCGATCGGACGGGCCGCGTTCCACGAATACCGCGCCCGCGCCGTCGCCGAACAGCGGGTAGGTCTTGATATCGTCCGGGTTGAGGACGCGGGAGTTGGTGTCGCCGCCGATGACGAGGGCGCGGTCGGAGAGCCCGGCCTTCACGTAGGCCGCCGCGGTGATGAGCGCGTACATGAACCCGGCACACGCGGCTTCCACTTCGATCGCCGGGCCGACCATGCCGAGCCGGTCCTGAACCAGGCACGCGGTCGAGGGGAACGACATGTCCGGCGTGAAAGTGCCGAGCACGAGCAAATCGCAGTTCTGCGCGGTGCGGCCGGTCTTGGCGAAGAGGTCTTTTGCGGCTTCGACGCAGAGGTCGGAAGTGGCCTGATGCGGGGCGGCGTGGCGGCGTTCGAGGATGCCCGTTCGCTTGACGATCCAGTCCGAATCGAAGCCGAGGCGGGCATGGAGGTGATCGTTTCCGACGACCAGGTCCGGAACGTATTTGCCGGTCCCGACGACACGGATGCCCGTCAACGTGCGGCAGCGCGGGAGTGGCAAAGCGCGTTCGCTGCTCATCGGTCACGATCCACGCGGTCCGGCGTCCTAGTGCCGTAAAGGGGAAGTATATGAGCGGGCGGCAGCGCGAGACAACGGCCTCAGTTCTTCTCGGCCCCGCAGTTCAAATAGCGCAGCAGCCCGGTTACGGACGCGGCCGTCGCGTCGATGCGCAGGTTGCCGTCCGTGGGCGAAAGATAGAACCCGCCGAGGAGCGCGTTCGCGCGGAAGCCGTTCTCGAAGTGCCGCGTGTTCGCCTCCGTGTACTGCATGGCCGTGAGGAATCCGACCGCATCGACGAGTGCCTGTTTGCAGCGGGCGGCGCGGGCGAGGTCCGAAGTAAACCGGAGCAGGTGGTATCCGCAGGCGAGGCTGTTCAAGTAGCACCCGCATTCGACGCCGGGCTCGGTTTCGGCCGCCTGGCCGTTCGCGAAACTCTTGAACCCGCCGGCCCACCCGGGATGCCGCGCGTCGCCGGCCGGATACTGGAGCCCGATCAGCCAGTCGTTCATTTCGAAGACCGCCGCGGCCGCATCGTTCGATTTCGTTTGCAGGAAGCACTCGGTAAACGCCGGTGTGAGCGTCGCGGCGAGCATCGGGTGCGGGTTCGCCTTGAAGTATACCCGGTAGTGTTCGATTCCTTTCTTCACGGCCTCCGACTTCCAGGCGGCCGGCTTCACGCGATTGCTCACCGCTATGGCGTTCAGAGCCGCGCCGGGGAACTCGTTCACTCCGGCCGGGTCCGCCTTCAATGGCGACTCCGTTACCGCGTCGATGTAGTGAACCGAACCGTCGGTGCGGAGCTGGCGGTGCAGGAATTCGCAGAGCCGCTCGGCTTCGGTCAGAAGCTTCTCATCCGCACCGGGCAGTTCGTAAATCGCCAGCGCGAGCGTTGCCGCGAGGCCGACCCGGTTGCACGACTGCGACGAAGCCACCGGCACGCGGCGATTCGGATCGGCCGGATCGAGTTTCGTCAGCGCGAGAAGCGAGAGGACGGCCTGACCGGCCACGACGGCGTGGCGTTCATTCCCGGTGAACCGGGCGGCCTGGGCCATGGCGAGCGCGGCACGGGCCTGCTTTAAGTCGTGGTCGCCCTCCATCGGCTGCCGCAACGCCGGCCGGTATCCGTACAGGAACCGCCCCTGCGGCTGATTCATGCGGGCCAGCCAGTTCGACCCGTGGACGGCGCTTCGCACGGCGGACTGCGTCGGCGGCGGGAACGCCGTGAGCGGCTCGAACTGTGCGAGCGGGACCTCCCCGGCCGGAGGAGCGGGCGGAGCCGGCATCGGCGGCTGTGCCGACCCCGTTCCCAGAACCGAAACGAGCACAAATAAACCGATCGCGATGATGACGCGCCGCATCGTCAAGCCTCCCTGCATACGGGAGGGGAATGCTAACCCGATCTGGAGTTCCAACGCAATCCGAAGCAGATGGCTATACTGATGAGCGACGCATCGCTCGCTCATCCTCTCTCTGGAGCGATTTCATGTCGCATTCACCAGACCGCCGCTCGTTCCTGGCCGCATCGGCCGCACTCGCTTTCCTCGACGGCCTGCCCGCCGTCTCCGCCGCCGACGTGAAGGTGAATCCCAAACTCGTGGCCTTCGATCCCGAGATCGAACCGCTGGTGCGGCTGCTCGAAGAGACCTCTCGCGACAAGGTGCTCGAGGAGGTCGGCGGCCGGATCAAGAAAGGGCTGGCGTACCGGGACGTGCTGACGGCGCTGTTCCTGGCGGGCATCCGCAATGTGCAGCCGCGGCCGAGCGTTGGATTCAAGTTCCACGCGGTGCTGGTGGTGAACGCCGCCCACCTGGCGAGCCTCGCCGGGCCGGACCGCGAGCGCTGGCTGCCGATCTTCTGGGCCATCGACAACTTCAAGAGCGCCCAGACCCAGAACGAGAAGGAGAGCGGCTGGCGGATGAAGCCCGCCGCCGAGTTGAAGCTTCCCGCGGATCACACGGCGTTCGAGGCCTTCACGCAAGCGATGGACGCGTGGGACGTCGAAGCCGCGGACACCGCCGTCACGGCTCTTGCCCGGACCGCAACCACGCATCAACTCTTCGACCTGTTCGTCCGCTACGGCTGCCGCGACTTCCGCGACATCGGCCACAAGGCGATCTACGTCGCGAACGCCTTCCGCTTGCTGGAGACAATCGGCCGGCAGCATGCCGAGCCCATTCTGCGCTCGCTCTCCTACGCACTGCTCGCCCACGAAGGCGAGAACCCCTCGAAGCGCGACGGCGCGCCGGACCGCTCCGGCCGCCGCAACGCGGAACTCGTGCGGAAACTCAAGGGCGGCCGGGACGCGGGCACGCCGGACACCAAGGCGACCGCGGAGGTGCTCGCCGCCGTGCGAACCGGAACGGACGCCGAACTCGGCGACCTGGCCATCGCACTCGTGAGCCGCGGCGTCGCACCGAGTTCGATCTGGGACGGGCTCTTCCTCGCCGCCGGGGAGTTGCTCATGCGCCAGCCGGGCATCGTCGGGCTGCACACGCTCACCACGCTGAACGCTTTGCACTACTCCTACCAGACGTGCACCGGCGACGATCACGCCCGCCAACTGCTGTTGCTCCAGGCGGCGGCGTTCCTGCCGCAGTTCCGCGAAGCGATGAAGTCCCGCGGCAAACTCACGGACCTTCAGATCGACAAACTCGAAACGCCGGACGACCCGGTCCCGCCGAAGAGTGCCGACGACGTGTTCGCCATGCTTTCGAAGGACAAGCTCTCGGCGGCGCGGTTGGCGCTGACGGGTCTGCAATCGAAACCCGGAAGCGAGCGCGAACTGATCGACGCCGGCCGCCGGCTCATCTTCCTGAAGGGCACCGACTCGCACGATTACAAGTTCAGTTCGGCGGTGATGGAGGACTACTCTCACATCGCGCCGGAGTGGCGCCGGCCGTTCCTCGCCGCGAGCCTGTTCTGGCTGAAGGGCTCCGCCGCACCCGATTCGCCGCTCGTGAAGAGGACTCAGGCCGCGCTGGGATGATGGATGTCACGCCGCGTAGTCCTGTGGCCCCTCGACGTGTTCCCCCCGGTCGCGCAGGATTCTCGCTGCCTCCTCGGCCCGCGAGCGGTCGTCGAACTCGTAGGTGAGTACGATTGGTCCATCGACCCGTTCGGCTGGCTCGCGACAATCGAGCCGGCCTCCAAGTGTCTCGACCAGTGCCGCCAGATCGCGCTCTCGGCACTCATCCGCCGGCGACCGATAATAGACTTCGAACATCACAGTCATTAGGCTCCTCCTTCATCAACCGAAGGCGGGAAGAAGATGTGTCCCCAACTCCCGCCTCGACCCTTCTTCCCCCTCGTCCAGTCGGCATACTTTACGTGCGGTTTGTTGTTGCCGACTCCAGGCTCGGCGGGATGTCGTTGGAACCAGGCATCCGTTCCTGGCGGAGGCGGCGGATAGGGCGAGCCCTCCATTGCGGGTGGAAGCTCTTCTGCGTGGGGCAGGGCTTCCCTCACCAACCGTTCTGCATCTTCTCGTGAATCCACATCTGCGTCGAATCTCCCCGGAGAACGAATGCCTTCGACAATCTCTTCTTCGGACATTTTACACTCAATGCATGTCTGGAGGGGAGATCGCCCGACTGCAGCTCCGCCAGGGCCAGCCGGAAAGCTACCTACTCGTCCTGCTCCCGCAACTTCGCCAGGATGCTGAAATCCTCGAGCGTCGTCGTGTCCTGTGCGCCCGTGCGGCCGGAAGCGATGTCGCGGAGGAGCCGCCGCATGATCTTCCCGCTGCGCGTCTTCGGTAAGGCGTCCGTGAAGCGGATGTCGTCCGGCCGGGCCAGCGCCCCGATCTCTTTCGTGACGTGCGCCTTCAACTCCGCCTTGAGTTCGTCCACCGGCGCGATCCCCTGCTTCAGCGTGACGAAACAGACGATCCCTTCGCCCTTGAGATCGTCGGGACGGCCGACGACCGCGGCTTCCGCCACCTTCGGATGATTGACCAGCGCGCTTTCCACTTCCATCGTGCTGAGGCGGTGGCCGCTGACGTTCAGCACGTCGTCCACGCGGCCCATCACCCACATGTAGCCATCCGAATCCTGGCGCGCGCCGTCTGCGGTGAAGTAGATGCCGGGGTAGTTGCTCCAGTAGGTGTCCTTGAAGCGCTGATCGTCGCCGTAGATCGTCCGCATCATGCTGGGCCACGGCCGCTTGATCACGAGGAACCCGCCCTGGTTCGGCGGCACGGGTTTGCCTTCCTTGTCCACGACCTGGGCGGCGATGCCGGGGAGCGGCTTGGTCGCGCTGCCGGGCTTCGTGGGGATCGCGCCGGGCAGCGGCGAAATCATGATCGCGCCGGTCTCGGTCTGCCACCACGTATCGACGATCGGGCAGCGGCCGCCGCCGATGTGCTCGTGGTACCACATCCACGCCTCGGGGTTGATCGGCTCGCCAACCGAGCCGAGCAACCGCAGGCTGGAGAGGTCGTGCCCCTTCGGGTGCTGGTCGCCCCATTTGATGAACGCACGGATCGCGGTCGGGGCCGTGTAGAAGACCGTGACCTTGTACTTTGCGATAATCTCCCAGAAGCGGTCTTCCTTCGGCTGGTTCGGTGCCCCTTCGTACATCACGACGGTGCTGCCGTTGGCCAGCGGGCCGTACACGATGTAGCTGTGCCCGGTCACCCAGCCCACGTCTGCGGTACACCAGAAGACGTCGTCTTCCTTGATGTCGAAGACCCACTTGTGGGTGAGCGACGCACCGAGGAGGTAGCCCGCGGTGGTGTGCAGAACGCCCTTCGGTTTGCCGGTGCTGCCGGAGGTGTAGAGGATGTACAGCGGGTGCTCGCTGTCCAGTTGTTCGGCGGGGCAGTCGGCGGAGGCCGTTGCCATCGCATCGTGCCACCACACATCGCGGCCCGCCTTCATCTGCACCGCCGTGTTGCAGCGGTTGAACACGATGCACGTCTGAACGCTCGGGGACTTCTCCAGGGCCGCGTCCACGTTCTCCTTGAGCGGAATGACTTTGCCGCGCCGCCAGCCGCCGTCGGCGGTGATGATGCACTTGCTCTTCGCGTCGTTGTTGCGATCCGCGACCGCTTCCGCGGAGAAGCCGCCGAACACGACGGAGTGCATGGCCCCGATCCGGGCGCAGGCGAGCATCGCGATCGCGGCCTCCGGCACCATCGGCATGTAAATCGTGACGCGGTCGCCCTTGCCGACGCCGAGCGTCTTCAGGGCGTTCGAGAACTTGCAGACTTCGCGATGCAGTTGCTGGTAGGTCAGAGTGCGGCTGTCGCCGGGTTCGCCTTCCCAGACAATCGCGGCCTTGTTCTTCCGCGAAGCGAGGTGCCGGTCGAGGCAGTTGAACGAGGCGTTCAGCTTGCCGCCGAGGAACCACTTCGCGTGCGGCGCGTTGGACCAGTCCAGCACCTTGTTGAACGGCGCGAACCAGTCGAGGCTCTTCGCTTGCTCGGCCCAGAAGCCGTCGGGGTCCTTCTCGGCCCACGCGGCGAGCCGGTCGCGCTCCGCGGCATCGATGTGGGCCTGCTTGACGAACGCGTCGCTCGGCGGAAACAACCGCGTTTCCTTGAGCATGCTGGTGATGTTGACCTGGGGAGAGGACATCGGTGGAACTCGGAATGCGGAACTCGGGTTTTTGCAGACAGGGGTTAGGATATGGCTCCGGCCGCCGCTTGCGGGTTCGCGGGGTACCGCGAACCCGCAAGCGGCGGCTGTATAACAGACGCCATGACCCACGACGCAATCACCATCGGCCTCGTGCAGATGTCCTGCTCGGCGGACAGGACCGCGAATATGGCCAAGGCCGAGGACGCGATCGCCCAGGCTGCGAAGCAGGGGGCGCAGATCGTCTGCCTGCCGGAACTCTTCCTCGGGCCGTACTTCTGCCAGAAGGAAGACTTCAACCTCTTCGACCTCGCCGAGCCGATTCCGGGACCGTCCACCGAGCGGCTCGCCGCGGCGGCCAAGGCCAACGGCGTCGTCGTGATCGGCTCGCTCTTCGAAAAGCGAATGCCCGGCGTCTACCACAACACCGCCACCGTCCACGACGCCGGCGGCCAGTTCCTCGGCATCTACCGCAAGATGCACATCCCGGACGATCCGCTCTACTTTGAGAAGTACTACTTCACTCCCGGCGACCTCGGGTTCAAGGTGTTCGACACGAGCCGCGGCAAGGTCGGCACGCTGGTGTGTTGGGATCAGTGGTACCCGGAAGCCGCGCGGCTCACGGCGTTGCAGGGGGCCGAGGTCATCTTCTATCCCACGGCCATCGGTTGGCATCCGAAAGAGAAAGCGGAGTACGGCGAAGCGCAGCACGGGGCGTGGGAAGCCAGCATGCGCGGCCACGCCATTGCGAACGGAACGTACGTCGCCGCCGCGAACCGCATCGGCCACGAGCTTCCGACCGACGGCGACAAGAACGGCGGCCTCGAGTTCTGGGGACAGTCCTTCGCTTACGATCCGTTCGGCCGGCTGCTCAAGCGGGCGAGCCACGACAGGGAAGAAGTGGTGGTCGTGAAGTGCGACCGCAAGCTGATGGAGGAAGTGCGCCGCAACTGGCCCTTCTTCCGCGATCGCCGCATCGACGCCTACCAGAACATCGTGAAGCGCGTATCGGATTAAAGGAGCCACATCATGTGCCGCTGCCTCGCTGCCGTCGGTCTCTTTCTACTCAGCACCACGGCAATCGCCGCGGACTGGAAGCCCGCCGCGACCCCGCTCATGACCAAGTGGGGCAAGCGGGTCACGCCGGACAACGCATGGCGGGAGTATCCGCGGCCGCAACTCGTCCGCAAGGAGTGGCAGAACCTGAACGGCCTGTGGGACTACGACATCGTGAAGCCGGCCGAAGTGAGGTTCGGCCTTCAACCCCAGGGCCAGATCCTTGTCCCGTATCCGATCGAGTCCGCGCTTTCGGGCGTCGGCAAGACGGTCACGAAGGATCAGGCATTGCTGTACGAGAGGACGTTCACGATCCCGCCCGGGTGGAAGGGAAAACGCGTGCTGTTACATTTCGGGGCGGTGGACTGGAAAACGACGGTCTACGTGAACGTCAAGAAGATCGGTGATCACAACGGCGGCTTCGACCCCTTCTCATTCGACATTACCGACGCGCTGAAGGAAGGCGAGAACAGGCTGCTGGTCCGCGTCTGGGACCCAACAGACACCGGCACACAGCCGCGCGGCAAACAGCAGATGAAGCCGGAAGGCATCTGGTACACGCCGGTCACCGGCATCTGGCAGACGGTCTGGATGGAGCCGGTCGAAAAGGACGCGCACATCCGGGCGATCCGCGTCTCACCCGACTTGGACAAGGGGGAAGTCGAGTTCGTTGTCGATGTCGTGGGTATGGGCGGTGTGGTTTTAATCGGTGACAAGACCGAGTTCGGCATCAAGGTGCGGGCCACCGGCAAGCCGGGGCAGCCGATTCGGATGAAGGTCGAGAACCCGAAACTCTGGACTCCGGATTCGCCTCACCTTTACGACATTGAAATCGCTTTTGCCTCGCACGCGCGTGACAGCGCGCTCTCAGACCAGGTCTCCACCTACTTCGCCATGCGGAAGATCACCGTCGGCAAGGACGACAAGGGCATCACGCGAATGATGCTCAACGGCAAGCCCGTGTTCCAGGTCGGGCCGCTCGATCAGGGCTGGTGGCCGGACGGGCTGCTCACGCCGCCGTCCGACGCCGCCATGAAGTACGACCTCGAAGTGCTCAAGAAACTCGGCTTCAACATGCTCCGCAAGCACATCAAGGTCGAACCGGCCCGGCTCTACTACCACTGCGACAAACTCGGCCTGCTCGTGTGGCAGGACATGCCGAGCGGCGGCATCCCCTCCAAAGGGCACCTCATCCCGCCGAACGCGAAGGAGGACGCGAAGTTCACCGACGCGGACAAAAAGCAGTTCCGCACCGAACTCAAGGCAATGATCGATCACCTCCGCTTCTTCCCGTGCATCGTGGTCTGGGTACCGTTCAACGAAGGCTGGGGCCAGCACGACACCAACGACATCCTGAAATGGGTGAAGGAGTACGACCCGTCGCGGCTCGTGGACGGCCCCAGCGGCTGGGCCGACCGCGGATACGGCGACATGAAGGACATGCACAACTACCCTGGCCCCGGCATGTTCCCCGTGATGCCCGACCGCGTCAGCGTGCTCGGCGAATTCGGCGGCCTCGGACTGCCGCTCAAGGGGCACCTCTGGAAGGAGACGGACAACTGGGGCTACCGCACCTTCAAGACCACCGACGAACTGCGGCAGAACTACCACATGCTGACGCGCCGGCTTCACCCGTTAATCGGCAAGGGGCTCTCGGCCGCGGTCTACACGCAGACCACGGACGTCGAGGTGGAAGTGAACGGACTGATGACCTACGACCGCGAGGTAATCAAACTCGATGTGGCGGAGACGGCGAAGTGGCACAAGGCGCTCCACGGCCCGCCGCCGGAGTATCGCGAACTCGTGCCGACCTCCGACAAGGCCGGGCAGAAATGGCGCTACATCACGGCGAAGCCCGGCGAGGGCTGGGAGAAGCCGGAGTTTGTTCCCGGAACCTGGACGGAGGCCGAGGGCGGCTTCGGCACGAAGGGAACGCCCGGCGCCGTCGTTCGCACCGAATGGAAGGAGAAGGACATCTGGCTGCGCCGCGACTTCGACTTGAAGGAAGTCCCTTCCGGCGAGGTGCTGCTGCGGATGCACCACGACGAGGACGCGGAGGTGTACGTCAACGGCGTGCTGGCAGCGAAGGAGTCGGGATTCGTTTCGGAGTACACCGAGGTGCCGCTGAGCGCCGACGGCCGCAAGGCGCTGAAGAAAGGGACGAACACCATCGCAATCCACTGCAAACAGACGACCGGCGGCCAGTACATCGATGCGGGGTTGGTGGAAGTCAAATGAGCGACGAACTCATCTGCTATGGCGCGGACCAGATGCAGAAACTGACGTCGTATTCCTGGGCCATCGCTTCGTCGGTCCTCGCGATCCTGCCGTTCTTCATCGGCATCTACGTCCTCACGGTGCTCATGAAACCGGAGGTGAAGGCGGGCTTTGCGGCCGCGGGATCAGCACCGCCGGAGTGAATACGGCCATGCATGGATGTGCGGTTCCTTTTCCCTCCAGCAGTTCGCTCACGAGTTTGCCGGTGGCGGTGGCCATGCTCAGGCCCAGCATGTGGCCCGGCGGCGATTAGCCGCCGAGTCATCACTTCTGCAGGATCGGCAAGTAGTTGTTCGGCAGTTGCAGAATGATGAGGCTCATGGCGGTGGCGTAGGCGGCGCTGTTGGCGGTGCCGTTGTCGTTCCACACGCCGCCGCTGGCGCGGCCGAGCAGTTGATCGCGGATCGCGGGGAACCACTGGCTCCAGTAGTCGCCGCCAGCGGTCCACATCGCCAGGGCCGCGTAATAGTGCCCGTAATAGTAGTGCTGCGGCGGGATCTGCTGGTTCTGGAACTGGCGGACGGGGAGGAACTGCTGCACGTAGCGGAGGCCGCGCTCGATGTCGCGGCCGGTGTAGACGCCGGCGCTATACAGGCCGACGATCGCCGCCGCGCTCCGCGCGAACGCCGAGTACCCTTGCCCTTTGAAATAGCTGAACCCGCCGTCCGGCATCTGGCAGGCGCGGATGTAGGTCACGCCGTCGTCGATCACGTTCTTGCGGACGAACACGCCGGCGTTCTTCGCCGCCCGCAGCGCCATCATCTGCGCCACCGTCACGGACACGTCCGCGATCGGCGGGCGGGCCTCGTAGCGCCAGCCGCCTTCCTTGTTCCGCGCGTCCACCGTGAAGGCGATGGCCTGGTCCAGCACGTCCTTCACTTTCTTCTGGCGGTTTTTCTCCGGAAGCATGCCGCAGACTTCGGAGAGGAAGAGGCAGCCGAAGCCGTGGGAGTACATGGCCTGCTGGTTCATGCCGCGGAAGTTGGGCTGGGCGTCCGCGGAGCCGAGGAAGCCGGGGGTGGGC
>Ga0210380_10001018_pt1 | contig 11568 bp, 12 predicted proteins | sample PLM4_5_coexredo_FD_155476 | JGI IMG/M metagenome (GOLD analysis project Ga0210380, IMG submission 155476) | Groundwater sediment microbial communities from an aquifer in East River, Colorado, USA - PLM4_5_coex redo | ecosystem: Environmental > Terrestrial > Soil > Riparian zone | place: USA...
AATGCCCCGTTCCAGAGCACCGATATCGGCGTGCAACTGTGAGCGACGCGCGCGCATTCCCGGTGTGTCGACCGATCCAATCCGGTTGAGTGCCTCCAGTTCGGCCCGCGCCGCATCAAGCTCGCTCTTCCACTGCTTTTCTGTTTTCCTGGAGGCTTTGAGCTTCTCGTCCCGTTCACTCTCAATTCTGGATCGAAGGTTTCCAAACTCATCGCGGGAATACTTCGCAGGTTCAAGCAACTCGACGTAAGGCATGTATGCTCGGTCCTGGAGGGCGACCGGGACGGCAACCGGCGAAATCTCCGGGTCTGGGGGTGGCAGTACGACAAGTACTGCAAAGAAAATATAGAGGGACATCACAAATCCTCCTCGGCGTGTTATTCCCCCTCGACAGTTGACGCCCCTCGCCGAAAAACGTCGCCGGACAGCTGCTGCTTTTCCGGTTCATCGGAGCGTGATATTCTCTGCGGCCAATCCTTTGATGCCTCATATGACTTTCCAGCCAAACTCATTCCGGTTCGTTCTCCGGCGTGTTGCAATACTTGGCATGGTATGGACTCTCGCTTCCACTGCATCATGCTCGCAGGCGAAAACTGTCGAAACGAAGGACACGCCCGGAGCCCGTCTTGTCGAACGATCCATTGCTTCAATGGGAACCGAACTGCGTCTGAGCGTGTGGACGGCGGATCCTTCCGGCGCCGCTTCCGCATTCGATGCGATCAACCAGGAGTTCCGACGTCTCGAAGACTTGATGAGCAACTGGCGGAGTGGCAGCGATATTCAGAAACTGAACGCTGCTGCCGGCGAGCATCCTGTTCCGGTTGCACCTGAGCTCCGGGAACTGTTCCGAACGGCACATCAAGTCAGCGACTGGACCAACGGAAAATTCGACGTGACATTTGGCGTCATGTCGGGACTCTGGAAATTCGACTTTCAGAACGAAGACGAAACCATACCGATTCCCAGCGAAGTAGCCCGCCGGCGAAAACTCATCGATTACCGCGATCTGAAAGTCGACGAACAGAAAGGAACCGCCTTTCTCGTTCGCGAAGGCATGGTCGCAAACCTCGGCGGTATCGGAAAAGGGTATGCTGTGGATCGTGCAAGGAACATCCTGCGAGCGGCAGGCTTTCGCAATTTCATGATTCAATTTGGCGGCGACATGTATGTGGCAGGCGTCCCGGGAGAGAGGCCATGGCGTCTCGGGATTCAGGATCCAAGAGGAACCGACAATCGTATTTTTGCATCAATGGAATTATCGGACAGCACATTCAGCACGTCCGGCGATTACGAGAGATTCTTTATTAAGGACGGACGCCGTTATCATCACATCATCGATCCGGCGACCGGCGAGCCTTCCATCGGTTGCCGCAGTGTGACAATCATCACTGAAAGTGCAACGATTGCCGACGGGCTGTCGACCGGAGTATTTATCATGGGACCCGAGGCCGGCATGGCGCTTATCGAAAAGCTGCCGGATGTCGAAGGCGTGATTGTCAGTTCAAAAAACGAAGTGCTGGTTTCGTCGGGTCTGAAGGGCCGTCTGACAGTACTGGCGCAACCGACGGATGCACCATAGGAGGACCCGGTCATGTCGATCCACAAAATAGTTCTGACCATCGCAGTAACATTCGCCTTTCTTCTGGTCCCGCATTCGTCGAGAGCACAACTGGCGAGAGGGCCGCTGGCAAACATCAAGAGCATCAAATGCACATTCCCGGTGATGGCCGTCGGCACCTGGGGCGACACTGGGCCCGAAGGCAAGTTGAAGCCACCGACTCTGCGCGAACCGTTGCAGTTCGACGCGATCAACACCGACGAAGGTACGGCCGAACTGAAAAGCGGTTACGGCAAGTTCGACATAATCGTGCGTTACTCCGGAGGGTACCTGCACTTCATTCAATCGTTCCTCGACGGACCGCTTCATGTGACGACTATTCTTGAAAAGAAAACCGCGAGCGGAAAGTTCAAAGCCATGCACTCCAGACACGAATTTACGGATTTTGCACTGACTGGATTCACGTCGAGCCCGGAACAGTACTACGGCGAGTGCGAAATACTGCAGTGATGTATGATGGCGCCGCAAGAATTCCGCACACTCCATTTACCTGGGACAAAGCCTAAAACGAGGAGACAGTCATGCCCAATATGAAATTGTTCAGCGGCGCTATTGCCACGGGTGCGATGACCGCTGCCGCAATGCTCTATACCACCTTCGCCCAGGCGCCAGCGCCGCAGGCGGCCGCAGCGGTATCGGCGGTTCTGCAGAATTATTCTCCAGTGACCGCAGAACGCCTGAAGAATCCGGAACCGGAAAACTGGCTGATGGTGCGCCGGAGCTATGACGGATCCGGCTACAGCCCGCTGAAACAAATCACGACCGACAACGTTTCGCGGCTTAAACCGGTGTGGGGAATTCTGACCGGCGAGGGACGTGTCCACGAAGCAGCGCCCATCGTCAACAACGGCGTGATGTTTGTTTCCACTCCCAATAATCAGGTGATGGCAATGGACGTGAAGTCCGGAAACCTTCTCTGGCGTTACCGGCGTCCAAGGCCCGCTGGAGCGAGTGTGGCTCATGACACCAGCCGGGGCGTCGCGCTTTATGGAGACAAGGTTTACTTTGCAGCCGGCGAAGCCGTAATCGTGGCTCTCGACGTCAAGACCGGACGCGAAGTGTGGACCACTTCGGTTGCGGACAATTCATCCGGCTATTACATCTCTCTTGCACCACTCGTTGCCGGAGGCAAGGTGATGGTCGGTACTTCGGGAGGCGAGTTCGGAGTCCGCGGATTTGTTGCCGGTCTTGATCCGGATACCGGCAAAGAATTGTGGCGTACCTTTACCATCCCCGCCCCGGGAGAACCTGGCAGCGAGACCTGGCCTGCGGGCGATCAATGGAAAACCGGCGGCGGGCCGATCTGGGTCACGGGCAATTACGATCCAGACACAAATCTGGCGTTTTGGGGAACCGGCAACGGAGGTCCGTGGATGGGCGACCAGCGCCCTGGAGACAATCTCTACACGTCGTCCGTAATTGCTCTCGATGTTGCAACCGGAAAGCTCAAGGGACACTTTCAATATCATCCCAATGATTCCTGGGACTGGGATGAAGTCTCCCCCCCGATTCTGGTCGATTATCAACGCAATGGCCGCACCATCAAAGGTCTGATCGATGTCGCGCGCGATGGGTATCTTTGGTTTCTGGAACGCACCGACGGCCCGATCAAGTTTGTCGAAGGCAAGCCGTACGTGAATCAAAATGTCTTTCTGAGTCTCGATCCGAAAACGGGACGGCCCGAAGTGGACCCGACAAAGAAGCCCGGAACGGGAAAGACCGCGACGTTCTGCCCTGGCTTGCACGGTGGCAAGAACTGGCCTCCCATCGCATACAACCCGCAGACTCGGATGATTTACATTCCGGCGAATAACAACATCTGCGGAACGCTCACCGGCGCGGCTATCACCTACACCGCGGGCCGCGGCTTTACGGGCACTGCCCGCGGCGGGGGTGCCGGCGGTGGACCACCGTTGAATCCGGGCGCCGATCATTATGGCGAAGTGCAGGCATGGAATGTCGACACCGGACAGAAAGTTTGGACGCATAACTACAAGAACAGTCCGAACTGGGGTTCGATGATGACCACTGCCGGTGGACTGGTGTTCACCGGCGGAACCAATGACCGCAAGATTCACGCTTTCGATGCAGTCAAAGGAACGCTCCTGTGGGAGTCTCCAACGCCGTCAGGAATTCTCGCTCCGCCGACGACGTTTCAAGTCGACGGGAAGCAGTACATCGCGGTTGTATCCGGATGGGGCGGGGATTCCGCCGGAATGCAGTCCACGCTCAATCAGGCGTTTCCGGGACAGTATCCGGCTGTGCCGGAAGGCGGATCGATCTGGGTCTACGCGCTGGATTAGATAGCGAAATGGAGCGAATCCTTCTCCTGAAGGGAGAGGGATTCAGGCTAAACCCACCATCGCCTGCGCTTTTTTCTTGAGCAGGATGAGCCAATGCGGACATTTCTTCGTGTCGGCGTAAAGCCGTTCGCAATCGTCGCAACGGACGCACTCGCTGGCGATGATCTTCGGACCGCGGATCGCGCCCCACTCGCAGGCTTTCTCGCAGATCTTGCATGACTTGCATTCGGACCAGCGCTTGATGCGAAAGACAGTGAGGTTGGAAAGCAGTCCGAGGAACGCGCCGACCGGGCACAGGAAGCGGCAATACAGGTTCCTCACAAAGATTGTTGCAACCAGCAGCACACCCAGACCGATCCACATTCCTGTTGTGGCCTGGCGCGAAAACATCCAGAAGGGTTCCACATACCTGTAGATCAGGATGTCGTTCGTGATGAGGAAGTACAGGACGGTGCCTCCCAGCAGTGCGTACTTGATCATGCTCGCTCGCTGTTCCAGACGTCGTGGCACTTCGAATCGGAATCTGGCCGGGACGATTTTATCGAGCAGCTGGGTCATTGATCCGAACGCGCAGATACGCCCGCAATACAAGCGTCCCCACAAAACAGTAGTCACCACGGTGAATATTGCGAACAGGTACCAGGGCAGGTTATGGCGGAACGACGGCAGGTTCCATTTGGTCAGTGCAAAAATATTGACGACAGTGATCAGCTGGCTGCGTGCAAACCCCAGATACACAACCGAGGCCCCCATCGTAATCCACTTCAGACGTTCGCTTTTCCGGAAGAAGCCCACCATAGCCAGAGTGGCGAAGGCCGTGAACATCGCCAGTTCCGGAGCTTGTTCCTTGATGTCGTCCGCCCAGGTTGGGACAGCTTCGTCTTCGTCTGCAAAATTCCACGTATCCTGCACGTACGCGTTGACGCTGTGATGGGACATTGCGAGCACGGCTATCAGCGCCAGCAGAATCGCGAACAGAACGAGGCCAGTGCGCATTTTCATTTTGCCGGTGCCGGAGGAGTCAACAAAGCCCGGGCGACACGGCGGGCGCCGTTGCGGATGGCACGCGAGGAGCTCTTAATCGAAATCGAAGCTCGGGACACGGCATCGACGTCGGCGCCGACCTCGAACTTATCGGTAATGCTCTTGCCTTTGAATTGATTCGCAAATGCGGGAAGCTCGACGGAAAAGTAACCATATGGCTCGTGGTGCTCGGTCACGAGGACTCCCGTCAGAATCCCCTTCGTATCCATGCCGACCAGCATTTTGATTGGACCGTCATACCCGCGCTCCAGCGGCTCCAGTTCGGTGGTCCAGAAAACATAGCCCGCAATCGTGCGCGTGTCGGCGGAACCGGTGTATGCGATGAAGTGCGGAACCGGAGTCGCTTGTTTGGGCGAGAATGTGGTTGCAGCAGGAAAAGCTTTCTTCAGCTGAGATTGAAGTACGGATTCGGCCGTCGTTTGACCAAAGGCAAACGGCAGCATCCCAGCCGCAATCAGTAACACTACACAAACAATTCTCATTCAGATCCTCGTGGAGGCCGATGATAGTTTCAAAACCACTGAGAATCAATTGCGGGATTCTGAAATTCGACAGATTCGTCAGGATTCGTTAGATGCCCACGCCGACTTCGGCGAGTACCGATTCTCTACCCAGATTGTAGAGTTTCGCCCTGACGAAGACCTCAAAGAAGGCCTCGTCGAGTCTGCCTGCTTTGACCTGATCATCAATAATGTCCAGCGCCTTGCCGGCCGGCATGGATGGCTTGTAGGGTCTGTCGTTCGCGACGAGCGCGTCGTAGATGTCGCAGATCGTCATCATGCGGGTTTGCGGCGGAATCTCTTCTGCTGAGATGTGGTTGGGGTATCCGGAACCGTCCAGGCTTTCATGATGCTTGAATGCAATCTCCGGTACGAGTTCGAGGCCCTTGCTCCACGGAATCATCTTGAGGATATCGAATGTCTTGTTCACATGGCTTTCGATCTCCAGACGCTCGATTTCGGAAAGTGAACCTTTTGAAATGCAAAGCTTCCGGCTTTCTTCCTCAGTCAGAGCCGCCAGGAATTCACCGGTATCAAACGGAACTTTGAGGTACTGCAGATCTTTCACGAGATCGGTCGTGGCATCATTGAGCACAGAAGGCTCGTTAGCTTCGACAACGCGTAGCCAGGCACCGTCAATTCGGCGGATGGCTGCACCGTAATCCTTCTTTTCTGTCTGTTGAAGAAAGAGCAATTGAGTGCGCATGAGTCGAAGACGCAGCGCAATGGTCTCAAGTTCGTGGGAATGCAGCTTCTTGTCTTTTTGCAGAACTTCTTCCCGGACGCCAATTTTCCCGACATCGTGAAGCAGCGATGCGTAACGCAGTTCACGAAGCTGCGAAGGGGTAAAGTTCACGCTTCTCAGGGGTCCCCAGTCTGTGCGGTTGACGGCGCTGGCAAGCCCGACCGTATAGTTGGATACGCGGAGACTGTGACCGGAAGTGACGGGGTCGCGCGCTTCGATCGCGGTGACGCACGCGTTGACAATGCCCTCCATGAGCCGTTCCTGCTCGTCGAGCAAAAGGCTGTTCTCGATTGCAAGAGCGGCCTGACCGGAAATAATCGAAAACAGACGTTCGTCCTTCTCATCGAAGCAAGGCAGTGGTGCCGAATCATGCGGGTCGAATACCGAGCCATCCAAAGGAAGCTTATTCAGAAGCTGCACGACTCCGACCAGATCGCCACGGGGTGTGATCAGTGGGCCGGAAAACAAGTTCCTTGTGGCATAGTTCAGCGTCTCGCCGACAGCGGGTGAGACTTTGTTCTCCGCAGAACCGAGATCCAGAAGTATGGGTCTCCTGAATACTGCAGTCTTGCCGACAATGCTCGAATCGTCGATCTTGAATTTCAAACTGCTCAGGTATTGCGGAACATGGTGAACATTGATGCTCCGGGTGATCATCGCTTCGAAAGTCAGAATCTGCTCGCCGGCGGCATCCTTTCTCACCGTGTACACCGATCCCGCATCACACTGGACCAGGTCCAGGAACGACCCCAGCGTGGTTTCCAGAATCTTCTGCAGGTTATTAATGGTCTCGACAGGCATCTGTAGACTTATCGGCTGAGGCCGTGGAAATCTTGAAGACAATTCGGTCGAATTCGCCCGGAATTATTTATGTTGCGTTCAGGCAATGACTTCAGAGTCAGACGATTCGGCATAACGGAAAGATTGGTTCCGCAATTTCAAGACCTGGCACCGCTGTGAACTACACCATGTCCTATCGCAAGGACACTCCGATAATTCTGAACAACCTGAACCTGACACTGACGATTGCCCATCGTCAGGAGTCGTTGGGAAACTATGACCGGATTGTGGAGATGCAGAGTGGACAGATCGTCTGAATATTGAGATTCTCCACACATTCGACCGCAGACACTGGAGGAAATCTAAATGACGCCCGACACTTTAGTTCGCACCTGGTTCAAAGAGGTCTGGAATGACGGGAATGAAAGCGCAATCGACCGGTATTTCGCGCAGGATGCCATTGCACACGGATTGCCCGCCCCCGATGGCAAATCAATGACAGGACCTTCGGCCTTCAAGCCGTTCGTGAAGCAGTTTCGAACGGCGTTCCCGAACATGCGAATCGAAATCCTTCGCACAATCACTGAAGGGCAATTCGTGTGCGCCCACTGCCGAGTGACCGGGACGCACAGCGGACCGGGGTATGGTCCGGCTCCAACCGGCATTCCAATTGATTTTTCGGGAATGACGATCGTCCGCGTGGAAAACGACAGTATTAAGGAAGGATGGAACTCCTTCGATTTCATGTCGCTCTTCCAGCAGATTCAGCTTCTGCCGAAGATGTGAACTTCAGAAGACTTCAATCGAGTGTGAACGCGACGGTACGGACTTTGCTGGGGGTATCTCCATCCGTCCACGCCGCGACGACCTGTTTTCCACTCATGGTCATTTGAGGAACGCCGGCAAACTTCACTTTGCTGTTGGCGGAAGCGATGATCGGGTCGCCAGGAGTGCCGTCCGATTGCACCTTGCGGATGCGAACCTGAGTACCATCGGTGGTCTGTTCCATCCAGCTGACGAGAGCGTCCCCCGATGTCAGAGCGATGGCGTCGACCCTTCCAACCGGCTTACCGTTATCGATGCGGATGGGAGAGCCAAATGTTTTGCCTCCGTCGTGGGATAGAGCGACATTCACCTGAGAAACGTCATTGGGTGCGGTGAACCAGGCCGCCACCGCGTGGGAACCTGAAGTGGAAACCGAAGGTCCATTCACCGGGCAACCATCGACAAGGGTTCCGGCTTCGACCAGCCGTCCTTTGTATAAAGTGCAAACGCAATGTCGCGAATCTCCTTCTCCGATCGATCTCGATAGACGGCGATGACTCCATCCGGCGTGGCTGCTGCTGAAGTCTGACAACACTCGCATACGCGGGTATCCAGCACGGTTTCCTTTCCAATCTTGCCGTCCGTACCGATGGTCGTGTAGTTCAGTGCCATGTCGCCGACTTCGTCTTTGATTTTGTTTCCATCCAGCCAAAGGACTCCGAGTTCGCCAGAACCGGCCGCGACGAGAGAGACAAATCCATGTTCGTTCTCGCTTCGATCGCGATGAGGAATGATGGGCTTCGCCCATGTCTTGCCGCCATCTCGTGAAAGCGAAAGGTGCACGTTGTAGGCTTCGGATCCTTCCGGATTGTCGGCAAGCCAGTGAGCGGCAAGCGTTCCATCGGGAAGAGCAATCAGTGAAGGAAAGTCTGCCGAGTTCACAAACCAGTGTTCACCCTGTGCAATCAGTGCAGCCGGCGACCAGGTCTGATTTTCGCCAAGAACGGAGAACTTCAAACTGCTCATGGTATCGGCAGTGTCGATCCAGCTCAGATACACGCGGCCGTCCGGGCCTGTACTCAAATTCGGTTCCACGCTTCCGGCGCTGGCAGGCGAGGCGATCTCCGTTACATTCACCGGAGGTGCCGCAGCCTTTGATTCCTTCGAATCCGGCGCGGATGATTTGCATTGCGTCATCGAAACGAGTGCAAGAGCCCCAAAAATCAGAGTTGCAAATTTCTTCATATGTTGAATGCCTTTCACAAGATTGCGCTATCGATAAATATCACAGCAAGCGAGAGTACAACCGGTATCTGACAAAGAGTTCAGAAAAAGGGAATCCACTTCACTGGAACTGTTTCCCTCCCCTCCCTCATCAGGAGGCAATAAGATAGTTGGCAAACGCCCCTCCTGGCCAAGAGGGCTGATCGCTCGGATTGCAGACCTCGGATACTGCGAATGTCTTCCGTCCTGAAAATCGGATAGAATCCGGAGAACCTGATCGGAGGACAACATATGCGTTTCTTACGTTCGCCTCGTGTGGCAGTTCTATCCGGGCTGGTCATTCTGCTTGCCGCCGGATCTGTTTATTCACTTCAACGGTCATCGGGGCGGATGGCATCGGCCGCCACGGCATTCGTGAGCAGCCTGACTCCGGAACAGCGGCAGAAAGGGATGTTCCCATTCGAGTCGGAGGAACGACTGCATTGGAATTTCATTCCAACGGAGAACTTTCCACGCAACGGACTGCTGATGCGCGATATGACTCCGGCCCAGCGTGACCGGGCGCACGATCTGCTCAAAGCCGCTCTCAGCCAGCGGGGATACCTCACGGCCACGTCCATCATGGATCTCGAGACGACTCTTGGCGCCCTTGAGCGCCAGTCGGGGCGCGGCGCTCAGGAACGCGATCCGGTGAAATATTTCTTTTCGATCTTCGGAACGCCCTCAACGACAAATACGTGGGGCTGGCGCGTTGAAGGCCATCACGTGTCACTGCACTTTACCGTTGTGAATGGAAACCTTGTGGCAAGCTCGCCCTCCTTCTTTGGGACCAATCCGGCCGAAGTGCGCGACGGGGCGAAAAAGGGACTGCGCATTCTCGCAGACCAGGAAGATACGGCGAGGGACCTGCTGACTTCGTTAAATGATACTCAGCGCGCAAAGGCTGTCATCCAATCGGTGGCGTTGAATGAGATCGTCACCACCAACAAACTGGATATCAGTCCGCTATCACCTGTGGGAATTGCAGCAGACGCCTTGACGGCGCAGCAGCGTGGATTGCTGATGAAGGTCGTGGATACCTACGTCTCCAAAATGGCCGACGACATTGCCGCCGAGAGAATGACTAAACTCCAGACTGCCGGTCTGGAGAAAATCGCCTTCGCGTGGGCTGGTGCCGGCGAGCGTGGAAAGCAGCATTATTACCGGATTCAGGGCCCGACGTTTCTGATTGAATACGACAACAGCCAGAACGATGGCAACCATGTGCATTCCATCTGGCGGGACTTCAATGGCGATTTCGGCCGGGACCTGTTGAGGGAACACGTCACCGCAACGCCACACTAGCGAAGGTATCGTCGCAATCCAGTCAGGTGCACGGCGGACCGTATGAGGGCGGCTGCTTTTCGCCGTTCGGCAAGGTGATGCATCCACCGAGTACGTAGTGATTGGACTGCGCACGTTCCGCTGAAAGTGCCGACCCTGCAGGTGATCTCGTTTTAGCGGGTGCCCCACGCACCTCGATGGTGATTCCGGGCTTCAGCGTTTCCTTTGTCCATCCGACGCCAGTGATGCGGTTCGGAGCTCCAATTTCAACTGCCCAGTTATCAACTTTCCCGTTCTTGTCACGAACATCCAGATACAGATATAGATTTAGTTCGAGCAACATTGGAGTGATGCAACGGCGCAGCTGGCATCGAAGAGATTGATCGGAGGATGGGAGCGCGCTACATTCCTAAATACGATGTCAAGAATCAGAACCGCGCTGATCATCAGCTTCGCCATCGGGGCCGCCGCGTCAATGACTTTGGCGTCGCCGGTTCGGCTGCAATTCGACGAATCGGAATTGGTGGCAAAGCTCTGTGGAAAGCTGGAGCAGACCGATAGCATTCCGGACAAAATCATTCCCGGCAAGTATTCCGTAAAATATCGTCCTCTCAAGGATGCAAAGCTGGTGGTTTACGAAAGGCGCAGCAATTCTGAATGTTGCGCAAACACTCCTGCCGTCGCCGAAACCAGGTCCGATAAATCCGGGAATTTCGAGTTTAAGGGATTGGCGAAGGGCTATTACTGGGTGACGACCAGAGTCGAACTGCAGGATTACCAGATGGCCATTCGCATCGGGCAATTGAAGGACAAACAACCGGTATGTTCACAAATGTCCTTCGTCATCGATGAATACGGAGATTTCGTGCTGCGCGTCCGTGTGCCGGGACGCTGAAACGGCAGGCCCTATGTGGCATCGGTCATAAGGCATACATGCGGAAGAACTGGCATTCCCAGGGCTTGAGGTCGACGTACAAACCGGCGTCGCGCATCTCGGTCCCGTCTCGGTCGTAGGATGCGTCCGAGAGAAGTTCGTTCAAGCGCCACTGCGTTCCTCTCAATTCATCCCACATCAAATGGACGCGCGCCTGTGCGGAATCCTGCCGGAAATTGATAACGATGAGGTAGCGTTCGTCGTCCTTGATCCAGCACCAGCACAGAAGATTCAGGCCACTCTGGTTGTCGGGCCAGCCGCTCCGCTCACATAGGCGCCAATCACCATTTCGAAAGACATCCGAATCTGTCGCGTCCAGCAAGCGTTCGTAG
>Ga0210380_10001019_pt1 | contig 11563 bp, 10 predicted proteins | sample PLM4_5_coexredo_FD_155476 | JGI IMG/M metagenome (GOLD analysis project Ga0210380, IMG submission 155476) | Groundwater sediment microbial communities from an aquifer in East River, Colorado, USA - PLM4_5_coex redo | ecosystem: Environmental > Terrestrial > Soil > Riparian zone | place: USA...
CCTGATCTCAAGCCGGATCGGGTTCTGACCACGCGGTGGTCTTGCTGCCCAAGCGGGTATGACGGCGAGGCGTGAGAACGGGCGGGTCGCAGCGCACTGCGCCGGCAGGTGGCGGAGTGAGAGGACGCGGGCTCAGCCGATCTGGATTGCGATCTTGCCCTGGCTGTGCGTGGCGGCTTGCGCCGCGAGCGCTTCGGGTGCTTGCGCCAGCGTGTAGGTCGCTTGGACGGGGACGCGGAGCGACCCGTCGGCGAGCAGCGCGCCGAGCCGCTGCAGGTTCTCGACGCTGGGGACGGCCATGACGTTCGTGCGGTCGGCGCCTTCGCCGGCGGCCCCGGCTGTGGAGGCGATCCGCGCGTCGGTCTTGAGGGTGGCGTCGTAGCTGCCGGGCGTGTAGGAGACGAGGTCGAGTAGGGCGTCGGCGCCGTCGGGGTAGCGCTCGCGGACGTGTGCGACGAGGTCGTCGTCGCGCGGGAGCACGTCGGTGACGCCGAGATCGCGCAGGTAGGCCTCGTCCTCGGGAAGCGCCGGTGCGATCACCGTTGCGCCGGCGCGGGCGGCTAACTGGACGGCGAGGCTGCCGACGCCGCCGGTCGCGCCGACGACGAGCAGCGTGTCTCCGGCGGACAGCTCGAGCGCATCGACGGCGATGATCGCGGCGATGCCGGCCAGCGGAGCGGCCCCCGCGGTGGCGATGTCGACGCCGGCGGGGCTATGGGCTACCTGGGTGTCCTCGGTCACGGCGATCAGCTCGGCCCAGCTGCCGTCGTGCACGTCCGGGTTGGCGTGCAGGACGAAGCCGTAGACCTGGTCGCCGGGGGCATAGCCGGTGACTTTCGCGCCGACCTGCTCGACGATTCCGGCGTAGTCGCGGCCGAGGATGACCGGGAAAGTGTGCTCGGCCATGCCGCTGAGCATCCCGGCAGCGATCGCGTTGTCGACCGGGTTGACCGAGGACGAGTGCACGCGCACGAGCAGCTCGTTGTCGGCCACGGCGGGCGCGGGCAGGTCGCCGCGCAGCCGCGGCTGCGCCTCCAGGCTGTCGAGTGTGACGGCGTTCATGGTCGGACTCCTTCCTCGCGGACGCGTGCTGGGCGCACGGAGTGTCTCGGCAGAACCGTAGAGATGACGTCATAGACGCCCGGATGCGCCCGGGAGGATTCGAACCTCCGACCAACGGCTTAGAAGGCCGCCGCTCTTCCACTGAGCTACGGGCGCTCGGGGAAAGCGTAACCGTGTGGAGCGGCTAGCGTCTGACGCCGAAGTCAGCGGTGAGCACGGTGACGGGCGCGTTGTTGAACACGCCGGGTCCTGCGGAGACGTGAATCGCCGAGAGACCGATCTCCCGCCAGCGAGAGGTGAGGAGGTTCTTGCGGTGCGGCGGGCTCCCGAGCCACATGCGCAACGCGTCGGCTGGAGCAACGTCGGGCGACGACCAGAGCAGGTTCTCGCCGACTGACCAGAAGCGGTGCGAGCCCTGGGGGTAGAAGCGCGCGACGCGCTTCCAGAAGATCGTGCCGTCCGCCGACTCGTGCGAGAAGAAACCGCGATTCGCCATCGCTGCAGAGTGCGTGTCGGCGGCAGCGCGTAGGCGAACGTTGAGGCGAAGCGGCGCGAGGCCGTGCTTGAGGCGAAGCGCGTTGATCTCGTCGAGGACGCCGCTCTCGAGGTCGTCGCGGGCGGCGAGGGTTCGGGCCGAGTCGCTCGTCCGCGCCCCTGAAGGCGAAGCCGCGACCGCCGCCGCAAGAATTGCGACGAGCGCCAGCACTGTGCGAATCCCCCCGGACATGCTCTTTCAACATCGGGCCGGTCTGCTTCGTGAGCCACCCCCCAACGGGGGATCGAGGCTCCCTCAGAGCGGAGCGTCGACGACCGGCTCGGAAGACTCCCGGCGGGCGCGGAGCAGCTCGCGCAGCAGCACCTGAATCGTCCCGGCGATCGGGATCGCGGCGAGAGCGCCGAGCACGCCGGCGAGCGAGGCGCCGATCAGCACCGCGACGAGAATCGTGAGCGGCGAGAGCGCGACGGTCTTGGAGTAGATCAGCGGATAGAGCAGGTGGTTCTCGACCTGCTGGTAGACGATGAACCAGCCGAGCACGATCAGCCCGACCGTCCAGCCCTGGTCGAGCACCGCGACGGTCGTCACGAGGATGGAGGCGATCGTCGCCCCGGCGAGCGGGATCAGGTCGAGCATGAAGACGACCAGGCCGAGCGCGATCGCGTAGCTGACGCCGAGCACGATGAGCAGGAGCGAGGACGTGATGCCCGCGAGCAGCGCGATCGCCATCGCACCGGCGACGAAGCCTCCGACCGTCGCGTAGACGTCCTTGCCGATCCTCCGCCAACGAGGCTGCGAGCCCTCAGGGAGCAACTCGTAGAACCGCTCCACCCAGCGCGGACCTTCCAGGAGCATGAAGAAGGTGAGCACGACGATCGTGATCGTCGCCGCGATCACCGTGACGACGCCCTTCGTCACCGCGACGGCTGTCCCGGAGACGCCGAGGATGCGACTGATGTCGGTTCCGGCCGCAGCTTCACGGACTCGCTCGACGAGGTGGTAGTCGGTCTCGAGGAAGCCGAGGCGGCCGCGACCTTCGGTCAGGTCCTGCACGTACTGGGGCACTGCGTCGATGAAGTTGTTCACCTCGTCGACGAGCGTCGGGATGAACGTCAACCCGAGAATGACGACCACGCAGAGCAGGAGCAGGTAGGTGACGCCGATCGCGAGGCCCCGCCTCGGGATCCCGCGCCGCATCAGGAGGTTGACGAGCGGGTCGAGCGCGAGCGCGAAGAAGGCAGCGATCAGCATCCAGGTCAGCACCTCGCGCGCGAGCGAGACGACCTGGAGCAGCGCGAAAACCGCGAGGATGACTCCGAGGACGGCGAGGACCGTCCGCACGCGGTATCGGACGATCCGCTCGAGCGGGTCCATGGGCGGGAGCTTGACCTGACCGCCGGACGGTTCCGCCGCTAGCATCCCGCGACGTGACCGCGGGAACACTGCACACGAACAAGGGCGCGATCGAGTTCGAGCTCTTCGACGACGACGCGCCGAAGACGGTCGCTAACTTCCTGAAGCTCGCGCGCGACGGGTTCTACGACGGCGTCATCTTCCACCGCGTGATCCCGGACTTCATGATCCAGGGCGGCGATCCGACCGGCACCGGGATGGGCGGTCCGGGCTACCAGTTCGAGGACGAGTTCAACGACAACAAGGTCGTCCGTGGCGCGTTCGCCATGGCGAACGCGGGCCCGAACACGAACGGCTCGCAGTTCTTCATCGTCACCGCTGAGGCGACGCCCTGGTTGGACGGGAAGCACACCGTCTTCGGCCGCGTCACCAACGGGATGGACGTCGTCGACGAGATCGAGAACGTCGACACCGACGCGAACGACAAGCCGCGTGACGACGTGACGATCGAGCGCGTCGAGCTCACCTCGTAAGAGCCGAAGCGCCCGACCGGGATCGAACCGGTGACTAAAGCTTGGAAGGCTCTCGTGTTACCGCTACACCACGGGCGCGCAGCAGTAGCGTAGCCCCGGTGGATTGGAGCCGTGGCCGCCTCATCTGCTTCTCGGCCGGCACGCTGCTCGCGCTAACCGCCCTCGTCGGGCCGCTCCACGAGCTCCAGTTCGAGCTGCTGACGGCGCACCTGCTGCAGAACGTCGTCCTGGCGGAGTGGGCGCCCGCCCTGCTCGTACTCGGGCTGCCGCCCGAGCTCGGCCGCAAGCTGGCGCGCTTCGTGCCCCCTTGGCTCGGCCTCCCGCTGTGGCTCGTCGTCTACTACACGTGGCATGCGCCGCCGCTCTACGACGCAGCGCTGCGCCACCCCGACTCGCTGCTCCAGGCCGAGCACCTCTCGTACCTCGTGGCGGGAGCGGCGCTCTGGCTTCCCATCGCCCACGGCGCGATGAGCGACGGCGAGAAGGCCGGCTACGTCTTCGCAGCCTTCGTCTTGATCAGCCCGCTCGGCCTCCTCCTCGCCCTGATCCCGGACAGCGTCTACAACTTCTACGACGGACACTGGGGACTGACCGCCCTCGAGGACCAACAGATCGGCGGCGTGACGATGTCGACGGAAGCCGCGTTGGTCTTCTTCGCAGTGTTCGCGTTCTACTTCGCGCGAGTAGTGCGCGAGAGCTAGAGGGTTTTGCATTCGCGGCCGCGGGCGGCCGCCTTTAGGCACCAAGCGGTCGTGAATCCGCGCTAGCGGATTCACGACTTGCGCCTCAACAGAAATCGGGGCGGCCGGATCCGAACCGACGACCTCCTGCTCCCAAAGCAGGCGCTCTACCAGGCTGAGCTACGCCCCGCCGTCGCGGGCGAGTGTAGCTTCGCGCCGTGGTCGAGCCCCTCCTCCCGGCCGACAAAACCCCGCCGCGCGAGCCGCACCCGTTCCTCGGGTACGCGATGGTGCTGACCGCGGCCACGCTGTGGGCCGTGAACGGCGCGGTGTCGAAAGTGATCCTCGATTCCGGCGTCTCGTCTCTCCGGTTGAGCGAGGTTCGCTCGACGGGTGCGTTCGTCGGGCTCGCGCTCGCGCTCGCGCTCGTCGCGCCCAGGCGCCTACGAGTCTCGCGGAGCGAGCTTCCGATGCTCGCGCTGTTCGGGATCGCCGGGCTCGCGTTCGTGCAGTGGTTCTACTTCGTCGCGATTCACCGCATGTCGCTCGCGGTCGCTCTGCTCATTCAATACCTCGCGCCGCTCCTCGTCGCACTCTTTTCGCGGTTCGTGCTCCACGTCGAGGTCCGACGCCGCATCTGGCTCGCTCTCGCACTGGCGCTCGTCGGGCTCTCGTTCGTGCTCGAGATCTGGGGCGGGGCGACGCTCGACGGAATCGGCGTCGGAGCTTCGCTGCTGGCCGCGACGAGCTACGCGCTCTACATCCTCGTCGCAGAGCGGGAGCTCGGCCGGCGCGACGCGATCTCGCTCACGACCTACGGCTTCCTCTTCGCCTCGCTCTTCTGGGCCGTGGTCCAGCCGTGGTGGACGTTCCCGACCGGTCTGGTCGACGACGCAGCCGCGGGCGCCTGGGGGCTACCCGTCTGGTCGCTGATGGGGTGGATGATCGTGCTGGGGACGATCGTCCCGTTTTGCCTGCTCGTGGGCTCGCTCAGCTTCATCCCGGCGACCCGGGCCAGCATCACTGCGATGTTCGAGCCGATCGCGGCTACGGTGGTCGCTTGGTTGTGGCTCGGCGAGGAGCTCGGCGCGGCTCAGCTGGCGGGCGGTTTGGTCGTTTTGGCCGCCATTCTCCTGGCCCAGACCGCTCGTTGACGCAAATTCCCTAGGAGATTCCGTCTGAGACCCGAAGTCCGTTCCGGTTTCACATCCGACGTCTGGGGCACGCTTTCCGACATGTGTAATACTCCTGCGCGCTTGATGCGCTTTACAAAGAATATTTCTATCGCTTTTGGTCTGGCTTTGTGCGTCTTGGCCCTTGCCTCGCCGGTTCAGGCCAGGCCGACGCCCGCCGAGGCGAGTCTGCTCCAGGCGATGAACCAGGCCCGCGCGCAGCACGGGGTCGCCCCACTCCGTATCGACTATCGCCTCGAGGCTGCCGCCCGGGCGAAGTCGCGGTCGATGCTCCGGACGGGCACCTTCTTCCACGGCAACTTCGCGCGCCGGCTCACGAACTATCGCGCCAGGGGGCCGTATTTCGGCGAGAACCTCGCGTGGGGTGTCGGGTCGCGCGGGTCGGCCGCGAGTGTCGTCCAGATGTGGCTGGCGAGCCCGTCGCATCGCGCCAACCTGCTCCGCCGGAGCTTCCAGCGGGTCGGGCTGGGAGTCTACGTCGGCACCTTCCGCGGCTACGGCGGCACCTCGGTCGTGACCGCGAACTTCGCGGGACGCTGAATTCCTTGCGCAAGTCGCGGATCTGCTCGCGCAGACCCGCGACGCTCCAAAACCCCTAAAGGCGGCCGCTCCGCGGCCGCTGTCTCCGCGATCTCCGCGTTGGGGGTCATTCCTCCATCAAGGCTTCGAGGTCTGCGAGCTTCTCACGGCGAAGCTGATCGCGCTCGCCGCGGTCGATCCGCGCGAGGAGGTCGCGCACGAGCGGTGCGAGCTCGAGGGGGTTGAACGGCTTCGTGATGTAGTCGACGCCGCCGATGTCGAGTCCCTTCGCACGGTCGCGAAACTCGGCGCGCGCGGTCAGGAAGACGATCGGGATGCCTCGCGTCGCCGGGTCGTCCACGAGCTGCTCCGCGACTCGCCACCCGTCCAGGCCCGGCATCATCACGTCGAGCAGGATCACGTCGGGCGGGTTCGCTCTGGCCTTCTCGAGCCCCGAAGGACCATCCGCCGCCTCCGCGACGCTCATTCCCTCCGCCTCGAGGTTCACCCGGCAGAGCAGCCGGATGGGGGCCTCATCGTCGATTACGAGAACGTTGGTCATGGGGGCCAAGATCCGTGCGCCTATACCCGCGCCGCCGGAAGCTCGAACGCGAAGCGCGAACCTTCCCCTTCGGAGGACTCGACCCGGATCCTGCCTCCCATCGCCGTGACGAGCCCCTGCGCGAGGAAGAGACCGAGTCCGGTCCCGCCCCGCTCCTGGTCGGCGCGATAGAACTTTCGGAAGATCCGGTCGTGCTCGGCCTCGGGGATCCCGACGCCCTCGTCGGCGACCTGGAACTCCACGGTGTCGCTCTTCCGCCGCGCAGCGACGGTGACGCGCCCGCCGTCGGGTGAGTACTTGACTGCGTTGTCGACGAGGTGCACCAGCACCTGGCGCAGCTTGTCGGCGTCCGCTTCGGCCGCGAGCGGCTCAAGCGGAAGCTCGAGCACGAAGCTGTGCGCGACGCTCTCCTCCACCGACGTCACGACCTCGGTCACGAGCGGCCGCACGTCGGTCGGGATCAGGTTGACGTGCAGGTCGCCGGTGTCGAGCCTGGCGACGTTCAGCAGCTGATCGACGATGCCCGTCAGCCGTGAAGACTCCGAGGAGATGTACCCGAGGAAGACCCGGCGCTCCTCCTCGCCGAACAGGATGTCCTCGCGGAGCAGCGTCTCGGCAAAGCCGTAAATCGAGGTGAGCGGGCCGCGGAGCTCGTGCGAGACGGTCGAGACGAACTCGGACTTCATCTCCTCGACGAACCTGTCCGCAGAGATGTCGCGGAAGGCGTGGATGCGACCCGCGACCTGGCCCGCAGGATCGCGCATGACCGCCTCGGTGACCGAGAGCCAGATCTCGCCGCCGCTGCGAACGATCGGCACGAGCCGTTCGCCGGTCAAGGTCCGCCCAAGGACCTGCTGCGGCGAACGGCCGAGCGCCTCCGCGGCGGGGACGCCGGTCACCTGCTCCGCCGCCCGGTTCCAGAGCACGACGTTCCCGTCGCGATCGAGCGCGACGATCCCGTCCGCGATGTTCTCGAGGATGGCAGTGCTGCGCTCCTTCTCGAGCGCGACGCGCTGGTAGAGCTCTGCGTTCGAGAGGGCGGTCGCGGTGTTCGCCGCCAGCGCGAGCAGCGCCTCGGTCTCTTCCGGGCGCCAGCGCCGCGGGCCGCGCGCGTATACGGCGATCACGCCGAGGAGGGAGCTCTCAGGCCCGACGAGCGGGACGCCGAGGTACGCGCTGTACCCGGCCGCCAGCACGGCGTCGGAGGCGAGCAGCGCCGCGTCGGACGAGGCATCAGGCACCGCGACCGCCTTGCGCGACTGCGCGACCTCCCCCGAGAGCCACCCCGCCGTTTCGCTGCGAACTCCGAGCGCGACCTCCGCGTCGCTGCCCGCGACCGCGGTCACCAACAGCTCGTCGCCGTCGACGATCCTGATCGCACAGGCGTCGGCTCCCAGCAGCTCGGGAGCCTGCTGCACGACCTCGTCCAGCACCGCCGCGGGATCGAGCTCGGTTGCGAGCGCGCTGCCCGTTCGCGCGAGCTGTTGCGCGAGCGCGCGCGACGTCCGTTCCCCTTCGAACAAGCCGCTTCGCTCGAGCGCGCCACGTGCAGCACCGGCAAGGTGGCGCGCCAGCTCGATGTCCTCGTCGCGCAGCGAGCGCTCGTCTGCAAAGAAGACGAGCACGAGCCCCGCCGCGTCCTCGCCCGCGACCTCGAGCGGGATGAGCAGCAGCGAGCGAAACGCACACTGCTCCGCCAGCGAGCGCCAACGGCCGTCGAAGCGGTCGTCCGTTGCGAGCTGAGAGGACGCGAGGATGCGACGCTCCTCCGAGGCGTGCCGGAAACCGGACTGGCCGTCCAGGCCAGCCTCGAGCGCCGCCACCAGCGGCGGGGGGAGCTCGTGGCCGCCCGCGAGGCGGAGGGTCCCTGCGCTCGGCATCACGACAGCTGTGAACGCGGCGCCGAACGCCTCACCTGCAGCCTGCGCGACAGCGTCCAGGGTCGCGGAGAGCGAAAGCGGCTCGACGAGCACGGAGGCGATGCGATAGAAGCCGCGCTGGATCCGCGCCTGGCGCGAGCTCTCCTCGAACGCTTCGGCATTGCGCAGTGCCAGCGATGCGAGCACAGCGAACTCCTCGAGCAGCTCGAGCCCCTGCTCGTCGAAGCTCCCCGCGGTCCGCGAACACACACCGAGCACGCCTCGCACCTCGTCGAAGACCGTGATCGGCGCAACCATCACCTCTTCGAACTCGCGGTAGCTCGACGACGGGAGCGGCTGCTCCGTTCGCGCGAAGTCGCGCTTCAGAACCGGTCGCCGCGCCGTCATCGCTTCGCCGAGCGTCCCTCCGGGGGCGATCTCTCTCCCGGTCTCGCTCTCGGGCAGGCCGTGTACGGCGCGACACTCGAGGGCATGCCGGCGCTCGTCGAAGAGCCAGCAGTCCGCGGCATCCGCACCGAGCAACTGCACGACCTCGCGGACCAGGACCTCGAGGACCCCCTGGAACTCGAGCTCGCTGGTCAGCGTCTGCGCCGCGTGCAGGAGGGCGGTCTGCCGCAACAGGCGAAGCTCGTGATCCGCTAGCAGCCGCGCCGTGTCGAGACCGAGCCCGAGCTCCCGGGCGACTGACTCGAGGAACGCAACGTCGCCGGCAGGCCACGCTCCGGGCACGTTCCGGTGCACCGCCACCACGCCGATCAGCCGATCGAACACGATGATCGGCGTCGCAAGGACAGCTCGCGAGCCGAGCTCGAGCAGGCCCTGGCGTCCACCTTGCGCTGCGTCTGCGAGCTCCGGTGCCGTGGCGACGTCGGAAAGCGCGACGGTCGAGCCGTCTCGCATCGCGAGGTTGGAGACTGCGAGGCGCCCAAGACTCAAGTCGCCGATCGGCTCGAGCCCCTGGGCGTGCCACTGCGCCTTCACTGTCATCGCGCCGCCGGGCTCGCCCAGCCGGACGAAGCAGCGTTGCGAACGCAGCGCTTCCGCCACGACCGCGACCGCATGCTCGAGCACCGCGTCGAGGTTGGAGTCGATCCGGATCCGAGCGGCGAGCTCCGCAACGACCGATTCCCGATCGCCTTCGTAGTCCCGAAACCGCTCGATCACTGGAGCGGCTTCCGCCGCGAGCTCCTGGAGCTCGGCGAGAACGTCGCCGGAAAACGCGCGCTGCTTGGTCATCGCCGCGACGACGAGCACGCCGATCACCCGCTGATCCACGATCAGCGGGACGTACGCGACGCTCCGCGCGCCGGTGGCCTCCACGAGCCGTGTGCTCACTCGCCCTGACGCCTGAGCGTCGTACACGGCGAACGCCGCTGCGTCGTGATACGCGCTGGCGACTCCGGACGGCTCGCTCGCCAGGTCGAGCCGAACGCCGGGGAACCACGAGAGGTCTTCGCCGCGGTCGGTCGCAACGACGCCGTACGCCTCTGCACCGGCCGCGTCGATGAGCATCAGCGCGGCGAGCTCCGTGCGGGCGACCGACGCCGCGCGCTCGACGATGTCGTGCGACGCGTCCTCGAGCGTGACGGCGTCGCGCAGGCGGCCCGCAGCGCGTGCGAGGCCCGGCCCGGTGAGCAGCAGCGTCCGCTCGCGGAACCGCACGAACAGGACGAGCGCGGGGACGAGCGCGACGAGGGTCGCGGCGAACCCCGGCCAGCCCGAGCCGCCGATCGGCTCGCGGTCACGGAGCACGAGCAGCCCGAAGACGATCGCCGCGACACCTCCACAGGGGAAGACGAGAGCCAGGGCCAGCTCAGGGCCCCGCACAGTGTTGCGGGGCGCACCGAGGAGGGCAGGCAACAAGGACGCCCCGGCGGCGAGGTACACGACCCCGAGCGCGAGTAGGGGGACCGCGTTCAACCAGATGGCCTGCTGCTCGGTTGTCACTGGGCTTTCGCGGCTGATTCTAGGGAAGCGAGTGGGCGTTTCCCGCCTGCGCGGCTCAGCCCTGCAGCTTCAAAAGATGGGCCGAACGGCCCATTGTGGCGCGAGGGCCCGAAAGCTAGCTTGGACGTCACTGGGCGATGCGAGCCGCGGTTGTCTGGCTAGGAGGCCGCGGTGAGCACTCTGAAGAGGCCGGCTGCACCGACCCCCCGAAGCAGCCGGCCTTTTCATTTGGCTAGCTACGCTGAGCTCGTGGTCAAGCGCGTGCTCCTGGCGTCTCCCCGCGGCTACTGCGCCGGCGTCGAACGAGCCGTGGACACGGTCGAGCTCGCGCTCGAGCACTACGGCGCGCCGATCTACGTCCGCAAGCAGATCGTCCACAACGCGCACGTCGTTCGGGAGCTCGAAGAGCGCGGCGCAATCTTCATCGACAGCGAAGAGGAGGCCCCAGAAGGCGCCACGATCGTCTTCTCGGCGCACGGCGTCGCGCCTGTCGTGCACACGAACGCCGCGGCACGCGGGCTGAACACGATCGACGCGACCTGCCCGCTGGTGACGAAGGTGCACACGCAGGCACGGCGCTTCGCGGCCGAGGGCTACACGGTCCTGCTGATCGGTCATGCCGGACACGAAGAGGTCGAGGGCACGATGGGCGAGGCGCCGGAGGCGACGGTGCTGATCGAGTCGGTCCAGGACGCCGAGACGCTCGACTTCCCCGCAGACGCGAAGCTCGCGTACATCACGCAGACGACGCTCTCGGTCGACGAGACCGGCGAGATCATCAAGGTTCTGCGGCGGCGCTTCCCGAACGTGCACGCACCGAAGCGAGAGGACATCTGTTACGCGACGTCCAACCGGCAGTGGGCGGTCAAGGAGATGCTCGGCGAGATCCAGCTCCTGCTCGTGATCGGCTCGAGCAACTCCTCGAACTCGAACCGGCTCGTGGAGGTCGCGCGAGCGAGCGGGGTCTCCTCGTTCCTGATCGACGACGAGACCGACATCCGCGAGGAGTGGCTCGAAGGGGTCGAGACCGCCGGGGTGACCTCGGGGGCGTCTGCGCCGGAAAAGCTCGTCACCCGCGTCTGCGACTGGTTCCGCGCGCGAGGCGTCGAGGACATCACGCCGTACAAGCTCGTCGAGGAAGACGTCGAGTTCCGCCTCCCGGTCGAGCTCCGCCGCGAGCTCGCTCTGGCCGAGGCGCAGCGATAAAGACCGCCGCTGCCGTCCTGGGCGTTGTCGCGCTCCTGTTCTTCGCGGCCGCGGGCGGCTATCTCCTTCGCGACTCGCAGGATCTCGAACAGGAGTGGAGCCATTGCGTCGACGGCACCGCGGGCTACGACG
>Ga0210380_10001020_pt1 | contig 11554 bp, 11 predicted proteins | sample PLM4_5_coexredo_FD_155476 | JGI IMG/M metagenome (GOLD analysis project Ga0210380, IMG submission 155476) | Groundwater sediment microbial communities from an aquifer in East River, Colorado, USA - PLM4_5_coex redo | ecosystem: Environmental > Terrestrial > Soil > Riparian zone | place: USA...
GAACCCGCAAGGCGCGGTCGCCGCCGAAGCTTACCTGACGCGCCTCGCCGTCTTGGCGCGGCGCTTCGGCTTTCTCGTTTTCGCCGACGAATGCTACTGCGAGATCTATCTGAACGGCCGGCCGCCGCACGGCATGCTGGAAGCGTCACAGCCGGATTTCAGCAACGTCGTCGTGTTCCACTCGCTATCCAAGCGCTCCAACCTGCCGGGGCTGCGCGTCGGCTTTGCCGCCGGCGATCGCCGCTTCCTGGGTCGCTACATCGAGCTGCGGAACATCGCGGCGCCGCAGGTGCCGGTGCCGGCGCAAGAGGTCGCCATCGCGGCCTACGGCGACGAGGCCCATGTCGAAAACAACCGCGAGCTCTACGTCGCGAAATTCGACCTCGCCGATCAGATCATCGGCAACCGTTATGGCTACCAGCGTCCGGCCGGCGGCTTCTTCCTCTGGCTCGACGTGAGCCGGCAGGGCGGCGATGAGGCGGTCGCCAGGAACCTCTGGCGCGACGGCGGCTTGCGCGTCATTCCCGGTCACTATCTCGCGCGCGACGGCGCCGACGGCCGCAATCCCGGCCAGGGCTATATCCGTGTCGCGCTCGTTCAGGACAAGGAAATCACCGCCGAGGCGCTGCACCGCCTGGTAACCGTGCTCGGCTAATCTTTGGCGCAAGCTTACTGAACTAAGACTCTCTGGACTGAGGACATGGCATCCATTGACCGCGGCATAGACTTATCGAGCTGGTCGGACGACTTGCGCGACCTGATCCGGCGCCGCGTCTCCGAAAGCGGCGGCATTGCTCTTATCACGTTGTCCGTGCTCATCACGGTCGCGCTCGCCACTTGGTCGGTGCAGGACCCATCGCTCAGCCACGCCACCGACGGGCCGGTTCGCAATTATCTCGGCACCCCCGGTGCCGTCGGCGCCGACCTGCTGATGCAATTGTTCGGCCTTGCCGCTACCCTGCTGGTGCTGCCGGTCGCGGTCTGGGGCTGGCGCATCGCCACCCATCGGCCGTTCGACCGCGAATGGATGCGGCTATCGTTCTGGCTGGCCGGCACGATATCCGGTGCGGGCTTTGTCGCCTGCCTGCCGAAGAGCGCGCACTGGCCGCTGCCGACCGGACTCGGCGGCGTCATCGGCGACGCTATGCTGCGCGTGCCCGAGCTGGCGTTCGGACCACTGGCCGGCACCGCGCTGCTTGCCAGCGCCTCCGTGTTCGGCCTCTGCACGATCGCCGCGGTCGTGATCGCCACCGGCTTCGGCTACCACGACCCATCGGACGTCAAGCTCGACGAGCGCTGGGCGCGCGAGGCCGCAGGTCCCGCGGACGATGAGGAAGAGCGCACTTCGATCTCGCTCGGCTGGCTCGTTCATGCCGCGCTGAGCGTCAAGGCGCGGATTGTTCGCCTCGTGACGCGCCGCTCGAAGCTGCATGCCCGGCAGGCGGCGACCCGCCGCGCGCCAACGCCGGCGGTGTCGCCGCGTGATCGGTTCGAGCCGCGCGTGGCCGAAGCCGCCTCGGAAGCAGACGAGATCGAAGAGATCGAGGAATCCGAAGGCATTCCGATCGTGCCGACGGCGCGCAAGCCCGCTGCGAAGAAGCCGGCCAAGCGGTCGAGCGGCGGCTATCAGTTGCCCGAGTTGACCTTGCTCGCCGCTTCCAAGCCCTCCGACCGCTTCGCCCCAAGTCCGGAATCGATCCAGGAAACGGCCACGTCGCTCGAAAGCGTGCTGGGCGACTTCGGCGTGCGCGGCCAGATCATCAACGCCCGCCCCGGCCCGGTGGTCACGCTCTACGAGCTTGAGCCGGCGCCCGGCACCAAGTCGTCCCGCGTCATCGGATTGGCTGACGACATCGCCCGCTCGATGAGCGCGCGCTCCGCGCGCGTCGCCGTGGTGTCCGGACGAAATGCCATCGGCATCGAGCTGCCGAACGAAAAGCGCGAGAAGGTCTATCTGCGCGAGCTGCTCGACGCCGACGACTACCAGGGCCACGCGGCGAAGCTGCCGCTCTGTCTGGGCAAGACCATCGGCGGCGAGTCGGTGATCGTCGATCTCGCGCGCATGCCGCATCTGTTGATCGCCGGCACCACCGGCTCGGGCAAGTCGGTCGCCATCAACACCATGATCCTGAGCCTGGTGTACCGGCTCAAGCCGGAGCATTGCCGGTTGATCATGGTCGATCCGAAGATGCTCGAATTGTCCGTCTATGACGGCATCCCGCATCTGCTCACGCCGGTCGTCACCGATCCGAAGAAGGCGGTGGTGGCGCTGAAGTGGGCGGTGCGCGAGATGGAGGAACGCTACAAGAAGATGTCGAAGCTCGGCGTGCGCAACATCGACGGCTACAACGTGCGGCTCGCCGAAGCCAAGGCCAAGGGCGAGACGCTGTCGCGCACCGTGCACACCGGCTACGACAAGGACACCGGCGAGGCGATCTACGAGAAGGAGGAGCTCGAGCTCGAACCGCTGCCCTATATCGTCGTCATCGTCGACGAGATGGCCGACCTAATGATGGTCGCCGGCAAGGACATCGAAGGCGCGGTGCAGCGCCTCGCGCAGATGGCGCGCGCGGCCGGCATCCACGTCATCCTCGCCACCCAGCGGCCGTCGGTCGACGTCATCACCGGGACGATCAAGGCGAACTTCCCGACCCGTATCTCCTTCCAGGTCACCTCGAAGATCGACAGCCGCACCATCCTGGGCGAGCAGGGCGCCGAGCAGCTCCTCGGCCAGGGCGACATGCTCTACATGGCCGGCGGAGGCCGCATCAGCCGCGTCCACGGCCCGTTCGTCTCCGACGACGAGGTCGAGAAGGTCGTGCGCCATCTCAAGTCACAGGGTCAGCCGCAATACCTCGAAGCCGTCACCGCGGCCGAGGACGAGATGATCGACGACGACGGCAACCCGATCTTCGACGCCACCAGCATGGGCGCGACCGGCGACGCCACCGACCTCTACCAGCAGGCGGTCCAGGTCGTGACCCGCGACAAAAAGGCTTCGACCAGCTACATCCAGCGCCGGCTGCAGATCGGCTACAATCGCGCCGCCTCGCTGATGGAGCGAATGGAGCAGGAGGGCATCGTCGGCCAGGCCAATCACGCCGGAAAGCGTGAAATCCTTGTCGACCAGGAAGAGCACGCCAAGTACTGAAGAGGGACGGCGGGTTAATCCGCCGCTGCCGGCTGCGGGTCGCGAAATCGCCACGGCCAGTGCCTAGGAACGACAATTAGGGTCAGGCGGAGCACGACATGGGGAGTGGCAAAGCGAGCCGGACGGCAGGGATTATGGCCTTGCTGTCGATCCTCGCACTGGGGATTCTGGCGACGGCGAGCTCTGGCTTGGCGCAAACCGTGCCAATGCCGGTCCCGGCGCCGCAGCCAAAGAACTATGGCCCTGCTGCCCCGCCGCGGCCCCCGGCGGCGACCGGCGCCTCTCAGCAGCAGCAGCCGGCGCGGCCCCCGGAACAGACCTCCAGCGGCTTTCCCTCGATCTTCAAGCCGCCCGCCATTTTCGGCAAATCCGGCGAAGCCACCACCTTCAACGCCAAACAGCGCGGCCTCGCCGACCGGGTCAGCGCATATCTCTCCGGCGTGCGCCAGCTGCACGGGAAATTCGTTCAGGTCGGTCCCGATGGCGGCAAATCGGAGGGCGAATTCTACCTGCAGAAGCCAGGCAAGGTCCGCTTCGATTACAATCCGCCGAGCCCGATCGAGCTGATCGCCGACGGCTCCTCGGTGGTGGTGCGCGACCGCAAGCTCGCGACCCAGGACCTTTATCCGCTGTCGCAGACGCCGCTGCGTTTCCTGCTGGCCGACCGCATCGATCTGTTGCGCGACACCAATCTGATCGGCGTCTATGCCGACGACGTGTTCGTCACCGTGGTGATCGAGGAGCGCCAGATCATCGCCGGCACCCACCGCGTCATGCTGATGTTCGGCGCGCAGGATTTCCAGCTTCGGCAATGGACCGTGACCGATCCGCAGGGCTACGACACCACCGTCGCGGTCTATAACCTCGACGCCAAGTCCTCGCCCGACCCGAACATGTTCCGCATCGACTACACGCGGAATATTCAGTAGCCGTTTCCCACTGCCGTCAAGTTCGTCCTGCCCGGCTTGTGCCGGGCATCCACGTCTTGGCAGCACCGAAAGCATTAGAATGACGTGGATGGCCGGGACAAGCCCGGCCATGACGTGGATATTTCGATATCCCGCACCTAAATTACCGCCATGCAACTCAAGCTCTCCACCTGGAATATCAATTCGGTCCGGCTGCGTATCAACCTGGTGGCGAAGTTCATCAAGTCGGTCCGCCCCGACGTGCTATGCCTGCAGGAAATCAAGTGCATCGACGACGCCTTTCCGCTCAAGCGTTTCAAGCGTCTTGGCTATGAGCACATCGCGCTCAATGGCCAGAAGGGCTATCACGGCGTCGCCGTGATCTCCCGGCTACCGTTCGATTCCAAGACCGTGAAGGGCTATTGCGGCAAGACCGATTCGCGCCACGTCGGCGCCGTGCTGGGCGAGAAGGCGGGCCTGCGCGATCCGCTGACGATCCATAACTATTACGTGCCGGCCGGCGGCGACGAGCCGGATCCTGAGATCAATCCGAAATTCGCCCACAAGCTCGCGTTCCTCGACGAGCTGCGCGCTTGCCCACACATGCTCCCCGAGCGCGAGCAACGCTCCATCGTGGTCGGCGATCTCAACGTTGCGCCGCTCGAATGCGACGTGTGGAATCACAAGGCCATGCGCAAGGTAGTGTCGCACACGCCGATCGAATGCGAGAAGCTCGTCGCCGCGCAGAAGGCCGGCAACTGGATCGATGTGGCGCGGACCTTCGTGCGCGAGCCGGAGAAGCTCTTCACTTGGTGGAGCTATCGCTCGCCCGATTGGCTCATCGCCGACAAGGGCCGCCGCCTCGACCACATCTGGGTTTCACAGGGCCTCAGCGACCGGCTCGCGGCCATCAATGTGACCAAGGACGCACGCGGCTGGGAACGGCCGTCCGACCATGTTCCGGTGACGGTGACGCTGGAAGTATAGCGCAACGCTCGATCTCATCCTGAGGAGCCCGTGAAGCGGGCGTCTCGAAGGATAAAGCCCATGGTTCGAGACGCGTCGCTTCGCAACGCTCCTCACCATGAGGCCCGGAAATCTGCGCGTTTTATTGCGGCGGCGTCTGACTGGTGTCGAGCCTCGCGCACACGTCGGACATCTCCTTCAGTGCGTGCTGTGCGCGGGTTACGATCTGGTCGCGCAGCACATGCGCCGCATTCGGGTAGCCTTCCAGCATCTTCAGAAACAGACTGCGCGAGATGCGGATCACGGTTGACGGCTCGTTCGCCGTCGCGGTCGCGGGGCGCCTGATTTCGCGGATCAGCGCGAGCTCGCCGAGCAAAGTACCGGGACCGGCGATCAGCTCGCCGGCCTGCTTCGAAGCGCCTTCCAGCCGAAACGAACCCTCCTGGATGACGAAGCCGCTGTCGGCCGCCTCGCCGGCCATGAACAGCACCTCGCCCTTATGCACGTAGCGGCTTTCCGCCCCGATCGCGAGAATGCGCAGCGCGTCGCGGCCGAGCGCCCGCAGCGTCGGCACCCGCTCGATGAACAGGATGTCGTCCTCGATGCCCACCTACGTGCTCTTTTCTTTGAGCATGATCTTATCCGAAAACCGGTTCCCACTTTCCGGGATCATGCTGTCACGGCACCAGCTTGTAGCCGCCGGCATCGGTGACCAGAATCGCCGGACTGGCAGCGTCTTTCTCGACCTTCTGCCGCAGCCGGTAAACGTGGGTCTCGAGCGTGTGGGTGGTGACGCCGGAATTGTAGCCCCAGACCTCCTGCAGCAATGTCTCGCGCGACACCGGCCGCTGCCCCGCGCGATAGAGATAGCGCAGGATCGCGGTTTCCTTCTCGGTCAGGCGGATCTTGCTACCCTTAGGACTCATGAGAAGCTTCGAGCTCGGCCGGAACGTGTAGGGACCGATGGTGAAGACCGCATCCTCGCTTGCCTCGTGCTGGCGAAGTTGCGCACGGATGCGCGCCAGCAGCACGGCGAAACGGAATGGCTTGGTGATGTAGTCGTTGGCGCCGGACTCAAGCCCGAGGATGGTGTCGGAGTCGGTATCGTGGCCGGTCAGCATGATGATCGGGGCCTTGAAACCGTTCTTGCGCAGGATGCGCACGACCTCGCGGCCATCGACGTCGGGAAGACCGACGTCCATGATCACGAGATCGATCTGGCCGGCCTTGGCCTCGGCGACCCCCTTGGTGCCGGAATCGACCGCGACCGCCTCGAATTCGTCGTGAAGGGCGAGCTGCTCGACCAGGGCGGTCCGCAGTTCCGTGTCATCGTCGACGATTAGGATCTTGCGGCTGTTGGGCATCGTGGTTACGGGTCCCCCAAGGCGTTATATGGCCATAGCCCGGCGGCTTTGCGCAAAGTACAGCATTCGGGGATAGCATTCGGGCCTAAAAGAGCAAGCGCCTTGCAACCCATGCGCAAAGTTACGTTCAATACTATCCTTGTGCGTGCAAAGCCGGGCCAGCGCACCCGCGGCTGGCTGTTGGCCGGACCGCTTGCCCTTCCGGTCGCGCTCGGCCGCGGCGGCATCCGAGCCAACAAGCGCGAGGGCGACGGCGGCACGCCGCGCGGCACCTTCCGGCTGCGGCGGGTGTGGTGGCGCGCCGACCGCGTGGCGCGGCCAAGGACGCAACTGCCGGTGCGTCGCATTCGGGGCGACGACGGCTGGTGCGAGGACCCCCGCGACCGCCATTACAATCAGCCGATCCGGCTTGAGCCGGAGCAGCCTGGCGACCGGCTCAAGCGCGCCGATCATCTCTACGATCTTATCGTCGAACTGGATCACAACACCCGGCCGCGGATCGCCCGACGCGGCAGCGCCGTGTTCGTGCACGTGGCCCGGCCGGGCTTCACCCCGACCGCCGGATGCGTGGCGCTCACCGTAGCTGCGCTGCGACGCCTGATCGCCCGCGCCTCGCGGCGCACCCGGATGGTGGTCGGCTGAGATTCTCTCAGCTTTTCGGATTTTCATGGTGAACGACGGGTTGCGCGGCCCAGCGTTTCACGCGCCGCGCGGACGGGGCCAACATCATGTCACAGTGCAGCACCATGTTCGTGATGCGGCCGTCGAACGATCGCGACCAGGCGTTGATCCGCTCGGCGATCTCCGACGCCGGCGCAAGCATGCTCACCTTCGTGCCCTCGCTCGGCACCGGCGAGGTGTTTGCATTCGGCGCCGGCGTTCCGCTGCCGACGCGGATGAAGTTCTGTGAACTGCCGGCGGCGCTGCGCCCGACCAGGGAGGCTGGCGGCAACACCCGGGTCGCGGCCGGCGCTTTGCCCGATCGCAACATGATCGATTCCGTGATCGATCGCTGGCATGCCTCGACCATGAGCAAGGGACAGATCGACGACGGTGGCGAGCTCATGGCGCGACGACCCCGCGCTAGCGCGCGAGGAAATCCCGAGATATCAGGCCGCGTCGCCGATGCAGCCGGCCATGTTTAGCCCGCACCGGCATTTGCCTCTGCCCCCGTCGCGCCGGCCGCGCCCGCAATCGAGCCGCCGCAGCCGCAGAGGCCGAGCATCCTGCGCGTCCGCTGTCGTCGGAACCGCTCGGACCGAACAATCCGGCGCCGCTGCCCAGCCGCTATCGGTAGACTTACACGCGCACTACGCTCGCGCGCCGAAAATCGCGCTGCCGACCCGCACGTGCGTCGCGCCCATGGCGATGGCGACGGCGTAATCCGCGCTCATCCCCATCGACAACAGCTTCAGGCCGTTGCGCGCGGCGATCTTGGCGGTCAGCGCGAAATGCGGGGCCGGCGGCTCGTCAGCCGGCGGAATGCACATCAGCCCACCGATCGCGAGCCCATGGGTGTCGCGGCAGCGCGCCAGGAACGCATCGGCATCCTGCGGCAACACACCGGCCTTCTGCGCCTCCGCGCCGGTGTTGATCTCGACGAACAGCAGGGGCCGGCGGCCTTGCTTGCCGATCTCCTTGGCCAGCGCCTCGCACAGGCTCGGCCGATCGACCGAGTGGATGGCGTCAAACAACGCGACCGCCTCCCTGGTCTTGTTCGACTGCAGGGGCCCGATCATGTGGAGTTCAAGACCCGGCGCGCGCGCCATCAGCGCCGGCCACTTTGTGTTGGCCTCCTGCACGCGGTTCTCGCCGAACACTCTCTGCCCAGCCGCGATCACCAGCTCGATGGCGTTCGCATCGAACGTCTTCGATACCGCCACCAGCGTCACAGTGTTTGGATCGCGCCCCGCCTCGCGGCAGGCGCGCTCGATCTCCTGCCGCACCGTGGCGAGGCCGGGGCTGGGTCCAGGTGTGTTCACGCACCCTGCATAACACCGCTCGGCATCGGTGCCAAAAACACAAAACCCGGCGGGGCGCCGGCTTCTGTGTTCTGCGATCGGGGCGCGATCAGATCAGGCTGCGTCCTTCCACTGCGTCTGCACGCGCGATCGGCGTCGCCTTTGGCGAAGTGTGCGTTGCCGCGATTGTAGACGGCGACGGCGTATCTGGCGTGGAGGTTCACCGCCGCGTCGAAATCCTGGATGGCGCGATCGTACTGCGCGCGGCTGGCATAGGCATTGCCGCGATTGTTGAGACGGACGGCATCGGGCTCGATCTTGATCGCGGCATCGTAATCGGCGATGGCGCGTTCCTTCTGGCCATTGTTGAAATAGGCGAGCCCGCGGTTGTTCAGCGCCGAGGCGTAGGTCGGGTTGAGCTCGGTCGCCTTGTCATAGTCGGCGATGGCCTTGTCGTATCGGCGGCGGCGTGGGCGATGCCGCGGTTGTTGTAGGCGGCCGACTGCTGCGGATCCGCCTTGATGGCTTCGTCGTAATCGGCGATGGGCCCGGGCCAAATCGCCCTTGGCGCGCCATTCGACGCCGCGGTTGGAATAAGCGAGCGCCAGGGTCTTCCCGTTGTAGGTGCCCGACTTGATGGCGCGCGTGCAGGCCGCGATCGCCTCGTCGCCCGCGCCCTTGGCGCAGGTCTCCCAGCCGTCGGCCAGCGCAGGAGGGACGAACGCGGATGTCAGAAAGGCGGCAAATGACAGAGCACGCCAAGAATTGCGCCAAGAATGGATTGGCAGTCCCCTTGGCCTCCGCGCCTTTAACAAATCAGGCGGCCATGAGGGTGCCAAGGCGATTCGGGTGTTAGCGTTAAAACGCTCCAGCCCCGCTTGTTAACGCCCCCGGTATTTCTCACAATCGCCGCCACGGGATCGCACCGTCCGATCCCAATGGGGAGGACATCGTGCGCAACCTCAAAACCGTTCTCGCGGCTTTGGCCATTGCGGTGGCTGCGGCCGCGGCCGCCCGAGCCGAGCCGCTCCTGATCCGCAATTCCTACGTGGTCCCGGTCGCCAACTGGGAGCCGATGATCGTCGAGAAGAAGGACTTGGCCAAGCACTGGGGCAAGTCCTACGTGATGGAGGCGGTGCGCTATCAAGGCACGCCGACGATGATCACGGCGCTGGCCAACGGCGAGCTGGAAATCGCCAACCTCGCCTATTCGACGCTCGGCATCGCCATCGAGAACGCCGGTATAAGCGACCTCCGCGTCATCTCCGACGATTTCCGCGACGGCGTTCCCGGTTACTTCAGCAACCAGTTCTTTGTCCGCAAGGACTCCGGCATCAAGAAGGTCGAGGACCTCAAGGGCAAGGTGCTCGCCACCAACGCGATCGGCGCCGGAGTCGACATCGCCATGAAGGCCGGACTGAAGAAGCACGGCCTCCTCGACAAACGCGACTTCACCGTGATCGAGGCGCCGCTGCCGACTATGCCGTCGATGCTCAACGACAAGAAGGCCGACCTTGTCACCGCGGTGATCCCGTTCGCGCTTAGTCCGCAGCTCAACGAGATCGGCTTTCCGCTGTTCGACCAGACGCTCGGTCTGGGCCCATCGCAGTTCGTGTTCTGGACCGCGCGGCAATCGTGGATCGACAAGAATCGCGCCGCGCTGATCGACTACATGGAGGATATGCTGCGGATCGAGCGCTGGTATCTCGACCCGAAGAACCACGACGAGGCGGTTCAGATCGCCAGCAGGCTGCTCAAAGTTCCGGCCGACCGGCTCGGCTGGCTGTACACCAAGAAGGATTATTACCGCGATCCGGACATGATGCCGGATCTGGTGGCGCTGCAAAAGAACGTCGACGTCGCCGTGGACCTCGGCATCTTCAAGTCGAGCGTTGATGTGAAGAAGCACTCCGACCTGAGCCTGATCCAGGAAGCGGCGAAGCGGCTGAAGTAAGCCCCGCTACCGCTAGCGAAGCGCTGCTTTCTTACCTCTCCCCGCTTGCGGGGAGAGGTCGGACCGCGAAGCGGTCCGGGGGTATAATTCTTCGGGAGTTCGTGACCCCCTCACCCCGACCCTCTTCCCGCAGGCGGGGAGAGGGAGCGCGTTGCCGCTGTCGTGCTGCTTCGCCTATCGCTTCGAGCCCGGACCCTGATGCGAATCGAGTCCGACCCCGGTCAGATGGCCGAACAGCTTCGAAAGCTTCTCGCGATCTGCCTCCGGCAGCGGCGGCTTGAGCAGCGCTTCGACGTTCAACCGCAGATGCCCGGCATCGCCGGTGCCGAACAGCACGACGTCGACGCCCGGCTCGTGCCGGGCAAACCGGTAGGCCGCCTCGGTCAACGTCGTCGCGCCACCCTCGTGAATGAGGAAGCCCAGCGGATCGTCGCCCTCGCCCAGCCATTTCTCGACCAGGCCCTTGTCGGCAAGCTCCTTCATCTCCCGCGCGACCCGCGGCGGATCGGCGAAGATGCTCCGCACCGCGAACATCAATAGCGTGCCGATGCCCTTCGCTCGCGTGACCGGAAACACATTCCGGCGCGCGCCCTGATGCATCATGTGGAAGCCCACCATGTACACCTCCCAGACCGGATCGTTCACCGCGCGCTTCAGCGTCGCGTTGGTGAAATCGACGATCGGATTCTCGGTGATGCCGATGTGCCTGATCTTGCCCTTGGCCTTCTGCTCAAGTAGCGCCGGCGCCATTCTCTCGATCGCATAGTCGTATTCGTCAATCTCCACGCCGTGCAGATTGAACACATCGACATAATCGGTGCCCATCAGGCGGAGCGAATTGTCGAGCGCCGCGACCACCTTCTCGGGCGGCGCCCATGGGTTGCCGCGGAATTGCGCCTTGGTGGCGATCACAACCTGATCGCGCGGGATGGTCTTGAGCGCACGCCCAACCACGCCCTCGGTGCCGTAGCTCGCCGCGGTGTCGATGAAGTTGATGCCGCTCCCCACCGCCTCGTGGATCAGACGCGCGGCTTCGTCCTCGGATTTTCCGGCCTTCAGGCCGAGCCTGCTGAAACCGCCGGTGCCGAGGCCGGCGACGCTGACGCGAAGACCGGTGCGGCCAAGGGTGGTGTATTGCATTGCGGGTCTTTCGGCTCTGGGAGACTACCCGGAAGCCGATAACACCGGTCGATGCACGCTGCCAAGCTCCATGCGCCGCCGCTCCAGGAGGCGCTCCAGCCGGTGGTTCG
>Ga0210380_10001021_pt1 | contig 11550 bp, 9 predicted proteins | sample PLM4_5_coexredo_FD_155476 | JGI IMG/M metagenome (GOLD analysis project Ga0210380, IMG submission 155476) | Groundwater sediment microbial communities from an aquifer in East River, Colorado, USA - PLM4_5_coex redo | ecosystem: Environmental > Terrestrial > Soil > Riparian zone | place: USA...
CTATGCGGATCTCGGCTACGGTCCGGGCCGCTTCCCGAATGCCGAGGCCGCGTCTTGTGAAGTGCTGTCGTTACCGCTGTTCCCGGGGATGACGCGGGATCAGGTCGAGGTCGTGGCGACGGCGGTATCCGAACGCCCGGCATGAGTCTGTCGATCGCCGCGCGGAACGTGGCGTTGGCGTCGTGGAATCGGGCGGCCAAGGTGTACCGGCGATGTGTGCATTGGACACGGCGGCGCACCAAGGAGGCGCGCGAGTCGGGCAAGCACGCGCGGGCGCAGGTCCGGCGCGGCGGCGAACGCGGCCGCGACATGGCGCACACCAGCTACGCGAGCATGGTGCGAACGTCGCGCTACTGGAATCGTCTTCGCGAACGCACCTGGCCGGCGATCGTCCGTGACGTCTCGGCGCGTCGGACGCTGCGCGCCGTCGCCTCAGGATCGGCGCCGATTCTCGTCGGCCCCTGGCTCTCGGAAGTGGGCTACGAGACGTTGTACTGGGTGCCGTTTGTCCGCTGGTTCGCGCGACAGTACGACGTCGATCCAGCCAGGCTGATCGCGATCTCTCGAGGCGGCGTGTCGGCCTGGTATGGCGGCATTGCCTCCAGATACGTCGAGCAGTTCGACCTGTTCACACCCGAGGAGTTCGCGACGCGGAACGAGGCGCGGCAGCGAGACGGCGACCAGAAGCAGCTGGCGATGGACGCCTTCGACATAGAGCTGCTGGCGCGTGCGCGGGCGCACCTCGGGATCGACACGGCCCATGTGTGCCATCCCTCGGCGATGTTCGGCCTCCTGCGTCAGTTCTGGCTTGGGAACGAATCGCTGCAGAGCGTGCTGGACTGCACGGAGTACGCGCCGATCACCGCGGCGGCGCCCTTCGAATTGCCGCCCCTGCCCGAGCAGTTTGTGGCCGTGAAGCTCTACACGGGGCGGGCTCTCTCCGATTCGCCCCATCACCGCGAGCGCCTGCGGGCGCTTGTCGAGCGGATCGCTCGGACGAGCCCCATCGTCACCCTCAATACTCACTTCGCCTTCGACGAGCACGAAGACTACGTGTTTCAGAACATCCCCGGCGTGATCACCCTCGACCGCTGGATGACACCGCAGAACAATCTGGGTGTTCAGACCGAGGTCATCAGGCGTGCGTCGCGCTTCGTGGGCACGTGCGGCAGCTTGGCGTGGCTGGCACCGATGCTCGGCACCGACACGCTGGCCGTGTACGCGGATGATCACTTCCTCACGTCCCATCTGTACGCGGCGCGGCATGCCTACTTGTCAATTCAGGCAGCGCGTTTCACCCCACTCGACCTGGCGGCTGTCGATCTCGTTGACGCCTCCGTCGCCGACTCGTCAGCCCCCCTCAGGACCACGTGAGCGCGCGCGGCGGCGGTGGGGCAGCGGCGGCCCGTCGAGCTGCAGTAAAATGCAGAACTTCTGCTCGTTGTGTGGCCATAAGCCCTGAGCCTTGAACCTGTCGTGATCGACTGTATCGCCGGCTATCACCTGAACCCGTGGACGTGCGGCATCGCGAAGTTCAACGCGATTCTCGCGCGTCGCCTCGACCTGCCCGTGGTTGGGATTGGCTCCGTCGATCTCCAGGGGTACCGGCGGCCGCTCCTCTCGCTCAAGATGTCGGAGTTTTCGGCGGAGGACGCCCTGGCCCTCGATACCTGGGTGGATCGCCACGCGGGAGCCTTCGAGCTCTTCCTGCACGCGTTCGACAACACGGCGCTCGAGAAGCGGATGCTGACGGCCGCGGCCCGGGTCTGCTGCGGCAATCGCGAGTTGTCCGCCCAGTTGAGGCCATCGCGGCCCGATATCGTCGAACTGTTCTGTCCGGGCACTCTGCTCAACCCCGAGCGCTTCAACCCGACCGAGTTGTCGGTGTTCACGTTCGGGATGGCGCACAAGATCCGGGTACCGCTCTACCGGCGGCTGCGCGATCTGCTTGACGCCACGGGCAAGACCTATTCGGTGTACGTCTCGACGGCGCTCCACGAGAACACCAGCTTCGACGATTCGTTCGTGGTGCGATTCGAGGAGCTGCAGTCGATCTTCGACCGCGTGTACTTCATGGGGTATCTGTCGGACACGGCGGTGTTCAACCATCTGCTGGACTGCACCTACGTCGCGGCGTTTTTCGAGAAAGGGCTGCGCGCGAACAACACCACCGTCAACGCCGCGATGGAAGTCGGCTGTGCGGTGATCACCAACCTGGACGAGCATTCGCCCGCGGGGTTCGTCCACATGAAGCACGTCATCGACATCAATCGCTGCGATCGTCTACCAGACGCCGCGGACGCGGGCGCCATCGGCCGCGCGGCACGCGAGATCGCACACGCCGACTACGGATGGGACCAGCTCGTTGCGCAGCTGCGTCCCGTGGTCCAGGCCGGGGCCTAGGCACCGGCGTCACGCACGGGGGACTCTGGAACGGAGGGCTCCCGGGGAGAACAGGCAGTGGCAGGCACGATTCGAATTGGCACTCGCGAGATCGGCGATCACACGCGGTGTTACGTGATCGCTGAGATCGGGCACAACCACCAGGGCAGCCTGGAGAAGGCGCGCGAGCTGTTTCGCGAAGCGAAGCTGGCCGGCGCCGACGCGGTGAAGCTGCAGAAGGGACAACGCCGGTCTGTACACGCGCGCCGCGTACAACAAACCCTACGACAACGAGAACAGCTTCGGCTCCACCTACGGCGAGCACCGCGAATTCCTCGAGTTCGGTCTGTCCCAGTATCGCGAGCTGCAGGCGTACGCGAGCCAGCTCGGGATGGACTTCTTCGCCACCGCCTTCGACATCGCCAGCGCCGACTTTCTTCGTCAGCTGGACGTGCCAGCGGTCAAGATCGCGTCCGGCGATCTGAGGAGCACGCCTCTGCTGAGGCACGTGGCGAGCTTCGGCAAGCCGATCGTGATCTCCACCGGGGGCGCCGTGATCGACGACGTGCAACGCGCCTACGACACGATCATGCCGATCAACCAGCAGCTCGCGATCCTGCAGTGCACGGCTGGCTATCCCGCGGCGTTTGAGGAGCTCGACCTGCGCGTCATCGGCACGTACCACGAGCGGTTCCCGGGCGCTGTCATCGGCTTCTCGAGCCACGACAACGGAATCGCCATGCCCGTCGCGGCCTACATACTCGGCGCGCGCATTGTCGAGAAGCACTTCACCTTGAATCGGGCGATGAAGGGCACCGACCATGCCTTCTCGCTCGAGCCCGTCGGCCTGCGGAAGATGGTGCGCGACCTCGACCGCACGTACAAGGCGCTCGGCAACGGCGTCAAGAAGATCTACGAGAGCGAGAAGGCGCCCATCCTCAAGATGGGCAAGAGCCTCGTGGTCGCCCGAGACCTACCGAGCGGGCACGTGATCGGTCCGAACGACATCGTCATGAAGTCACCCGCGGGAGGCATTCCGCCCTACGAGTGGAACAAGGTCATTGGCCGCGTCACGCTCAAGCCGCTCACACGGGACGACTTCCTCACCTTCGAGGTCCTGGGCAAACCAGACGCCGAGCTCGCCCGTTCGTGAGCGGACGATTCAGTCTCGACCAGCACGTCGCCGTCGTCACCGGCGCCTGCGGCAAGCTCGGCCCGGTGTGGGTGGAAGCGTTGCTCGAGGCGGGCGCGCGGGTGGCGGCGCTTGAATTGCCCGGTGCCCCCGTCTCGTCGGCGTTTCGTGCGCTGGTGGACCGCGCCCCCCAGTCGCTGTTGCGATTCGACTGCGACATCAGGAGCCGCGAGTCGATCGTGGCCGCCGCCGCCGCCGTATCGAGCGGCATGGGTGAGCCCTCGGTGCTCGTCAACAACGCGGGCGTCGATCAGCCTCCCGACGCCGGCGGCAATCGCTCGGCGATCGACGAGCTGCCCATCGACCAGTTCAGGTCGATGGTCGAGGTCAACCTGCTGGGGACGTTTCAGGTGACGCAGGTCTTCGGAGGAGGGATGGCGGCCAGGGGCCGCGGGTCGATTGTCAACATCGGATCCCTCTATGCGTCGGTATCGCCCGATCAGCGCTTCTACGATCACCTGCCAGGCGCGCCGGCGTTCCTCAAGTCGCCCGCCTACGGTGCGTCGAAGGCCGCTGTCGTGAACATGACGAAGTATTTCTCGACGCTCTGGGGCGCGCGCGGGGTTCGCGTGAACACGCTCTCGCCTGGGGGAGTGCTTGGGGGCCAGGACGACCAGTTCCGCTCGAAATACGCGGCGCGTGTACCGCTGGGACGGATGGCGCAGGTCGAAGACCTGAAGGGCCCGCTCGTGTTTCTCGCGTCGCCCGCGGCGTCGTACGTGACGGGACACGAGCTGCGCGTCGACGGGGGCTTCACGGCGTGGTAGGGCCGATTCCTTCAGTCGTGCCCAATTTCGTGGGTGGCGCCGATGCGATGTCGATCGGCGGTGCCACGTTCACCAAGATGGATCCGGCCACCGGCAGGCCGCTGTGCGAAGTCACGCGGTCGGGTGCCGCGGACATTGACGAGGTGGTCGCGCGGGCGAAGGCCGCGCAGCCGGCATGGGCGGCGTTGACCGTCGTCAGGCGCGGCGACATCCTGCGGCAGATCGCGCTGCTGATGCGCGACCACCGCAACGAGATCGCCACACTCGTCGCGCGGGAAACGGGGAAGTCCAAGAAGGACGCGCTCGGTGAGACGGATGCCGCGATTGAAATGGGTTTCTTCGTCGCGGGCGAGGGGCGTCGTTTCTACGGCCAGACAACGACGAGCGCTGTGCCGAACAAGTCTGCGATGGTCATTCGCCAGCCGCTGGGTGTCGCCGGCCTCATCATTGCGGCGAACACGCCCATCGCGAATGTCGCCTGGAAGGCGTTTCCAGCGCTGCTGTGTGGCAACGCCGCCATCCTGAAGGCCGCCGAGGACACGCCGCTGTCGGCCTGGGCGTTCGGCGTGCTCGCGCGCCAAGCGGGCGTACCCGACGGCGTCTACGCCACGATCCACGGCCTCGGCGAGGAAGCAGGCGCGCCCCTGGTGCAGCATCCCGATGTCGCCGTCATCAGCTTCACCGGTTCGTGCGAGGTGGGACGCTGGATCGCCGAAGCCGCTGGCCGGCGGCTCGCCAAGGTGTGCCTCGAACTCGGTGGCAAGAACCCCCTCATCGTCTGCGACGATGCCGACCTGGCGAACGCGGTGACGTGGACGGTTGGCTCAGCGTTCAGCAACGCCGGGCAGCGGTGCGCAGCCGGCAGCCGCATCCTCGTCTTCGACGCCGTCTACGAGCGGTTCAAGCAGATGCTCATCGACGCGACGCGGAAGCTGAAGGTGGGGACCGGCAATGAAGACGACTACGGTCCGGTCATCAATCACGAGCAGATGACGAATATGCTGGCGGCGGTGGATCGGGCCCGGGTGGCCGGGGCGGTGGTGCTGACGGGCGGCGAGCGTCTCACCGGCGCGGCCTACGGTGACGGGTACTTCGTGGCGCCGACCATCATCGAGCAGGTCGGACCGCACGACGACATCACGAGGACGGAGCTGTTCGGGCCTATCACGTGTTTGTACCGCGTGAAGGACTTCGAGGAGGCCGTAAGGTCCGCGAATGACTCAGCATTCGGTCTCACGGCGTCGATCCACACGCGGGATCTCAACCGCGCCATGGCGTTCGTCGGCCGCATCCAGGCCGGCGTCGCCGTGGTCAACGGTGGCACCTACGGCAGCGAGCCGCACATGCCGTTTGGCGGGCTGCGCCAGTCGGGCAACGGCTGGCGCGAGGCGGGTACGCAGGCGCTCGATGTGTATTCCGACCTGAAGACCGTCTACATCAATCACAACCCCGACGGGGTATAGGAAGCGGAGTGCCGTCCGCCGTCGCCCTCATCCCCGCGCGCCACGGCTCGAAGCGCGTTCCCGGCAAGAACGTCCGCGTCCTGCGGGGACATCCCATGCTTGCCTACGCGATTGCGCCCGCGCTCGAGAGCGGCGTGTTCGAGGCTGTGATCGTGTCGACCGACTCGAGGGAGACGGCCGCGATCGCCCGTCACTATGGGGCCGAGGTTCCATTTCTTCGCCCGTCGGAATTGGCAGGCGATAAGTCCCCCGATATCGAATGGGTGGCGTATACGCTCAACATGTTGTCGCAGCACGGGCGTCGCTGGGATTGCTTCTCGATCCTCCGGCCGACCAGCCCATTCCGCACGGCCGACACGATCCGTCGCGCCTGGGCGCAGTTCACTGGGCAGGAGGGGGTCGATTCGCTGCGCGCGATCGAGAAGTGTGCGCAGCATCCCGCGAAGATGTGGGTCGTGCAGGGCGATCGGATGGTGCCCCTGCTGCAGCCGTCCGATCCGGACGCGCCCCCCTGGCATAGCCAGCCGTACCAGGCGCTACCCCCGATCTACGTGCAGAACGCGTCGCTCGAGATCGCCTGGACGCGCGTGGTCGCCGAGACGCGGACGATCGCCGGCGACGTGCTCGTGCCGTTCATGACCCGCGAGTACGAAGGATTCGATATCAACGATCCGCACGACTGGATGATTGCCGAGCGACTGCTCGCCGACGGCGTCGTGACGCTGCCGCCCGTCGCGCAGGAACCGTACGAGGCGGTGCTGAATGGGTGATTTACAGACCGACCAGGGCGACAGCCTCGAGTTGCGCTACGTGCCCGTGTCGGCGTTCATGCGTGTGCTGGATGCGCGAGCCGACCGCGTGGCACAAGCCGAGGCGTTTGCGGCGCTCGCGCGCATCAACACGCTGTACATGATCGCGGGCGCGTGGTCGGGCCACATCGGCACGAGCTTCAGCTCGATCGAGATCATGAGCTGGCTGTTCCTCAATGAGCTTCGCGACCTCGACAAAGGTCCGGACGCCTGCGACATCTTCTTCTCGTCGAAGGGGCACGACGCGCCGGCGCTCTATACGGTCCTCATCGGTATGGGACTGCTGCCGCCGGAACTGCTCCACCGGCTGCGCCAGCTCGACGGGCTGCCGGGGCATCCTCACGTCGAGACGCCCTTCATCCAGGCCAACACGGGATCGCTCGGCATGGGGATCTCGAAGGCCAAGGGCATGGCCCTGGCAAACAGACTCGCGGGCTCCCCGCGGCGCATCTTCGTGCTGACCGGCGACGGAGAACTGCAGGAAGGGCAGTTCTGGGAATCGCTCGGGTCGGCCGCCAATCTCGGCCTCGGTGAGATTGTTGCCATCGTCGACCACAACAAGATCCAGTCTGACACCTGGGTCGAACACGTGAGCGCTCTTGGTGACATCGAAGCCAAGCTGCGTGCGTTCGGGTGGCACGTCAGCCGTTGCGATGGTCACGACTTGCGGACGATCGAAAGGACGCTCCGGACGCTCGATGCGGTGACCGATCGACCGAAGGCGATCGTTGCTGACACGATCAAGGGTCGGGGCGTGTCGTTCATGGAAGGCCCGGCCGCGCTCACAGAGAGTCCGCTCTACCTGTTCCACTCGGGCGCGCCTCCCGAGCCGCAATACATCGACGGCGCTCGACAGTTGATTGCCGTGGCCGAGCGCGCGTACGCCCGACTCGGGCTGGGGACCCTCCAGATCGAAACGCGGACGCGTAATCCCCGGCGAGAACCGCGCGACACTCAGAACCTCGTAGCTGCGTACGGGAAAGCCCTGGTGGCTCAGGCCCAGCGTCATCCGCAGTTGCTGGTGCTCGACGCCGACCTCATCAAGGATTGCGGCCTGCTCGAATTCGCCGCTGCGTTCCCCGACCGCTTCATCGAGTGCGGGATTGCCGAGCAGGACATGGCCTCGATGGCGTCGGGCATGGCCAGGCGGGGTGCCCTCCCCGTCGCGCACTCGTTTGCCTGCTTCCTGTCGACACGTCCGAACGAGCAGGTTTACAACCAGTGCAGCGAGGGGTCGAAGGTGATTTACGTGGGATCGCTCGCGGGCGTGCTGCCCGGTGGGCCTGGCCACTCGCACCAATCGGTGCGCGACATCAGCGCGCTTGGCGCCATACCTGACCTGCTGATGGCCGAGCCCGCAATGGAGGCGGAGGTCCACGCGCTCTTCGACTACCTCGTCAATGGCGCCAGAGCGAGCGCGTACCTGAGGCTCGTGTCGGTGAAGTGGCCCGTGCCGTTCTCCTACCCGTCACCCTCGAAGGTCGAGATCGGGAAGGGCTGGATTGCCAGGCCTGGGCGCGACGCGGTCGTCTTCGGGTATGGTCCGTGGCTCCTCGCCAATGCCTGGCATGCGGCGGAGGAGCTCGAACAATCCACGGGGACCAGTCTGCGCGTCGTCAACCTGCCGTGGCTGAATCGGGTAGACGCGTCGTGGTTGAGGGATACCATCGGCGATTGCCGAGCGATCGCGACGCTCGACAATCACTACGTGCACGGCGGTCAGGGCGAGATGCTGGCGGCCGCGATCGCCGAACTGGGACTCGACCCTGCGGTTCGCGTCGTACGGATCGGCGTGACAACGCTGCCCGAATGCGGCACCAACGACGAGGTGCTCGCCCGTCACGGGCTCGACGTTGCGGGACTGGTCGCGCAACTGCGCGCCGCGGTTCGGCCGCACGCGTTTCGATGACGGTCCTCTTCTGGGACATCGACGGCACCCTACTCACGACCGGCAAAGCGGGCGTGCCCGCCTGGGAAGAGGCCGTGCGCGAAACGACGGGCAAGAGCTTCAAGCTGTCGTCGATTCGTGTGCCGGGTCTCACGGACTATCAGATCGCGGTTCGAACCTTCGAGATGCTAGGTGTGCCCATCACGGACGGCCTGCTCGAGGGCATGGTGAGGCGCTATGAAGAGATGCTGCCCTCGACACTTCCGTTGAAGCAGGGAAGCGTGCTGCCCCACGTCCGCGAGATTCTCGAGTTCCTTCGCCCGATGGCGGATGTTCGCTCCTACCTTCTGACTGGCAACACGCGCGCGGGGGCTACGGCCAAGCTCACGCACTACGATCTCGCGCGGTATTTTCCGGACGGGGCGTTTGCCGAGGATTCTGGCAGCCGCGCGTCGATCGCGACACGTGCGCTCGAGCTGGCACGGCGACACGACCCAGTCCGCGCTGACGAGGTGCTCGTGATTGGTGACACGCCCCACGACATTGAGTGCGCCGCAGCCATCGATGCGCGCACGATTGCGGTCGCCACGGGCGGGTACACTGTCGAAGAACTGGCGATGCACAAGCCGTGGCGGGTCTTCGAAACGCTTCCGCCGCCGCCCGAGTTCGTCCAACTCCTCTCGCTTCGCGCATGAGACACGCCACTCGGCGCTTCCCGACCCTCTGGCGGGCGAGTCGGCTTGCCCGGCGCTGGTACTACGCCCGGCGTCACGCGTATCCAAACTGGACGGCGCCCCTGGCCGCGGATCGGGCGCTGTGGGAATCGGCCCGCAACGCCGCCACGGGCGGGCCGCGCGTGCTCATGGCGACCGCCATCGGATCGTACGCCCACGCCGTCACGCTCGAGAGCGCGCTGGCCGCGGCGCTCACGCTTCGTGGCGCCGAAGTGCACGCTCTACTGTGCGACGCCACGCTCACGGCGTGCGCCGAGTGCGAGGCATCGCTCTATCCGAACCTCGACCGATTCGCGGCGCATGGTCCTTCGCGCGATCTGTGTCGCGATTGCCGGTGGCCGGCCGAGCGCGTCTACCGCGATTTGGGTCTGACCGTGCACCGCATGAGCGACTGGCTCACGGCAGCGGAACGCGCCGAGGCCGCCCGGATCGCACGGTCGGAACCATTCAATCGCATTGGCGCGTTCGTGCTCGACGGACTGGCGATCGGCGAGCACGCCCGGGCGGGAGCTCTACGTTTCTTCGCCAGCGGGTCGCTCGATGACGAGCCGCACGCCGAGCCGATCGTCCGCCGGTACCTGGAGTCGGCGGTGCTCACAGCGTTCGCGACCCGTCGGCTGCTGCGGGAACTGCGGGTGTCGTCGGCGGTCTTCACCCATGGCATCTACGTGCCGTGGGGCATCGTCGGCGAGGTGGCCCGTCAGGAAGGCGTGGGCGTCTCCAACTGGAACGTGGCGTACCGCAAGCGGCGGTTCATCTTCAGTCACGGCGACACGTACCACCACACGCTCATGAGCGAGCCTCGCGAACACTGGGAGGACATGCAGCTCTCCGCGACGCAGGAGCGCGAGCTGATGCAATACCTCACGAGCCGGCGTGAGGGCCTCTTCGATTGGATCGTGTTCCATCGCCCCAGCAGGCAGGATCCCGAGGAAATTGCTCGGGCAATTGGCCTGGATCGATCGAAGCCGGTGATCGGGCTGCTCACCAACGTGACGTGGGACGCCCAGCTCCACTATCCGGCCAACGCCTTTCCGAGCATGCTCGACTGGCTGGTGCAGACGTGTGAGTACTTCGCCAGGCGACCGGACCTGCAGCTGCTCATCCGGGTACACCCGGCCGAAATCAGCGGGTTTCCGCCGTCACGGCAGCCGGTACTCGCCGAGTTGCGGCGGCGGCTGCCGCAGCTGGCCTCGAACATCACTGTCGTGCCCCCCACCAGCGGGCTGAGCACGTATGCCCTGATGTCTCTCTGCAACTCGGCCATCATCTACGGCACGAAGATGGGGGTTGAACTGACGAGCGTTGGACTTCCGGTCATCGTCGCCGGCGAAGCGTGGATCCGGAACAAGGGCGTCACCCTCGACGCGTCCTCGCCGGACGAGTATTTCCAGCTGCTGTCGCAGCTGCCGTTCGCCGAGCGCCTGGGGCCCGCGCAGCTCACGCGGGCGCGCCGGTACGCCTACCATTTCTTCTTCAACCGGATGATCCCCCTGCCGTTTGTGGAGCCGAAAGCCGGGTATCCCATCTACCGGCTCAAGCTGGATCGGCTGACACAACTCCTCCCTGGCGCGTCGCAGGGGCTGGACACGATCTGCGACGGCATCCTTTCCAGAACGCCGTACGTGCTGTGCGACAAGGGCGGTAAGCTGCCAGCAATCATGGGCGCCCCTGAACCCTCTGCCGCTCGGTGACTGAGCTCTCCCTCGCCTTTCTGATCTCGCTGGTCGCCTCGCTGGCTTTCTGCGCGCTCGTTCGCCGCGGGGCGCCTGCGATGGGCGCCGTCGTGCTGCCGCGGGCCGATCGCTGGCACAGTGCGCCGACGCCGACGATGGGCGGGATTGCGGTGGCGGGGGCATCGCTGCTGGCCTTTGGCGTGTTCGTGGGCAGCGCCTCGCGAGAGATGCTTCCGACGGCGTGGCTGTCGGTACCGGGCGCGGCGGTGGCCATGTTCATCGTCGGGATCCTCGACGACCGCCTGCAGCTGTCGCCGCTGACCAAGCTCGTCTCCTCGCTGATCATCGGCGCCTTCCTGGTGTTCTCGCTGACCGCCGAGCTCTTCATCACGCTGCCGTGGACGTACACACTCGTCGCGATCGTCTGGTTCGCGGGCATGTGTCACGCGTTCAACCTGCTCGACAACATGGATGGCCTGGCCGGCGGCGTCGCGCTCATCGCTGCCGGTTTCATGGCGTGGCTCCTGGCGCCGTCGCTCGGGCCGCCGCTCGTGCTGCTCCTCGTGACCCTCTGCGGCGCGCTCCTGGGCTTCCTGTACTGGAATCGTCCGCCGGCGCGCCTCTTCATGGGGGATGGCG
>Ga0210380_10001022_pt1 | contig 11549 bp, 2 predicted proteins | sample PLM4_5_coexredo_FD_155476 | JGI IMG/M metagenome (GOLD analysis project Ga0210380, IMG submission 155476) | Groundwater sediment microbial communities from an aquifer in East River, Colorado, USA - PLM4_5_coex redo | ecosystem: Environmental > Terrestrial > Soil > Riparian zone | place: USA...
CCACGCTCATTGGCGAGAGCAGCCGCACGCCGTTCCACGCGCCGCCGCTCAGCAGCAACTGGCAGATCACGGCGAAGTCTTCCGGCGAACTGAACAGCCCGCCCCACGGCGAGCCGAGTTCCTGCCAGTACTGGCTGTTCCAGTGGAAGTCCGTGCCGATCATGTAGTCCTGCAGCGTGACGCGGACGAGACGGTCGCGGTCGAAGCCCTTCGAGCCGAGCCCGATGGTCTTCAAGCCGAGCGGGTCGAACAGTTCGCGCTTGAGGAACTCGGCGAGCGGCAGCTTCGTGAGCCGCTGGATGATGTCGGCGACGACGGCGGTGCCCATGCTCTGGTAACTGAGTTGGGTGCCGGGCTTGAAGGCGGGCACGGTGTCGCGTGAGGCCGCCGCGAGGAACGCTTCGATGGGGGCGTGTTTCTTGCGCATCTCCGCGTTGTTCGGCAGCATGTCCGGCAACCCGGACGTGTGCGTGAACAGATGCTGGACGATGGTCGCTTCCTTGCCGTGAGCTTTGAACTCCGGCACGTAGCGGACCACGGGATCGTTGAGGTTCAACAGGCCGCGCTCGACGAGCATCATGCCGGCCATGTAGACGACGGGCTTCGTGATGGAGGCCATGAGGAAGAGGGCGTCCTTGCGGATCGGGGCGGCGTCCGCTTCGGGGCCCATCTTGCCGAAGTGTTTGGCGGCGACCGTCTTCCCTTTGCGTCCGACGAGGATCGCGCCGCCGGGCACGGAGCCGTCCGCACACCACTTCTCGAGCAGGTCGTACGCGGTTTGAAGTCGCTTCGGATCCAGGCCGATTTCGTCGGGCTTCGCGACGGGAAGGTGGGTCGGCATCGGTTCTCCTCGCAGTTCACACGACGGCGCGAGCGCGGCCGCACCCGCGGCTCCGAGAAACTCGCGGCGATCGGGATGCTTCACGGGTGCGACTCGCATGAGAGGAGCATTCTCGCCACAAGCGTACGAAGATGCCACCGATTCCCGGGGACGTGCGAGAACTTCGCGACGAGGGAGATGCTTCGTACGGCGCGGGGGACCCGATACAATCACCAACTATGAACATTGCGATCCGGGTCGGCTTCAGCCTGCTTCTCCTCGGCCTGGGATCGGTCCGAGCGCGAGCCGACGAGACGTTCGAAAAGGACATACGCCCGCTGCTGATTGAACGGTGCGTTTCCTGTCATGGGCCCGATAAGCAGAAGGGCGGGTTGCGGCTCGATTCCAAATCCGGCTGGCAGGCCGGCGGCGATCGCGGCCCGGCCCTCGTCCCCGGCAAGCCGGACGACAGCCTGCTGATGAAGGCCGTGCTCGGCGCGAAGGGCGTCGAACGGATGCCGCCGAAGGAGCCGCTCTCCGCCCGCGAGATCGAATCGCTGCGGAAGTGGATTGCGTCCGGCGCTGCGGACCCGCGCGACGGCACCGCGCGGCTCGGCGGCACGACCGTCCAGGAAGCGAAGAAATGGTGGTCGTTCCAGCCGGTGGTGCGGCCGGCGCCGCCAAAGAACGGCCAGGATAATCCGATCGATGCGTTCCTTCAGGAGAAGCTCGCAGCGAAGAAACTGTCCCTGTCCCCGCCGGCGGACAAGCGCACGCTGCTTCGCCGCGTCACGTTCGACCTCATCGGGCTTCCGCCCTCGCCGGAGGAAGTGGACGCGTTTCTGAAAGACGAATCACCGCAAGCCTTCGCAAAAGTGGTGGATCGCCTGTTGGCTTCGCCGCACTACGGCGAGCGCTGGGGCCGGCACTGGCTCGATCTCGTTCGCTACGCAGACACCGCCGGGGAGAACAGCGACCACCCGCTGCCCCACGCCTGGCGCTACCGCAACTGGGTCATCGACGCCTTCAACCGCGATCAGCCGTACGACGAATTCCTGAAGGACCAGATCGCGGGCGACTTGCGGGCGGCGAAGGGCCCACCGGAGCAGTATGCATCGCGCATCATTGCCACCGGCTATCTGGCGCTCGCCCGCCGCTTCGACCACGACAGCGACAAGTCGATGCACCTCACGCACGAGGACGGCATCGACACGATGGGCAAAGCGCTGCTCGGCCTCACTCTCGGCTGCGCCCGCTGTCACGACCACAAGTACGACGCGATCACCGCCCGCGATTACTACGCTCTCTACGGCATCTTCGAGAGCACGCGATTCGCCTCTCCCGGCTGTGAATTCCGCCAGAATCCGAAGGATCTCGTGCCGCTCGTTTCGCCAAGCGAGTGGAGCCGCACGGTGCAGCCGTTCCAGGAGAAGATCGCGAAACTGGACGGTGCGATTCGCGCGGAGTCGAACGTCTTTCGCCGCGCGCTCCTGACCCGCGAACGGATCGAGTTCGTTCGATCGTCGCCCAAACCGGATGTGGCTTATGCCGTCGCGGAGGGAACACCCGCGGATGCGAAGCTGCACCTTCGCGGCGACCCGGAGAAACTCGGCGACGCAACCCCGCGCCGCTGGCTGGAAGTCTTCGGCGGCACGCCGCTGAAAGACGCCAAGGCGAGCGGCCGGCTCGAACTCGCCGAGTGGATCGCCTCGAAGAACAACGCGCTCACCGCCCGCGTGATGGTGAACCGCATCTGGCTGCACCACTTCGGCAAGGGGCTCGTGAAGACGCCGAACGACTTCGGCACGCGCGGCGTGGCGCCGACCCATCCGGAACTGCTCGACTGGCTCGCCGCGGAGTTCGTCGCCTCCGGTTGGAGCGTGAAGGCGATGCACCGCACGATCCTGCTCTCGCAGGCGTATCGGCAAGCGAGCGCGAGCCGCGAAACGGAAGCGAAGGCGGACGCGAGCAACGATCTGTATTGGCGGTTCGATCGCCGGCGTCTGAGCGCCGAGGAGATTCGCGACAGCCTGCTCCTCGCCGGCGGCGCGCTCGACCGCACGCCTGCCGAGGCGCACCCGTTCCCGCCCGAATCCGCCTGGAACTACACCCAGCACGTGCCGTTCAGCACGTTCTTCGACACGAACAAGCGGAGCGTCTACCTCGTGAGCATCCGCAACCGGCGGCATCCGTTCCTCGGCCTGTTCGACGGGGCCGACCCGAACGCGACGACGCCGCAACGCCAGACCACGACCGTGCCGACGCAGGCGCTCTACTTCCTGAACGATCCGTTCTTCCACGCCCAATCGGAGAAGCTGGCCGCCCGCGCGAACGGGAAAGTGCAGGAGTTGTTCCGCCTGGCATTGCAGCGGTCGCCGACCGAGAAGGATCTCGCGTTTGCAGAGGCATTCCTGGAACGATATCGCGAGTCCGCGAAGGACGAGAAGGCGGCGTGGTCCGCGCTCGCGCGGGTGCTGCTGGCCAGCAATGAGTTCCTGGTTGTGGAGTAGGTGAGAGATCGCCCATGCACCGTGAAGTTGGACCCAACTTGTTTTGGACCCCGAAGGGGTCAGATCCCACAGCCTGGGGCAAGGGAGCGAAGCGACCGCCGCCCCAGGTTGCGACAACTAATAACGGGATGATCGCCAGCGCCCTGAAAGGGCGAGACACGGTTGCCCCTTCAGGGCTCGGACCGGGCGAGATTCACTTGTGGGATCTATCCCTGGGGCGGCGGTCGCTTCGCTCCCTTGCCCCAGGCTGTGGGATCTGACCCCTTCGGGGTCCAATACAAGTTCGATTCACTGAGTCCATCGGCGCCGCTCATTGACTCGTTGGCGGAATCCTTCGATCGCATCATGTGAAGAGTTGAACAGTGCCGCATCGTCGTGAGGATAGTGCCATGACAGAAACGCGTTTTCCTTCGCGCCGGAAATTCGTTCAATCCGCGGTCGGCGGGTCGCTTCTGATGAACGGCCTGCTCGGCGAACTGCTCGCCGCCGACTCCGCGGACCCGCTCGCGCCCAAAGCGCCGCATTTCCCCGGCAAGGCCAAGTCCGTCATCTTCCTGTTCATGTCCGGCGGCGTCTCGCACGTCGATTCCTTCGACCCGAAACCGAAGCTGACCGCGGACCACGGCAAGCAAGTGATCTTCGACCACCCGGAAACGAAGAACCGCCCCGGTTACGAGAAGTTGTTCCTCAAGAAGCCGGACTGGACGTTCGCTCCGCGCGGCAAGAGCGGCATCGAAACCAGCGACCTCTTCCCGCACCTCGGCAAACAGATCGACGACATCGCCCTGATCCGCTCGATGCACACGAGCCACTCGAACCACTACAACGCCACGCTCGGCATGCACACCGGCTCGTTCGCGTTCGCGCGGCCGAGCATCGGCTCGTGGACGAGCTACGGCCTCGGCACCGTGAACCGCAACCTGCCGTCGTTCCTGGTGCTGGCCCCGCAGATGCCGTATGCGGGCACGCAGGTCTGGGCGTCCGACTTTCTGCCGGGGGCGCACCAGGGCACGCGAGTCGTTCCCGGCGCGGAACCGGTCGCGAACCTGAAGCCGCGCGTGACTTCGACTACGCGGCAGCAAATGGAACTGGACGCGCTCAAGGAGTTCAACGAATCGCACCGCTCCTCGCGCTCGGATGATCCGTTCCTGGCGGCACGGATCAAGTCGTTCGAAACCGCGTTCGGCATGCAGACCGAGATGCCGGAGGCGCTCGACCTGTCGAAGGAAACCGACGCCACGCTCGGGCTCTACGGCCTGAAACGCGGCCAAGCGGACGGCTTCGGGTGGCAGTGCCTCGTGGCCCGGCGGCTCGTGCAGCGCGGCGTCCGGTTCGTCGAACTGATCCACACCGGATCATCCGGCAACTGGGACTCGCACGGCAACATGGCCGATCACGGCCGCCTCGCCCAGCAGGTCGATCAGCCGATGGCGGGGTTGATCCAGGACTTGAAGCGGGTCGGTCTCTTCGACGACGTGCTGGTGGTGTGGACCACGGAGTTCGGCCGCACGCCGTTCAACAATACCGTGCAGAACCCCGGACGCGAGCACCACAACTGGGCCTTCAGTTCGTGGCTCGCCGGCGCGGGCGTGAAGCGCGGCCTCGTCCACGGCGCCACCGACGAGCACGGCATCCGGGCGGTGGAGAAGCCCGTTCACGTCCACGACTTCCACGCCACCATTCTTCACCTGATGGGTCTCGATCATACGAAACTGACGTACCGCCATGCCGGCCGCGACTACCGCCTCACGGACGTTCACGGCGAAGTGGTGAAGGATGTGCTGAGTTAGTGGGAGGGCGAGGCTCCCGCCGAGCCGAGCGGGCTCAGCGGCCTCGCCATTCAGTGGTTCAGCTCGGCTCGGCAGGAGCCTCGCCCTCCCACAACGTGCGGATCGGCCTCATCGGTTCACACGCCGATTCGACGTCCAGTCGATGAATCAACCGACAAACACGCCGCCAGAGAAGTCGGCGAAGGCGTCAAAGTTCATCGCGTCGAAGGCCGGGCCACTGGTGAGGTCCTTGCCGAGGTAGCCGCTCACGCGGCTGCCGCCGGCCTCGCCGGAACCGGTGACCACGTCCGCCTTCTGATCGCCGTCCAGGTTCTTGGCGGCAACCCGGACTCCGCCTCGGTTGTTGATGTCGCCGGCGAAGAAGTTCGCCACCGGGGCATCGATCGCGGCCACGGCGCCGGCGGTCAGCAGTTTCTGGCCGCTGACCACGAGCACGCGCGGCCCGCCGCCGGGCCCGCCGCCGCCGATCACGTCCGCGAACCCATCCCCGTTCACATCACCCACGGCGACGTAGGCCCCGTTCCGCAGTTGCGGCTCGAAGAGGAAGAAGTCCTGCACGAGGTGGACCTGCTGTCCGTTGGTCAGGCTGTGCCCGTCGTAAATGGAGAGGCGAGGCCCGCCGCCGAACCCGGCGGAGATGACGAGATCGGCGAAGTTGTCTCCATTGATGTCGCCGACGGCGGCGCGGGCGCCGCCGCGGAAGTTCGCATCGTCGATGCCGAAGAAGTTGGCGATGCGCTGGAAGTCCCCGCCGCGGAAGATGGAGACGCGCGGCCCGCCGCTGAGGTCCGGCGTGACGATCAGATCGGCGAGGCCATCGCCGGTGATGTCCCCGGCCGCCACGAACACGCCGCCCGTGAAGTCCTCGAAGGGCAGCACGTCGAACATCAGCGAGCCGGTCTTCCCGTCGTAGACCTTGACCCGTGCCACCGAGCCGGGGCCGGCGCCGGCGACGACATCGGGCGTGCCGTCGTTGTTGAAGTCGGCCACGGCGGTGCGGACGCCGCCGGTCGTGCCGGGGAACGGATCGAAGGTGGCGATCTTTCCACCGCCCGGGCCGTACACGGAGACGATCGGGCTGCCGCCGGTGTCGGCCCCGACCGCGTAGTTCGCGTAACCGACCAGATTCGGCGAAGCGGGGGGGCCGGCCGGGAGCGTGGGCTGGATAGGTCCGGGCAGCGATTCGCCCGGAGGCGCGGCGTACGTGAAGAAGGACGCGGTGCCGAACAGGTTCGCCGTGATGAAGGACTTCTCGATCGTGCCGGGGTCGCCGCCCTTCACCGGAGTGGATTGCACGAGCACGCCGCCGGTGAAGGTCGAGGGCGTCGGGGCGAAGACCTGCATGAGCGGCGGGGCGGCAGGGGATGCGCTGAACAGGTTCGCGTCGCCCTGGTAGACCATCACGGCGGGCGAGCCGCCGGAGCCGGCGCCGAGAACGATGTCATTCCAGCCGTCGCCGTTGTAGTCGCCGATGGCGTTGGCCAACCCGCCGTTCACGGCCGGGGTGTAAGCCGTGAAGGACCGCGCCAGTGTGAAGGCCGATGCGGGATAGCTGAAGAGACTGACAGTGGCCGGTCCGCTCTGCCGCGTGACGAGCACGTCGTCCTTGCCGTCGTTGTTCAGATCGCCGACGGAGACGTTGACGCCGCCCGTGAAACTGGGTTCGAAGGCGAGGAACGGCGCGCCCGGAAGTTGCGGCGGGGCCGCGGCCGGAGTGCCGTTCAGAATCGTCTGCCCGTCGAAGACTTGCACGGTGGGCTGGTAACCGCCGCCGCTGCCGGCGCCCGCGCCGACGAGCAGTTCGTTCGCTCCATCAGCATTCAGATCGCCGATCGCGAGGCTGATGCCGGTGCGGAACGCGGCGGCGAACGCGGGGAAGCTGTTGAGTTGGGAGTGCGGGTAGTTGCCGTTGGCGTCCGGCGTGCCGTTGAAGAGCGTGACGACCGCGGGCAGGTTGGCGCCCGGCGCGACCACCAGGTCCGGGATGCCGTCGTAGTTCAGGTCGCCGACCGCGACGCTCGCGGTGCCCGTGATGCCGGGGTACGGCTGCACCTGGTACTTGATCTCGCCGGTCTCCGAATCGCGAACCGTCACGACCGGCGACTGGTTCGGCAGCGTTTCGACCGCGGCCGTCACGTCCACGTGGTTGAACCGCTCGAAGCTCAGGAAGTTCACCGGCTGAGCCGCGGGCGTGGAGGCGAAGCTCCAGAAGCCGTTGCCCACCGAGTCGATGTGCAGCTTCCGCCCGCCGATGCCGTCCGCGAAGTGCGTGGTGTCGAGCTTGAGGTAATCGCCGCCGCCGGGGATCGGCACGCCGGACGCCTGCAGGTTCCCGTCGATCGTGTACGCCGCCAGCGGGCTCGGCGTCACCGAGAAGATGTTCGCATCGTCCGAACCGTCCACGCGGAGGGTCGTCACGGAGTTCTGCCCGGCGTTGCTGCTCGCGTTGTAGATCACGCCGCCGATCGCGAAGGTCCGCGCGGGCGGAATCGTGACGTTCGGCACCGTCTTCACCGGCCTCGGGTCGTTGGCGACCCGGGTCGGCGTGACGAGATAGTTGAACGCGTGAGCGCGGTCCGTGGTGTGCCCGTTGGCCGCGTCGTTGACGGCGAGGGCGTCGCTGCCGCCGTTGCCGACCACGGCCACCTGGCCTCGGATGAGGTCGAGGTTGCCGTTGTCCGCGGGGTTGTTCGCCAGCGTCGCGCCCGGCGGCGGCGAACCGACGAAGAAGTTGTCGTTCGCCTGGCCGCCCTGAACCATCAGCGTGCTGCCGCCGAGCGTGGTGCGGAAGGTGAACGTGCTGCTCGTCGTCTGCGAGCCCCCGATCAGAATGCCGTCCGCGAAGTCCGCGGGTCCGGCAAGGTGATTGAACCCGCCGCCGGACGCGACGTAGTTGATCTTCGGGCTCCCGTTCCCCGCGAAGTTCTGCAACTGCTCGTACGTCGTCCCGCCGATCGCCGTCTCGACTTGAATCACGTTGGACTTCGGAGTCGCGCTCTGGGCCCGATCGCTGATGACGAGCCGGTTCGCGATGCTGCTCCCCGCGTCGATGGTGAGGTTGCCCTTGATGCCGTCCAGCGTGCCGTTCGGGGCCGCGTTCGCTCCCGGGTCGCCGGTCGTGTTCGCGTTCGAGGAGACGACAAAGTAATCCGCGGTGGTGCCGCCAAGGATCTTCGTAGTGCTGCCGCCGAGCGTCGTCCGCACGTTGAACGTCGTACTGAGCGCGTTCGAACCGACGAGGAGCACGCCGTCTTCGAGGTTGGTGTGGTTGAACCCGCCGCCGGTGGCGACGTAGTTGATGTTCGCGCCGTTGCCGTTCCCAGCGAAGTGCTGGAGTTGCTCGAAGGTCGTGCCGCCGATGAGGGCTTCCGTCTGAATCACATTCGCCTTCGGCGTCGCGTCCTGAGCCGAATCGCTGATGACGAGCCGGTTCGCGGTCTTGCTCCCGGCGTCGATGGTGAGGTTGCCGGCGATGCCGTTCAGCGTGCCGTTCGGGGCCGCGTTCGCGCCGGGGTCGCCGGTCGTGTTCGCATTCGAAGAGACGACGATGTAATCCGCCGCGGTGCCGCCGAGGACCTTCGTCGTGCTGCCGCCGAGCGTCGTCCGCACGTTGAAGGTGCTGGACAGTGCGTTCGAACCGACGAGGAGCACGCCGTCTTCGAGGCTGGCGTGGTTGAACCCGCCGCCGGTGGCGACGTAATTGATGACGACCGAGCCCGTTCCACCGCTGATGTTCCCGGCGAGGTTCTGAAGTTGCTGGAATTGCGTTCCACCGATGCCGACCGCAGTCTGAATGACATGCGAGCGGGCGGCCGCGGCGTCGGTATTGCCGAAGTCGCTGACGATGAGCCGGTTCGCGGAGCCGCCGCCTCCCTGGATCGTGAGGTCGCCGAGAATCCCGGCCAGCGTGCCGAGGTTCGTGCCGGCATCGGACGAGACATTGAACGCGTCGTTGGCGCCTTCGCCGTCGATCCACGTGGTGCTGCCGCCAAGCGTGCTGCGGACCTGGAACTTGTCCGCGCCCGCGTCGGTTCCGAGGATGCGGATGCCGTCCGGGATGGCGGCGTTCGCATCGAGGAAGTGGCCGCCGGTGGCGCCGTAGAAGATGTTCGCCGGGGCGAGGCCGATGATCGCGTCGCTGTGTATCACGGCCTCGGCGATCGGAACGCCGGTGAAGTCGTCGAACGTGAGGCGATTGTTGTTCCCGGGCCCGGCATCGATCGCCAGCGTGCCGAGGATCGAATCCGTGTTTCCATGCGTGCCGGCGATCGCATCGGACGACACCAGCATCGCGTCGTTGCCGTCCTTGCCGATCAGTTGCGTGAAACTACCGGCGCCCGTGGTCTGCAGATCGAACGCCGTATCCCCGGTGCCGCCAACGAAGCTCGAATTACTGTTCGCGCCCGTGGCCTGAATGTTGAACGTATCCGAAGTCGGCGTCCCGTTCAGGCTGCCAGTCACGGTTGTGTTCGCATTCGCCGTGGTGCTCGTCACGTTGATCGTGCTGGGCGCGAGAGCCGCGTTCAGGTTGATCGTTTCGAGGTTGCCGTACTTGATGGCGGGCGCGGTCTGCGGCAGTCCGGTGCGATCGAGCGTGCCGGCGGTGAGGCCGTAGACGTAGCCGCCGGCGTCGTCCTGATCGTTGAAGTTCACGATGTCCCCGACCGGCAGCGTGTGGCTGGCGGAGAGCGAAGCCGGGATGCTGTTCGCGCTCAGGGTCGTGGTCGGAGTCGCGCTGTTGGCGAGCCCGTCGATCGCGAGTTGGCCCTGAATCTGGCCGAGCGAATTGGCTGCCGTGCCGACGTTCACGGTGTCGTTGAGGCTGCCGCCTTCCACCGTCAGACTGCTGCCGATCAGCGTGCTCTGAACGTTGAATGTGCTGGCGTGCGCGTCCGCGCCGTGAACGGCGATCCCGTCGTAGCTCGATGCGTTCGTGTCGAGGAAGTGGCCGCCGGTCGCGCCGTAGAAGATGTTCGCCGGGGCCAGACCGGTGATCGCGTCGCTATTGATCGCGACGTTGTCGTTCTGCAGCGAGCCGGTGAAATCATCGAAGACGAGGCGGTTCGTGTTTCCGGCCCCGGCGTCGATCGCCAGGGTGCCGAGGATCGAGTCCGTGTCTCCGCGCGTGCCGGCGATGGCATTGGACGACACCAGCATCGTGTCGTTGCCGCCCTTGCCGATCAGTTGCGTGAAACTATCGGCGCCCGTGGTCTGCAGATTGAAGGTCGTATCCCCGGTGCCGCCAACGAAGCTCGAATTGCTGCCCGCCCCCGTGGTCTGAATGTTGAACGTGTCGCTCGTCGGCGTGCCGTTCAGGCTTCCGGTCACGGTCGTGTTTGCACTCGCCGTCGTGCTCGTCACGTTGATCGTGCTCGCCGCGAGCGCCGTGTTCAGGTTGATCGTCTCGAGGTTGCCGTACTTGATGGCGGGCGCGGTTTGAGGCAGTCCGGTGCGATCGAGAGTGTTGGCGGTGAGACCATAGGTGTAGCCGCCGGCATCGCCCTGATCGTTGAAGTTCACGATGTCCCCGACGGGCAGCGTGAGGCTCGCGGAGAGCGAGGTCGGCACGCTGCTCGCGCTCAGGGTCGTGGTCGGAGTCGCGCTGTTGGCGAGCCCGTCGATCGCGAGTTGGCCCTGAATCTGGCCGAGCGAGTTGCCCGCCGTGCCGACGCTCACCGTGTCGCTCAGGCTGCCGCCTTCCACCGTCAGACTGCTGCCGATCAGCGTGCTCTGGACGTTGAAGGTGCTGGCGTGCGCGTCCGCGCCGTGGACGGCGATGCCATCGTAGCTCGATGCTGTCGGGTTGAGGAAATGGCCGCCGGTGGCGCCGTAGAAGATGGTCGCCGGGGCGAGGCCGGTGATCGCGTCGCTGTTGATTGCCACATTATCGTTCGGCTGCGTGCCGGTGAAATCGTCGAGCGTGAGGCGATTGTTGTTCCCGGCTCCGGCGTCGATCGCCAGCATGCCGAGGATCGAGTCCGTGCTGCCGCGCGTGCCGGCGATGGCATTGGACGACACGAGAACGGTGTCGTTCCCGCCGTTGCCGAGGAACCGCGTGAAGCTGGCGGACCCCGTGGACTGCAGATTGAACGTCGTGTCCCCGGTGCCGCCAACGAAGGTCGAATTGCTGTTCGCGCCCGTTGCCGTGACGTTAAACGTGTCGCTCGTCGGAGTGCCGCTCAGGCTGCCGGTCACGGTCGTGTTCGCATTCGCCGTCGTGCTGGTCACGTTGATCGTGCTCGGCGCGAGTGCCGCGTTCACCTTGACCGTTTCGAAGTTGCCGTAGAGGAACTGCGGCAGGCTGGTGCGGTCCAGGGTGTTTCCGGTGAGGCCGTAGTCGTAGCCGCCGGCATCGCCCTGATCGTTGAAGTTCACCGTGTCGCCGACCGGCAGCGTGTGGCTCGCGGAGATCGCGGCCGGGACGCTGTT
>Ga0210380_10001023_pt1 | contig 11540 bp, 11 predicted proteins | sample PLM4_5_coexredo_FD_155476 | JGI IMG/M metagenome (GOLD analysis project Ga0210380, IMG submission 155476) | Groundwater sediment microbial communities from an aquifer in East River, Colorado, USA - PLM4_5_coex redo | ecosystem: Environmental > Terrestrial > Soil > Riparian zone | place: USA...
ATCCCTCGGCTGAATGCGCAACGCCGACGTCGGATCGACGCGCACCAGCCAGCGGTGCAGCGACTCGACCCCGCGCGTGTCCGCGACATGGTCGAGCCGGGCTCGCAGCGCGTCCTGACGCGCCGGGCCGGGGAACAGGCCTCGCACCAGCGCGCGGTAGTAGAGACCCGTGCCGCCGACGATGACCGGAAGGTGGCCGCGAGCGGTGATCGCGCGCATCGCGGCGGCCGCGTCCGTGGCATACCGCGCCGCCGAATAAACCTCGGCGGGACCAACGACATCGACCAGATGATGCGGAACGCCGGCCTGTTCCGAGACCGGCACTTTGTCCGTGCCGATATCGAGCCCGCGATACACGGCCGTCGAATCACACGCGACAATTTCGCCGTTGAACCGCTGCGCAATCGCCACGCCAAGCGCGCTCTTGCCTGTAGCCGTGGGACCGATGACGCAAACGGCAAACACGGCGGCTACTTGGAAAGGTCAAAGGTCAAAGGTAAAAGGTCAAAGGTGTGGAATGAGCTGACGCTGGCCATCTTTTTCTTTTGGCTTGAAAAACAAAATGAGATGGCAATCGTCAGGTCGTTCCAAACCTTTGACCTTTGACCTGTGACCTTTGACCTCTAATTTCCACCACGTCCGATCGGTTCGTTGTAATGGAACGTGACGGTAAAGAACGCGCGGTCGTCCGGATACTCCGGCGGCAGCGGCTGGGTCGGGTTGGAGAGCTTCAGCGAGTTGAACGCGGAGGTATTGAAGGACGGAATCCCTGACTCCTGCACGATCTTGATATCCGTGATCGTGCCGTTCTTCAGGACGTAGAACTGAATGACGACGCGGCCGCGCTGGAACATGGCGGCCTGCGGCACATACCAGTTGCGTTTCACCTGCGCGACGAACCGGCGCAACCACGGACCGAATTCGACGCCTTTCGAATCGAACTGGATGTCCGTGTTCTGATCCGGCTGGCCACCCTTCTGATTGTCGAAATTCTGGTCCTGGAGGAACTGCTGGAGATTGCGCAGCTGACTGCCAAGACTGCCACCGGCGGGCTTCGGAACGGACAGCGGCGGAGTCTCGGGCGCCGCGGTCCTCGTCGCGCTGTCGGGTGGCGGCGGAGTTGAGGTGGGCGGGGCGGGCGGCGCGTCCGGACCGGCCGCCTTTTCGTTCGGCGCGCCCACCATCTTCTCGGGCGTGTTGCCCCGCGAGAACGGCGTCATGTTCTCGGGCTTGGGCGCTGTCTCAGGTGCCGCGGCGCGACGGTCCAGGTCCGACTGCTCCGCTCTGGGCGGAGGGATCGCCTTGGTCTCGACACGCGGGGTCATATGGACGAACTGGACGGTCTCGTCCTGCGGCGGCGGCACGACCGCCAATGCGGTGTTGGGCGACATCGGCGGCATCACGAGCCAGGCGATGACCATGAGGGCATGGATCAGGAGCGAGATCAGAATCCCTTCGCGCACGGAAATAACCGACGTCACCCGTGGCGTGTCTGGTCGATAGTCCTCCAGATCCAGATACATGAGGCCCGCAATCAGTATATCGGCAGATGAGCCGCCCTCGGCGGCCCGGTCGTCAGGTCAGTTCAGTCGCGTTCGGCGACGTACAGATATACGGCACCCATCGCCATTCGGACGACGCGCACGGAAGAAAAGCCTGCGGTGCGCAAAAGTGTCACAAACGCGTCACCCGACGGGAATTCGGCGACGGAGGCCGGCAGATAGGAATACGCGTCGCTGTGCCTCGAAACCAGGCGGCCGACCCGCGGCAAGATATGACGAAAGTACGACCGATACGCGGCGCCCAGCCCCGGCACGCGCGGCATCCCGAACTCGAGGATCGCCACCCGGCCACCCGGCCGCACCACCCGGCGCAGCTCGCGGCAACCGGCATTCGTGTCCACCACGTTGCGGATGCCGAAGGCGACCATGGCCGCATCAAACGACTCGTCGGGCACCGGCAATCGCGTCGCGTCACCCCGCACGAGCTGCACCCGATCGGCGAGGCCGGCCCGCTGGACCTTCGCATGGCCGATCGCGAGCATCGCGCCCGCGAAGTCCACGCCGACCACTCGCGCGGCGTGTCCCGACGAACCGGCCGCCGCCTCGATGGCCAGGTCAGCCGTGCCCGTGCACACGTCGAGCACACGCTCGACGCCCGTCAGTTCCAGCGCGCGAACCGCACGCCGGCGCCATCGGACGTCGGACCCGGCGCTGAGCACGCGATTCAACGTGTCGTACCGGCGCGCGATGGCGTCGAACATGCCCGCGATCTTCGCGGGTTCTTTCGAAGTGGAGACGGTCACTCGCCTTTCCACGGCGGGAACAACTGCTGTTCGAAGCCGAGTCCATTCAGGATCTTCCCCGCCATGAACGACGCGAGGTCGTCGATCGTCTTCGGTTGCTGATAGAACGCGGGCATGGCCGGCAGGATCATCGCGCCCGCCTCGGCGCAGGTCACCAGATTCTTCAGTGCGGGCAGGCTCATCGGCGTTTCGCGCGGGACGAGTACAAGCCGGCGCTTCTCCTTGAGCATCACGTCGGCCGCACGCTCGATGAGGGATCGCGACAGACCGAGCGCCACGCCCGCCAGCGTCTTCATCGAGCACGGCACGATCACCATGGCGTCGCAGCGATGACTCCCGCTCGCCAGCGTCGCGCCCAGATCCTTGTTGCTGTGCACGACGAATGAACCGCGCAGCACACCGTCGCCATAACGCGCGGCGAGGATCTCGGCGAGCCGATCCGCCTTGGCGTCCGGCCCCAGTTCGTCGAGCAAGAGGCGCTTGCCATAATCGCTGAACACGATTTCCAGATCGCACCCGGCTTCGAGCAGTGCGGCGATTGTCCGCACGGCGTAGATGGCGCCGCTCGCGCCCGTGACGCCCACCGCAATCCGCCGTCGTGTTCCCGTCTCCATCCCCATCACCTTACCGCCAATACACCGCGGCGGCCGTCGTCGCGAAATACAACAGGCCCACCCAGCCGTTCAGATCGAACGCGCGCTTGACCTGCGACAGGTCGTCGGCACTGACCATGGACTGTTCCCAGATCAGCAGGCCGGCGACCACCGCCACGCCGATTTGGTACACAGGGCCGAGATCCGCGAGCACGCCCACGATGGCGAGCGCGACGACGGTGACCACGTGCAGCGCGCGGGAGATCACGAGCGAGCGCGGAACGCCGAATCGTACCGGAATCGAGAGCAGGCCCTCGCGCCGGTCGAACTCCAAATCCTGGCAGGCATACAGCACGTCGAATCCCGCCACCCAGGTGCCGATGGCCAGGCCCAGCCAGATCGGCTGCGCGCTCAGGCCGCCGCCGGCCGCGATCCACCCGCCAATCGGCGCCACGGCCATCGCCAGCCCCAGAAACGCCTGGGTGTACGACGTCACGCGTTTCGCGAGCGAGTACCAAAACACAATGGCCAGCGCGACAGGCGACAACAGCAGGCACGTCCGACCGAGCGGCGCCGTGCACGCGATGAACGCCACGGACGCCACGACCACGAACACCCAGGCTTCGCGCGGCGACATTCGGCCGGCCGGAATCTCCCGTGCGGCCGTGCGCGGGTTCCTGGCATCGAACCTGGCGTCCACCACGCGGTTGAAACCCATCGCGGCGCTGCGGGCGGTCACCATGCAGCAGGCGATCCAGAAGACGCGCGACCACGCATATCCCGCAACGCGCATCGCCAGCAAGCCGCCGACCAGCGCGAACGGCAACGCGAAGACGGAATGACTGACGCGGACGAACGACCCGTAGGTTCGAATGCGGGACAGCATGGGATGGAATCAGGCGACGCGCCGGATCGCGGAAGCCGCGACGCCGCTGACCAGATATTCTTCCACATCGCGCACGGAGGCCGGCGCCTCGACATCAATATCGACGGCAACCAGCGCCGCGCGCTTCCCCACTGACAGTGTCCCGTAGTCGCGGCCGAAGCCCAGCGCCTCGGCGCCGCGCCGGGTCGCGCTGTCCAGCAGCGCGCCGGCTGCCACCTCGGGCGCGATGCGGCGCATCTCCGCCAGTTCATCGAACAGATTCAGGGACGGCGCCGACGCCAGGCTGTCGGTGCCAATCGCCACCGGCATGCGCGACGCGTAAAAGTGCGGCAGCCTCGGCGGTCCCGATCCGACCCACAGATTGCTGCGCGGGCACGTGACCAGCACCGCACCCGCCGTCCGCAACTGGTCGAGGCCATCGTCGGTGAGATGCACGCCGTGAACGATCAGGACGCCGCGTTGGAGATACCCGAGGCTCGCGAGGTATCGCACGGGGTCGGTCCCGGGCGCCGTCCATGCACCCGACCAGACGCCGAGCGTTTCGAGCATCTGACGAATCGGCCCGGACCCTGACCTCAGGAACTCGATCTCTTCGGCGGACTCCGCCAGATGCACCGACAGCGGCGTCTGGTCCGCGCGCCGCACGATTTCCGCGAAGAGCGACGGCGCGACCGAATACGGCGCGTGGGCGACCACGTTCATGCCGATCTCGCCGCCCAGCGCGTCGTCGGTCAGTCCCTGACGCACGGCGGCTACACGCTCCCAGGCTTCGCGCACCTGCTGCGCCGGGTCAATGGGATTGAAGCCGATCAATTCGTGAAAGACCACGCCTCCCAAATCCGCCGCCGCCAGGATGCGCGGCGACGCGAGCGTGTTCGAGATGTCGCCGACCAGGACGGTGCCCGTGGCGTGCATCGCGGCCGCGGCGCGCGTCATGGCGTCGATGACCTCGGCCTCGCCGCCGGGAGGACCGGCGCGGCGCACGTCCATGAGCGTCCGAATCCATTCGTTCATCGAGCCCGACGACGGCACACGTCCGGCCATCCAGCTCAGTTCGAGATGGGTATGCGCGTTGACCAATCCCGGCAACAGGGCCACGTCGCCCAGATCCACCGGCGGGGCCGGGGGCCGGCCGCGGCCGATTGCGAGGATGCGGGCGGGAGCCGCGCCGGTCGTCACATCGGGATCGATATCAGTCTCGATCCATCCGTCTTCGAGAGGCGCGCGGTCGATCGGCAACACCCATCGCGCCCGAAAAATCATGGATTGTCTCGTGATCGGCGGCCCGGCGCGCTCCGCGCCGGATACGCGCGCACATCGTCGGCCTCGCCGCCGGCGCCGTCCTCGCGGGCCATCGCCAGCGCGTGCATGCGCGGCACGTCGCGCTCGCGGAACACGGGCCCGCCCAGCACGTCGTAGTGCATGTTGCGCCGCCGCGGCAGAAAACCCGCGCTCTCGATATTGCGGACGACTTCGAATTCGTCCATGCAGTACTCGGCGCCGGCGGCGCGGACGACGTTTTCTTCGATCATCACGCTGCCCATGTCGTTGGCGCCGTACGCGAGACTGAGCTGCCCGACTTTTCCACCCTGCGTGACCCACGACGCCTGCAGGTTGTCGAAGTTGTCGAGCACGAGGCGCGCGATCGCCAGCGTGCGCAGATACTCGACGCCCGTCGCTTCGGTGCCGCCAAGTTCCGTGTGCTCGGGCTGATAGCTCCAGGCGATGAATGCCGTGAAACCGTGCGTCTCGTCCTGGACGTCGCGCAGCCGAAACAAGTGCTCGAGCCGCTCTTCGGTCGTTTCCACCGTCCCGTACATCATGGTCGCCGTCGTGCGCAGGCCGGCGCGATGCGCCTGACGCATGACGTCGAGCCACTCGTCAGCCGTGGCCTTGTTGTAGCAGTTCAGCACGCGGCGGACACGGTCCACGAGAATCTCGGCGCCGCCGCCGGGAATGCTGTCGAGGCCCGCGGCGATTAACCGCTCGATGACCACGCGCACCGGCAATTGCGACAACCGCGAAATGTGGATGACCTCGGGCGGCGAGAGCGCGTGCAAGCGGAACTCGGGATACCGGGCCTTCACACCGCGAAACAGATCTTCGTACCACTCGATGGGCAGATCCGGATTGTGTCCGCCCTGCAGCAGCAGTTGCCCGCCACCCAGGCGAATCGTCTCTTCAATCTTCGCGTAGATCTCGTCGCGGCCGAGCGTGTACCCCTCGCTCGATCCCACGCCGCGGTAGAACGCGCAAAACTTGCAGCGCGCGACGCACACGTTCGTGTAGTTCACGTTGCGGTCGATGATGTAGGTGACGGCGCCTTCCGGATGCTTAGCGCGACGCACATCGTCGGCGAGCCGCCCCAGCAGCGCCGTCGGCGCCTCCTGGTAGAGCGTCAACGCGGTTTCAGGCGTCAGGCGCGTCCCCGCCCGAAACCTCGTCACGATGTCGTCGACCGTCATGCGCCTATTCTCCGCTCCCTGACGGCCTCAGGAAAGAACTGCAGTTCCGCCTCCGCCGGCGCCGCGCCAGCCGCCACAGCCTCGCGGTAATAGGTCCGGAGGCCGTCAATCGCGCGCGCATCGAGGCGAAACCTCAGACTGTTACGCAGGTATCGCCGGCTCGTCGGTTGCTGCGATGGGTCGGCCGTATAGGCGTCGGCAATCTCGTCCAGATGCGACATGCCCGACGCCGCGGCCTCGTGCAGCAGCGACACGGTCTCGGCCGTCGCCGCATCCGGCCGGCCCGACCAGAACGCCCAGACGAACGGCAGGCCGGTCATCTCAGTCCAGGCCTGGCCGAGATCGATCTTCTCAAGACCGAGCGCACGATGATCGGCAAACAGCGCGGGGTCGCCAATTACGAGCGCGCCATCCGCTTTCGCCATCATCGCGGACAGGTCCGGTGGATGCGGCACAAAAATCGGCGCGATGCCGAAACGGCGCGCGCACAGAATGCGGGTCAGTCCGACGGATGTCCGCGAAGACGTATCGACGGCCAGCGTCTTCACCTCGCGAAGCGGACGCCGCAGGAAGAGCGCGACCGAATCGACGGGGCCGTCGGATCCAATGCACACGCCCGGCACAATTCGATCGCCAGGACGATTGAGGTACGTGATCGACGGGACCATGCCGAGATCGATCTCGCCGGCCTCGAGCAGCCGGGCGCACTCCGATGGCGCATCGAAACGAAGCGTGACGCGATCGGGCTGCTGATCGAGGCCATGCACGAGTGGCCTGACGTTCAGATAGTCGACCGCGCCCAGTCGAACGGGCCGGCTCATGATTTAGGCCCGGTCTCCGGCCCACGCAACTCGTACCGGCCGTTGCGCTCCACCGGCTCGGCGAAGGCGGCCCGAATCTGCCGTTCGATCTCCTCGCGCGGAGAACGGCGCGGCCCCAGGTCCTGCGGCGCGTTCGCGGCCACGCCGTCGATGTCGTTGGCGCCGTACGCAATCGCCACCTGCGCCAGCTTCGGTCCGTAGAGCGGCCAGTCCACCTGAATGCCGGCAATCGACCGGCACATCAGCCGCGCCGCCGCAATGGTCCGCACATCGTCGTAGCCCGTCGCGGGCGCGTCTGTCGGATCGAGCATTGGCAGTGGCGCGAACGCTTTGAACGCCTGGGTCTCGCGTTGAATCACCACGGCGCGATCGATGAGATCGAGCCGGCCGCCAATGGCCGCGCTGGCGATCGTCGCGCGCCACACCGGTAGTCCGCCGTGTTGCACGGCCCGGATGACCTCGATGGCATTGTCCGTATCGCCGAGGCCGTCCAGCGGCGCCTCCGCAATCGCTTCAAGACCGTCCGACTGAAGCGCCGCGGCGATTTCTGCCAGCGCGAGGTGATCGCTGCCGGCGAGGTTGAGCAAATCCGCCAGAGAAAATCCGGTGAGCACCGCGTTGCCGACGTGCCCTCTGGCCTCGCGGACACGGCGTCGTGCCATGTCGATCGACCCGGCCGCTCCGGTCAGTCGCACTTCCCCGGCATCCGTCACGGGCCCGATGGCCTGTCCTGCGGCCACCAGCAGCACGCGGCCGTAGGTGACACGCTCCCCTGTCACTGCGCGACGCGCCATCTCTCCGAGGAGTCCAACGCCGATCAGATCGGGAGACGCGAGCAGCGCCTCGGCCTGCGCCCGGGACAGCGCCGTACCGGCACGCACTACCGACTCGAATTCGTTAACGGACGTGATCACGACCCTTGATTCTCTCCCAAATCGCCGCGGCCTTTCGAGCCGCTGCGTCTGACGTCACCAGGCGCTTCGGCCATTCACGCGTCATGCCTTCGGACGGCAGCTTCCGCGTGGCGTCCACGCCCATCTTGCCGCCGAACGCCGGCGCAATCGCCGCATCATCGAGGTCGTCAACCGGTCCAGTGACGATCTGAATGTCCCGCGACGGATCCACGTGCGTGCCGGCGATCCACGCCACTTCGGCCGGGTCCTGCACGTTCACGTCCTTGTCCACGACCACAATGCACTTCGAGAACATCAGCTGGCCGAGTCCCCAGAACGCGTGCATGACCTTGCGCGCGTGGCCGGGATACCGCTTGTCGATCGAGACCAGCACGAAGTTGTGAAAAATGCCGGACGCGGGAAAGTGCATGTCGACGATCTCCGGCAGCGTCTTCTTGAGGATGGGCAGGAAGATGCGCTCGCTGGCCATGCCGAGGTAGTAATCCTCCATCGGCGGAATGCCGACGACGGTCGTCACGTAGACCGGTGACTTGCGCATCGTCATGCACGTCAGATGGAACACCGGGAAGTCGTCGGCCAGCGAATACAGACCGGTGTGATCGCCGAAGGGCCCTTCGCGCCGGCGCTCTCCGGGTTCGACGTAGCCTTCGAGAATGATCTGCGCCTGCGCGGGCACTTCGAGGTCGACCGTGCGGCACTTCACCATTTCGACGCGCCGCTTGGAGAGCACGCCGGCCAGCATGAGTTCGTCGAGCCCCTCGGGCATCGGCGCGGTCGCGCAGTATTGGAGAACCGGATCGGCGCCGAGGGCGACCGCAACTTCAAGACGCTTGCCCTGGCGTTCGGCCACGCGATGATGCTGGGCGCCGCCCTTGTGCCGCTGCCAATGCATGCCCGTGGTCCGGCGGTCGTACACCTGCATGCGATACGTGCCGATGTTGCGCATCCCGGTGTCGGGATCGCGCGTGATCACGAGCGGCAACGTAATGAAGGGCCCGCCGTCTTCCGGCCAGGTCGTCAGCACCGGCAGTTCGTCCAGACCGCCGTCGGTCTTCACGATCTCCTGACACGGCGCGTCCTTGACCGTCTTGGGCATCAGGTCGGTCAGCCGGCTCACGAGCGGCATCATCTTCAACGCGTCCATGAAGCCTCGCGGCATGGGCGGCGTGATCAGTTCGTCGATTTCCTTCGCGAGCTCGTCGAGATGCGTGACGCCAAGCGCGAGACAAATACGCGACATCGATCCGTAGATATTGGCGGCCACCGGCATGGTCCCGCTTGCGGTGAGCGAAGTCGAACCGACGGGCTTCTCGAACAGCAGGCCGGGTCCGCCGCCTGGGCTCTTCGAGACGCGATCGACCACGGCGGCGATCTCGAGCTTTGGATCCACTGGTTCGGTGATGCGAGCCAGCTCGCCGCGCTTGTCCAGTTCAGCGATGAAAGCGTTGACGTCTGTGAACATAGCTACCTAGCCCGCCTCAACGGCTTCCGCGACGCGCGTGGCCAACTGCAGCGCTCTGAGCCCGTCGGCGCCGGTCACGCCGGGCGCGCGGCGTTGGCGCACGGCATCCACAAAATCTTCGAGCTCACGCTTGAGCGGCTCGTCTTTGACGACTTCGACAGGGCCGCCTTCAATCACCGGCCGTTCGCCCGGCCGGGGACGCAACCGCCACGCTTCGATTTCCTGCGCGGCGTAATCAATCGACACATACATGTCCGGCTGAAAGAACCGGACCTTCCGCACGGGCTCACGACTGATCCGGCTCGCCGTAATGTTGGCGACGCACCCCGACGCGAACTTCAGGCGCGCATTGCAGATATCAATCTTGGGCGTCAGCACCGGCACGCCGACGGCTTCGACCTTGACCACGTCCGATCGATCCACCGCCATGATGATGTCGAGGTCGTGGATCATGACATCGAAAATCACGTCGATGTCCAGACTGCGTTCGGGAAAACCGCTCATGCGGTGGACTTCGATGAAGCGCGGCGTCTTCAGCGACGGCAGGGCCACCGCCATCGCCGGATTGAAGCGCTCCGTGTGACCGACCGCCAGTGTGGCGCCGGACCGCGTCGCCAACTCGAGCATCTCGGTGGCTTCCGCCACCGACGCCGCCATCGGCTTTTCCACGAGCACGGCCGTGCCGCGCTCGAGAAACGGACGCGCGACCGCCAAATGAGCCACGGTCGGCACGGCGACGACCACCGCGTCCACGCGCCCGAGCAGCGCGTGATAATCCGTCATCGCCTCGGCGGTCGTGCCGGCGACGGCCGCTTGCGCGCGTTCCAGCATCAGATCCGCGACGCCCACCAGACGCACACCGGGCATCGCCGCGAGGAGGCGCGCGTGGTGTTTACCGAGGTGGCCGACGCCCACGACGCCGACATTGAGAATGGACCCGGCCTGCGACGTCATGACTGTTCCCGTCCGATGACCACCAGGCCCGCGCGATCGGCGGCGCGGATGAAATCATCGCCGTCGAGAATCAGCGTGCGGCCGGCATCGATGCTCAGCGCATCGGCGCCCGCCTTCACCATCGCGTTCACCGTCGCGACGCCAACGACCGGCACGTCAAATCGCATGTCCTGTTTCGGCTTGGCAACTTTCACCACGCGGGTGTTCGCGCCGGCGAGGTGCCCCGCGCGCGCGATGGCCGCGTCGGTCCCCTCCATGCCTTCCACCGCCACGACCGCGCGGTCCTTGACGACCACGGTTTGTCCGACGTCCACACCCGCGATGGCATCCGCAATCCGATAGCCGAATTCAAAGTCGGCGCGCATCGCGTCGGTCGGCTTCGCCTGGCTCAGCACACCGCCGCGCGCGACGAGTTCCGGCAGCATTTCGATCGAGTTCATCAGCGTGATGCCGTGGTCCTGGAGCACTTCGGCGACCGCGGCGATGAGGGCATCGGTGTTCTTTGCCTTGAGCTTCGTGAGCACCGACAGCAGCGTGAGATCCGGCATCACGCCGCCAAACAGTTTGACGTGCTTCACCTGGCCGGCCATGACCGCCTGGCTGACGCCGCCGGTTTTGAGGGTCTTGATGCACGTGCCCAGGTGACCCAGGTCGATCCAGGTCACGGTCGTGCCGCCCAATTCATGGGCCAGGGCGTCGATTTCGGCGAAGGCCTCGCCTTTGATGGCGACGATGACGACGTCGTGGCCGGCGCGGCGCGCGGCGCGCAGGACGAGCTGTGGAAACGTGCCGTTTCCCGCGATCAGGCCAATGGCCACAGTGCGTGCCTACTCGACGTCCACCAGATCCTCCAGGCGTCGCGACGGCCGGCGGAGGATGACGCCACGATGGGCGGTGGTGATGAAGTTCACGAGGTAGCTCACCTCTGGCGCGGCCAGGGTCGGATCGCGTTCGATCAATTCGAGCGCCCGGCTGGTGTTGTGCTGCACGAGCTGCCGGTAGGCCCGGCGCAGTTTTTCGATCAACTCCGGTGAGAAGCCCCGCCGCGCGAGGCCGATCGCGTTGACGCCGTAGATGCGCGCCCGGTTGCCGACCGTCTTGGCGAACGGCAGCGCGTCACGCGTCACCACCGTGTAGCCG
>Ga0210380_10001025_pt1 | contig 11524 bp, 9 predicted proteins | sample PLM4_5_coexredo_FD_155476 | JGI IMG/M metagenome (GOLD analysis project Ga0210380, IMG submission 155476) | Groundwater sediment microbial communities from an aquifer in East River, Colorado, USA - PLM4_5_coex redo | ecosystem: Environmental > Terrestrial > Soil > Riparian zone | place: USA...
CGGCAAAATATGACTTTACACCGAAGATTTCCGTGTCCGGAAAAATCTGGTACTCCAATAACTATCAGGCCACTACCGAGAGTCCTTTGGTAAACGCAACGGTGGCGGCGAATTCGCCTTCAACAGGAGAAGTTAGGGCGGTTGCACTTCCGATCGACCAACTGGAATTGTTCGAAGCGAAGCAGCCCTACAATGCAGGCAATGCCACATTCATTCCGAATCAGATCGATCCGGATAGCCGGCTATTGACCACTTTCTTTAGTGGAGGGATTACATTCCAGCATCAGGTCTCCAACGGCGGTTCGTATCATGTGACGTACCAGGGTGTCAAAACGAAGCGTACTGGTCTTGATGGGCCTGCAGGACCCGGCTCCTTTGAGCCCCTGACAAGTGGTCCCAGTTATAACCTGGACGGCTATACCCGAACGGTGCAGGCGCGATTTGATCAACGCGCAGGCCGCTATAACCTCCTTTCATTTGGTTATGAATTTGAACAGGAAAGTTATGTCAGCTTTAACGGCGTGGACTACGACACATCGGCAGCGGGGTCGGTCGAGCTGAAGCAGGGCAGCAACGCCTTGTACTTCCAGGATCAGATCAGCCTTGCAGGGGCACGGCTGCAAGTGACCATTGGCGGCCGCGTTCAGTTCTTTGACCTGAAGGCCCCCACATTTGTCGGAGCTACAACTCCCTATACCGGTGCGACGGTGATTGAGCCACCGACCTCGTATACCGGCGACGCCGCGCTGGCGTATTTCATTGCGGAGTCCAATACCAAATTTCGAGGCCATGTGGGAAACAGCTTTCGAGCGCCATCGGGCTACGAACGATTCGGTGGTGGGCCACCGTTCTATTATGGAGATCCCGGGTTAAGTCCCGAACGAGCGGTTGCGGTTGATGGTGGCATCGATCAAAAGCTGCTCGCGTCAAAGCTGACTCTCAGCGCTACGGCTTTCTATACCAATTTGCAGCAGACCATTCGCTTCGCAAATAGCCTGCCTCCCGGCGATCCATTTGGAAGATTCTTTGGGTACGCCAACACCGGTGGAGGCATTGCGCGCGGAGTGGAGCTTGGAGCCCACATTTCGCCAACTGCCAAAACCAATCTGGGAATGTCGTACACGTACGTCAATTCCGATTCACGGACCCCGACGATCAACGGTACGGAGTACTACCAGGTTCTAGATACATCTCCACACACCTTCACAATTAACGCGACGCAATGGATTGGCCGGCGTGCCAATGTCACTTTCGACATGGCTGCCATGAGCGACTACACGATGACGCTGTCCGGTGGTGGCGCGCGTCAGTTTGTTTTCACGGGTCCGGTCAAGGGGGATATTGTATTTCATTACGACTATCCCCTTTCGGATCGTCACACCGCCGAGTTTTATGTCAAAGTGGAAAACATGTTTAATCAACGGCCATACGAAGACGGTTTCATCGGACCGAAAGCCTGGGCAATAGCCGGAATCAAGTTCCGTTACTAGTACGTTGCTGTTGTCGCCGGTTACTAGCCGGCGGCAACAGTCCTTCACATGACAGCGACACCTATTTTCATCGGTGGTACGGGTTCCCATGTCGGCAAAAGCTGGGTGGCAACGGCAGTATGCCGCTATCTCCGGCGCATGGGACTTCGAGTGGCGCCATTCAAGGCCCAGAACATGTCGAACAATTCGATGGTTTGTGCCGGCGGAGGTGAAATCGGGAGAGCGCAGGTTGCGCAAGCGGAAGCCTGTGGTTTGGCGCCGCACACGGATATGAATCCGATTCTTCTCAAGCCGACCGGCGAGATGGGAAGTCAGGTTGTGTTGAATGGCTATCCCTGGAAAAACCTGACGGCACGGGAATACTACGGGAACTTTGAATTTCTTCGCGAAACTGTGATGGAAAGCTACGAGCGGCTCGCGTCGAACTATGAATACATCGTAGTCGAAGGTGCGGGAAGTATTACCGAATTGAATCTCAAGCAATACGATCTGGTGAATCTCGGGCTGGCAGTGCGAATTCAGGCACCCTGTATTCTCGTCGCCGATATCGACCGCGGCGGGGTGTTTGCATCGGTCACGGGTACATTTCAATTGCTGGAACCGGAAGAGTCGGACCTCGTCCGCACGTTCCTGGTGAATCGCTTTCGCGGCGATGTCACGCTCTTTGAGGACGGAGTCCGGATTCTTGAAGACAAGACGGGACGACATTGTCTCGGTGTATTCCCATTTGCGCCGGATATCCACCTTGACGCGGAGGACAGTGTCAGTCTGGACGAGCGTGAGTCTCAAAGTGCGCGCTCCGCCGATGCGTCTCAACGAGTGGCGATCGTCCGGTTGCCGCACATTTCCAATTTCACGGACTTTCGATTGTTACCCGAGGCTCGTTACATCACTCAGCCCACCGGCGAACATTTCGAGGTGGTCTTTCTGCCTGGCACGAAGAACACCATTGAAGACATGCAGTGGATGCAGTCCAACGGATTGGCAGACTGGATAAAGCGTCAGTACAGCGACGGCGCGACTATCGTCGGTGTCTGTGGCGGATATCAAATGCTTGGCGATGACATCATCGATCCGGACCGGGTGGAATCAACGGCAGAAGCGGTCCGTGGTCTGGGATTCATTCGAGCAACGACACGGCTGATGCCACATAAGACGACGCGGCTGGTTGCGGCTCGTACACACTCCGGCATTCCATTTCGGGGATATGAGATTCATATGGGGATCACGACCATTGACGATGCCGGGCGCCCCTTCGCGCATCTGGAGAATGGAACTAGGGATGGGGTGCGGTTGCCTCGAATCATTGGAACGTACCTTCATGGCGCGTTTGAAAACTGGGCGGTATTGGAAGAGATACTCCCTCACCGGTTGGCCGGAATCGTTCCGGAAAATCCGGACCAGCAGTACGAGCACCTCGCAGACTGGTTTGCGGAACACGTCGATCAGGACCTGTTCGCAGCGGAGTATCTTCGCCAATGACGGTATTGCGAATCGCCTTGCTCCGTATCGCACCGAGAGCAGGAGACCTTGCATACAACTGCAGACTCGTTGAAAGCGGAGTCATCGCAGCAGCGGCTGAAGGGGCAGAGTGGATAGTGACTCCCGAACTGTGCCTGTCCGGTTACGAATTCAGTCCCGGCCTCGGGACCGATTGGATTGAAACCTCACCGGATCGCCACGCGGAACCCTTTCTTCACCTGTCCAGACGGCTGGGAGTGACGCTGTTCCTGTCGCATGCGGAAAAGGATCCGGAAACCAGGAAACTGTACAACTCCACATTTGTTATCGGGGGCAATGGGAGGCTTCTCGGCGAGCATCGCAAATTGGCGGTTATTCCCGGAATAGAAGCATGGTCCAGCCCCGGTTTCATGCGATGCGGTGATGTCCTGCTGCTGGATCGTGTCACTCCACACCGGTCGCTGCCGGTTGCAAGTGGTCATGCGCGCCCGGCCGTTGTGATGTGGGTGAAGGCGATTTAAGCCTCGTTGCGGTATTTCGTGTTTGGCGGTATCGAATGTGTAAGCCATACGTTGCCGCCAATCACGGATCCCTGGCCGATTACAGTGTTGCCGCCCAGGATGGTCGCTCCAGCGTAAATCACGACATCGTCTTCTATTGTCGGATGACGCTTTTTGCCGCGGATCAACTGGCCTTCCTCGTCCATTGCGAAGCTTCGCGCGCCAAGAGTCACGCCTTGATAGAGCTTCACGTGATTGCCAATCACCGTCGTTTCCCCGATAACCACGCCCGTTCCGTGATCGATAAAGAATCCGCTTCCGATTGTCGCTCCGGGATGGATGTCGATTCCCGTAATCGAGTGAGCATGTTCGGTCATGATGCGCGGCAGCAGCGGGATTCCCTGGATATGCAGCTCGTGCGCAATTCTGAAAATTGTAATCGCCACAATCGCCGGATACGCGAAGATCACTTCGTCAATGCTCTTGGCGGCAGGATCTCCATCATAGGCGGCCTGGACGTCTGCTGAAAGTCTGGTTCGAAGTGCCGGCAACTTTCTCAGAAGTGTCAGTGCCTCTTCTTCCGCGACTTGCTGACAATGAGTGCAAACGACGGATAGCTCCTTACACTCTGGTCTCACACTTCGATAGATTTCCACGGCTAGCCGTTCGTAGATGGAATCCACCAGCCCGGTGACATGATGCTCGATGTGCGATGTCTCGATGAATTTTCGGCCGAAGTAGCCGGGATAGATAACTTCCAGGAAATCATCGAGCAGCCCGATGATCAAGGCCTTGTCTGGAAGTGGTGTTGGTGCAAGGTGTTCGAGTTTGGGCGCAAGCTTGCCGAACGTATCCAGGACTTCGCGGGTGATTGCCGAAATTGCGGATCGATTCCTCAGTAGTTTGTCCCACACGGCAGAACCCTCATCTATCCCTGCCAGCTCTCCAGCTGTTGCTGAACTTCCGCCATGAACTGGTCGGCGAGAGCGCCGTCAATCAGGCGGTGATCGAACGACAACGACAGCACGATGATGGGACGGATTGCGATGGCGTCATCAATCACGACGGCGCGTTTCTTGATGCCTCCCATTCCCATGATGGCCAGCTGAGGTTGATTGATGATGGGGGTTCCCGTGAGGGCGCCATATACTCCGGGATTGGTGATTGTAAATGTTCCATCCTTCACTTCCTCGGGAAGCAGCTTTTTGGTTCGCGCGCGCTCTCCAAGATCGTTGATGGCGTGGGCCAGGCCCTGCAGATTCTTTTCCGCGGCGTTCCGAACTACCGGTACGATCAAGCCACCGTCGAGACTGACCGCGATTCCGATATTGATGTCGCGCTTGTAGACAATCGTATCTCCATCAAGGGAGGCATTCACAATCGGAAACTTCCGCAGCGCCCGTACGACGGCCTGCACAAAGAACGGCGTGATCGTCAAATGCACCCCGGCACGCTCGAATTCGGCTTTGAGCTTTTCGCGTCCCTTCATGATGCGGGAGCAATCGACTTCGAAAAACGTTGTGACGTGCGCAGATGTGCGTCTGCTCGCCATCATGTGTTCGGCGATGGACTTTCTCATGGGCGTCATCGCCACGCGTTCGACTTCGCCCGTAAAAGCGATCGGCGCTGGCGCTGGAGTTGCGGTCTTTTTCGTGCCGCCTTTTTCGCCGCCGCTTTCAACAAAGGCGAGAATGTCTGCCTTGGTGACACGACCGTTGATGCCCGTACCTTTTCCAGCAAGAGCGTCCAGATCGATTCCGTGCTCCTTTGCAATCCTTCGAACAAGCGGGGAATTGGGAACGCGCCCGGACTCAGCTTCCGGTGTGGGTGGCTCCGCAGCTGCCGCCACTGCCGGTGGAACTGAAGCCGGCTGTGCTGCGGACGGTGCAGCCTCCGTTTTCTCTTCCGGAGCCGGCTTGGAAGAGGTCTTGGCGCTTCCGTCTCCGATTATCGCAACGACCGTGTTGATCTGAACGGTCTGGCCTTCCTTCACGAGGACTTCCTGCAGAATGCCCGCAGCGGGTGAAGGAATTTCGGAATCCACCTTATCTGTGGAGATCTCAAATAGTGCCTCGTCGCGTTCCACCTTGTCGCCGGGCTTCTTGAGCCACTTTGTGAGCGTGCCTTCGAAGATGCTTTCACCCATTTGAGGCATGATTACTTTGGTTTCAGCCATGACTTCTCCGGATTAGTACGCGTGAAGCTCTCGAGTCACGCGGAGGACGTCTGAGATTTTCGGAAGAAAGAATTCTTCCATAGGGGGACTGAAGGGGACTGGTGTATCCGGGGCTGTGATACGTCGAATCGGACCATCGAGATAGTCAAATGCTTCTTCGGAGATGAGTGCTGCGAGTTCGCCCGCGAAGCCACCGGTCCGAGTGTCTTCGTGCAGCAGGATGACCTTGTTGGTTTTCTTCACGGATTCCAGGACGGCTTCCTTGTCGAAGGGAAGCAGCGAACGCAGATCCAGCACCTCGACGTCGATGCCTTCCTTTGCCAGTTCCGTGGCCGCATCGAGCGCCACATACACCATCGCTCCATAGGTAACGATGGAGATTTCGGATCCCGTTCGGCGTAGCGCTGCTTTTCCGATCGGCACAATGTAGTCATCGGAAGGGAGTTCTTCCTTTGCTCGAGGCCAGCGGTATAGAAACTTGTGTTCGAAAAAAATCACCGGATCCGGATCGCGAATTGCCGCTTTGAGTAGTCCTTTGGCATCGTACGCCGTTGACGGACAAACGACCTTGAGTCCGGGGGTGTGCACGAAATGCATTTCCGGATTCTGAGAGTGAAACGGTCCGCCGTGGATCCCGCCTCCGCTTGGAGCCCGTACGACAATGGGGATTCCTGCGCCCCAGCGATAGCGGCATTTTGCGGCAAAATTGACGATCTGGTCGAAGGCGCAGGATATGAAATCCGCAAACTGCATTTCCGCAATCGGCCGCAGTCCCATCAAGGCTGCGCCAATTGCGGCGCCGACTATCGCGGATTCCGAAATGGGTGTGTCGATGACTCGTGTCTCGCCGAATTTTTCGAGAAGGCCTGCCGTTGCCTTAAACGCACCGCCGTATATACCGACGTCTTCTCCGAGGACGAAAACGTTATCGTCTCGTTCCATTTCTTCGGAAATTCCCTGGCGGATGGCTTCGACGTAGGTGGTTAGCGCCATTATTGTTCTTCGAAATACACGTCGCGGAGGCAGTCCTCCGGTTCGGGATACGGATCCTTTTCGGCGATGGCAATGGCTTCATCGATCTCGGCGTTGATCCCTTTTTCCATTTCAGCAATAACGGCGTCGGAGAGCATGTTTTGTTGAACGAGCGTGCGTTCCAGCCGCCGTATCGGATCGCGCGTTTCCCAGTATTCGAAGAGTTCCTGCGGGACGTAGCTGGCGTCGTCATGCGCGGAATGTCCGGTCATGCGAAATGTTTTGCACTCGATCAGCGACGGGCCATTTCCACTGCGCGCATAGTCAATCGCGCGCTGAGACGCATTCCATACAGCTATAACGTCGTTGCCGTCGACGATTTCTCCCGGCATGCCGTAGGCCGGCGCCCGGTCCGCGACATTTTCGACGGCCATCTGCCGCTCCAGTGGCGTGGAATACGCGTACTGGTTGTTGTTGCAGATAAAGACAACCGGGCACTTCAGGACCGACGCCATGTTCAGTCCTTCATGCCAGTCCCCGCGGCTGGTAGCTCCATCTCCAAAGGAACACACGACGACACGGTCCTGGCCGCGCATCTTGAAGGATAATCCGATTCCAGCCGCCACGGGAACGTTGTCTCCCAACATACTGATAAAGGCAATCAGGTTGTGTTCCAGACTGCCCATGTGCATATTCGAGTCTTTCCCCTTTGTAGCTCCGGTCTTCCTGCCCATGTATTGGGCGAAGATGGTTCTCAGCGACATGCCGCGGATCAGGAACGCGCCCATATCCCGGTGCGACGGGCACACCACGTCATCGGCACGAAGGTCAATGCAGCTGCCCACTGCAATGGCTTCCTGGCCTCGGCCCACGTAGACCCCTCCCAGTATCTTGCCCTGCCGGTAGAGCTTGCGTTCGATGCGGTTTTCCAGCTCACGAACAACCTTCATGTAATAGAGGATTTTGAGCTGCGTCTCTCTGGGAGGGAGCGCCGGGCGCTGGGCCATGGCGAGTATGTGCGGATCCACAGTTTTCGTCACGTGAACAACGACATTAACTCAAAGGATACAACGTTTTCAAGGCTAGAACCGGGGCTCCCGGCCACCGTACTTTTCAAGATCCTTGAGGTCGAAAGTCGCGTGCTTCGGGTTTTTCTCAAATCCGCGATAAATGGTGTGACAGGCATAACAAACGGTGACATCCCCTACCAGACGGTAGAGAAGGTAGTCCACGGCTGCTGTGCCTCCGAGGGAGAGCATGGCGAACAACGGTTCGCTTCGAGATAAGAAGAAAACGCTGGTCAGGGCACCCACGATGACTATGGCAATTCCGAGCATCCGGTTGAAGTCTTTTTGGATATAGAGATTGTCATGTCCACATGCTACACACGTATGGACGGTGTGATTTTCGGATATCGACTTGTCTACCCGGAGTGGGATAGGCCTTTTACAGTGGGGGCAGGCCAGCTGGCCGGCCTTTGCCGGAATGAAACTAACCTCACTATCGCAGGCTCGGCATTGCATGAGTATAATTCCAGACATGAAACCCTTAATTTTGATCCTCTTCGTGGCGATTTCATCAGAAGCCCAAAACATTGCCGATGCCGCGCGGCAAGAGCGCGCGCGCCAGGCGCAATACAAGAGTACCCGCGTTTTCTCCGATGTGAACGCGCATTTGTTGAAGCCAATTACTCCGGCGGATGCGCCGTCGGTGGCACCAGCCGCGCCTAAGGGCCAGGGACCTGCGGGAACTGCTGGAGCTGCTTTGAATGCTGCCGCGGCGGCAGTGGATCCGTTAGCAGAAGAGATGCAGAAGCTGCGTATCCGCGTGCGGGCACTTGAAGATCAGGAAACCGCGCTGAAACTGCAAATCGTGGACGTCACCAATCAGGTCTACGCTCCGCTCACTGATAGCGGAACGCGCAACGAGGCTTTGACAAAGCTTGGCGAAACTCAGGCGAAACTGGCGGACGTTCAACGGGAACTGGGCCAGGCCCGAATTAGCCTTCAGCAGATGGATATTCAGGCCGCGGCAAAAAAGTAACCGGATAGTTCCAGTCGACTACATCAGTTCTGCCATGATCGCCTTTAAGTCCGCCTCGCTGGGTTGCGTCGATTCCTGCGGCAGAGTCGCAAGAGGAGCGTCGACCATGCGAAGCTGGGTCAGGAAGTCCGGCTTCTCCTCGTTGATATAGATCAGACCAGTCAGAAATTCGTTGGATTCCTGACACGAGCGCAGCATGTTCAGCGCCTGCGCCTTGTTGGTGGGGTCGTAATCGTGCGTCGTCTTCCGAAGCCGGATCCGGGAACCGTCATGGAGTTCCACATCCTTGCCTTCACCTTCCTTGTAATCCACGTTGATCTGCTCGAAGAATGGAACATAAGAGATTTCGTGGAGCAGTTCTTCATGATCCTTGGCGTACTTGTAGCTTTTCGTCGAACCCTCATGATTGTTGAACGTTACGCAGGGGCTGATCACGTCGAACAGAGTCGTGCCTTTGTGTCCGAGTGCCGCCTTGATCAGAGCGTTGAGCTGCTTGGGATCTCCGGCAAACGACCGGCAGACAAAGTTGCAACCCAGTTCGATTGCCAATGCGCAGATATCGATTGCCGGAAGGTCGTTGACATAGCCACTCTTGGCTTTCGATCCAAAGTCGGCGGTAGCGGAAAACTGACCCTTGGTCAGCCCATAGACTCCGTTGTTCTCGACGATGTACATCATCGGAATATTGCGTCGCAACAGGTGAACAAACTGGCCCATTCCAATCGACGCTGTATCTCCGTCGCCGCTGACGCCCACCGCGAGAAGATGCTGGTTGGCGAGCATGACTCCAGTGGCAATTGCGGGCATGCGGCCGTGAACGCCGTTGAACCCGTGAGACTGGCCGAGGAAGTATGCGGGCGTTTTACTGGAACATCCGATCCCGCTGAGTTTGGCCACCTGATGAGGCTCCACTCCATACTCATAAAACGCTTTGATGATCGCTGCCGTGATTGCGTCATGTCCACATCCCGCGCACAGAGTGGAGTCGGCGCCCTTGTACTGCGCCAGGCTCAAACCAATGCGATTGACCTTGGGCGGCGGCGTTGATGTCGGTGGTTGCATAATCGTGGACATTACTTTTTCGCTCCTTTTCCAGCTGCTTCTGCAGATTCCGCGGCAGTGATGGCGTCGGTAACAAATCGGGCGTCGATAGGCAGTCCGCTGTAGTGACGGATGCTCCTCATTTTCCCTCCCAACACCGATGACAATTCCAGTTTGATCAGACTGGCCATCTGGCCGTCGCGGTTTTGTTCGACGATGTACACCCGATCGTGCCTTTCGAAGAACTCGGCGAGGTGTTTGGTGAAAGGTACCGCACGCAAGCGGTAGTAGCTGACGGGCATGGAGTGTTCGCGCTGGAGCTGATCCAGAGATTCAATGACCGCCCAGTGTGTTGTTCCGAATGCGAGGAAGCCGATTTTGGCGTCCTTGGTGTATTGAACTTCCGGCTGTGGTACATACTCGCGTGAAGTGTCATACTTCCTCGCAAGCCGATCCATGTTGTTCTTGTAGTCTTCCGGCTTTTCGCTGTAAAGCGCCTTTTCATTGTGGCCGCTACCGCGCGTGAAATACGATGCAGCCGGATGATCGGTCCCCGGGAGGGTACGGTAGGGAATTCCGTCTCCATCCACGTCGCGATATCGCTCGAATGCCCCGAGCTTGTTCAGATCCTCTGCATTGAGAACCTTGCCGCGATCGAATTTCCGAGTGGGATACTTGAAGGTATCGGACATCCAGTTGTTCATCCCGAGATCCAGATCGGTCATGACAAATACGGGCGTTTGGAATCGCTCTGTCAGATCGAATGCATCCACAGCCATGTCGAAGCATTCTGAAACGCTGCAGGGCAGCAGCATGATGTGTTTCGTATCGCCATGGGAGCAGTGAACGATTGCGAGAATATCCGATTGCTGCGTCCGAGTCGGAAGGCCGGTACTGGGTCCCACGCGGGTGACGTCGAAGATCACAACCGGGATTTCGGCGTAATAGGCCAGACCGATGAACTCATTCATCAGAGAAATGCCGGGCCCGGCCGTTGATGTCATGGACCGCGCGCCGGCCCAGCCCGCTCCTATCGCCATACCGAGGGCGGCGAGTTCGTCTTCTGCCTGGACGATCGCGAAAGTCGCTTTGCCATCCGCCTCCACTCGATAATCACGCATATAGTCTGCGAGAGTTTCCACGAGACTGGACGACGGCGTAATCGGATACCACGTGGCAACTGTGATCCCCGCAAACATGCATCCCAAAGCTGCCGCGGAATTCCCATCAATGATGATTTTGCCGGCGGTCTGGTTCATTCTGCGACATCGAACGGGAACAAGCTGGCGATCGAGATTCTCCTGTGCGAATTTCCGTCCCGATTCCAACGCCTGCTGGTTCAGCGCAACGGCTTTGGCCTTGCCCTTGAACTGTTTGGCCAGTGCTGTATCCAGTTCCGCCGGGTCGATCTCCATCAACTCGCCCACGACGCCCACATAAATCATATTTGCGAGAAGCTTCCGCAGCCGCGCATCCGTGGTGATTCCAGTGGCGATCTTGGCAAAAGGAACAGGGAAGAAGGTGAGGTCCTTGCGGAGCTGATTCAGCCGCAGCGTTTCCTCATAAACGACAACGCGGCCCGGCTCGAGTCCCATCACGTCTTCGCGCGCGGTGTCGGCATTCATGGCGATCAGGAAATCAATTTCCTTCTTGCGCGCAATCCATCCGTCCTTGTTGACGCGAATGGTAAACCATGTGGGAAGGCCTGCGATGTTGGAAGGGAAGAGGTTCTTGCCGCTGACCGGTATTCCCATCTGAAATATCGATCGCAAAAGTACGCTGTTGGAAGATTGACTGCCGGAGCCGTTGACCGTAGCGACTTGAATGCTGAAGTCGTTCAC
>Ga0210380_10001026_pt1 | contig 11514 bp, 8 predicted proteins | sample PLM4_5_coexredo_FD_155476 | JGI IMG/M metagenome (GOLD analysis project Ga0210380, IMG submission 155476) | Groundwater sediment microbial communities from an aquifer in East River, Colorado, USA - PLM4_5_coex redo | ecosystem: Environmental > Terrestrial > Soil > Riparian zone | place: USA...
AAAATCCGAACCCGTTCGACGCGAAAGCTTGGAGTAAGCCAGGGGCCCGACGTCGCTTCACTTCGACTCGCCGAAAGATATTGATGGACCACCGCAGCTGTGGGTCCATCCGCTTCTATTCGTCCGTCGCGCAGCAAGATCGCGCGAGAGCACAAATTTTGAACAGTGTCCATGCTGTGGCTGACGAACAGCACTGTGCGTCCATCTCTGGCAACATCGCCTATCTTGCCCAGACACTTTTTTTGAAAGGCAAGGTCGCCCACCGCCAGGACTTCATCAATGATCAGCACCTCTGGTTCCAGGTGTGCGGCCACTGCAAATGCGAGGCGCACATACATACCGCTGCTGTAACGCTTCACGGGCGTGTCTATAAATGTTTCTACTTCGGCGAAGGCCACAATGTCGTCGAACTTGCGGTCGATCTCTGCGCGTCGCATTCCCAGGATAGAGCCGTTCAGATAGATGTTCTCTCGGCCGGTCAGCTCGGAGTGGAATCCGGTGCCGACTTCCAGCAAGCTGCCTACGCGCCCGTAAAGCTCTATACGGCCGGTCGTGGGTTCGGTGATTCGAGACAGGATCTTCAACAGTGTCGACTTGCCCGCGCCGTTGGTCCCGATGACGGCGACCACTTCACCCGGTACTACCTCAAAGGCGACATCTTTCAGCGCCCAAATGGCGGACACGCTTTCCTTGCTCTTTCGCCGAAACCCTCTCAGGGACGTCCGCACCATGTCTACCAGAGTCTCACGCAGCGTGGAGTTCGGGTTCTGCCGCTTGCCGATCTCATATTGTTTGCTCAGGTTGGCGACTCTCAAGATCGGCTTCATCGGTATTAAACGATGTCTGCAAATGTCTTCTCCACTTTGCGAAACGCATAAGCGGAGTAGACCAGGAAGAGAAGTGTGATCACGGTCGAGAATGCCAGCGCCCCCCAATTGAATCGTGTACCAGCGAAGAGCGCGGCGCGAAAACCTTCAATAATTCCCGTCAGGGGATTGAGGACCAGCACCCAACGCCACTTCTCCGGGACCATGCTCAATGGGTAAATAATCGGCGAAGCAAACATCCACAGTTGAACCAGGAAAGGCAGCGCATAGCGCACATCCCTGTACCGGACATTCATGGCAGACATCCAAAGGCCTACGGCCACGCTCAGCAGCGCGATTAGCACTATTAGCGGTGCCAACATCAAGACACTCCACGTCACGCTCATTCGGTAATAGGCCATCAGGCCAACGAGAGTGAGCGACGCGAGAGCGAAATCCATCAGATTCGCGGCGATTGCTGCACCGGGAATCATCATCCGCGGAAAATATATCTTCGTGATCAGATTCGCGCTTCCGACAATGCTATTCGTGCTGCTGGAGAGGGCGTTTGCGAAAAAGGTCCACGGTAAAAGTCCCGCAAGAGCAAAGACCGGATAGGGGATGTTGTCGGACGGAACGCTGGCTAACCTGCCGAAAAAAATGGAAAAGAGGATCATCGTCAGCAAGGGCTGCAGAATCGCCCATGCGATTCCGAGCACCGTTTGCTTGTAACGTACCTTGATATCCCGCCACGTCAGGAAGTAAACCAGCTCTCGGTAGGCCCACAGGTCGGCTAAACCCAAGGTTAACGCCCCGCTCGGCTCAATCGTGATCAGCGGATCATCGGGTACCCTGAACACAACACGCGCACGGGGTCGGGTAGGAGAGACGTTTGGTGCCGGAATTGTAGGCGCTAATACAGATTTAGCGGTTGAGTTCATTAATTCTGGTTATGGGATGACTGAAAGAACCGGAGCGAGTCATTAAGGAGACGAGAGATCGAAGCCCAGGCATGAGAGTTTGTTTCATCTTCATTAGTAGCCTCCTCGTTCGAGCGTTTCCCGGCTGTCTTCTCTTCATGCAAGATTGCTTCCAATCCATTTCACGTTGTTGGGATGCTCTGTGCCTCCGCTTGCATGCGATGGGATCTTTTTGAATTCATACCGCTGAGACTAAACGTGCCAACGAAGGAAAATGTCAAATTCGGAAACGAGTAAGCAGGGAAAAACTACACAACTCACATCACAACCACTGTAATTTGTCCGTACTCATCGACTACCACTACCGTACTCATCGACTGCCACTACAGTCCCGGTGTGGGACCGTGTGGATTCGTCGGAGCCTTCGGGCCGTCCGCTTTCCCTACAGGCCTCGAAACCGTCGCCGAAATCGCGGATCAGACAGCAGGCCGCGTTCTGAATAAGTGGTGACTCGAAATGCCGGGACTGAAAACCTGGGAGTTACCGGGCAGTCCCTGAGTTTCATTCACAGGGCTTCGATAAACGCAGCATCCTCGACGCACTTCAAGTATTCGCTGGTGGCTTGGCGCACATCCATCTGACCGATGGTCAGACCGACTTCCAGAACTTCCAGTTTCGCGCGGCAACCCTGAGCCCGTGCGACATGTTCTTCCACGTTGTGAGACTTGAGCAGCTGCGTCGCGACCGTGGCCATGACGGAGCAAACCGACGCCGCTCCACATAGGACCCGCCACGACGGAGACGTAAGGCCCAGTTGACTGGTAAGCCAGGCCGTGAATGTTTGTCCGCCGATCGCCGGGCCGGCTGTGAGGGCCGCAGCGAATGTGCCACCCAATATCGTCGTGTTGAGCAGCCGGCGCTTCCGAGGTCGCGCTCCAGATAGAAAACTATCCAGTTGAGCCCGCTTCCGCCGGATTTGGCTCAAAAGCTCTTCGGTCGAATATGTGTTTTCCATATTTTACTTTCCTGTCGTCCCAACCATCTTGCAGAGGTTTCAGTTGTTCTTTTACCACGGACCTCGATCGCAATTCCTCTGTCGCGATGTCACTGCGAATTGTTCCCAGGGTACTCAAATTGCTTAAACACCGGCGGAGGTATTCAATGTTGTGGAACACTGGCCGGCGCAGCACCAATGTGGAGGATCGAAGAGGCATGCGCCTTGGACCGTCTCTCATCGGAGGCGGTTTGGGCTCGATCGTATTGGTTTTGATTGGCTTATTCATGGGAATCGATCCGAGTGCCCTCGTGAATTCGTCCGACGAACCTTCCGCCACAACCGCACCGGTAAACGACAGCACGAAAGCCTTCATTGAAGCGGTTGTCGGATACTCGGAAGACACATGGACGGACATCTTTCAAGAGGAGGGATTGCGGTACCAGCCACCCCGCTTGATTCTCTTTACCAGCTCCGTGGAATCGGCATGCGGATTCGGCCAGGCGGCGGTTGGGCCATTTTACTGCCCAGGTGACCGAGGTGTTTATCTGGACACTTCGTTCTTTCAGGAACTGCGAGATCGCTTTCACGCACCAGGCGATTTCGCTCAGGCGTATGTCATCGCTCATGAAATCGGTCACCACGTTCAAAAGCTTCTGAATATTTCAGATCGAGTGGAATCCATTCAAAGCCGCTCCAGCAAGGCCGACGCCAACGAAGTATCGGTTCGACTGGAGCTACAGGCCGACTGTTTCGCGGGACTCTGGGCCAGCCATACCCAGAGAAGAGAAAAGTCCAATGCACGTGAGTTCCTCGAAAATGGGGATATTGAGGAAGCGATGGGTGCTGCCAGCATGATCGGCGACGACAAATTACAAATGGAAGTTCAAGGCTATACCGTTCCCGAGAGTTTCACGCATGGAACCGCAGACCAGCGAATGCGATGGTTCAAGCGCGGAGTCGATGCCAAAGTGATTTCCGATTGCAACACATTCCAGTAGCCACACACGGTAGGACGATCTGAACGGACGGTTTAGCGTGCGCGCTACGGCTTATATTATTTCCTGTGGCCACTTTCACATACCCAGGAGACATCCCAATGTATGACGGCTTCTGCGACATTTTGATTTGAAATAGATCCATTTTCTGGTTCATGCTGCCTGCGTACGAAGCATATGCGCGGATCAACGATCGTGTTTCACGGTTTCACTTTCCGGCAGGAACCCGCCAGCCTGCATGCTCCACATTCGGGCGTAATGACCGTCGAGCGCGAGTAGTTCGGCGTGCGTTCCGTCTTCTACAACTTTCCCGGCATCGAAAACGACAATACGGTCCAGGTGGGAAATTGTCGACAGGCGATGCGCGATGACAATCGATGTCCGTCCTCGAAGCAGGTGCGCGATGCTGTCCTGAATATGCCTTTCGGTAACGGAGTCCAGGCTGGATGTCGCTTCATCCAGAAAGAATATCGGCGCATTCTTGAGAACCGCCCTTGCAATCGCGACACGCTGACGCTGGCCTCCCGAAAGGCGCACGCCGCGTTCTCCGACCAGGGATCCATAGCCCTGCGGAAGTGCCGAGATGAATTCGTGGGCATGGGCATACCGCGCGGCATTCTGCACTTCTTCATCTGTGGCGTCGAGCAAACCGTATCGAATGTTGTCAAAAAGAGATCGGTGAAACAGCATGGGGTCCTGCGAAATCATGCTGATGGCACGCCGCAGCGAGTCCTGGGTCACCTCACGGACGTCTTGTCCATCAATGAGGATTCTGCCTCCCTGAATGTCATAGAGCCGCAGGATCAGGTTCATGAACGTGGATTTCCCGGATCCCGAAAAACCTACAAGGCCAACACGTTCGCAGGAATGGATGGTCAGGGTTAAGCCGCGGAACACTTCCATGCCGCCAGGATAGGCAAAGTCGACATTCTCAAATCGGATTTCACCACCCGTGACCACCAGTTCGGGTGAGCCGGATTCATCGATGATTTCATGTGGACGAATGATGATTCCGACCCCATCGGTAACGTTGCCGACATACTCAAAGAACTCGAGAAATCTGCGACTGAGATTCCGGACGTCGTTGATCACCAGCAACAGCATGCTTGCGACCATCGCGAACGAACCAACCGAAATGCTGCGATCCATCCACAGACGCGCGGCATAGACGATCATTCCCACCTGAAGCGACAGCGTCGCGATGAACTGAAACCAGCGCATCCGCTCCATGAACCAGAACGTGCGTCTTGCGGTTTTCACCTCCTGGTCGAGATAGCGGCTCAGGTATCCGCGTTCGAAATTGTTTCGCGCAAATAGTTTCGAATTCATGACGTTTGTCACCGCATCGACAATTTTGCCGCTGACGGCGCTGCGCGCCGCCGCAAACTTCCGTGCATATTCCCGGCACCGTATCGCAAGGAAATAGGAAACGGCTACATAGGTCACAGACCAGGCTCCAAGCACTAGCGCCAGTCCGGAATGCACCTGTGTTAGAACAACAAGCGAAACGGATAGCGTTACGGCGACCGGCCAGAAATCGAACATCACCGTCCACACCGACTGATTCACGCTCATGGAAACTTCAGCAATTCGATTGGAGAGCGAGCCTGCAAAATTGCCCATAAAGTAGCGCTGCGAGTGCCCCTGAAGATAGCGGTACAGACTGTGGCGGACACGGCGGCGCAATGCAGGACCGACCATAACCAGTGCTGACCCGCTGGACCGGCTGAAAATCAGGATACCGAGATTGAGCAGAACAAAGAGCTTCAATGGATCGGCGAGCGCGGTCCATACCGATAGAGTGCTTCCGGCTCCCGATGCCGTGGCCGCATCGATAATCCTTTGAACCGCCTTCGGAATAAGGATCTGACAGGTAGCCTGTCCCAGTTCCAGCAGAGCTATCGAAATCAGAATCCAGCGATAGTACCGAAGATGATGCAGGACGAAACGAAACGGCTGATGAGGCAGTTCTTCATTGGCTTCAGGAGGGGCGGTAATGCGTCCCGGGCCGCCGTCGTCCCGGAGCGCGTTCTCGATTTCCTGAATGAATGCATCTTCAGCATCATCCTGAGGTCTGGTTTCCTTCGACATGGTGTGGATTCATTCTATTCTACGAGTCCGAGCGCTCTGGTCCACCATCATCGACATCGTCGGTCTCTATCTTGTCTTCGAGGTTTTCGCGCCGTTCCTGCTCCTCGCGGATCCTGCTCTCATGGCGTTCTTCGTTTCCGTCGCTCATGATTCCTCCTTTTCCTGATTCATTTTGGCTCGGCTTTGGAAGATGTGCCACGCCAGTCTTCGGCTCAAATGATGTTGCTCTCTTCATGCCAGTATCGCCACCGGAGGGGCTCAAAGGGGTTTGGATGGAATGCATCAAGCGCGCGAGAGCAGTATTGCCCTCTCTACCCCTCGCGATGAGTTTAACGTTCGAATGGAGACGCGGCGTTTATTTCGATACTCTGTGTGGATCCTTCGGCGATGGTGACGGCTTTCCCGAGATCCTCGTAAGTTCGCATCAAGGCGTTGTCGTACCACGACTGCGGCTCTATATCCTCCCATGCGAATACTTTGTAGCTTCCGGGAGGAATCGCATTGAGCTGGTATTTTCCGTTCTCGTCGGTTGACGTGCTGCGATACAGATCGAAACGTTGTCGTTGCGGGTCGTTGGGTACCAGAGCAACCGTCACATTGGCAAGAGGTGTGCGATTGTTGTCTCGTGCAATACCAGTGACGGTACCGCCGTCCAAGCCGATGACAACCTCGAGCCGGGCATCCGACGGATTTTCAATTCGGAAACCATCGCTGAGAACATCGACGCTTCCCAGCCGGGCGGACTTCACGTATGCGTTTTTCCACGCTGCCGAAACCTCCGGGGAAGGTGCAACACCGTTCAGTGGAGATATGGGCGCGACCCTTAGAGCGTAGTTGCCACGACCGACTCCACTTAGAGTAAAAGCGCCGGATGCGGAAGGCGTGACGACCGCGCCGTCGGCAAGAGCCGTGATAGTGCTGACCGCTCGAATTCGCATCGTCGAAAGATCAGGGGCGACGCCCGCTGCCGCACCTTCCGTAATAAGGCGTCCTTCAATGTTCAAAGTTGGACTCAGCGTGATCGAGACTTCCGTCGGAGTGCCCAGAACCAATGCAGCGGCTTCGCCAGTCAATGTCGTTCCGTTCGGACCCGCAAGAAAAGCGGTGAAGGTGTAAGAACCCGCCGACATCGACGGCATTGCAAACCGGCCCATGGAATTGATTCGGACGGGCATCGCGGCCGCGACACTCAGAACTCCACCGAGAACCGTGATCGAGGATGTCGCATGAAACCTCAGGTTCGCGGACGGAGTCGCGATAACAGAGATCGGTCCCGTAGCCGGCTGACCATTACGTCCGATGACCACGCCCGTCACCGTGATCGTTTGTGTCCGCTTAATCAGAATGTCGGTGCCGCTGAGTTCGGTGCCGGGCTGAACTCGAATCGGAGTGGCGGCATATTCATCAGTTGTGTTTCCAAAGTAGACGGGAGCCCACTCCGCTCGTCCGCCGGGACGTGCAAAAGCAGGATCCGGTAGTGCGCTGAACATGCCGCCACTCACGCTGGTCACTACGGCGCCGGGCGCAAGCGGAGCCATACTCGCATAAGACGGGGAGCGAATATGCACGGCAGGCTCGGGTTGCGCGCTGACATAGTACAAGCCCGGCGGCAGTCCAAACAGACGGTATTCACCCAGGTCGTTTGTCAGCTGAGAGACGACCGGAATCGCCAGTCGCCAGCCCGTCGAGTAGGAAATCTTCCAGGCGTGAATCTGCGCATTCACTGCTGGGGCTCCGTCCTGGTCGTACACGCGGCCGCTGATAGAGGAGCCCCGCATCATCGAGAGTCGAATGCCTGTGCTGCGCTGCCCTGCAATGATCGTGAGAATCGATGCGACGCCGTTAGGACCACGCTGTCCGTATTGAGCGCGCAGATATCCGGAACGACTCACGGTGAGCGAGTATCTGCCAGGTTGCGCACCGCGAACTACAAACTGACCATTTAAGGAAGTCACGGCGGGATACCGTTGAGAGGCGTCCCCTGGAGAGCTCAGTTCGATCGTCGCATTGGATAGCGGCGTATTGGTCGCCATATCGACGACGATGCCTTCTACCGTGGATGGGACAGTCTGTGCCGAAATTGTCAGCGCCGCCATTAGAATGGGCGCGATCCGCCGGACTTTCATTGGCCATCGCTCCACGGAATGACTTCCACTTCTGTCGTCAGGGGTTTTCCGCTCGAAAAGTCCACAGTTACACCGCGCGGTTCAAAGGGCCGGAGAAAATCCGGATCCTGCCAGGCGCCTTCCACGACGTCCTCCCAGGCAAAAACCTTGTATTGATCGGGAAGGATTCCATCGAACTTGAATCGGCCGTCGGCGTCGGTCGAAGTCTTCTGAAAGAGGTCTTTTCGGGAACGATTGGTGGGAACAAGGACGACGGGCACATTCTTCTCGGGCTGTTTGTTACGATTCACGGCACGGCCTTCCAATCGGCCACCCGTTCGGCCGAGAACAATTTCGATTGGATTTTCGACAGCACCAAGCACTCGAAGACCGTCGCGCAGCACGTCGGACCCGCCCTGGCGAATCGACTTGAGATATGCGCCCTGCGGAAGGCCTGCGACGCTCATGCGATATTCGCCGAAGGAAACATTCCAAAGTATGAAGCCACCGGATGGATTCGCTTGAGTTGGAGGCTGGAGGAGGCCTTCGGGAACTCCTGTCCAACCGGCCGTGATTACGGTGTTACCTCGAGGTTGCCCGATGATGTCCGGGTCCCGCACCAGCGTGATGCGAAGTTTGCCGATCGCCCCATCATCGCCGCCATCATCAAAAGACCCGCGCCAGGGGATGTCCACCGCAGGTACTGCCGACAGCCTGATGCCATCCACATCGCCACTGCCGGCTTCGATCACCATGTACGCATTTCCGGGAGGTTGCTTGTTTCCCGGAAGAGGCGCTGTCGGCGCAGGACCTGTTGCCACAAGAGGTCCGGGACGGAAACCGGCACTCGAAGACGTGATAAACAATGAATAAGCCACCGGCGAGACGCCGTATACGTCGAATACTCCGTTTGCATCCGCAGTTGCGGCGGGAACTGTCAGGTACGGCCCCGTCACAACTCTGGGCACGAGTCGCACCAGCGCTCCGGCGGCGGGAGATCCTGTTGCGCCATCAATGATGACGCCCCGGATGTGGCGTCCCACCTCGTTGCCTCCCGCGATGCTGAAATTGATTCCCTGAATGCTTTCTCCAATATGAAGAACCACGGCTTTCGCGGAGGCAATTTCCGTCGCGCCGGGATAGAACACCTGCCCCACAATCTCTTCCACGAAGTCTCCGCTTTCCAGGAGACGTTTGATGACCAGCGGCCCGCTCACAGTCGACTGTCCGGCAAATCGATTTGGATATACGGTGGGCTCCGTCGCAAAGCCGACTCTCGTGGAGCGGTTATCCCAAAGGCCAGCGCTGACGTAGTACTTGCCAGGCGGCAATGAATACAAGCGATAGTCTCCATGATCATCCGTCAGCGCCGTCTGAGCGATGATCCATGAATGCACACCGTCGCGATAGGCCTCTCGGAGCAACCCAATGCGGACATATTCGGAGCCAGCACCCGTGTTGTCGACGATGCGGCCGCTGATCGAGCCGACTGGCGCCATCGCCAGGCGGATATCCGAGTATCGCTGTCCCGCTGCAACGACCAGTGGAATACCTTCACCCGCAGGGCTGCGCTGACCGTATTCGGCCGGCGTGTAGCCGGTTTCACGAGTTGCGTAAACGCGATACTCGCCCGGCGGCACATTCGGAAACTGGAAGCGCCCCTCGGCATTTGCTGTGGCGAGAAGTGAAGGAGTTGGCACGAAGATTTGCACGCCCGGTGGGAGTTGTGCGCCGGGAGCCAGCTGCATACCTGGAGGTAATGTCACAGACCCGGCTGGGGCTGCCCGCGCTGAGCGCAGTTCAATGTCCACCGATCCGATTGGATCATTCGATCCATAGCGAACTGCAATTCCTTCTACAACTCCGGGCAGAACTTGTGACGCTGGAACCTGAGCCGGTGGACCGGCTTGACCAGTCACTGCTGCCAGAGCGAGTGCGAACAGGATCTTCATGAACTCTCCAGCGAGGCCAGGACAACAGCCGAGTGATTTGAACCATTGAAACGGAGCAACGATACGCTGGCCCTCTCTGAGTCGTCAAGGCATGCATCAGCGACTAAAGCGGTTGCCTTTGCCAGTGTCGCGGTTAGAGTTGGACCGTCTGATTCCGGTAGTGGCCTGCGGGTACGATTCGTGGTTCCTGCCGAGCGTTGATGAATTCAACTTTCCCTTCACAGACAACACCTTTGGAAAAACATACAGGTCCCCGGACTATCAACGATTCGCAGCGGACCAGAGAAGGGAGGCCATCGGTAAAGTAGCTCTCGAAATCCTGCAGCAACTTGTAGTGCTTCGGATCCAGATCCACCAGTGGTGGAGACCCTGCGCATTCCTCAACCAAAATGAGCCGGTGATCTTCTGTCACCAGGCAAGCATCGGAACGCAACACAAGCAGGTCTGAAGTTGTCTTTACCGGAGCGAAACGCGTTCGAGGAACCACTACAGCACCGCTGTGGTCGAAACACTCAATCGCAGAGCCCATAGCGGATTCAAGCTGGAGAATTTTGGGGGAAGCCGGATCGCGAGGATCCACGGTTTTGGAGTTGGTGATCAGCGGTAGAGGCAGGGCGCCGCCATTTCGTTCCAATTCTGCCTTGACGTGATCCAGACGAATCCAGAGATTGTTGGTATTGAAGAAACGATGGCGCTCGATGTTCTGGAAATGCACTTCGTCCTCTTCGGGGCACTGCGCCAGTTCGCGCAGAAGGAGGCGGCCATTGCTCCTGCGTCGCGCAAGGTGTCCGCCTTTTCGGTCCGCGCTGGTGCGTTCGGCCACTTCCATTAGAAAAGAGAATTCCTCGCTGGCGAAGTACCTCAGGAGTTTCACATCGACGGTTGCACCCAGATTATCGGAGTTTGATACGAACATGAACTGGATCCCGCGGGAAAGAAGACGGTCGAGCAAACCGGAACCGACCAGAGATGGAAAGATGTCGCCGTGCCCCGGAGGACACCATTCGAGGTCGGGTTGCGCTGGCCAGCTAACTGGTTCAAACGAATGTGCATCAATTTTTGGCGCCATATTCTGGAGAAAGTCGATCGGTTCCCCAGACGCGAGGCGCGTGTATTTTTGCAGATACGACAATGTATCGCTCTGAGTGCTGAAGCTGTTCATCAAATAAAAGGCGGGTTCTTGCGCACCGGTTGATGCCCGTAACTGAAGAATCTGGCGTGCAATAAAATCCAGGAAAGTAGCGCCGCTTTTTACCGGCAGAAGCGACTTCGCACTTTCCAGGCCCATTCCAGTTCCAAGTCCGCCATTGAGCTTTACGACAACCAGCTTCTTCAGCAGTTCTTCACTGCCTCGTGAAGGTTCCGAAATATCGTCCAATCTGGGCAGAGACGGAATACTTTCCAACTCATCCTCCGGAACCATGCCGCGTTCACCCGCGACCACGCGACGCCAGGCTCCCAGGAACGCGGTGATCGTCGGCGCAGCCACGCCCGCAGCATGCATTTTGGTTTCGATCCTCTTCTCGAGGCTGTCTGTACCCATATTGGCCTTTCAAGGATAACTGAGGCGCGAAATTATGCGGGATAAGCGTGAACTCTTCACCAGGTATGTCTCGAAATCCACTTGGTGGAGCCGCGTGTTCGCCCT
>Ga0210380_10001028_pt1 | contig 11502 bp, 12 predicted proteins | sample PLM4_5_coexredo_FD_155476 | JGI IMG/M metagenome (GOLD analysis project Ga0210380, IMG submission 155476) | Groundwater sediment microbial communities from an aquifer in East River, Colorado, USA - PLM4_5_coex redo | ecosystem: Environmental > Terrestrial > Soil > Riparian zone | place: USA...
ATCGCCCAGACGGTCGGCCTGGCAGTTCCCGGTCCTCCAATCCATGTGATACTCGCCCCCGAAACCTCCGACGTCGCTCATCAAATGGATCCCTGGATCGCCGGCTTCGCATCGAATGGCCCTGGCGAATCCGAAATGGTCGTCCTGTTTCCGGCGAGAACCCCCAGTTATCCCAACGGTTCCCTCGAAGACGTCCTTCGCCATGAGGTCGCGCACATCCTGATCGGCCGCGCATCGGCGCAACGCCCCATTCCGCGATGGTTCAACGAAGGCCTGGCCATGTCCGTGGAACGCGGATGGCGGCTTCAGGACGAAGGCCAGCTGATTTACCAACTGGCGGTCGGATCCCGCACGAGTCTGGACACGTTGGATCGGATGTTCGGCGGCGAGCAGCCCGAAGTAACGCGTGCGTATGCCTTGTCCGGCGCGCTGGTTCACGACCTTCTTCAGCGCCACGGTGCGAAAACCGGCGCAAGAATTCTTTCTCGCATGAATGATGGCGCGTCATTCGAGCACGCGTTTACAGAAACGGTGGGAATATCGCCCGACGATGCGGAAGCCGAGTTCTGGCAGAGGCAGTACACCTGGGCCGCATGGCTTCCGACGTTGACGTCGACAACCACATTGTGGCTTGCGGTGACCGCTCTTGCGCTTCTCGCGATTGTGCGGCGCGTGATGAAAAACCGAGCTATCGAGAAGAAATGGTTGGACGAAGAGGCTGTGGAAAGCAGAGATGAAGGGGAAAATGTCCCACCTTCATAGGAGTTTCGGTCTTGGAGAATGGATTGTTTACGCAATTGCAGGGTAAGACGAGACTTGTCATGTTCGTCGTGGTGGGTCCCAACAGTCTGGCAGATGAATTGCGATGTCATCCGTGTTCTCGGAGATTGAAATTTAATCCCAAGAGGGGGGGAGACGCCATGATGACCAATTCCAATCCGCAACAACCCAAATATATGGACCACAGTTCCACGATTCAGATGGATCACTGGGACTCGAAATTGCAAATCCTTGCCGACACACTGATGCACCACGTGAAGGATGAAGGAGAACGGGACGGGGCGACATCCAAAGGCGTATACATCGATTTCCGACGGTTAAAGCTGCCCGCATAAGCAGGCTGCAGAATCTCGCACTGGTGCTGCGGTATTTTGTTACAATCGCAGCCCTGTCAGCGGGAGTAATTCAGCGGTAGAATGCCAGCTTCCCAAGCTGGACGTCGCCGGTTCGATCCCGGTCTCCCGCTCTTTGAAATCAGTCGTTTAGAAGTTGTTAATAAAAACTCTGCCGCAGTTCTGCCGCGTTAAGAAAAAGTAGCAAGCCATCGGCTCATCTCTTTCCTTTCCAAAGATCATCAGGGACGGAGTTGACGCTATCCGTCATTGACGTATAATTCGCCGTGTTCAGTTTCATCGAAACGAAGTTGTTTTCAAAACTTGTCGGAAAGTATCTGTCCGACGATGAATACGCGAGCTTGCAGCGGACGTTGATGTCCGATCCGGAATCCGGGGATCTGATTCCGGAGTCGGGTGGTGTGAGAAAGATTCGGTGGAGTCTAGCTGGTCGCGGAAAGCGCGGCGGCTTGAGTGTCATCTACTACGCGCGTGTTCGCCGGGGAATCATCTGGATGCTTACGCTCTATCCGAAAAATGTAACGGACAATATTCCGGGCTCCGTGCTTAAGAAGATCAAAGAGGAAATCGATGGCTAAATCAAAACGAGATATCGGAAAGGAAATTCTTGATGGAATTCGCGAACTCAAACGAGGTGACCACGGACGAGTCATCAACGTTCCTTCAGTTGCTATGATCCGCGAGCGAACTGGATTGTCTCAAGCGCGATTTGCTCAACTGCTGGGAGTGTCCGTCCGTACACTCCAGGAGTGGGAACAGGGACGTCGCACACCGTCCGGAGCAGCCCGTACCCTGTTGGAGATAGCCCACAAGAACCCTAAGGCCCTTGTGGACGTCGCGTGATTGCGAATGAGACAAAGTTCTGCCGCAGTTCTACCGCGTTAATTAATAAACGCCGTTTCCAACGTCTCCACCGCCGCGCTTCGACAGACTTTGAAGTTTGAGAGTACGTATTCAGATTCACGTCCAGATCGTGTCACATCTGGTCAGCGCCGAATTGCCTCACTTTACCTTTTCCCGGTGGCTCGATTTGATCACTAATTTCCCGTTCCGAATTTCGAAAACCACCGCAACCGATTCGCTGGGACCGGCTGTTTTGTGTTGAAATTAGGATAGTTCCTAATTAGGATGATGGCTCATGAACGCAGTTTTCAAGGCGCTGAGCCATCCGGCGCGCCGTCAGATCGTGGCCATGCTGCAGAAGCGCCCCATGACGTCCGGCGAGATCGCGGCGGTATTCGACATGGCGTGGCCGTCGGTCACCGGACATCTGTCGGCGCTCAAGGAGGCGGACCTGGTCGAGACGGAGCGCGAGGGAAACTCGGTGCGCTATCGGCTCAACATTTCCGCCGCTGAAGAAGCCGTCGGGTTCCTGCTCGATATCACCCAGAAAGCCAGTTCCGCCCGCAAGCGGCGCGCGGTGTCTCCGTCTCCGCGGCCGGCGCTCAGGAGCAAACCAGCATGAGTATGTCCGCTCAACCTGTCTCACACTCCGGCTTCGATTTTCTTTCCAGGGCCGCCCTTGTCCTGTTCACGTTCCAGATTGGTGCGGTCGCACACATGATCCTCGGGCAGGGCATGGACGGTCCTCCCAAGGGCTATTTGTTTATCGTAATGATCACGGCCCTGTTCGCGGGCGCGCAGCGCAGGTTGGCCTCCGCCCCGATCGGTCGCGGCGCCGCGGCCTGGATGACGGCGTCGCGCGCGGCGGTGCTCGCGATCCTCGTCCTCGTCAGCCTCCTCGTCGTGTTCCGCGGTCTCTTCACGCCATCCGCCCTGAAGATTGGAACCACCGGCATAAGCGCGATGCTCTGGGCAGCGATCGCCCTCAAGGGCGCGGCGGCTGGCAAGTTCAGACCTGGTGGCATGCTGGGCCTGCGGGTCTACTGGACGATGCACAGCCGGCTGGCGTGGGAACGGGCGCACCGCGTGCTCGGGCGCGTGCTGTTCTGGGCCGGACTCGCCGGACTGGCGACGAGCTTTGTCCTTCCGCCGTTCGTGTCCCTCGCTCTCTGGGCCGCCACCGTCGCGCTCGCCGTCTTGCTTGCGCTTTTCGAAAGCCGTCGCAGCTGGCGCGGCGACCCCGACCGTCTCGGAGGCGCACCGGGCGGTTCATCGCTGCGCCCCGTCACGAAATAGCGCGCTTCGCTACAGAACGCCGGAGAAATTCGCCGCACGTCTGGATTGGCAGTGGGCTGGCCGGAAATACTCCTCAGTTTCGCGAACGTCACCTTCAACACCCCGCGGCTTTCGATCCCCGCAGCCATAGCCGCTATGAGTGATCTGGCCATTGGGCAAAGTCATGGAGACGTTCATGGATCTCGGAGACCCGTCCTTCGCGGAACGCTTTCATATCGATGGGCTCGCTGGAAACAATTCCACGCACCTCAGAGATGCCTGTCTTTAATGATCGACTGTGATCACGACATTTCCCTTCTTGTGCCCTTGCTCAACGTATTTGAAGGCTTCCGCGGTCCGCTCCAGGGGATAACTTCTGTCGATGACGGGTCTGAGCTTCCCGGCCGTCGCGAGTTCTGCGATGGTGCTCATTCTCTCCAGGTTGTTGATGGCTACACCACCCTTGATTTTCTTCCGGCTGACGATGGAGGTCCAAAGCACCCGAACGATGTCGGTCAACTCCATGATGTTTTGAAGAAAAACACCGTTGGGCTTCAGCGAGTTCTGACAGTGGTCAAACGTCGTCCGGCCGACCACATCAAATATCAGGTCGTATGTTTTTCCGTTCATGGTGAAGTCTTCTCTGGTGTAGTCGATCACCTTGTCGGCACCCAGCGACTTCACCAATTCCTCATTCGTGCCGCTGCAGACTGCAGTCACTGTCGCGCCAAAGTGTTTGCCAAGCTGCACTCCGGCTGAACCGATGGCCCCCGAAGCTCCAATGATCAGGACCTCCTGCCCGGCTCGGATTTTTCCCAGGTTTCGAAGGTAGTACAACGCGGCGTTCGCTCCGAATGGAATGGCAACGGCTTCTTCCCAACTCAGCGAATCCGGCTTGATCGCCACAGCCCCGGTTTGAGGAAGGCACACGTACTGGGCATGTCCACCGCCCGCCATGCCGGTCGAGGCCATGACGCGGTCACCCGTCTTGAACCTCGTAACGTCTTTACCCACGCTTTCCACCTCTCCAGCCAACTCAGTCCCGAGGACGCGTGCCTTCCAGGGTTTTCCGATACCAAACATAAGTTTCGCGATCGGCAGCATCGATTTGGTAACGAAGGTGAAATTACGGACGTTGCAGTCACCTGTCGAGACTGAGGTCGCGTGTATCGAGATCAGCACTTCGTTGTCCCTGGGAGCCGGTTTGTCTACCTCTTTGAACTGGAGAAGATCGGGAGGTCCGTAGCTGGTGTGGACAATCGCTTTCATAAGTTTTCCTTTTGGGTTGGTCACGTCTGAACCGGCATCCCGATCGTACCTGACAAATCTGCTGACGCTCTTGTACAAAGCAGCTAGAGTACGACACGGGAGCCTCATTTTATGGCGATGTTGCAATCGGGGATTACCCTGGACGAGACGTCGAAAACGGAATCGTACCGCTGGTCGGGCATTCCGCACTGGTACTTATGGGAGGGCGGATTCCTCCTTCTCGGCCGGGCGAAGGGCCTCGTGCCCCCGCACTCGCACCATGCCATTCAGATTGTTATCGCAATCGATGGAAAAATCGCGATTTGCGGCCAGCATGAGCAATGGCGCGAAGGACAGGGGCTCATCGTGAGAGCGGACGTTGAGCACTCGTTCGATGCCCAGGGGGCATTGGGTGCGATGTTGTTTGTGGATCCGGAATCGAGCGAAGGCGCCTGGTTGGGCACGTCCGTTTCCGAGGACATCACAATCGTCTCCGGACCGCGGCTGGATTCGTGTATTTCGGCGATTCGTACCTTCGCGGAACGGCCTTTCGAAAGCATGGAAATCAGCGCGCTCATCCAACACTGCGTGCGTGCATTAAGCCCCGGCGCGCCACCCACACGCCGCATGGACCCTCGAGTGACTACCGTGTTGAATTCGATCCGAGCCTCCGATGAACTGCGGGTTTCATTGGAAAGCGCTGCGGAAATGGCGTTTCTTTCTCCCAGCCGCTTTGCGCACCTGTTCAAACAACAGATGGGGCTTCCATTTCGTCGTTACATGCTGTGGCGAAAAATGACACGGGCCATGGTCGGGATAGGCAGCGAGCGTACAATCTCGGACGCGGCGCACGCCGCAGACTTTTCCGATGCCGCTCACCTCACACGGACCTTCTATCAGATGTTCGGCATGGCCCCGTCCGTGTTGATGCGGGGAGAGTTCGCTGAAATTGCTTCGCCGTTCAGCCTTTCCGGCCAGGACACTCCATTCCGGGCTACTGCCTCAACGAATAGCCAGTTTATTCAACAACAATAGCTATCTCGTTCAATCGGCGCCCATCCTCCGGCTGCGATACTCCTGCTCGTTGACAATCAAGTCGACACTTTTCAAAGGAGTTTCAAATGATCAATTACTCGGCCGATTGCGTTTGTGGATCTTGTGTTGGAGAAACGTGCACCTGCGGCTGCCAGACTGCCAGTGCAGAACGCCGTCCCGGTTGCCAGTGCGGTGAGACATGCACCTGCGATGCGACCTGCGGCTGCGAGCAGTCCTAATCGTCCGAACTCACCGCCACGCATGGTGTCCTGGGCTTCGGATCGTCGATGGGGTCCAGGACCAACAAAACATTTACAGGAGGCTCTATGACCAGTTCATCACGCAATTATCAACTCCGCCGGATCCCTGGAGGCCGCTTCGCTGTCCTCACCACAGTCATCATCTGCTTTTTGACGAGCAGCACTTTCATGACGGCACGCGGAAGCAAACCGAAACGTCCGCAGGCCAGCGAGTTCGGCCTGGGTCCACGCCATTCCATGGATCGCCGCTATGTCGCCACGCTGCAGCCACAGCAGCCGTTGCGCCGGCGGCACCTGCAGACAATTCAAGTTTCGATCACAGACGCCGAAGGGCTGGCGGTAGACGGCGCCACGATCGCCGTGGACGGCGGCATGCCCCAGCACGGCCACGGACTGCCGACCAAGCCGCGCGTCACGAAGAACCTTGGCGGCGGACTATATGAGATCGAGGGCGTCCGCTTCAGCATGGGCGGTTGGTGGGAGTTCAAGCTTTTCATCACCGGAACACCTGGTGTCGATAGCGTCACGTTCAACCTCAATCTTTAAGGGAGCGTTAGATACCCATGACTATGCCAATCGCCACAAACCGAGTTGTCACCGCAATTGTGCTCGTACTGATGCTCACGATGGCGAGCGTCGCTTCATCGCGCGGCGTTCGCTGGACCACCGAACAGGTTCATGAACTGTCGATGCTCACACTCAGCGCGTTGGAACCGCTTCCTCCGGACCCCACAAACAGAGTGGCGGATGATCCACGCGCGGTGGATTTGGGCCGGCGGCTTTTCTTCGATCCTCGACTGAGTTCGACCGGCATCGTATCCTGCGGTTCCTGTCATAGTCCGGACCACGAATTTCAGGATGATCGGCCGCTGGGAATCGGCGTTGGGACGGCCAGCCGGCGCACGATGCCGATTGCGGGTACTGCATACAGTCCCTTTCTTTTCTGGGACGGCCGCAAGGACAGCCAGTGGTCGCAGGCACTTGGCCCGCTCGAGAACCCCGCCGAACATGGCGGCACGCGTGCGCAATACGCGCACGTCATCGTGGAACACTATCGTGACGACTACGAGCGGATCTTCGGGCCAGTCGCCGACCTTGCCGGTATTCCGTTCATCGCTGCTCCGGTGGACGATCCAACGGCACGAAAAGCGTGGATGGGTTTGACCGATCCGCAGCGCAACGCGGTGACCGGGATGTTCGTGAATATCGGGAAATCGATTGCGGCGTATGAGCGGCGCGTGGAGTATGCCCCATCGCGCTTTGACCGGTATGTTGACGATCTGCTGAAAAGCGGCCACGAGCCGGAGGGTGTGCTGACGCGCGACGAAATTGCAGGGCTGCGGCTTTTCATTGGGAAAGCCAGCTGCACGCAGTGCCACAATGGACCACTCTTCACAAGCAACGAGTTCCACAACACCGGCGTTCCAGCACGTCCCGGCTTGCCGCTGGATGTGGGACGCCTTGCTGGTGCCAGGAACGTGCTTAACGATGAATTCAACTGCCGAAGCCGTTGGAGCGATGCCTCATCTAAGAAGTGTGCCGAACTGGAGTTCCTCGATTCGGACGGCCAGACCTTGCGCGCGTTCAAGGTTCCGTCGCTTCGAAACGTCGCAGACCGTGCTCCTTACATGCATGCCGGGCAGTTGGCCACGCTTGCGGATGTGCTGGACCATTACAATCACGCGCCCGCGGCTTCGGCAGGTCATAGCGAGTTGAAGCCCTTACACCTGAAGGTGCAGGAACTGCGCCAGCTCGAAGCGTTTCTGCGGGCGCTTAGTGGGGGTACTATCGCAGCGAACGTCCTCCACCCCTGACTCGCCCAATATAGCCCCGTGGCTCTCAACGCAGGGAGGTAGGCCGACATCAGACTTTCCTGTCCATCAGACAATGCGGGCCGCCGGCACCTAAGAAGAAATCCGGTCTGTAACGTTCAACTCCAAAAACGTCTTCCTACATTGCGTCCCGGATTCCAACAACTGGTGGCCCGGACGATTAGTAAATAAGAACACGGAGGACGATCATGACCAGGCGACAAATCGTAACGACACTCCTATTCACCGTTGCTTTAATCGACGCTGGCAGCGTGGGTGCGGCGGCATCGCAGCAGCCCGCAGCCGAGGTGCCGGGCACGATTCGGGGAGTTGTCACTCGCGCGGGCACCACCACGCCGCTTGGTGGCGCGCAGGTCACGTTGCAGGGAGGCGCGGCCAATCCCCAGGCGATCCAGACACTGGTGAACACTGCGGCATCGCAGGGAATCGTCGTGAAGCCCGAGCCCGGTGCGACCACTTCTCAGATCATTCAGGCGCTGTCCAACGCGGCTATTGCGCGCGGGTTCCCATTGACGACGTCGAACCTGTATACCCAGCTTGCGTCCCTGTCCGGGAAGACTCCTCCGACAACGACCACGGATAGCGACGGGCGATTTCTCTTCAAGGATGTCAGCCCGGGCACCTACACCGTTCGCGTCCAGAAGGATGGCTTCTTCGGGAAACCCGAAGGCGGAAACAACCCGCCCACCGTAGCGATCGACGTCGATGTGGACGCGGGAAAAACTGCCGATGCCGACCTCGCCATGATCCCGGGCGCGATTATCGGTGGAAGGATCTTCGACGAGAAGGGCCAGTTGATGTCGAACGCCACCGTGCAGGCTTTCACCGTAGCCTATGCCTTCGGCCGCGCCACGCTCGCGCCGCTGGTTTCCAAGGTGACGGATGATCACGGAGAGTTCCGGCTGTTCTGGGTGCCTCCCGGAGATTACTACCTTGCCGTAACATCGGCTCCGATTGCCCCCGCTCCGGGAGTGCCGGCAGCCGCCTCGCCGTCAAAGACGTATTTCCCCGGCGTGACCGACATTGCATTGGCAAGAACGGTCACCGTCACCGGAGGCGAAGACATGAGAGGTATGGACATTTCGCTGCGCGCCGTTCGGACGTTCAAAGTCTCCGGACAGGTGAACAGTCTGATTCCACCTCCACCCACTCAATTGGGAGCGCCCGGAGTGAGTGCTGCTGTCTTGTTCATGCTGAACCGGGACGCGGTCGCGCCAGATGACGTCAACGGCCGTCAGGTCGGAGTGGTCCCGCTGCTCCCGTCGACAGGACAGTTCGAGATCAGCAACGTTTTGCCGGGCGTCTACGAACTCCTCGCCAGAGTTGCGGATCCTGCGGCGCAGGTCGTCGGCGGACTTCCCCTCGCATGGGGACGTTCCAGACTTGAAGTGCGCGACATGGATGTCGCAAACCTTTCCATCGTTGTTTCCCCGTCTGCCGAAGTGAAGGGAACGCTCGTTGGGTCGACCGGAGTGAAACTGCCGCCTTCATTGCGCGTGCAGTTGCTGCCGGATGACGGGTCGATTCGGATTCCGGCGTTCCAGGCGGTTCTCACCCGATCTGCGATCGTGGGTCCGGACGGAACGTTCAAGATTCCGGCCGTGCCCGAGGGACACTACCGCGTGATGACCGTCGCAGGCCTGACGCCGGACCTCTACCTCGCGGACGTCCTGCACAAGGCCGTCAGTGTGTTCCATTCGGGATTCGATGTTCGGCCAGGGGAAAACGATTCCATCCAGGTACAGGTGGGCTCCGGAGCCGGAACCGTCGAAGGCTTCGTCCATGACGGGCCCGAAAAGGTCGTTGCCGGAGCCACCGTCGCGCTGGTGCCGGAGGCCACGCTCCGGGAGAACCTCGCACTCTATCTCTCCGCGGCCACCGATGCCGCAGGTCGATTCGTGATGCGCGGCGTGCCTCCAGGCGACTACAAACTGTTCGCGTGGGAAAGCGTGCGTCCTTTCGCTTATCAAAACGCGACGTTCATCGCGAAGGACGAGAATCGCGGCAAGTTCGTTCACGTTGGACTAGAGACTACGGTAAAAGCGGAACTGACCGTCATTCACTGATGACTATGATTCTGGGATGCTGATTGGAGTGTCTCAGTTTGAAATCTGATCCTAGATTACTTTGAAGTATAGCCTTTTGCGACTCCCCTCCTGGAACAGGAGGGGACGGCGAGCCTGGCGAGCCGGGGAGGTAGACAAATTCGACCCGAAAATTATTTTGGGACTTGATCTACCACCCCGGCCTTCGGCCACCCCTCCTGTACCAGGAGGGGAATCGGCTTGCTGATTTTCAAACTGACCCAATACATGCTGATTCCCGGCGTTGCGTACGTCACGTGGATTATCTATTCTGAGCGACCGAAAGCGAGAGGACGTTCCATTTGAGATTCCAGACCACACGTTGGAGCATCGTGAATGCAGTTGGGGCCGACGATTCTGCCGCGCGATCTGCGCTGGAGAAGTTGTGCGAGACCTACTGGTATCCCCTGTATGCGTATGTCCGGCGTGGCGGTGCTTCACCGGACGATGCGAGAGATCTTACCCAGGGCTTCTTCACTTTCCTGATCGAACGGCGCGACTTCGATTCGCTTCAAAAAGAACGCGGCCGTTTTCGGGCTTTTCTCCTGGCGTCCCTGCAGCACTACCTTGCCAACGACTTCGCGCGCCGGAGGACATTGAAGCGGGGTGGTGGAATGCTTCCACTCTCGCTTGAGTTTGACGATGCCGAAGGACGGTATCGGTTTGAACCAGTGGAAAAAGAAACACCGCAGACACTGTTCGAACGGCGGTGGGCACTCACCGTTATCGAGAAGGCGCTGGCACAGGTGCGCAAGGAATGGGAAGAATCGGCAAAGACAGCCGAATTCGAAGCGCTCAAATCCTGTCTGCTCGGCGGCGCGCCCAGCGGAGGATACGCAACCGTGGCGAAGGAAATCTCCAGCACCGAAGGCGCGGTCCGCGTGGCCGTCCACCGGCTGCGCCGCAAGTTCCAGAAGCGGCTGCGGGAGGAGATCGCCGAAACCGTTGCCGACCCATCCGAGGTCGACGACGAAATTCGATACCTCTTGCGTGCCCTGAACGCGTAATTTGTGCAAGCCGACTCCCCTCCTGGCACAGGAGGGGTGGCCGAAGGCCGGGGTGGTAGGTCAAGAAATTCGTCTACCTTCCCAGCTCGCGTAACGTTCAGAGACCGTTCTTTCTATTCCCATTATGACGACTAAGGACTCTCAACAACTCCCACAGTCCCGTCAATGCCCACGCTGCGGAAAACCGTTACCGCCGGACGCGCCGGAGGGTCTTTGTGCCGCGTGTCTGATCGCTGCCAACATGGAAACCGTCACCGGCTACCTCGATGACGCGACCACCATGGTTTCCGTGGCATCCGCCTCAGGCACGTCCGATCCAGGCGAACCTCGGTTGACTGCCGGTCAAACCTGGGGGACATACCGCATTGGCCGTCTGCTGGGACGTGGAGGTATGGGCGAAGTTTATGAAGCCGAGAGCCTGGAGACCGGCCGCCGCCTTGCGCTGAAACTGCTGCGAAGCCGTCTGGAAAAGGCCGATGACCGCGCGCGATTTCTTCGCGAAGGACAGCTTGCCGCGTCCATCAGTCATCCGCATACGGTGTACATCTTCGGAAGCGAAGAAATCGCGGGCATGCCCGTGATCTCGATGGAATTGCTTCCGGGAGGGACGCTGAAAGAGCGGGTGGCCGCCAGCGGTCCAATGGCGCCGCAGGAGGCCGTTGCCGCGGTCATGGATATCATTGGCGGGCTGGATGCCGCACAGGCGGCGGGCGTGTTGCATCGGGACATCAAGCCGTCGAATTGCTTCATCGACGACGATGGAGCCGTGAAAGTGGGCGACTTCG
>Ga0210380_10001030_pt1 | contig 11490 bp, 12 predicted proteins | sample PLM4_5_coexredo_FD_155476 | JGI IMG/M metagenome (GOLD analysis project Ga0210380, IMG submission 155476) | Groundwater sediment microbial communities from an aquifer in East River, Colorado, USA - PLM4_5_coex redo | ecosystem: Environmental > Terrestrial > Soil > Riparian zone | place: USA...
CGCGTCGCCGCCGGCTGCTCCGTCTCCCATCAAGGCGACCACCCCGGCGTCCGCGGCGATTGCGGTGGCCGACGAGGGCGGCGTGGCGGTTGCGATCGCGAGTCCCGCCAGCGACGCGCTCGGCGTTGCGGTGGTCCCGGTCGACGACCAGGGCGCGACCCGCTGGCTCGCGCTGATCGAGACGGTGAACGAGAAGAAGCCGCTGCTCGGCGCATTCCTGCACGGCAGCCGCTTCATGGGCATCCAGGACGAGTGCCTGGTGGTGGCGATGGACGATCTCCACCGGGCGGTGGTCGACGAGAAGGACAACCGCGCGTTGATCGCGCTCGAGGTGCCGCGGCTGTTCGGGCGGCCACTCGGTATCCGCTGCGTGGCCCCCGGGGACGGACCAGTTCGTCGTCGCCCCACCGAAGAGGATGTGCGCCCCGCGATCGAGCGTGCGATCCAGTGGTTCGATGGTGAGGTGATCGAAAAGCCCGGCCGGGCGAGCGAGAGGAGCAACAACGGATGAAGAGTTTCGGCGACCTGATGAAGCAGGCGCAGAAGATGCAGCGCCAGATGACCGAGGCCGAGGAGAAGATGGCCGAGGCCAAGTTCGAAGCGAGCGCCGGCGGCGGGATGGTGAAGGTCGTGGTCGACGGCCGCGGCCGGGTCAAGGAGCTGAAGATCGATCCCAAGGCGCTCGAGGAGAAGGACATCACGCTGATCGAGGACCTGGTGCTGACCGCAGTCGGGGAAGCCCAGCGCAGCGCCGAGGAGAAGATGAAGGAAACAATGGGCAAGATCACCGGCGGGATGAACCTGCCGTTCATGTCCTGATCGCGCTGCGTCCCCGATGTACAGCTCGAAGTACCTCGAACTCCTGGTCGAGGAGCTGACGCGTCTGCCGAGCATCGGCCAGAAGAGCGCCCAGCGAATCGCGATGGCCCTGCTGCGGATGCCGAAGGAGGACGCGCTGCGACTCGCCGAGGCGATCCGTGCGGTCAAGGAACGGGTCGGCCTGTGCGAGACGTGCGGCAACTTCAGCGAGTCCACGCCGTGCCTGATCTGCAGCGATCCGCGCCGTGATGCGCGGATCGTGTGCGTGGTCGAGCAGCCGGTCGACGTGATCGCGTTCGAGCGGATCGGCAGCTTCCGTGGCCGCTACCACGTGCTGGGCGGCGCGCTCTCGCCGCTCGAAGGCTCGAATCCCGAGGACCTGCGGATCGCCCAGCTGCTGGTGCGCCTGCGGGAGGGCGGGATCGAAGAGGTCATCCTCGCCACCAATCCCAACGTGGCGGGTGAGGCGACCGCGCTCTATCTGTCGAAGCTGCTGACCCCGCTCGGGCTGCGCGTCACCCGGATCGCGCGCGGCGTGCCGATGGGTTCCGACCTGGAATACTCCGACATGGTGACGCTCCAGCGCGCCCTCGAGGGTCGGCGCGAAGTGGACTGACGGGGAAGGCCGCCCATGTCACCCGTGTTTGCGGACGTGCTCCAGCTGGTGGGCGTCGGCTTTCTGATCGTCCTCAACGCCTACTTCGTGGCCGCCGAGTTTGCGCTCGTGACCGTGCGCTGGACGCGGGTCGAGCAGCTGATCGAGCAGGGACGGTTCGGCGCGATCGCGGTGCGCGAGGCGATCGAGCGGCTCGACGACGCGGTCGCGGCCTGCCAGGTGGGGATCACGTTCGCGAGCCTCGCCCTCGGCTGGATCGGCGAGCCGGCGCTCGCGCACCTGCTGCACCCCCTGTTCAAAGCCCTGCCGAACGTGTGGGGGATCGTGTTCAGCCACGTGGCGGCGGTGGCGGTCGCGTATCTGATCCTCACCTATCTCCACGTCGTGGTCGGCGAGCAGGCGCCCAAGGCGCTGGCGCTCCGGCGCGCCGAGGACGTGGCGCTGCTGGTGACCGGCCCGCTGCTCACGTTCGGGCGCCTGTTCCGGCCATTCATCAAGGCGATCGGCGGATCGAGCAACTTTCTGGTGCGCCTGCTCCGGCTGCCGCCCCAGGCCCGCGAGCAGCTGGTCCACTCGGTCGACGAGCTGAGCATGCTGGTCGAGGAGACCCAGGAAGCGGGGGCGATCCCGGCCGACCAGGCGATCTACGTCCAGCGGGTGTTCGAGCTGTCGGACAAGATGGTCGGGGAGATCATGATCCCGCGCGACAAGGTGATCATGCTGCCGATCCACGCCACCGAGGAGGAGATCCTGGCCGCCTCGCGCGAGACCGCCCACACCCGGATGCCGGTGTGGGAGGAGACGCCCGACAACATCGTCGGGATCGTCAATACCAAGGACCTCTTCCACCTGTTCAGCGAGCGCGGCCTGGTGATCCTGATGGACGCGATCTACCCGCCGCTGTTCGTCCAGACCGACATGAAGCTCTCCAGCATGCTCCGGATCTTCCGCCGGGAGCGCCGCCCAATGGCGATCGTCCGGGACGCTGCCAGCAACCTGTTCGTGGGGATCGTGACGCTCGAGGACGTGCTGGAGGAGATCGTCGGGGAGATCGAGGACGAGCACGACGCGGTGATCCCCCGGAAGGTCTGAACGAATTCGGGCTTGCTCCCGGTTTCGCACGGTGTTAGAACTGCGCCCCGGGACACGGACGTGCCACCGGAGTCTCACCACGACCTCGCGCCGCCCCGCGAGCGGAGGGGTTGTATGCCTCAGTGGACTCTGTTCGAAAAGGATTTCCGCGCGATCGATCAGGTTCTCTACGACCTGCTCGAGCGCACCAATGCCCTCTCGGTTCACCTCGTGGATCGATCCGGCCAGCTCATCACCAGTGCTGGTCGCAGCGCCGATTTCGATCCCGTCGCCTTTGCCAGCCTGATCGCGGCCGATTTCACGGCCAACGCCGAGCTGGCGAATCTGCTCGGCGACACCGCGACCCAGGCGGTCATCAGCGAGGGTGTGAGCCGGTCCGTGCATTCGTGCCTGATGGCCGACCGGATCATCCTGTGCACCGTCTACGATCGCCGCAGCACCCTGGGACTGGTTCGGTTCCGGGTGGCGCGTGCGCTCGAGGTGCTGGATCCGGTCTTCCGCGGGCTGTTCGAAAAGGTGGGAGTGGCTGCCACTCCGGTGGAGGACGCGACCGCATTTGCGACCGCGGCCAACCGGGAAGTGGACGCGTTGTTCGGCGAGTAGCTTGTTACGGCGCATCCAGCGTCGGACAACGGCGGAGCCATGGCACTCATCAACCATCGTGCGCGTGAGATTCATTTCAAGGTCGTCTATTACGGCCCCGGGCTGGGCGGAAAGACGACCAATCTCAAGTACCTGCACGAGAAACTGCCGCCCGAGCGGCGCGGCAAGCTGATCTCGATCTCGACCGATCACGAGCGCACCCTGTTCTTCGACTTCCTGCCGATCGAGCTCGGTCAGATCCAGGGACTCACGACCCGTTTCCACCTCTACACGGTGCCCGGGCAGGTCTACTACCAGCGCTCGCGCCGCGCCGTGCTCCAGGGGCTCGACGCGATCGTGTTCGTCGCTGACTCGCATCCCGCCCGCGAGCGCGCCAACCAGGAATCGCTCACCGATCTGTTCGCGAACCTCCAGACGCTCGGCCTGAGCGCCGAGGAGGTGCGGCGGCTCGGCTGGGTGTTCCAGTACAACAAGCGCGACCTGCCGGTGGCGCTGCCCCTCGAACGCATGCGCGCGCTCCTCAATGCCGGCGGCGCCCCCGAGTTCGAGGCGATTGCGTCGCAGGGTAAAGGGGTCAACGAGACGCTCAAGGCAGCGTGCAAGGCGATGCTCGCGCGACTCGCGTCCGATGCGGGCCCGACGCCGGCCCCCGTTCCCGCGACCCGCGCGTGAAGCCCGGGAGCGTCCTCGCCACCCTCGGTCCGATCGGGCAGATTCCGGGCCCCAAGGCGACGTACGCGAGCGCGGTCGTGGTCGCGGTCGGCTGGTTCCTGCCGGTTCCGTCACTGCTCGTGGCGCTGGCACTCATCGCGGTCGGTACCGTGATCGCCGTGTGGGCGTGCGGTGAAGGCGAAACGGAACTCGGCCACGACGCCCACCCGATCGTCGCCGACGAAGTGATTGGCCAGAGCATCGCGCTGCTGCTGGCGCCCCACAACCTGCTCGTCTTCTTCGCGGCGTTCGTCCTGTTCCGGATCTTCGACATCGCCAAGCCGCTCGGCGCCAACCAGGCGCAGAACCTGCCGGGCGGATACGGGATCGTCGCCGACGATTTCCTGGCCGGCATCTATTCGTTCGCGACCCTCCAGGGACTGCTGTGGGTCGCCGCCCGGATGGGATTCGCGCTGTAGAACCCAGCGCTGGCGGTGCATCCGGCCGCGCTGGTCGAACGCGTACCTCCCGATCGGCGATGACTCGCTAGCGTGCGCCGCGTGAAGGCCCCCGCTCTCGTTCTGTGCATGCTCCTCGCGGCTGCTCCGCCCACCGCGGACGCGACCCGCGCGCGCGCGATCGTCGACTCCGCACTCGACGCACTCGGCGGCCGTTCGCAGATCGAGTCGTTCCCGAGCTGGGAAGTCGCGGGCAGCGGTCGCGAGAATCTGTCGGCCGAGGTGCAGGGACTTGCGCCCGATGCGCCGACGTGGCGGCCGCACGAAGAGCAGGTCACCGTCGACGCGCGCACGTACGCGGTCGCGTGGCAGCGGCGCACGCCGCGCAACGATCAGAGTCTGCGCTGGCGGCGTCTGATCTACCGGCCGGACTCGAGCGGATTCGTCGACTTCGTCGCCGGCTACGGCGCGCTGCGCGGCTCGCCGGCGGCCGAGGCGCGCAGGCGCGGCCTGATCCGGCGGATTCCGCACCTGCTGCTGCTCGAGGTCGCGAGCCGCGCGCAGATCGTCGGCCTCGGCGAGACGAAGGTCGCGGGGCGCCTGCGTGACCGGTTGGCGGCGGTGCTCGACGGCGACACGCTGGTCCTGACCTTCACGCGCGCGCCGGTTCTGCTTCACGCGGTCGAGTTCCGCCGCGAACAGCCGACCCGGGGCGAGGTCGCGATCCGCTGGACGTGGGAGAACTGGAAGCAGGACGCGAACCTCGGCTACGTGCCGCGCGGTCATCGGATCGAGGTCGACGGCGCGATCTTCCAGGAGGTCACGTATTCGCGATTCGTCGCGCCTGCGCCCGATCTGTATGCGCGCTTGGCCGCCAACGACGCGGGCCCGGGCATCATGGCGTCGGTTTCCATGAGCGCTTCGCCCGATACCGGCCTCGCGGCGACCGGCGAGGTCGCACCAGGTGTCCACGTGGAGCGGTTCGGCGGTTTCACGGTGATGGCGGTGGAGTTCCCCCACTTCCTGGTGGTCGTCGAGGCGCCCGAGGTGAGCCTCGGGCTCGAGGCGATTCCGCCGGAGCGGCCTGCGCTTCATCCGACCGATGAGTTCCTCGCGCACCTGCGCTCGCAGTTTCCGGCCCGGCCGGTGCGGTACGTCGTGATCAGCCATCACCACGGCGATCACATGGGCGGGGTTGCCGCATTCGCAGCCGACGGAGCGACCGTGATCGTCGCACCCGGTCATCGCGCCGCGGCGGTGCGTGCGCTCGGGGGCGCCGGGGCGGTCGAAACGGTCGCCGACACGCGCACGATCACCGACGGTGCGCAGACGCTCGAGATCCTCAACGTCGGGAAGAATCCCCACACCGACGAGAACCTGCTGGTGTGGCTGCCGAAGGAACGAATCGCCTTCCAGGGCGATCTCTTCTACGACGATCCGATGGGGCCGTTCCCGCCCTCGGGCCGTGGCCGAATGAACCGCTTCACCGCGCACTGGCTGAAAGGCCATGGAATCGCGCCGCGCGCGATGTATGGCGTCCACAACGATGGCGCGTCGGGGCCGATGCGGCTCGCCCAGGCACTCGCTCTGCCCGAGTAGCGCGCCGAAACGCCGCATGTTTCCGGCACGTGACGCGCCCGGTTGCACGGGTGTCGGCCGGTGCGGCAGAGTGCGGCCCTCGCGTCCGCACACCCCCAACTCCGCACGAAGGTCCCCATGCAGGTCGAGATCCTCACGATCGGCGACGAAGTGCTGTCGGGACGCACCGTCGACACCAACTTTGCGTTCCTCGCCCGCGCGCTCGAGACGGTGAACGTGCAGATCGGCTGGCACACCACGGTCGGTGACATCGCACCGCGGATCGGCGAGGCATTGCGTGCCGCACTCGGCCGCGCCGACGCGGTGGTCGCGACCGGCGGCCTCGGGCCGACGCCCGACGATCTCACCCGCAAGGCGGTCGCGACCACACTGCGCCGTCCGCTCGAGCTCGACGAGGACGTGCTGGCGGCGATCCGCGAGCGCGCGAAGCGATCGCGCCGCAAGGTTCCGATCAGCATCGAGACGCAGGCGCTGATCCCGCGCGGCGCCGAAGTGTGGAAGAACCCGATCGGCACCGCGCCCGGTCTGCTGATGATGACGCTCAAGAAGCCGGTCATCCTGCTGCCCGGCGTGCCGGCCGAGATGGAGGCGCTCACCACCCAGTTCGTGGTGCCGTACCTGCAGAAGCGCAGCGGACGGTTCGTCGAAAGCTTCACGCTCCGCACCTCGGGCGTGTGGGAGAGCATGCTGCACGAGAAGATCGGGTCGCTGCCGCAGTCGTGGCCGGGCGCGAGCCTCGCGTACCTGCCGAGCTACTTCGGCGTCGATCTGCGGGTGACGGTGAGCGGCATCGATGAGCAGGCGGTCCAGGCGGCGACCGGCAAGGCGTACGAGTCGCTGAAGGCGGTGGTCGCGCCGGTCGTCTATGCCGAGGGCGTGAACACGATCGAGCAGGTGGTGGGCGAACTGCTGGTCGAGAAGGGCTGGACGATCGCGGTCGCCGAATCGTGCACCGGCGGTCTGCTCGCCAAGCGGCTGACCGACGTGCCGGGCTCGTCGCGCTACGTCGAGCGCGGCTTCGTCACCTACTCGAATCGCGCCAAGGTGGAGATGCTGGGCGTCCGGGAAGCGGACCTCGAGGCGCACGGGGCGGTGAGCGCGGCGGTCGCCGAAGCGATGGCGAAGGGCGCGCGCGAGAAGTCGGGCGCCGAGGTCGGCGTTGCCATCACCGGCATCGCGGGCCCCGACGGCGGCACCGCGAAGAAGCCGGTCGGCACCGTGTTCATCGCGCTCTCGACCCCCGAGGGCGAGACGGTGCGCGACTACAAGATCGTGAGCACGCGCGCGGGCGTCCGCGAGCGCAGCGTCCAGCAGGCGCTCGATCTGGTGCGCCGCCGACTGCTGGAACTGTCGCTCGATCCCAGCCTCGACTGACCGTGCGGCTGTTCCTCGCGGTGTTCCCACCGCCCGCGACCCGCGCGCTCGCGCTCCGCACCATCGACGCGCTGCGCACACCGAACGACGGCGTGTCGTGGGTGAAGGAGGACAACCTCCACTACACGATGCGGTTCATCGGCGAGGTCGGGGAGGACGGCGCGGGCCGCGTACAGGAGGCGGCTGACGAGGCGGCCGCCCAGGTCGCCGCGTTCAATGCGGCGCTCGGTGAGCCCGGTGCGTTCCCGAATGCGCGCAAGGCGCGCGTGATCTGGCTCGGGATGGCGGCCGGCGGCGATCCGCTCAAGACGCTGGCGGCGCGGCTCGACGACGCGCTGGCGAAACGCGGGTTCGAGCGCGAGAGCCGCCGGTTTGAGGCGCACCTGACGCTCGGCCGCGTGCGCGAGCCGGGACGCGACTGGGGCCCGGCGCTCGCGGCCGCGGCGGCAGCCGGGTCGGACGCCGATGCGCGCTTCCGGGTCGGCGCGCTCGCGGTCGTCCACAGCCAGCTGAACCCGAAGGGCTCGATCTACACGATCCGGCATTCGGCGCCGCTCGCGGCGCACTGACCCGCGCGGTTTCCGCTTGCGGGCGCGCGCGTTCGCGCCCACCCTTGCCGCAATGATCGGCCGCGTGGTGGACCGCTTCCGGATCGTGGGCAGTCTCGGCCACGGCGGAATGGGCTCGGTGTGGAAGGCCGAGGACACGCTCCTCCACCAGAACGTCGCCCTCAAGATCCTGTCGGATCAGTGGACCGACTCGCCCGCCGCGCGCCAGCGGTTCCTGCGCGAGGCCCGCGCGGCCGCATCGCTCAGTCACCCGTCGGTCGCGACCGTGTTCGGCGCCGGCGAATCGGGCGACCTCGTCTACATCGCGCTCGCACTGATCGACGGCGAAACGGTCGCCGACCTGGTCGCGCGCGGTCCGCTCGAGTGGAGCGACGGAGTGCGGCTCGGGCTCGCGGTCGCCGAAGCGCTCGCCCACGCGCACGCACGCAAGGTGATCCACCGCGACATCACCAGTCGCAACATCATGCTCGACCGGGACGGACGGGTGTTCGTGCTCGATTTCGGACTCGCGATCATGGTCGACCGCACCCGCCTGACCACCTCGGCGGCGACGCTGATGGGCACCGCCCCCTACATGGCGCCCGAAGTGATTCTCGGCCGCGACGCCGATCCGCGCGCGGATCTCTACGGACTCGGCGTGGTGCTGTTCGAGGTGTTGACCGGCGGGCTGCCGTTCGCGAGCGAGCGGCCCGAGGGCGTGATGTATGCCGCCGTGCACGAGCCGGCGCCGGCCCCCGGGTCGCGACGCGAGGGGATTCCCGCGTGGCTCGACGCGATCGTTCTGCGGCTGCTCGCGAAGCGTCCCGAGGACCGGTTCGCCGACGCCGACGCGCTGATCGCCGCGTTCCGCGAGCACGCCGGCGGTGAGTCGGGCGTGCGCGTGCTGCACGCGCGGGTCGGCAGCGCCTCGGAGGCGGCCGATCGTCCGCCGCTCCGCGCCAACCGCGTGTGGCTCGCGCCGATCCTCGGCATCGGCTCGGACGCGGCGACCGACGAGACGCGCACCCAGGTGCGGGCACTGACTGATGCGCTGCTCGCGGCGACCGGCACGCTGCCGAGCGTCGAAGTGATCTCCCCCGACGAAGAAGCGCCCGACGCCGACCTGCCCGCGCTGCGGCGTCAGGCGGCGCGGCACGGCGCGCGGCTCCTGGTGTCGGGCTCGCTGCGGCGCTCCGGACCGCAGGTGCGGCTCACCTGGACGCTGGTCGAGTCAGCGGCCGGCACGGTGCTCGGCGGCGAAACCGTGTCCGCCGCGCACGAGGCGCCATTCGAGATCGAGGATCGCCTGGTCGAGGGCGTGCTCGCGGCGCTGCGCCGGGCGGTCGGCGCGCGCGAAGGCGCCACCCACGATCCGGACGCACACCGGAGCTTCCTCGACGCGCTCTCGCGGCTCGAGCGGTCGGACAGCGAACAGTCGGTGACGATCGCGATCGAGGAGCTCGAGCAGTTGCGCGACCGGCGCGGCGACACCGCATCGGTGCACGCCGCGCTTGGGCGCGCGTATCTGCGCCGCTACCAGATGCGTCCCGATCGCGCGTTCGCGATCAAGGCGGCCGACGCGTGCCAGCGGGCGATCGCGCTCGATCCGCACGTGTCCGACGTGTTCGTGACGCTCGGCGATCTTCATGTCGCGACCGGCCGCCACGACGACGCGCTGGCCGCCTATCGCGACGCGCTCGCGTTGCGGCCCGAGAGCGCCGAGGCGTGGGGGGGTCTCGCGCTCGCGGCGATCAAGGCCGGCCGGTTCGAGGAGGCCGAGGATGCGAGCCGGCGTTTGATCGCGCTGCGCCCGCAGTCGTGGCGCGGGCACAGCCGGCTCGGTCACGTGTTCTACCAGCAGGGCCGCTACGCCGACGCGATCGGGCCGTGGAGCGAGGTCACGCAGTTGGCGCCCGACAATCCGCTCGGTCATGCGAACCTGGCCAATGCGTTGTTCAGCAGCAACCGGCTCGACGAGGCGCTCGCCGAGTTCCGGCGCGCGGCCGAGCTGGAGCCGACTGCTGCCGCCCACGGCGGGCTCGGCACGGTGCTGTTCTATCTCGGGCGCTTCGCCGACAGCGCGGCCGCGTTCGAGGAGGCGGTGCGCATCCATCCCGGCGACGCGCGCTTGTGGGGCAATCTCGCCGACGCCTACGAGGAGCTGCCGGACGGCGCCGCCCGCATGGCCGAGGCGCGCGACCGCGCGATCGCGCTGATGCTCGAGCGGCTCGAGATCAATCCCGGCGACGCGGACTCGTGGATCGTGCTGGCGGGATGGCGGGCGGCGCGCGGTGAGGGCGCCGAAACCCGGGAGTGTCTCGACCGGGCGCTCGCGCTCGCGCCCGCCGATGCGTCGATCCGGGCGCGGGCTGGGACCACGCTCGAATGGATCGGCGACCGCGACGCCGCCCTGGCCCAATTCGAAGAAGCCTACCGGCGGGGCTATCGTGTCGAGATGCTGCTGAGCACCCCGCGCCTGGCGCCGCTGCGCGCCGACGCCCGATTCCAGGCACTGTTGGACCGATTCCCGCCGGACGGCGGGGATCGGGACTCACCCGCACCATCAGGAGGCCGAACGTGATGGCTCGCTTACGAATTCAGTCGATTGCGCTGTTCGCACTGATTCTCGCAGTCGCCGGTTGCGGGCAGAAGACCGAGCAGGCGGCACAGGAGACGATTCCGCCGGAGACCGAGGCGGTGGCCGTGGGCCAACCCATGACGTTCTCGTGGGATGCGTCGTCGAGCTGTCTTCGCTACAACCCGTCGACGGTCCACGTGCAGTCCGGCTCGACCGAGAATTTCAACACGTCGACCGCGGACACGGTGTGGGTGACGGCGCCGGCCGGTTGTTTCTCGGCGGCGGAGACGACGTTCGCGGTCGTGCGCGGACAGAACGACATCAATCCCAGCGCGCACACGCCCGGCAGCTATCAGCTCTCGATCCGCCCCGTCATCTGCTCGGCGGCCACCGGCGGCCCCGGCCCGAGCGTGATCGTCGATTCGGGAATGGGCGAAGGCTCTCACTAGCTGCGCGGGAGGCGGGGCCGCGCCCGCGGCCCCGCTTCGCTCGACCATGCGACCTGCGATCCGGTTCTCCACGTTGGCGGTCCTGCTGTGTGCGGCGACTTCGGTCTCCGCCCGCGTCACGGCAGATCATGCGCTCGCGCTGCCCGATCGATTCGTCCAGGCACGCCTCGACGGATGGGTCGCGTTGCAGGCGCAGGACGGGGCAGTTCCCGACACGAGCGCCGCGTCGGAACCGCGGCCGGCCGTCGATCCGGTCGCGGCGCCCGAGGAAGCTCACGAGACGAGCCGCGGGCGCAAGATCCTGTTCGGTGCGGTGCTCGTGATCGGCTTCGAGGCACTGCTCGCGCTTCCCTCGACTGCCGCCTACGTGGACGAGGATGGAAAGACGCTGGCGGCGGTCGACGGGGGGTTCGCCGCGTTGTCGGTGATCACCCCCAGCGCGAGCCGGGGGGAGACGATCGGTGCCGCGGTCGGCGTGCTCGCCCTGGCCGGCACGGTGCTGGCAATTGGAGACGACCGGTCGAAGGACGAGATGTTCTTCATCAACTGGGCCGGCCTGAACGTCGCGATCTTCGGGGGGCGCTGGATCGGCGGATTGTTCAGTCGCTAGGGGCCCCCCAAGGCTCCTCTTGCACCTACTGCACAAGTGTGTATTATGCCCGCGTAGCCGGCCTCCGGGCCGTCGTTTGCTAAGGTGTGGGCC
>Ga0210380_10001031_pt1 | contig 11478 bp, 12 predicted proteins | sample PLM4_5_coexredo_FD_155476 | JGI IMG/M metagenome (GOLD analysis project Ga0210380, IMG submission 155476) | Groundwater sediment microbial communities from an aquifer in East River, Colorado, USA - PLM4_5_coex redo | ecosystem: Environmental > Terrestrial > Soil > Riparian zone | place: USA...
CATCGTGGCCAGCGCTCCCCAAAGCCGGGCCGGACCAGCGTCGTCATCGAAATCCCGGCGACCGTGAGGCCGAGGGCCGTGAGGACCAGCGCCTGAGCGGCTCCCCGAAACTTGTACGCGTAGGCCGCGCCGAAAATTCCCATGTTGCGGATCAGCAGCCAGACCGTGAGGAGATGGACTGACCTGCCTGGTTTCCTCGGACCGCGGATTCATTGGAGGACCGCGCTCTGTGAGGGGACCGGGTTTCTCAGACCACTACAAGGGTGAGTCTGCAGCGGTTGCGAGCACCTTCTGAGCGTATTCCCGAGGGCTCAGGCCCTTGAGAGCTCGGTGAGGATGGTGCTCATTGTAGTCCCACCGAAACGCGTCGATTTTCCGTTGCGCATCCTCCAGAGACGCGAACCAGTGGACGTTGAGGCACTCTTCGCGAAACCGGCCATTAAAGGATTCGATCGTGGCGTTGTCCGTCGGCTTCCCGCGGCGACTGAAGTCGAGGATGACGCCGTTGGTGTACGCCCACAGGTCCATCGCCGCGCTGACGAACTCGGTCCCGTTGTCGCAGTAAATCCGCTGTGGCAGCCCGCGCTCGAATCGGAGCCGCTCGAGTGCGGCGGCGACATCCTGGCCGCCGAGTCCCTGGCCGATATCGATCGCGAGACACTCGCGGGTGAAGAGATCGATCACCGTGAGTGCTCGGAATCGCCGACCGTCGGCCAATTGATCCGCCACGAAGTCCATGCTCCAGATGTCATTGCGCGCGGCCGCCGGTCGCCGCTGCTCGCGATGCACCGCGGTCGTGTGCCGCCACGGACGTTTCCGCCGCAGCGCCAGGCCTTCCTCGGTATACACGCGGTAAAAACGCTCTTTGCCGACCGTCCAGCCTTCCCGCTGCAGCAGGACACGGAGCCGGCGATACCCGAACCGCACGCGCGCCTGCGCCAGCTCGCGCATGCGCTGTCGCAAGGCGGTCAGCGGATCCTTCCGGCTTCGGTAATACACCGAGGACCGTGTCGTCCTGACGACGAGGCACGCCCGCCTGGCGCTGACGGTGTAGCGGCCCATCAAGTACTGCATGACCTCTCGCTGCTTGACGGGCTTTAGAACTTTTTTTGAACGACGTCCTGGAGCATGACCTTGTCGAGCGACAGGTCCGCCACGAGGCGCTTGAGCTTCGTGTTTTCGTCGCGGAGCTGCTTTAGCTCGCGGGCTTCACTCGGCAGCATCCCGGCGTACTCTTTCTTCCAGCGGTAGAACGTCTGCTCCGAGATCCCGACCTGGCGACACACGTCACCGACTGGCATCCCGCCCGCGACTTGCTGCAACACGGCGGTGATTTGCTCGACCGAAAAGCGCTTCTTCTTCACGGCATCTCCTTGGCCCGATGGGCCGGATTATGCCGCAGCTCTCACCTTCCGATTGGTCCGAAAAACCCGGAGCCCCTCAGCAGAAGGAGACAGGACAATGTGCATTCACAAGTCGCTTCTCGCAATCGCTGGCGTGGCCGTTCTCGGAGTGCTGATGACCGCGTCCGCCCAGGCGTGGAACTCCGACACGAACTACGTGACGTTCAGCGCGCCGGTCGCCCTGCCGGGCGTCACGCTCGCGGCGGGCACGTATGTCTTCCGTTCGCCCACCGAACTGGACAAGAACGTCGTCCAGGTCATGAATCGAACGCAGACGGTGTCGTACTTCATGGGCTTCACCACCCCCGTCGACCGGCCCCTCGGCCAGCCGGACCGCATGGTGACCCTGGGCGAGGCCGCGCCCGGACAGGCGACACCGATCAAGGCCTGGTTCCCGCTCGGCCAGCGCGATGGCCACGCGTTCAAGTACGACCGCTAACCAGCACATGCCCCGGGCGCCCCGACTGGGGGTCGGGCGTACGGGGCATGCCGGCAGAGTCGTGAGAATGGCTCACGACTCTGCCAACGCGCTGCGCCTTCCTTCTTCTCCCGCCGCATAAACACACACGACACACGTCCCCGCGCTCCGTCGCTTCCTGCCAGTTCGTTCCTCGTTCGATGACCGCTCGATGACCGCTCGATGACCCCTACGCATCAAGCGTAGGTCGCGTGATCTGGATCACATGCCTCGCACGACTTCGATCACCGACGCTCCTGATGCCGCTCGATAGAGTGCCTCTTGTTCACGAGGAGGTGAGTGATGCAAGGCGCGAGCAATGAGACCCCGACACCCGGACGCCTGGAACTGAAGTACTGCGTCCCCGAACGGGTCGCGCGGCAGGTTCTCGGCGTGGCGCGCGGATACCTCGTTCGCGACCCGCTTGCCAGGGGACCGCGTCAGCGCATCACCTCCCTTTATCTCGACACCCAGGACCTGACCTTCCTGCGCTGGCACCTCGATGGCGCCACCGATCGTTACAAGCTCCGCATCCGCAGCTACGGTGAGGCGCCGGCGGCCACGTTCTACGCGGAGACGAAGCGGAAGACCGCCTCCGTGGTACGCAAGGAGCGAGAGGCCATTTCTGCCGCGGCACTGGACGCCGTCGTCGAGCGCTATCGGGTCCGGCTTGGTGCGACGCCTCGCACGCTCGTCAGGGGACTTCGAGAATCGCTGCGAGACCCCGCTGGTGAGACCGCGGTCACCGTCGATCGCGTACTGCAGTACCAGGCGACGCGTTCCGCGGATCTCATCGGCGATGACCGCAGGTGGATACCGCTGCCCTTGCCCGCATGCTCGGGACCCTCGCCCGTGCTCGTCGAGCTCAAGTACAGCGACACGCCGCCCACCTGGATGGACGCCCTCATCCGCACGCTCGCGCCGGCGCGCGTCTCGTTTTCGAAGTACGTCGCGGCCATGACGTCGTGGCCGGCCGCGAGATCAGTGCCGCCGCACGTCCACGTCAGCCCGGACCTCGGCCTTCACACCGTGGGAGCCCAATCATGAGCAACACCGCACTCGTCCACGTACCCGGTCTGGCGGAGGGCGCCAGATTGCTGGCCGCCGCCGCCATCGGCGTCACCGTCGTCGCGGCGCAGCGGTGGGCCCGCCGGACGCAACCCCTCAGTGCCTCAATGGAGCAGACGCACGTGCTCCTCTGTCTCGCGGGCGCGCTCGTGATGCTCACGGTCGGCGACTCGCTGCCCCGCGCGTTCGGCATTGCCGGCGCCGCCGCCATCGTCCGGTTCCGAACGCCGGTGGACGACGCACGCGACACGACGGTGCTCTTTCTTCTCATGGCGCTCGGCATGGCTGCCGGCCTTGGCCTGACCATTGTGACGATGGTCGGCACGCTCTTCGTGTGCGGGTGTCTTCTGCTGATGCGTGAGCGTGCGACCCCTACGGCAGGTCGGTCGATGAAAGTCGCGCTGGTGGCGAATGGGCAGGAGTTCCCCACGACTCACGTCCAGAGGGTCTTTGGCGCACACCGTATTTCCGCCGAGGCGCTCGAGTTCTCGCACGGCGAACGTGCGAGCGTGCGCTACCGCGCGGTAGTCGATCGAGACACGTCGCTCGACGAGGTCACCGCGCATCTGATGAACGGCGACGCGACCGGTATCGCGTCGGTGTCGTGGGAAGCCTCGAAGAGGAGGGCATGATGGTCACCCTGAAATGTGTGCCCTGCGCAATCCCACTGCTGCTGATCGCGATGGCCGCAACAGCCCAGAACGTCACGACGAACGAGCAGCTGGCACCTAACGAGGGCGGATGGACGGTCCGGTGGAACGATCATCCCGAGATCGACTGGAGCGGAAGACTCAGAGTCGAGATTCACGCTCGCGTACAGAGCGACGGCCGCATGTCAGACGCCGCCGTCGAGGACCAGCAGGGTGACACGTTCGACGTGGGACGAAGACGGATTGGCATCCAGGGCGATCTGGGCCGACATATCACTTTCGAGGTCGAGCGCGAAATCGAAAGGATGGATCCGTGGCGCGATGTCTGGATTAACTACCGCGTCTCGCGCATCGCCCAGGTTCAGGCGGGACAGTTCAAGATCCCGTTCGGCCTCGAGGAGACGACGGGCTTAGGGTCGCTCACGTTCATTTATCGATCGCTTGTCTCCAGACGCCTGGCGCCTGGCCGCGATCGGGGGCTGATGCTCCATGGACGACTGGCGGGGCGGACACTCGGCTACGAGGTCGGCATGTTCGCGCACGACGGCGACAACGCCCGTCCCAACGGTGGCGTCCGGGTGTTCGGGGGCCGCACCGTCGCCGGCCGTGTCGTGGCCGAACCGTTCCATTCGAAGGCGTGGTGGTCGGACTTTCAGATGGGAGCCGCGTTCACGAGCAGCCAGGTGCCAGTGGGCTTCCCGGCCATCCGCGGCCGTAGCCTCCTCGGGGTGTCCTTCTTCGACTCGGACGTCTGGGTCGAAGGGACGCGGACGCGGGTCGGCCTGCAGGCGCAGTGGCGACCCGGCCCCTTCTCGATCACCTCGGAGTTGATCCGCGTCGCCGACGATCGGCGCGGGCAGAGCCCGAGCGGTACGGACCTCGCCCCGTTTCTGACGAGAGGCTGGTACGTGAGTGGCGCGTGGGTCGTGGCAGGCGCGAGCAGGGTCGCCCGCGTGGCCACGCCACTCCGGCCACTGTTCCACGGTGGCTTCGGCTCGATCCAGCTCGCCGGGCGGCTCGAACGATTCAGGCTGGGCGGAGGCCCCGCGACGGAGGTGCCATCGATGAGCCCGCGCGCAGGATCGATCGCCGGTAATGGCGAGGACGCGATGACGATCGGCCTGAGCTGGTATCCCAACCGCTGGATCAGGATCGACAGCAATCTCATCAGAGAGACCATTGGAGACGCGTCTCAGAGTTCGTATCCGAGCCTGCGTTTCTGGAGCCGCCTCGTCCGGCTCCAGGTGAGCCTCTAATGAGGGCCGGCGCACGTAAACGCATCTCGTGGATCGCGGTGGTCGTGGGCGTGGCGACCCTGGCGGCTGCACACGTCGACACGGCGGACGCGCAGACCGCCGCCGACCTGTTCGATGCGCGGGTCGTACAGGAGGTCCGGCTCTTCATCAACGAGCGCGACCTGAAGGAGCTGCGGGAACGCTATCTCGAGAACGTCTACTTTCCGGCAGATCTCCACTGGGGTGGCCTGCAGGTTCGAAACGTGGGCATGCGGTCTCGCGGGCTCGCGAGCCGAAGCGCGACCAAGCTCGGACTGAAGATCGACTTCAATCACTTCTCAACCGGACAGCGGTTTCTCGGGCTCGCGTCGCTCGTGCTCGACAACCTGGTCACCGACCCGTCGATGGTGCGCGACAGTGTGGCGATGTCGTTCTTCAGCCGCCTGGGAGGACCCTCGTCTCGACAGGCATTTGCAAGGGTCTACATCAACGGCGTGTTCCAAGGCCTCTATGCAGTCGTGGAAGTGGTCGACGGCGACTTCCTTGCGCGAACCATCGGAGAACGAGATGGGTACCTGTTCGAACGCCATTTCGTCACCCCCTTCCTCGGTTCGGACCTTGGAGACGACCCCGCCGCCTATCGAACGGTGTTCCAGCCACGGACACACGAGCTCGAGGCAGACACCGTACTCTTCACGCCGATCCGTAACCTGTTCCGGGAGGTGAACCAGCCGGTCGACTCCGCCTGGCGCGATCGCGTCGAGCACTACATCGATCTGAAACAGCTGGTGACGCATGCAGCCATCGAAACGTTTCTCGCCGAGAAAGACGGAGTGCTCGGCGAATCGGGCATGGCCAACTTCTACTTGTATCGGAGCCGCTCCTCCGATCAACACCGGCTCATCGTCTGGGACAAGGACAGCACCTTCTCGGCAATCGACAGGTCGATCGCTCAAGGCGTCGCCCAGAACATCCTGTTCAGCCGCGCCCTGACGTTCGAGGACCTCCGCACGCTCTATTTGGACGTGCTCGAGCGCTGCGCGCGACTGGCGGCGGCAGACGACTGGCTCGAGAACGAGATCGCGCGAGTGACGACAATCGTTAGGGTCGCGGCGCACGAGGACGGCACGAAGCCGTACACCAACGACGCGTTCGACGCCGCAGTCGACTTCGTGAAACTGTTCGCGCGGCAGCGGTCATCATTCGTGCTCCAAGAGATCGCGCGCGAGCGCCAGGTCCGCTGAGGTGAGGGCACAGCCGGTGCGGATCGTGTTGCTGCTTGCGCTCGGCGCGGCAGCCAGCTGCAGTTGGGACGCCACCTCGCCGACGTCGCTACCGACGATGGGCGGAATGGGCCCGGCGGGAGAGGCGGTGCTCGTCGGCGCGGGTGACATCGCGCGGTGCGGATCGGCCGGGAGCGAGGCCACGGCCACGCTGCTCGACCGCCTCCCGGGCACGATCTTCACCGTGGGGGACAACGCTTACCCGTCGGGCACCGAGAACGACTTTCGCGACTGCTACGGGCGCTCATGGGGACGGCATCTGGCGCGCACGCGCCCCTCCCCAGGCAATCACGACTACGAGTCGGCGGGGGCGGTCCCCTACTTCAACTACTTCGGCGCCGCCGCCGGCCCGAGCGGACTTGGCTACTACCGTTATCGCCTCGGGGCATGGCAGATCTATTCGCTCAACAGCAACGTTGCCATGGGCCCGGACTCAGCCCAGGTGCAGTGGCTGAAAACGGAACTGATGGCCAACCGGTCCACGTGCACGCTGGCGTACTGGCATCATCCCCTCTTCAGCTCCGGACCGCACGGTGACAACCCGGCAACGCGCGTGCTCTGGCGAGTTCTGTACGAGGCCGACGCGGACGTCGTGATTTCGGCCCACGATCATCTGTACGAGCGCTTTGCACCGCAGGATCCCGAAGGTCGCCTCGACCCGGACCGCGGGATCCGTGAGTTCATCGTGGGAACTGGCGGCGCGGAGCTGACTGGGCCGTCGGCCGTGCACGCCAACAGCGACGCGCGCTGGACGACATATGGTGTGCTGCAGCTCACGCTGAGGGGTGACAGCTACACGTGGACGTTTCTCACCGACACGGGCGCAGTCGCCGACGTTGGCGGTGGGATCTGCCATCAACTGACCCGTTGAGCGCACGCTTCTACTTCGAAACGGCCGGCCAGACATGTACCCTGATGTCACGTCTGTGTTCGTTCCGCGAAAGAAGCTCGAGGGCGTCGACCGATGCGAGTGTTCATCTCCTATACGAGCGAACAACGGCAGCTCGCGGAACGGTTGACGCTCGGCTTACGCAATGAAGGGCACGCCGTGTTCTTCGACAAGGAGACGCTGCCGGCAGGTGCATCGTTCGACGATCGCATCCGAGCGGCCCTTCGCCGGTCTCATATCTTTCTGTTCCTGGTCAGCCATGCGTCCCTCCAGGAAGGAGCGTACGCACAGACGGAACTCAATCTCGCTCGGAGACGTTGGCCCAACCCGGCAGGAAAAGTACTCCCGGTGCTCACCGAACAGATCGCAGTTGAGGAGTTGCCACCCTATCTGCGAGCCGTCTCGGTCCTGGCGCCCCAGGGAGACCTCGTCGCGGACGTACTGGACGCCATCGAACGTCTTTCGCGCGAGCGGCGGCTCGGAATCGCGAGGAGGGTTGTCGCCGCGGCGGTGCTTCTCCTGTGCACCTCCATCGGCGCCTGGTGGTGGCTTGACGCGCATCGACGAATCCTCGTAGAAGACGTGAACGTTTCGTCCGTCCCCCGACCAACGCCCGGTGGCGTATCGTCATTTCAATTCGACGTCACCTTGAGGAATCGGGGTTCGGAGGCCATCACGGTCGTGGACATCGGACCGCACACCGATAACGATGCTGTAACGTTTGCCGGCACGATCACCGAATGGTTCGACCTCAATCCCGACGAGCGCCAGAAGACGGTCTTCGTCACCTCGCTCAACAACGCCCAAGATCCAGCGCGGGTACGCTGGCGCCTGTGCTGGGGTTATGTGCGAACGGAGGACCGGTATTACGAAATCGAGTCGGGGAAAGCCCACGTCGACATGTTCATGGGTCGTTATCGCCGCGAGGACTGCAGTGGCTGGCGGGCATGGTCTGCGCCGCGTTCGTCTCGTTGAACGTTGGCGGAGAGAGTGGGATTCGAACCCACGGTAGAGTTTCCCCTACACACGCTTTCCAAGCGTGCTCCTTCAACCACTCGGACATCTCTCCGTACTTGTAGAATCAACAGTTTACAGGCTAGTGGCTGAGCCGGCAAACCCGAATTGTGTAGCGAATTGTGTAAGACCCCTTAATGTGCCGCGATCACTTACGGCGATCGCCAACCCTCAGCAAGCCCTTGCACGATCCGTCGGCGCCTCCCAGTATAAGCCGCCGTTGGCGGGCTTCAATCGTCGTCTTGAACTGTTCTGAAGCTGCCAGACAGGACAGGGTCGATTCGATCAGCCTGGCTGAGTGCCCAGTCCGCCCACTGCTGAAATCCCGTTGCACTGAGGGGATCGTCGAGCGCGGCTTGGCGCTCTCGAACGGCTGAGACGTAGGCGCGAATCTCATCGGCCTCCCTGGGGGACTTGGCCTGGGCGAGGAGCCTACCGACTCGCGCCTTCTCAAGTCGCTCCAGTCGTTCACGCTCAAGCCGCTGTCGCTCGGCCTCTTTGCGCCGCTCCTCCGCAGCAATCTCCGCCTTCCGGTTGATCACCCATTCACGATGATGCTGAGCACTGGAGCGGCACACACGCTCGCCATGGACGACGATGGCAACGGCGATGTCGCCGAGCCGCGCCTCCAGCGGTTGCCCCTCGACGTCGGCCCACGTTTCGATCGGCTTATTGTCCCTGACATTGGTCCCGAAACGAGACAGCCGACGCTAGAGAAAAGCGACTTCAGCGGTCAGTGGGTTCTGACGTCGCTGGGCGTACTCGTTCGGTGTCAGATGGCCGAGCGAGCCGTGGGGTCGGCGCTGATTGTAATCGACGCGCCACGCTTCGATCTTCTCCTTGGCGTCCGCGATAGACGTGAATTGGTGGACGTTCAAACACTCGTCTCTGAGCCGTCCGTTAAACGATTCGATGAAGGCATTTTCCACGGGTTTCCCTGGCCGAATGAAATCGAGCTGCACCCCGCGCTGATACGCCCAGTCCTCGAGCGCGCGCGACATGAATTCGGTGCCGTGATCGACGGTAATCGATCGTGGCGCCGCGCCCTCGGCGATCGCGTGATCGAGTGCGCCGCTGACGGTTCGGCCGGACATACTCGACGCGACTTCTAAGATCGGACTCTGGCGACTCCACTGATCGACGACCGTCAGTACCCGGAACTGGCTCCCATCGGCCAGCGCATCGTGCACGAAGTCCAGGCTCCAGCGCTCGGTCGGGCCGGCCGGCACGGGTGCCGGCCCCCGGTGCAACGCCATGTGCTTCCGTCGGCGCACGCGCATTCGCACCTGCAGCCCTTCCAATCGGTACAGTCGTCGTACGCGTTTCCGATTCACCACCCAGCCCTCTCGTCGTAGGAGCACCCAGATGCGTTGATACCCGAATCGTGGCCGCGCGTGCGCGAGCTCGCGAATACGCAGCCGCAGCGGCGCTTGATCGGACCGCGTGGACGGGCGATACCACGCGGCCCGGCTGAACTGCGCGAGGTGACAGGCCCGTCGCACGCCCACGCCGTAGGTGGTGCAGAACCACGCGGCGAGCTCGCGACGACGGACGGGCCTTAGACCTTTTTTCTCAACGCCTCCGCGAGCATGTGCTTGTCGAGCGTGAGGTCGGCCACGAGCCGCTTGAGCCGGCCGTTTTCATCCTCGAGCGATCGCAGCTTCCGCAGCTCGCTGACGCCCAGGTGGGCGTATTTCTTCTTCCAGATGTAGAAGGTGGCTTCGCTGACGCCGAGCTGCCGGCAGACATCGGCGGGAGGCGTCCCGCTCTCGACCTGGCGGAGGGCGTACGCGATTTGCTCTTCCGTGAACTTCGACTTCTTCATGGTCCTCGCTCCTTGGTGAAGGACCGTCCGAAGCCGCTATTTTCCTCTCGCTTGAAGTGCCGTCGTTTTCGGGGAGAACGTCAGACCGGCCTCATAGTACAGAACGATTGCGCGATGCTGAAGCAGCTGCATTGCCTTCACTTCGCGCTGGAACCTGAGGAGAGCCTTTTCGTAGTCAGTAACGAATGGGCTCGGATCTAGAATCTTGACAGCGTATTCAAACTCGCTGACCGCGGTGGCTCGTGTCGCTTTGTAGACGACCCCGTAGCCTCCCGCGCCGATCTTGTCGCCTAGAGTGAACAGCGGCGTCGGGCTGGATGACGAGCCACCTTCGGCACTGCCCTCGACAATGATGGCGTCGGCATCCGTCAGCACGAGGTGCGGCGGCTCTACCCGCAGGGGAATACCGTGCTTCTCCAGGAGCTTGTTCACGACCTTGGCTGAGGGAACTTTTAGGCCTCGGACTTCGCCGACTCGATACCGGACCACAGGCCGTCCACGAATGTCGCTGCGTTTGATGCGCGCGACTTTATCGCACTGTCCAAGTCGCTAACTGCCCAGTCAAACGAGCTGCTGGAGCTAACGCTCCCGAAGGCAGATTTGAAGTCTTCAACCGCGCTTTTCGATTCGCCGGAAATCTCCAGTACGAGCTCGAAGACCTCCCGCACCGCCGCGGGAGGAACACCAAATCCGACTCCCTCGAATTTCCACTCTCCTGGATACTCAAGCGCCACACTTCACCCCGGAAGAATGTCCTTGGCCCTGCGCACGGAAATTTCAAGAATAGCTCAGCCGTGGAGGTGGCGCACGTCGACTGCGCCGACCAATGCCGCCGTGGCTCAGACGTCAGAACGGTGTTATCGAAGCGTACCGAAGAACACGGTCGCGCACGCGAGCAAGTGCTGCTGGGAACCGTGTAGAAACTGTGTAAGGTACGCTCGAAACTGGCGAGGAACTGTGTGGTTTACGGCGTCACATCAAGAAGCATCGACGGGACGTAAATCACTGAAGCGATTGCGTGTTGAGATGTTTCGGTGTTGTTGGATGCAGCTTGCCGGAGTCGTTTTTTAAGCGAGCGCCTTCAACCACTCGGCCATCTCTCCCTTTTAGAATCAATCACTTACGCTCGTGACCCGGCGAATTGTGTAAGACCTCCCAATGTGACGCGATCACTTACGGCCGTTTCAGTATAGCGGCTGGCATCAGAGACGGTTTGTGAATGGCTCGCCGCACTGGACGATTTCCGCAAAACTGGCTAATTCGCGAGGCCGCCTAACCGACCTCAGGAATCAAATCCAAATTGGTCGTCATAATTCCAGGTTGCCAGTGAGGGCAGCGACGATCGGTCGCCGTCAGCCGCTCAGAGGCGCGCGGATTCACCGACGTCGAGCGTCCTGAAGGCGGCATCATCGATTCCGGCAGCGGACCGCGCACGGGCGAGCGCGGCCACCGGCTCGTTCAGTCCTTCGGGCGTCAGGCGAAACGTGCCGAAGTGCATGCCGATGCTGCGGCGAGCGCCGACGTCCAGATGCGCCTGCACGGCCTCCTCAGGATTCATGTGAATGTCCTTCATGAACCAGCGCGGTTCATATGCGCCGATCGGTATCAGCGCAAGATCGATCCGCGGAAAACGCCGGCCGACCTCCAGGAAATG
>Ga0210380_10001033_pt1 | contig 11476 bp, 10 predicted proteins | sample PLM4_5_coexredo_FD_155476 | JGI IMG/M metagenome (GOLD analysis project Ga0210380, IMG submission 155476) | Groundwater sediment microbial communities from an aquifer in East River, Colorado, USA - PLM4_5_coex redo | ecosystem: Environmental > Terrestrial > Soil > Riparian zone | place: USA...
TCGACGAAGGACCTGGAGTCTTACCTCGATGCCGCGCTCGAGCGCGGTGGCGACTATGCGGACATCTACTTTGAACGGAAGATCAATTACTCCATTGTTTTCGAAGAGCGGATCGTCAAGACCGCAACAAAAGCCGTTAACGTCGGCGTCGGAATCCGAGTGATCTCGGGTGAAAAAACTGGCTACGCGTATTCGGATGATCTCGATCGAAACAAGATTCTTAAAGCGGCACGCACAGCCGCATTCATCGCCTCCAGTTCTGCCGAAGGGGGACGTGTCGGGATTAACGCCCCCTCCGTGAATGAGAACAGCCTGTATTCGGTACAGTTGCTTTCCACCGATATCGGCATCCAGCAGAAGATCGCCCTCCTTAAAGAAGCAGATCAGGCCGCGCGGGCATTCGATCCCAGAATTTCCCAGGTCCAGGCCAGCTACATCGACGAAACGAAACATGTTCTGATCGTTTCGTCTTCAGGGAGATGCGTGTGGGACGTTCAGCCGCTGGTTCGGTTGAACGTTTCATGTATTGCTGAGGAAAATGGGCAACGCCAGTCCGGTTATCAGGGTGGCGGAGGCCGGCGATCCCTGGACATCTTCACCGACGATCTCAATCCCAGGGCGATAGCGTGTGAAGCAGCTCGACAGGCTGTTCTTCAATTGAATGCTGTCGAGGCACCGGCCGGACCCATGGAGGTCGTTCTTGGAAATGGCTGGCCTGGAATCCTGCTGCATGAAGCGATTGGCCACGGCCTGGAAGCGGATTTTAATCGAAAGCAGACTTCCGCATTTTCCGGACTCGTCGGAAAGACCGTGGCTTCTGAGCTGTGCACTGTTGTCGACGATGGGACAATCCCGTTTCGGCGCGGTTCGTTGAATATCGACGATGAAGGAAATCCAACCAGGAATACAGTGCTGATCGAAAAGGGCGTCCTTCAAGGCTACCTCCAGGATCATCTGAGCTCGAAACTCATGAATGCGCCGGTCACAGGCAATGGTCGTCGTCAGGGATACGACAACATTCCCATTCCTCGAATGACGAACACCTTCATGATGGCGGGTGAATCGGCACCGGAGGACATCATTCGTTCTGTGAAGAAAGGCCTCTACGCCGTCCATTTCGGCGGCGGTCAGGTGGATATCACAAGCGGCAAGTTTGTATTCAGCGCCAGCGAAGCCTATCTCATTGAAGATGGCAAGATCACGGCTCCCGTTAAGGGGGCGACGTTGATTGGAGACGGCCCAACCGTTCTTCGAGAAGTCACAATGGTCGGAAGCGATCTGAAGCTCGATCAGGGCGTGGGAATCTGCGGGAAAGAAGGCCAGACCGTCCCCGTCTCCGTGGGTCTGCCTACTATCAAGATTCGCGAAATCACCGTCGGCGGCACTGAGAAGTGATCGCGAAATGACCGCGGAGCTGAAAGACACTGCCGAGTATGTCGTTCGCCGGGCCATAGCCAAAGGCGCTTCGGAGGCGGACACATTCATACGCGAAGACGAAAACTTTGAAGTTAGTGTCCGTCTGGGAGATGTTGAGACTCTAAAGGAATCCGTTTCCCGGGGACTTCGCCTTCGTGTATTTGCCGGAAAGCGGACAGCCACCTCTCAAACCTCCGATCTTTCTCCCGCCGTTCTGGATTCGCTTGTCGATGAAACCGTTGAAATGGCGCAACTGACGTCCGCGGATGAGAGCGGCGGGCTTCCGGAAATCACCGCAAGCGTTTCGGACCTTCCGGATCTTCAGCTGGCCGATCCAACATGGAACAGTTTCACACCGGAACAACGCATTGATTGGGCTCGCCGGGCCGAAGCCGCCGCCATGAAGACAGACTCCAGAATCACAAACTCTGAAGGAGGCTCGTTCAGCTACGAAAGATCCCGCACGGTTCTCGCAAACACTCGAGGGTTTTTAGGGGAGTATGAGGGAACTGGCGGATACGTCGTTGCAACGCCTGTCGCCCGCTCCTCAGAGGGAATGCAGCGCGACTACTGGCTTTCGATTGCGCGATTCCAAAATGAGCTTCAATCTCCGGAAGCTGTCGGCCAGCAGGCGGCGAACCGCACGCTGAGGCGTCTGGGTGCCCGCAAAGTGCGGACCTGCGAAGCGCCTGTCATCTTTGATCCACTGACGGCGCGGACCATTGTGAGTCATGTGTTTCAGGCCTGTTCGGGTGATGCTGTCTATCGACGAAGTTCATTTCTGATTGACCAGATTGGAAAGAAGGTTGCAGCGCCGCAGGTGACGATTGTCGACAATGCCCGTCTTATTCGGGGACTGGGTTCCAGTCCGTTTGATGACGAGGGCGTTCCTTCTCAGTTAACGCCAATCATTGAAAATGGAGTTCTGCAGAACTATCTCCACAGTTCGTATACTGCACGGAAGCTGAACGCTCGCCCAACTGGAAATGGAAGCCGAACCGGAGCAGGGTCCGTGAGTGTGGGGCCAACGAATTTCTATCTCACGCCAGGAAAAGTCGGTCCGGAAGAAATCATCGCGACCGTGAAATCCGGACTCTATGTGTTCGAACTGATTGGCCATGGTGTGAATGCCGTGACAGGAGATTATTCAAGAGGCGTCGTCGGAATGTGGATTGAGGATGGGAAGTTCGCTTTTCCCGTGCAGGAAGTCACCATTGCCGGCAATCTTCGCCAGATGCTCAATGACATAGAAATTGTCGGTAACGATCCCGCATTTCTCGGGCCCGTTTCAGCTCCGACACTAAAGATACGAAAGATGGTTATCAGCGGAGAGTGACATGGAACGCCGGAGCATTCTCATTATCGGGGGCGCTGTTCTCGTCGGGTTGGCGGTATTTGTCGGCTGGAGTCTTGGGCCTGGCCGAAATGTCAGCGATTCTTCCAATCTAACCGAAATCACAGACCCGGCTTCGATTCAAAAAACGATCGAACTCACGCACCTGAGTATTCTGACAAGCGACACTTACGCTGGGAATATTCGAATCCGCAATATTACCGGCCTGCTGAAAAACATCTCAACCATGCCGGTTCGCAAGATTGATCTCAAAATGACATTTACGGATTACGACGGGAAAACCATTCAGGAAAGCACGCACACTGCATTTAGTCCCAGAAAGAAACCGCTCGAGCCTGGTACCCAGTTTCGGTTCGAGGTCAATTTTGAGAATTTACCCCGGTCATGGAATTACCATGTCCCCATCACGCAGATCGTCAGCGTCAGCTACTAACTTCCCGGATTATTCCACGACCGCAATACAGTCGATCTCCACATCCACATCTTTTGGAAGGCGGGCCACTTCAACTGTGGCTCGAGCTGGAGGCGCATCGCGGAAGAACTCTCCGTAGACACGGTTCATCTCGGCAAAATCGTTCATGTTTTTCAGAAAAACCGTTGTTCGAACGACGTTATCGATGGTCGCCCCTCCCGAGGACAAAATCTGCTGAATATTTTCCAGGACTCGACGGGTCTGAGACGGAATGTCTTTCGCTTCGATTAGTGCACTCGTCGCAGGATCGATAGCAATTTGCCCGGAAACGAAGAGCAGGTTTCCAGCTCGAATGCCTTGCGAGTACGGACCGATAGCCGCAGGGGCGCGAGGTGTCGTAATTACGTGCTTCACAATCTTACCCATAGATTTCCTTATTTAGCCTGATTCACCGTTCGTGTGGAACGAATGACCTCATACACTCCGTCAATTTTGCGGATGGATGCAAGGACACGCTCGAGATGCTTCATGTCGGGTATTTCAACAACCAGATCAATGGTTCCTCGCTCGTCTGCAGTTTTTGCTTCGACGTGAACGATATTGGAACCGACTTCGGCAACGACTGCCGCGATCTGGGCCAGTATCCCTGTCCGATTCTCGCTAAGAATTGTCACTGGAACGGCGTAAGCTTCGGCCTGAGGTGCCACGCCCGCCCACTCGACCTCAATCTTTCTGGCCGCATCGTAAAGCAGATTCTGAACGTTGGGACAATTTTTGGAATGGACCGCTACGCCCTTGCCACGCGTAATGTATCCAATGATTTCCTCACCTCGAATTGGATTGCAACATTTGGCCCGATACACGAGAAGGTCGTCGAATCCACGGACTTTAAGTTTTGCGTCAGAGCCCAGGCCCAGGACTCGTTTGACCACGGACGTAATTCGCGATTCGTCTTCCGCAGGGACAGTATCGGCGCCATCTGGAGCAATCCGTACCAGGATCTGTTTTGCGGAAATCTTTCCATAACCGATCAGAGCAAGCAGGTCTTCGGACTTGCTTGCTCCGTAATCGGGCAAAATAGCAGCCAGTTTCTCGCCATCAAGCACACCGCGAATGCTCATCCTGAACTTACGAGCTTCTTTTTCGAGCATCCTCCGGCCGAGCTCTATCGCCTTTTCACCTTCCTGCTCCGTAAGCCAGTGCCGTATCTTGTTGCGAGCTCGTGAAGTGTTGACCACAGAAAGCCAGTCCCGGCTTGGTGTGTGGCCGGCCTGCGTGACAATTTCCACGATGTCTCCGTTTTTCAATTTGGTCTTCAACGGAACCATTCGGCCGTTGATCTTTGCACCGACGCAGCTGTGTCCGACCTCGGTATGAATGGCATACGCAAAATCAATAGGCGTTGCTTCACGTGGAAGCGTAATGACACTGCCTTTTGGTGTGAATGTGTAGACCTCTTCCGGATACAAATCCACCTTCAAGGTACTTAGGAAATCGGCGGGATCCTTCATTTCCTGCTGCCATTCGACCAGATGACGAAGCCATGAAATACCCCGATCCTCGCGGCTGTCAGCAATGAGTTTGCCGTCCTTGTATTTCCAGTGAGCGGCAATACCTTCTTCCGCGATCCGATGCATTTCCGAGGTGCGAATCTGGACCTCGAATGGCTGACCGCCTGCAATCACGGATGTGTGAAGAGATTGATAACCATTCGGGCGAGGCATCGCAATGAAGTCTTTGATCCGTCCCGGCACCGGCCGCCACGTGTTGTGAATGACGCCGAGTGCCGCATAGCAGTTCTTAATGCTGTCGGTGACGATCCTGAGGGCCAGCAGGTCAAAGACCTGGTCGATCGTAATTCTCTGCTTCTTCAGCTTGACCTGAATGGAATACAGCCGTTTGACGCGAGACTCGATACGGCACGGAATGCCGTGCTCCTTCATCTGCTCTTCCACCAGTTTCGTAACTTCCGCGAGAAACGCTTCATGCGCCTTACGTTTTCGTTCGACGACGTCCTTCAGTTCCTGGTAGGCCTTCGGATCCAGATAACTGAATGCCAGGTCCTCCAGCTCACCTCTTACTTTTCCCATCCCCAGGCGGTTGGCGAGCGGCCCATAGATTTCCATGGTTTCGCGTGCGATGGCTTCGCGTCGGTCCGCCGACAGGTATTCCAGAGTCCGCATGTTGTGGATGCGATCCGCAAACTTCACCATAATGACGCGGATGTCGTCCGTCATGGCCAGCAGCATCTTGCGGAAATTCTCGGCCTGTTTGGCTTCCTTTGAATTGAACTGAATCTGGCTGATCTTTGTGACACCGTCGACGATGTGAGCGACTTCGGGCCCAAAAATCGACTCGACGTCTTCGAGGGATACCAGCGTGTCTTCCACGACATCGTGAAGCAGCCCGACACTCACCGTGACGGCATCCATCTTCATTTCGGCAAGGATATTTGCAACTTCGAGCGGGTGTGTCAGGTAGGCTTCACCGGAAGCGCGAACCTGGCCCTTGTGTTCTTTGGCAGAAAAAATGTAGGCCCGACGAATCAGATCGAGATTGTCCTGAGGATGGTGTTTACCGACTTTGGCGAGAATGTCCTCAAGGCGAATCATGGTCTGTCAATTATAGAGTGTGTCAAGAATCGGCGTGGAAATAGAAAAAGGCCCTCGGAATTTCTTCCGAAGGCCTTCCTCAGGGAACGTCGTGCTACTTGTCGAGCTCGATTCCTCCAGGTCCGGATTTCTTTTCTGCGTTCTTCTTTCGAACAGCCAGGGCCTGGTTCGACCAGTCGTCGGCTTTGGCCTTCAAAGCTTCCGACTCGCTCATCATTTGTTTCTGAGCATTCTTGTCTTTCGTGGTCTTGATCTTGTCGTCGATCATTAGGGCCTTTTCCCGAAGGAGAAGGTTCTGATACCAGAGCGTGTCCTCATAGTCCGGGTTGATGGCCATTGCCTTGTCCAGATACTGCATTCCTTCTTCGATCAACGTACCTTTTTCTTCGGGTGAGAGCTTGGATTCCGTGTTGTGCACGATGATCCAGTCCACCGAACCCACTGCGTAAAATGGAATGTGGTTCTGGGGATCCACCTGAGCATTCTTCATATACGCTTCGCGAGCTTTGTCGTACTGATCGTTGTTCTGGTAAATGCTCGCGATTCCGGCCAGGGCTGTCGCGTTCTTGGGATCCTTATCGAGAACCTTCTGGAAGGTCTGAACGGCCAGATTGGCAATCTTCTGGTTCTCCTCAGACGGTGAATGGGGAAGGAACTGTTGGGCATATCCCGTCGCAAGATACAGCTCGGCATCCTTCAGCTCGGGATCCAGTTCAATTGCTTGCTTGAAATGATCGATTGCGAGATCGAACTTCTGAGCCTTAAACGCCTGAACTCCCTTGTTCAAATGGTCTCTGGCCTGAAGTTTCTGGACCATCTGGCAGCTCGACAGACTGAGCGAAAGGAGCACCAGAACAGTGAACGTGAATAATTTCTTTGTCATAGTTCCAGCCTCCTTTACTTCGATGCGCCGAGTGCCTCAGTCATGAGACCGATCTTGTCGACTCCGCTGCCTTTCGCGACGTCGATAACCTGAATGACGTCATCGAAAATCAGATCCGAGTCTCCGCTGATGAATGCCGTACGGTCATTGCGGGTTCTGAAAATATCCAGCAATCGTGGACCGAGATCCCGCATTTCGACGACATCCTGGTTGATCTTGATGATCTTGTTTTTCTGAGCATCAAAGGCAACACCGAGGATGACGGTCCTATTTGCGGCATCGGGTGGAGGCGGCGGAGTTCCCGGAGGAGGGGGTTGGGGAACGGCAGCGTCCAGTCCCTTCGGTGTCAATGGAGTAATCGTCATGAAAATGACCAGGAGAACCAGGAGTACATCGATCAACGGCGTGATGTTGATGTCTCCCTTGGTCGCCAGTTTCTTCTTCTTACCTTTCATCCGGTATCTCCTACTTTCTGACCTCTTCGTCAAGTCGCTCGGATAACAGACCGACTCGGTCTACGCCCGCGGTTCGGATTGCGTCGACGACTTTCACAACGTCGCCATAATTAGCGCGGAAGTCAGCCTTGACGTAAACCGTTTTGTCGCCTTCTCGATCCTGCAGAAGTTCCGTAACTTTCTGTGCAAGGTCGTCGACAACGATACGGTCCTGGCCAAGATAGAACTTCCCATCACGGGAAACTCCAACTCGAATGGCATCGTCCTTATCGGCATCCGACATATCGAGCGGATTCTTCGTTTTGGGAAGATCCACCGGTGCGCCCTTCTGCAACATCGGTGTGACCACCATAAAAATGATGAGCATGACGAGCATCACGTCAGCCATCGGGGTTACGTTAATATCGGCGTTGACCGCTCCCCGGTCTCCGCCTCCTCCCATTCCCATGGCTACTTCTTGCCTTTCTGCTTGACGAAGTAATCGAGCAACTCAGATGAGGAGTTGGTCATTTCGATACCGAATGCTTCAACCTTGCCCGTAAAAATGTTGTATGCCCAAACTGCCGGCACCGCGACGAAAAGACCGAATGCCGTTGTAACGAGCGCTTCGGAAATACCACCTGCGACCGAGGACAGACCGGCGCTCTTTGCGGAAGCCATGCCCTTGAATGCATTGATGATACCGACCGTAGTTCCAAACAATCCCACGAAAGGCGCCGTTGCACCGATGGTCGCAAGGCCAGAGAGGCCGCGTTTCAATTCCGCGTTCACGATGGCTTCAGCGCGCTCACAGGCACGTCGTGAAGATTCAATTTGTTCACCCGCAAGTTCCTGCGAAATGCCATGAGCTCGGAATTCCTGCAGACCGGCTTCGACAACCTTTGCAAGGTGACTCCGCTTGTTCTGCTCGGCAACGCTGATGGCTTCTTCGATCTTGCCTTCCCGAAGACAGCCTGCAACGGACGGGGCAAATTCACGGGACTGCTTGCGAGCCTGGCCGAATGCCAGAAAGCGATCAATCATGACCCCGATGGACCACGCGGACATAATTGCCAGAATTGCAACGACGCCCTTTGCCATGAGTCCCATGTTGTTCCACATGGTGATCAGGTCGAACCCGACCGCTCCTTCCTGCAATAACATCGCTCCCAATAAGTTCAACTTCAAAGACAACATAAAATCCCACTCCTCCTAAAATTTACGAAATCCGAATGTGCTTGCCGTCAGCGGCCAAGCGTAAAGTTAACTGTAATCGTAGTAATGACTTCGACCGGTTCTTTGTTCAACAGCGTCGGTTTGTATTTCCAGGTTTTCACCGTATCCATTACGCCGGTACTCAGCAACGGGTTACTCGAAGAAATTATTTTGAGTTCCTTGATCGTCCCATCTTCAGCAATCGTCGCAGACAAGATCACGACACCTTCGATACGCGCCTGCCTTGCAAGCGACGGATAAGTGGGGTTCGGATGATAGATCAGATTTCCTGCCTGGACATCGCCTCCAACTCGGATGGGGTCCGGCCGACGCGCGGGCGGTGGTGGCGGTGGCGGCGGTGGCGGCGGCGGAGGAGGTGCACCAGCCGGCGGAGGAGGCGCGAGATTCAGTCCAGGAACCCCGCCCGGGACGCCTCCAGGAACTCCACCGGGAACGCCTCCGACTACTCCAACGCCAGCTCCGGAAGTCTCCGGCGCATCCACAATTCTGGCGATTTCTCGGGGAACTTCCACCGGCGCAATAAACGCCGTTGGATCCAGCTGAACGACCTTCGGGGCCACTGGTTTTGCTATCGCAGCAGCCGGCGGCGGCGGCGGCGCGGCTGGCGGCGGAGGTGGCGGCGCTACAAGGAACGACGTGAGCTTCGCACCCTCAATCTGCTCGGTAAAAATCAGCGGGACGATAATCAGAACGATCACCAGGACAATATGGACAATCGCAGAAACGACTACCGTACTGCCCTTCTTCGTTTTGATCTTTCCAGCGGATTCGACCAATGAATCCTCGAACATGTCTCTACCTCCCTATCCAGTCTTGCAAAAAGCTATCCACCAACATGACCACGAGCGGTCGGGCATAGGCTCTATGCTTTAAAACGGGAGGGAGACTTATATCAGCGCCTCCCGGCACCCGTCAATGCTTCTTCCGGCTACTTCCGGACCTACCCCCAGCCCTTATTTCAGCGCTCATTCCAACCTTATTCTGAACGTCTTCCTCTTACCGCGCCTTCGCCGTTCGAGGCAGCTTTGCAGCAACAGTCGGCACTGGCTTGCCCTGTCCTCGAACCTTCGAGTAAATCAATACCAACGGAGACGCCACCGCAATCGAGGAGTACGTACCTACCACGATTCCGATTACCATCGCGAAGGCAAAATTGTTAATAATTTCGCCTCCAAATAAGAACAGCGCCAGCACCGTCAGAAACGTCAATCCAGAGGTCAAAATCGTCCGGCTCAGCGTCTGGTTGATACTATCGTTCAGGATGCTTTCCAGATCGTCTCTTCGGCGAATCTTCAGATTCTCGCGAACGCGATCGAAGACCACGATGGTGTCGTTTACCGAGTAACCGACCAGCGTCAGAAGCGCCGCGATGACCGTCAGGTTGATCTCCTTGTTGAATAGCGAGAAAATCCCGAGCGTAACGAGCGTGTCGTGGAATACTGCGAAAACCGCCGCCGCACCGTAGATCCATTCGAACCGCAGCGCAATGTAGACCAGGATTCCACCCAGCGCGTAAAGCGTCGCCATTACCGCCTGGCGCCGAAGATCACCACCGACACTGGGACCGACGGATTCCGAACTCAGTACTTCCGATTTTCCGGCGCCGAACTCCGCGTCCAGTGCCGCGGTCACGATTTTTCGTCCCTGGGTGGTGGCGGCGTCACTCGCAGAGGTTTCTCCTCCGTACTCAATCTGGAAATTGCCCTGGAAGTTACCGGCAGGATCTCTCAGTTCCTGAATCTGGCTGTGGGTGGCGCCGCCCTTTTCCAGAGCCTGACGAATCTTGTCCACATTTGGAACCGGGTCATTGAAGTGAACCCGCATGGTCGTTCCACCTCTGAAGTCGACGCCGTATTGGAATTTGCCCTTTTGAATCAGTGAAATCATTCCAATAACCAGAAGTACTATTGAGATCGCGAAGAAAAGCTGCCGCTTCCCAATCCAATCCACCTTAATGCCGTTGAACAATTCGATCATTTCAAGTTACCTAGTGTTAGACACCAAACGCTGCTGCTTGTTCCGTGTTTGTGAAGGTCAGATGCTGATGCTTTCACCGACCTCTTTGCGCGCCAGCACAATTTCAAAGAGCGTCCGTGAGACAAAAACTGCGGTAAACATATTGGAAACCAAGCCGATAACAAGGGTTACCGCGAACCCCTTAACCGGGCCGGTTCCAAACAAAAATAGAAAGGTCGCCGAAATCAGCGCCGCCAGGTGAGTATCGACCAGAGTAATGAAAACCCTGTTGAAGCTGGTCAACACGGCAGATGCGGCGTTCTTGCCCGCCCTCATTTCTTCGCGAATACGCTCGAAAATCAGAACATTCGAATCGATGCCCACGCCGATGGTCAAAATGACACCGGCGATTCCGGGCAGGGTCAACGTCGCTCCGAGATAGGCCATGGCACCCAGAAGCACGATGAGGTTCAAAAACATCGCAATCGCGGCATTAATGCCGGAAGCCTTGTAATAAATCAGAACAAACGCGAGCACTGCGGCAAGTGCTATAAGCGACGCCGTGACTCCCGCTTTGATGGAATCCGCACCGAGCGATGCGCCGACGATGGTCTCTTCGTCGATGGAAATCGATGCCGGCAAAGCGCCGGACCGGAGCTTCAACGCAAGGTCATCGGCATCCTTTTGAGTGAAACTTCCCGTAATCTGGCCCTGGTCATAAATTCGTTCATGAAGTACTGGAGCCGACTGAACGCGGTTGTCCAAGATGATCGCAAGCAGCTTGCCGACGTTTCGCTCCGTGATGCTTCCAAACTTCTTTGCACCGTCTGAATTCAAACTGAAACTGATTGCGGGGCGCCCATTATTTGGATCTCTGGAAACATATGCGTTTTTCAAATCGCGTCCGGTGATGCCACCGGTTTTATGGACGACGTAGTAGAGCGGGCTGCCGTCGGCTGAACGCTCAATGGACGGAAGAGATTCAAGATCCCCGGGCAGGACACCCCCGTAGGACGCCTTCGCCGCTTCCTCGCTTGGAAATGAACCCGTACCATCCACGATTTTCAATTCCAAAAGCGCTGTGGACTGAATAATGTCTTCAACGCGCGCCGGATCTTTTACGCCGGGAAATTGAATTAGAATTTGATCCGAAGTTGTAGCACCCCGCCGCTG
>Ga0210380_10001034_pt1 | contig 11476 bp, 9 predicted proteins | sample PLM4_5_coexredo_FD_155476 | JGI IMG/M metagenome (GOLD analysis project Ga0210380, IMG submission 155476) | Groundwater sediment microbial communities from an aquifer in East River, Colorado, USA - PLM4_5_coex redo | ecosystem: Environmental > Terrestrial > Soil > Riparian zone | place: USA...
CATCGTGACGGATATGGGTTCTTCATCCCGGCACAGAAAATCGAAAGCCTGGGAAGCGATGTTTTCATTCCTCCTCCCATGACTGGCTCCGCCATGAACGGAGACAAGGTTCAGATCGAGATCACGCTGCATAAGCCAGGTGGCAGGGCCGAAGGGCGAGTGGTGAATGTCACGAAGCGCGTGAGAGACACCATCGTCGGACAGCTTCGATTTGACGGTCAAACATTCTTTGTCGTGCCCATGGACGAAAAGCTGCCGGCAAAAATCCTGATCACCGAGGACGCTCCGGAGCACAAAGACAAGATTGTGGAACTGGAGATCACGCGATATCCCAGCGCCGCGAACTGGCCTGCCGGAAAAATCGTGAATGTGATCGGGTTTCTGGATGATCCCAACGTCGAAACCGTCGCCATCATTCGCAAGTTTGGATTCTCGACTTCCTTTCCGAAGAACGTCGAAGAAGAAGCCGAACAACTTCCCGAAACGCTCGCCGAACGGGATTACCTCGGGCGCGACGATTTTCGCAGCCGCAATACCATCACGATCGATCCGAAAACCGCGCGGGACTTCGACGATGCGGTCGACGTTGAAATTCTCAAAGACGGAAGCTTCCAGCTCGGTGTGCATATCGCCGATGTTTCACATTTCGTGCGACTGGACTCCGAAATGGACGTCGAAGCCCGCATCCGCGGTACGTCCGTGTACTTCCCCGACCGCGTCATTCCGATGTTGCCGGAGAAGGTCTCGAACGGCCTCTGTTCTCTGAATCCGAAAGTGGATCGACTGGCCATGAGCGTCATCATGCACATCTCCAGCGATGGCGACGTGCGCGATTACTCTGTTCACAACAGCGTAATCCACTCCAAAGAGCGCATGACGTATGAAGACGTGCAGCTGATGATTGACGGGGATCCGGCAACGACCGCAAAGTTCCGGCACATCCTGCCCGAAATTCAGAGAATCAACAAACTGGCCATCATCCTTCAGAAGAAGCGGCAGGACCGCGGTGCCATCGATTTCGATTTGCCCGAGCCGATGCTGACATACGACGAAATGGGCGGCGTGCTGGGAATCGTGAAGTCCGTGCGTCATTTCTCGCATCGCGTTATCGAGGAATTCATGGTCCTCGCAAACGAAGTGGTGGCAAGGCATATGGAGATTCGCGATATCCCGTCGATCTATCGTGTACACGAGGATCCGGACCCGGGAAAAGTCGCCGACTTCGCCGAACTCGTGGCGGGATTCGGACTGCGATTTCATCCCAAACGTGCAACCCCCGCGGAATTTCAGAAGTTTATTTCTTCGATCGCTGGCAGGCCGGAAGAACGCATGCTGTCGTACCTGATGCTGCGTTCGTTTAAACAGGCAATCTATTCTGCGGACAACATCGGGCACTTTGGCCTCGCTTCCGATGCGTACACGCATTTCACATCGCCGATTCGTCGATATCCCGACCTTGTCGTGCACCGCATATTGAAGTCGGCGATTGCGCGGCGAAAAAGTTCGATGCAATTGGGACAGCTCGAAGCCATTGCCTCGGAATCCAGTGAACGCGAACGCACGGCAGACCAGGCCGAACGCGAACTCATCGACTGGAAGAAAATGATCCTGATGGAACGCCATCTCGGCGATGTGTTCGAGGCCATCATCATTGCCGTGTGGAAAGACGGCTTCACGGTGGAATTGATCGATCAGTTCATCGAAGGATTTGTTTCGGCGTCCGATCTTCCGGAGAGTCAGTATCGATATGACCCCACCGAACGCACGCTGACTTCCCGAAATGCAAAGAAACGATTCCGAATTGGAGATCGATTACCGGTCCAAGTGGCGCGCATCGACAAGCTGTTCCGCCGAGCTTATTTCGTACCGTTCTTGGCAGGTAGGAAGCGTTCGCGCTAGAATCAGATGTTTCGCGTCACGTCCGGGCCGGCGTAGCTCAGGTGGCTAGAGCGAAGGTCTCATAATCCTTAGGTCGACGGTTCGAGTCCGTCCGCCGGCATTTCCCTTAAATCATCGAAGTAACGACGAGACCCGTTGGATGACGTCTCCGGAAATAGAGTTCATTCCTTTCATGCTCTCTTCGAAATAGTCGAGTGCGGTCAGTCCGGCCTTATCGCGAACATCGGTCCTCGCTCCGGCCGAACGCAGGATTGAAATAATTTCTGGTACACGATCAGACGGGTATCTTGCGAATAGACTCCCGGCAAACATCAGCGCTGTCTGTCCATCGTCATTCTGTGCATTCACATCTGCCCCGGCCGTAATCAGTCCTCGGATCCAATCTGGATTGAAGCGGCTTGAGGACGAGGCAAGCATCAGCGCGGTTTCTCCCGTGTACGAGCGAATGTTGGGATTCGCTATTCGCAGCACTTCCTGAAGCTCGTTGACGCCAAGGGGCGATTGAGTCGCGTACATCAGAAATGTCCAGCCGTTTGGATCGACCGCATCGAAATTCCCGCCCAAATCGCTTCTTACACTTTCTAAACTCCGTCGTGGGTTACTGCTGATCAGACTCATGAAAGCCTTGAAGACCGGGGAAGGCGAAGGCGCACGACGAAATAGATCTCCGCCACCCAATTGATAAAGGGTACTGTGAAGATCCCGCAGCCACGAAGGGCCCACATCATCCCGATCCGAAACGATTCTGACACGGCCACCCCACTGTATGGTTGTCACGTCCCACGGACCATCTGCGGAACCGCGAGACATTCTGTAATTGCGGCAAAGGCTCCAGAATCCCGACGCGCGATATTTTTCTATCACTGCGATGGCTTCTTCCGGTTTTATCTGTGTTGTAAATGGAAAGGTAACCTGCCCGCCACGAGCAACCAGGCGGCCATCCGCATGAATTCGTATTCTGCCTGGCCACATACCCAACTGCTCGACTTCCACAAAATCGGTACTCTTAATAGGATCCGTTGGAGGAGAGGACTCCGCAGCGCTTGGACAGCCTGTGATCGAAGGGCCACTGACATCCGGGACAATTACGGTGAATGTCGTGACCGTGTCTGGGACTGTCGGTGAGGGTGCCTGCTGTGTCGTCGCAAGTCGCACCGTTCCGAGCATCGCTATAAGTACTGCGAGCGCGCGATTCATGGGTCGTTGCCGCGAGTTTAGGCCGTTGAGGGGGAACGGTCAATCCTTCGATCCGTGTGGTTACTATCAGGCGTTCTTGGAGATCCAGGGACGGGGGTATAGATTCAGGGAGGAATTCCTCCGCATCACCAGAATTCCCCAGGAGAATTATGAAACCAGGTAGTCTCATGGCAGTTTTGTTGATAATGACGCTCGCAACGCCAGGTCTCTGCCAGGGTACTGAATTGGAAGGGAAAGTCCGGGCTCTTTTTCTTCTACAGCATGGACCAACGTTCGCGGAACTCCCGAACAGGTTGCGACAACTGGGCGACAACAAAGAGATCGTCCCAATCCTCATCCGTTTCGCAAGCACGTCAAGGCATGCTCAAGAGGGAACACAGGAGTTTATGTTACTCAACGGCGCAGTAGGATCTCTTGGAGTCCTTCGAGCAGGTTCCGCGAACGAGTTGTTATCTTCCCTGCTGACGGACCGGAGGGTGCATGAAAACGTCCGGGCACTAACGGCGAGATCACTCGGGCAGATCGATTCGGAAGCAAACAAGCAAAGCCTGATAAAAGCTTTGAATCCCTCAGAACACTATCTGACACGAATCTATGCTGCTGAAGGATTAGCCAGTACAAGAGATGCAGATGCTCTCAATGCTCTCGAACGATTTGGCCGCGAAGAGGAAGATTCTTATGTCCGCCAGCAGTTCGAGAAAGCGGCCCAAACGCTTCGGGCTAAAGGCGTGAAACCAAGATGAACGTCATTGAAAATGCTGGTCCGGTAGTGGCGGACTGGAGGCTCCGCTACCTCAAATTGCAATGAGCGAATCGATTCAGCCGTATTCTGCTCAAGTGCCGTTTCATGCGCATGTCGAACTCCTCCAATTGTTCCTGAACCATCGGGATAAAATCGTCGAACGAATACAGGACCTGCTGAACGCCCAACGAAAGCCTATTCATTACCTTCAAGACGAACCGTTGCTGTCTCGTCACCTTGAAGATTGCTTCTTCACGCTCACTGGCGTCACGGGCGACAAGTCTCGTCTTAGAGGTCAATTAAAAGAAGCGCATTGGACAAGTGGATTCAAACCTCGCGAGATGCCTGGGCAGCACAACGACCTGTTCGATCCGGCGGAGATGATGATACGCGGCTTTCACTTGTGGCAGCAGACTCATTGGCCGGGTCACAGCGGACGCGTTCGATACGCACACACTCTGTTCAACTTGTATGTGTTACGTCAGCTGACGCTGCTGATCATGCGCATCTGGGACGCCGGACCGGACGGCAGCAGCGATCGGCTCTCGCAGGTTCAAGGCGTCCTCGATCAGTTATGGAGAACGACTCCGCCCGACCATCCGGTTCTCGTGCGAGATGCGCGATGGCTGATTCCGGTGGCGCAGAGCCCTACGACCGATGAACTGTCGGCATATTTCGAAGTCGCGGAAAAAATCGCAGAGACCCTTTGGGAAGCGGACCGGATTGATATCCACAAAGCGGCCGTTCGAATGGCGGGCGGGCACCTGCGTTCACAGCTTCGGCACCTCTCCATAAAGAAGGGTGTGCCTCTTGATGAGAACAGCCTGGTTCTGAGTACGCGCAAATCCAATGCCCTTGATCTCGCCATGCTGATTCAGGGTCTTGTACCGCTGCTTGAGGCTTATGAGCACGCCATGCAAAGTGGTAACAGCGAGACCCGGCTCGAATTCGCAGATTCCATCTATCAGGGCATTTCTCCAGATCCCGAGTTATTCCTGAATCGTCTCGACTTGCTTGGTCCTTACAGCATGATCGAACATCTCTTCATCACGACGGACGCCGATGGGCACGCTGTCTATACTCCCATGGGACGGCGACACCTTCGCCTGCTCCAGGAATACGAAACGCGGATCCGCCGTTTGTCGAAGCATTTGTACGAAGATTGTGAACACTTCAAACCGATTGGCGGCGCCTATTCTCCATATGGAATCCTTTTCGGGTTTTCATCCAATCTTTTCGAGCATATGGCGCTCAAGACCATACAGCTCGATGCCGTGACACGGTTTAGTCTGGAAGACGTCTTTACTGGTGGGGGAGCCGACAAGCTCGCATGGGTGACCGGCTGGCGAAAGTTACCCCACATCAAACCGGAAATGGCAAAACTGTTTGAGTATCCCAAACAGTTTGCCGAAGACGTGTTCGCGCGAATCGAGGATGCGCTGCACAAGCGCGTTTCCGATGACGAGGCGACTGCGGTTCAAACCGGTCGCCTATTTGTTCCGATTGGAGATGATCTGCATACGGACTCAAAGGTATCGGGGATTCCCAATCTTCCGGCGCAATATTTCCGATCGTCGGACATGCAGATTGTGGCTGCACACAAAGCGGATTCTTATGACAAGACTCCGCTTCTGGACGAACGGCGAGAGGGGGAGTTCGTGCTCAGTTACCAGACGTCCGGCGGATGGGTTGCCATCACAAAGGACATCCTCACTGAGGTCTTAGGTGCTGGGCGAGATGTGAAGATTGTCGGGGTGCCCCGTATGGCCGCAGAAGTATTGAGATTGATGTGCCCCAATCTGGTTACTCCCCCGGCCACTAACTCGAACCCTCAGGCCTGAGTGATGCGACATCGCCGTTTACGTCGAAAAACTTTGGGACTATCATTCGGCGAATGGGACGTCTGCGACACTGAATGAATGAAGGAGAATGAAGGAATGAAGCAGGAAAAAGCACACAAGCCTTTACTCCATTGGGAAACCCTCAACACGACTCGCGAAGAAGACGGCTTGCTGGACTCAAGGTACATCGCTGAGCGTGCGAAAGTACCAGGCGGATGGCTCGTGATTTCCCAATTCCGCATTGGTACTGCCCATGGCGTCGTCTTCCTTCCAGACCCGGATCACGTTTGGGACGGCGGAAGTCTGGCATAAGCGCATTCGCGGCTGAACGGCGTTTCCGCACTTACATTCCTACCGAATCATCTGCCACTGTTTGATTGCTTCAATGGGATGAATGAGCATGATGATGTTGATGGTGAGATTGTCTCGAATCCACCACAGGAGGAACAGGTCGACGGCGATGGCCCCAATGAGGCACACGCGAACCGGCAGACGGCGAGCCAGTTCAAACCCCAGAGCCATCGCCAGGATATCGCCCATCGAATTGAAGATGCTGTCACCGTAGTAATCGAGAGAAATCGTTACGGCGCGATAACGATCGATAATGAAGCTCGAGTTCTCCAGCAGCTCCCACCCGGACTCCACAAAAACCGCAAGCAGCAGCCGCATCCCGGCAGGCAACCGTTTTCCGAAAAGCAGCCAAAGCAAGCTGTAAAACAGGACACCGTGCAGGACGTGCGTGAATGTATAGGGATCAGCGAGCTGCTGAGAATTCTGATTGCTCCAGATGTTGCCGGACCACAATGAAACCGTACCACACTTGCAGAACACCAGGCGTCCCGTGGAGTACTCCAAAACGGCCGTCACGGCCATGATGGCCAGACAGAACGGAAGATAGCGCTTTATCGAAGTTTCGGTTTTCACGCGAACAGCTTAACAGTCCGCATCAGAAAACCAGATAGTCTCGGAATTGAGACTCCGGCCCAAGCTCGACAATCCGGGCGCGAACCGAATCGCGGGAGATTTCGAGTTCCGCGATGGCTATTGGCAGCTTGAATCTCCGCGGCCCGGCGCTGCCAGGATTGAGATACAGGACTCGACCGCGCTCCTCAATGGATGGGCGATGGGAATGCCCAGACACAACGATGCGAAATCCGGCCGCCACGGGATCCAGATCCAATTCCGAAAGATCATGCAGGACGTAAAGCAGCAACTCGCCAACCTGAAGCACTTCAAACTCTGCTACAGCCTCGGCCCATTTCCCCTGGTCGTTGTTCCCGCGAACGGCAGTAACGGGCGCAATGGCAGCAAGCTCTGTGAGAACGGAAGCGTCACCGATATCTCCGGCGTGCACGATGAAATCGCTGCCGCGCAGGAATGCTTTCGCTTCAGGTCTGAGAAGACCATGGGTATCCGAAATGACTCCGACTCGTGGCATACCGAAACATTATTCAATGGAGTTGCCTGGTATTGCCACTTGCTGACCGTGTCGACTACGCTGAATGCAATGGCTCAACGCATACCACTTCCCAAAGCAGTGCTGTTCGATCTGTTTCACACCCTGACCTGCGTGCCGCCGCCGGCGCTCGCAGGCGAGCTTCCGATTTCGCAAATACTAGGTGTCTCGTCCGCCGAATGGCAGCGCCTGTATTACGACGCAGATGTTCTCGGACGCTGCCTCGGCCGTATTCACGACGGTGTTGAGGCGATGCGGCGGGTGGCACATTTCCTTGACCCTTCAATCGACGAAGCGCGAATTATCGCTGCGGTGGAAAGCCGGCGTCGGCGTTTCGAAACGGCTCTGGTCCAGATTGAACCCGGAATGCTCACGGCGCTGGACCGCCTGCGCACAGCGGGCGTCCGGATCGCTCTGGTTTCGGATGCCGGAGCGGACGATGTGGAAAGCTGGGATCGATCCCCACTGCGTGAGCGTCTGGACGCCGCCGTCTTTTCTTATCAGTTGGGAATACGAAAACCCGACGCGCGAATCTACCAGCACGCGCTGGATGCGGTCGGCGTCCGGCCGGACGAGGCACTCTTTGTGGGTGACGGCGGCAGCGACGAGCACCGAGGCGCGCGCGCGGTCGGAATACGTCCAGTATTGGTCACCAGGCTTCTCGCAACCTGGTGGCCGGATAGAATCGCGGAACGCCGCCCTCACGCCGATTGGGAATTTGAAGACGTTCCCGCCTTTGTCGAAGCCCTCGAATTTTAGCCGGCAATACTACGAAACATTACAGGTTTGGGCCGTTTTTCTCGTATTTGGTATAAAGATTTCGTAGACTCCTCCAAATCGAGCAAAAGGGAAAACTATGCCGAGCGCCAAACCAGCAAGGAACGCGAGTCCGAGTAACCACGTCGAGGCTCCATATATCTGGGATCTGGATAACCCCCTTGGCTATGCAAACCGAGTCGGACGATATCGAACCGAAGTGGAGTCACACTTTCTGTTCGAACACATCGACAAGCCGCCTCAACGTATCCTGGATATGGGCGGCGGCAGTGGCCGGCTCGGCGGCATGCTGGCTGCACGTGGACACGATGTCACGCTGATCGACAGTAATCCCCAAGCCGTCGCTATGGCCGAGAAACGAGGCATTCGACGCGCCATCGTTTCGGATATTTCGAATTTTCACGAAGGTGGATTCGATGGCATCGTTTGCATGGAGGTCGTCGAATATTTCGAAAGTTGCGACACAATCTTCGCCAAGGCAGCCGAGTCCTTGAAAGCCGGCGGTACATTTGTTTTCTGCGTTACGAATTCCCGGAGCTGGCGGTTTCTTTTGCGGAGCCTGAAAACGAACGACGACGATGTCAATGCGTTTACAATTCCGGAAGTTGAACGTTGTCTGACATCACATCGTTTTGAAGTCATAGGAAGGAAAGGTTTCCAGTGGTCGCTGGCACAAACAGGGTCCGACAGCCGCATCGTGGATGCTTCCATCTGGATCGAGAGAGGGCTGGGTCTACAGAACTGGCTTTCGCAGAGTCCCTGGCTGTTGTACGCTTGCCGTAAGGTCGCGGTGAATCAGTAGTCGGAAGCCTCGCCTATGGGATTAATGGAAACAATCGCGGAGAATCGAATCCGCACCGCTCTTGAGGAAGGATTTTTCAGTGACCTGCCCGGGAAAGGGAAGCCGCTGAATCTGGATGACGACAGCAGTGTTCCCGAAGACTTGCGGCTCAGCTTCAAAGTTCTGAAGAACGCCGGCTGTCTCCCGATCGAGATGGAACTCCACAAACAAATCTACAATCTGCGCCAGATGCTCACGGCCGCTATCGATGAATCCACGCGGAAGGAACTGCGCCGCGAATTGAACTACCTGCAACTGAAGGAGTCGATTTCCCGCAAGCGGTGACTGTCCTGGTCCCGCTATGGAGTGGGACGAATCGACCGGATATCCTGACTCAGCTTTGACGATTCGTTGATGTGGATGGCCTTGCCCTGCGATTCGGATTGCTTGAGCAGTTCCGGATCGAAATAGCCGAAACTTTCCAGAGTTTCCCACGCGAACAGTTTGTAATCGCCCGGCGGAATGCCTCGAATGGAATAGTGGCCGGTTTGGTCTGTCGTTGCGGTCTTGAATAATTCCGTGTGATCGCGATTCCTGTCGGGAACGAGAACCGCCAGAATGCCGCGTATCGGCTGTCCGCGATCATCAAGCACCGAGCCGTCAATTTGCGAAACGTTCGGGCTTAATAAAACATCAACCGTTCCGGCGATGGGTGTTCCCGACGTAACTCGAATCGTTTGATTCATCAGGTCGATACCGCCGAGCCGCACTTCCTTTGCATAAAGCTCAATTGGGAGACTTGTAACCACAGCGCGGAAATCGCCAGGAGAAATACTTTCGATACGGAAACTGCCGTCGGCGTCCACGCTGTTGTTGCTGACTGTCAGAGCCACATTGAGCCCGCGTAATTGCACGCGAACACGATCCGCGCCAAGACTTAACGAAGTGCCTGGACCATCGACGCGAACACGTCCGGGAAGTACGGCGCCCGTCCCCATTACGAACGAGAGGTTCTCCACGTTGGCATTCACAACTTCGATGGTCGCCCGCTCCACAGTGCCTGCCGAAACCTGGACGATATAGGATCCCGGCGTGATATTGGGAACATCGAAATTTCCAGTTGTCGAATCGTAACTCTGGCCAATGCTGTAGGCGGCAACCTGACCAGTAATCGTCTGATAGGCAAACGACACACTGATCGCAGAGGGTGGCCGGCCGGTGGAGTCTGTCACCTTGCCGCGGACATGAAACACCTGCAGAGGTGGCACCGAAAAATCCGCGGCAGCCTCGCCGCCGGATTGAACTTCGATCATTGCGGCACGGGTCGAATCTGCCACGCCTGGGAAAAAGGTGAACGAATAGCGTTCCAGAGGATCATTCGGACCCGAGGTTCCAGTGGACGCCGGGCCAGGCTGAACGCCCGCCGCAATGAGGTAGCGTCCCGGCGTCACCCAGAATATCCGATACTCACCGCGATCGTTGGTCGCGGTGTTACCTCCATCCTGAAATGTCTTCTGTCCAATGGCGTTATATACGAGCTTCAGGAGTCGCACGTTCACCGCAACAGCGAGCTGGCCATTGGTATCGGTAATACGGCCGCTGATGGTTCCGGTTTGCGTGAGGTGTATCGCGAGATCCCGGATGGTCTCTCCGGCCGCAAGATTCAACAGCGTGCCCTGCCCAGGAAAAATGCGCTGGCCATATTCCTGCCGCACATATCCGTTGGCCGCGATAGAAATGCGATAAGCCCCAGGTTCAAGTTCCGTCAGTGCAAAGTGACCCTGCGTGTCTGTCACGACGGGTGCGATGGGTAACGGATCGGGCGGCAGGGCAGGAGCCGGGGACGGCGCGGAAGTCGCACCACCTCTGCCGCCAAAACTCACGCCTGGTGTCGGCGTTGGAGTTCCCGGTGAATTGATCGACGACGACGTTCCACCCCCGACAACATTGATCGGGCTTCCCGTCGACGCATTGATTCGCGTCAGGATCACTCGCGCGCCACGAAGCGGTTCGTTACTTCCGGACCGAAAAACCGTTCCTTCAATCCGACCGGTAGGAGGACCGGGAGGCACAAGCGTCTGTCCCATGGACGTCAGAATGAAAAATGCGATGGATGCTGCCTCTGCCAGAACCTTCACGAAAACCTCACGGCATCTATTTCAAATTGTTCAAAGCTAAATACAGCTGGATTCCGAGTTCGTTATCAGAAATTATTTCGAATTCATTCGATGCGCTAATGCCCTTGGCGGCTGGAAGATGTAGACGAAGAAATCCCCGTCAGAGTTGACGGGGATTTCTTCGTCGCGGAACTGAACGGCCCAGCCTTGGATCTCCTACTTGTCCGCTTGTCCGCGGCTCTTGCCGCGGGACGACTGAGCATTGCTTGATGCCGAGCTTGCGTTGGGAGTTGCAGGCTCCTGAGTCGGCGTTTGCGCTGGCGCTGCCTGCCGGCCACGCTCCTCACTTCGAGACTCCGGTGGCTTGGCTGGAGTTGAATTCTTCTCGGGTTGCGCCGGACCCGGCTTTGCCTCCTGACGGCTATTGCCTCTGGCCGGGATGTTCTCCTCCTGCGCCGGAACGACTCTCGGTTGCGGAACCGGAGCCGCCTTTGCGGGCACCGACGCCGATTGTCCACGATTGTTTCCCGGCGGCCGATTGTTGTTTCTCGGCGGAGCGGTTTCCTCCTGCGCTGGCGCTACTGTCGGAGCGGCAGGTGCTGCCCGTGCGGGCACCGGAACCGGGGCGGGCGCGGTCTGTCCTCGATTGTCGCTCGGCGGCCGATT
>Ga0210380_10001035_pt1 | contig 11475 bp, 7 predicted proteins | sample PLM4_5_coexredo_FD_155476 | JGI IMG/M metagenome (GOLD analysis project Ga0210380, IMG submission 155476) | Groundwater sediment microbial communities from an aquifer in East River, Colorado, USA - PLM4_5_coex redo | ecosystem: Environmental > Terrestrial > Soil > Riparian zone | place: USA...
CCAGATCGCCGAGGTCGACGTGGACGACGAGACGGGCGACGTGGAGGTGCTGCGGATCGCCGCATCGCACGACTGCGGCACGGCCATCAACCCGATGCTCGTCGAAGGCCAGGTCGAGGGGGGTATCTCGATGGGCGTCGGCTTCGCGCTGCAGGAGGAGATCCTGTTCGACGCCAAGGGTCGGCAGATGAACCCCAACCTCACCAACTACATCATGCCGACCTCGCTCGACATGCCCGAGATCGAGGTCGATATCGTCGACAACTACGACCCGACCGGACCGTTCGGCGCCAAGGGCGTCGGCGAGCCAACCTGCGTGTCTACCGCCGCCGCCATCCTGAACGCGATCCACGATGCCGTGGGCGTTCGCATCCATTCGCTGCCGGCGACGGCCGAGAAGGTGCACGCGGCCATCAAGGCCAAGCGCGATCAGGAAGCCAAGCTCATAACAGCCTAACGTCAGTATTTTCCTTCGCTGCGACGCGATTCGGGGGATGGTGCGAGATGAGTGATTTCGTCAGATGGAACGAGCGGAAAGTCGATCCGGTGTCCGGGATGGACATCAGCTTCCTGGGCAAGCCGCATCAGAACGATCCGCGGCGGCTGTATAGCCAGACGGGCGCCGACTGGCAGCATCGCGTCGATTTCGATCGGCTGCGGAAGGAGCGCCTGCAGAAGCTTCAGGCCGAGATGAAGGTCGACAACCTCGGCGCGCTGGTCCTGTTTGCGGGCGCCAACATCCGGTACGCGACCGCGTCGTATCAGGGTAACTGGAAATACAACATCAACATCCGCTACGCCGTCGTGCCGGTCGAAGGGCCGCCGACGCTGTTCGAGACCGCCGGCTCCGACCTGCAGTGCGCCAAGATCGACCTGCCGTGGATGGAGCCCGGGCGCATCCGCCCGGCCGTGACGTGGCAGTGGGCCGAGGGCGCGGTGCCGTTCATGGCGGGCCGCATGGCCGACAGCGTCATGGAGGTGCTCAAGGAGCACAAGGTCGAGAAAGAGAAGATCGGCATCGATAACCTCGACATGCCGGCGTTCGAGGCGCTCACCAAGCTCGGGCTCAACATCACCAACGGCTGGCCGGCCGTCTCGCGCGCGCGCGTCATCAAGACGCGCGACGAGATCGAGCTGCTCAAGCAGGCGTCGAGCATCGGCGACGCGGCCATGTGGAAGATCAAGTACGAGTGGCTGAAGCCGGGCGTCCGCGAGCGCGAAATCGAAGCCAAGGTGCACGAGTTCATGCTCGAGCGTGGCTGCGAGATCATCTACGACATCATCGTGGCCTCGGGCGGCAACACCAGCCCGTATCGCCGCTGGGCGACCGACAAGCTCATCCGCCAGGGCGACCTCGTCATCGTGGACATCAACGCCGTCGGGCCGTCGGGCTACTTCATCGACTTCGTGCGCTGCTTCAAGTGCGGCGGCGCGTACGGCATGAAGATGACGCCGAAAGAGATCGACCTCTACAAGGAGGTCTACGACTCGATGTATGCGGGCATCGCGCAGCTCAAGCCGGGCAACACCACCGCCGACGTCGTCAAGCAGTTCCCGCACTACGACGATGACGAGTACACGACCGTGACGCTGCAGCAGTTCGCGCACAGCATCGGGATCACGCTGTACGAGGGCATGTGGATGTCGCGCGCCTACTCGATGAAGTACCCCGCACCGATCAAGGAGAACATGTACTTCGCGATCGAGACCTTCGCCGGTCATCCCTATCTCGAGCAGACAACCCGCCTCGAGGAGAACGTGCTGGTCACCGCGGACGGCCCCGTCGTCTTCACGCGGATGGAGCACATGGAAGAGGCGATGAAATAGGCCGCCGGCTGCCCTCTATGACATACACAGTAGCCGTCGCCGACTCCGTCTTCCCCAATCTCGATCCCGCGCGCGAGGTGCTGAAGACGATCGGCGCCGAGCTGCGGCTGGCGCCCGAGGCGTCAACCGCGGCCATCCTGGGCGTGGCGTCGGGTGCCGACGCCCTGCTCGTCACCTACGCGAAGATCACGGGCGACATGATCGGGCAGATGCCGAAGTGCCGGATCATCTCCCGCTTCGGCATCGGCGTGGACAACGTCGATCTCGAGGCCGCCACCGCGGCCAAGATCGTCGTCACCAAGGTGCCCGACTACTGCATCGACGAGGTCTCCGACCACGCGATGGCCCTGCTGCTGTCGGCGGTGCGCAAGATTCCGATGGCCACCGAGCAGGTGCACGCCGGCACGTGGAAGATGCCCAACTTCGTCCCGATTCACCGCCTGCGGGGGAGCGTGCTGGGCCTCGTCGGGTTCGGGCGCATTCCGCAGCTCGTTGCGCCGAAGGCCCAGGCGTTCGGGCTGAAGGTTGTCGCCTTCGATCCCTACGTGCCTGCCGATGTCTTCGCGAAGGCCGGTGTGGAGCGCGTGGAGTTTGCGCAACTGCTGAAGCTGTCCGACTACGTGTCGATTCACAGCCCACTCACACCCGACACGCGCGGACTCTTCAACGCCGACGCGTTCGCGCAGATGAAGAAAACGGCCTACGTCGTCAACACTGCGCGCGGTCCGATCATCGACGAGGCGGCGCTGGCGGCGGCGCTCGACGCGGGCCAGATCGCCGGCGCGGCGCTCGACGTCATGGCCACGGAGCCGCCGACCGGCTCGCCGCTCATCGGCAACGCGAAGGTGATCATCACCCCGCACACGAGCTTCTATTCCGAGGAGTCGCTCGTCGAGCTGCAGACCAAGGCGGCCCAGGAGGTTGTCTCGGTACTATCCGGCAAGCCACCTCGGAATCCGGTCAACTAGAGATGGACACACGGGCCACAGAGGCCCAGAGACACAGAGAGCTTTTTCCAAAGATGTTTCTGTGGCAGCGAAAGGCGTCCTGATGAAGGCGATGGTCTTGCGGGCGCCGTCCGACCTCGTGGTCGAGGACGTGGCGCAGCCGGAGGCCGGCGCGGGGCAGGTACTGGTCCGCATCACGCACAGCGGCGTGTGCGGCACCGACTGGAAGATCTACAACGGCTCGATTCCCGTTCCCTATCCGCTCATCCCCGGACACGAGATGGCGGGCGAGGTCGTCACGACCGGCGAGCGCGTCATCATCGATCCCGAGACCTACTGCGGCAAGTGCTTCCAGTGCCGCATCGGCAACACGCACCTGTGCCCGAACGGCACGCTGATCGGCCGCGACGTCAACGGTGGCTTTGCGGAGTACCTCATGGTGCCCACGAGCCAGGCGTTCCCGCTGCCCGCGGCGATCTCGGATCGCACGGCGCCGATGATTCAGGTGTTGACTACCTGCCTGCACTCGCAGCGGCAGGTGCCCACGTTCCCCGGCGACACGGTGGCCGTTCTCGGGCTGGGCGTCACCGGCCAGCTGCACGCGCAGCTGTCGAAGGCGCGCGGTGCGCGAGTCATCGGCATCACGCGAAGCGCCGAGAAGCGCGCATTGGCCGAGCGGCTTGGAACAGACCTCACGATTCCTGGTGGCCCTGATGCCATCCAGCAGGTGAAGGATGCGACCGAAGGCCGGGGCGCCGATCTCGTCATCGAGACCACCGGCGTCCTGAAGTCGCTGGCCGATGCCATCCACATGACCCGGCCCGGCGGCAAGGTGCTGCTGTTCGGGATCTACACGGTGAAGGAAGGGTCGCTGCCGTTCTACGACGTCTATTTCAAGGAGATTTCGCTCATCTCGGGGCGCGTGGCCAAGGCCGAGGACTATCCGGCCTGCATCTCGCTCGTCGAGCGCGGGCAGGTGCAGCTCGAGCCGCTCGTGAGCGACGTCATGCCGCTCGGCCGGCTCGAGGCGGCCATAGGTCTCCTCTCGTCCGACAGCGGCGCGCGCATGAAAATCATTCTGGAACATTGAGGAGCACAACATGAAGAGGACAGCGATCGCATTTTTCGTGGCTGCCACCCTGGCGACCACGGCGTACGCGCAGACACCCCTGCCGCTGGCCCGCGCGGTCGTTTCCGACGAGGTCGCCGGTCGCACCTTGATGAAAATGCAGATCAACGCGACGGTCGCGCGCCAGCTCGTGGACGCGTGCCTCGAGTTCGCGCGGACCCAGGCGGGCGGTCCTGGCACCTACGCGATCTTCGTGCTCTCACCAACCGGCGACATCATCGATGCGCACGTCACCGACGGCACGTTGCCGATCGGCGTCGAGACCGGCCTGATGAAGGCGCGGACCGCGCTCTACGCGCGCACGCCGTCGAGCGAGGTGGCGCAGCGCTTTCCGAATCTGGACGGCCGCGCGATTCGCATGGACCTCGGTCGTGACCGAGGTCTGTCGTACTACTTCGTTGGCGGCGGACTGCCCATCGTCGTCGAGAACCAGTTGATCGGCGCCATGGGCGTCGGCGGCGGCAACATGGACGAGATGTGCGCGTACACCGCGCTCACCAAAGTGCTCGGTCCGCAGAAGCCGCTTCCGCAGCCTGCGGCGCGCGGCGGCGGCGCGGGTGGGAACGCGCCGGCGGGTGGCGGTGGTGGCCGAGGCGGGCAGTAAGTCTGTCGGTTGGCGGTTGGCCGGTTGGTGGGCGCTGCCTCGGCGGCGGCACGAACTGCGACATCCTGCTGTCGATGCGCGTGCAGCGATTGCCCTTGTCTCACTGTGCATCGTCCGTTTCACACGGTTTCCTGCCCGGTACAGTCCGTGCTCCTCGACGATGTAGAATCCGGCCAATGGCGGCCGGCAGATGGGGAGCACACATGCCGACCGTTGAGGAACGGGTCGCCTACATCGAAGGGCAGATGAGCGAACAGTCGCACGGGCTGATGGAGCTGCGGGACGCCATCCGCGGGGTGCACCTGCGAATCGACGCACTGGATCAGCGCATGGAGAGCCGGTTCGACGCTGTCGACCGCCGCTTCGAGACGATGGACGACAGGATGTCGCGTCAGTTCGTCTGGCTGGTCGGGATTCAGGTCACGACGCTCGTCGCGATCGTCGGCGCGCTGCTGACGCGCGCGTGAACGAACCCGAGCTCCCTGGTTCCTTCGTCCCGTCGTAGAACCACCCCAACCACGAACCAACCCCGCCATCCAACCGCCTACCGCTTTCTTTACATTTCGCCCCCCCGGCGCTATCGTTCGCCAGCCTCATCCGTTCGTAACTCTCACACCAGTCGGGAGCAATACGTGATCGGCGAAACGATCTCGCACTATCGCATCGTCGACAAGCTTGGTGGTGGCGGCATGGGCGTGGTGTACAAGGCCGAAGACACCAGGCTCGGGCGCTTCGTCGCGCTGAAGTTCCTGCCTGACGAATTCGCGAAAGATCGCTTGGCGCTGGAGCGCTTCCAGCGCGAGGCGCGCGCGGCCTCGGCGCTGAACCATCCCAACATCTGCACCATCCACGAAGTCGACGAGGCGGACGGAAAGCCCTTCCTCGCGATGGAATTCCTCGAAGGGAGCACGCTCAAACACCGGATCGGCGGAAAACCCTTCTCGGTGGACGCGATGCTGGAGATCGGCATCCAACTTGCGGACGCGCTGGATGCGGCGCACGCCAAGGGGATCGTGCACCGCGACATCAAGCCGGCGAACATCTTCGTGACCGATCGCGGCCACGCGAAGATTCTCGACTTCGGCCTGGCCAAGGTCGTCGCGCACCCGCAGGTGGCGCCCGCCGCGGGGCTGTCGCAGATGCCGACTGGCGGGGACACGGCCGAGCAGCTGACGAGTCCTGGTACCGCGTTGGGGACGGTGGCGTACATGTCGCCGGAGCAGGCGCTGGGCGAGGAGCAGCTGGACGGCCGGACGGATCTGTTTTCGCTCGGCGTCGTGCTGTACGAGATGGCGACGGGCCGCATGCCGTTTCAGGGCAACACGTCGGCCGCGATTTTCAACGCCATCCTCACGAAGGCGCCCACTGCGCCGGTGCGCCTCAATCCGGAGCTGCCGGCGGAGCTGGAACGGATCATCAACAAATCGCTCGAGAAGGATCGGAAGCTGCGCTTCCAGAGCGCGGCGGAGCTGCGGGCCGATCTCACCCGACTGAAGCGCGATTCGGACTCGGGCCGGACAGTCACCGCAGCCGTCGTCGCACCGCCCGCGCCGCGCCGCGCGCGATGGCAGGTGGCCGCGATGTGGGGCGGCGCAGCCGTGCTCGTCGCGGCCGTTGCCGGGCTGGCGGTCTTGAACCTGAGACGCCCGGCTGCAGCGTCCGCGCCGCAACTCGTCACGCGCTTTGCGATCGCGCTGCAGCCCGGCCAGCAGCTTGTTGGACCCGCTGGCATCGCGGGCATCGGGATCAGCGGAGGGGCCGTCGCAGTCTCGCCTGATGGCCGATATATCGCCTATGCTGCCGCCCGCGGCGGGACCCAACAAATCTTCCTGCGGGACATCGAGCAGTCAGAGGCGAGGCCGGTTGCCGGCACAGAAGGTGCCGACACGGTCTTCTTTTCCCCCGACAGCCAGTGGCTGGGGTTTGTCGCCGGACGAGTCGCCCTGAAGAAGACGTCGTTGACCGGAGGCGCCCCAATCAATCTCGCCGACGGTGTGAATATCTACGGCACAAGTTGGGGCACGAACGGCCTGATCGCTTTCCCTCCGTTGGCGGGACCCATCCAGCAGATTACCGACTCGGGAGGCACTCCGCAGGCGCTGACTCGTCTCGAGAAGGGCGAGGCCTTTCACATGTGGCCGGAATGGCTACCCGGCGGAAACGCGATCCTGTTCACGAGCGGTGCGGACCCCACTGCCACGAGGATTTCCGCCTATTCGATCAAGACGGGCGAGCGGCGAGACCTCTTTCCAGGGAGCTATCCTCGTTACGTGTCGTCGGGCCACCTTGTGTACAAACAGGGGGAAAACCTGATGGCTGCGCCGTTCGATCCCGAACGGTTGCAAACCACCGGGCCATCTGTTCCGGTCGTAGAGGGAGTGCTCGGGGATGTCAACGGAGCCGCGCATTACAGCGTCTCCACCGCGGGCACGCTGGTCTACGTGTCCGGAAAGGCGGCGGCCATTCAACGGACGCTCGTCTGGGTGGCTCGCAACGGGACGGAGCAGCCGCTACATGCGCCGGCGCTGGCGTACGGATATGCCCGGATCTCCCCGGATGGCGGGCGGGTTGCCCTCGAGCTGGACAACCAGATCTGGCAGTACGACCTTGCACGCGACACGTTGACGAAATTTACGTTTGAAGGGGGCTCGAACCAGAGCCCCGGGTGGACACCGGACAGCAAACACATAGCCTTTCGGTCGAACAAGGAAGGGCCGAACAATCTGTTCTGGCAGCTCGCCGACGGCAGCGGAGGCCTGGAGCGGCTGACGACGAGCCAGTACACGCAGAACGTGACGTCGTGGTCGGGCGACGGACAACTGCTCGCCTACTTCGAGAACAACCCGACGGCGCAGCGAGACATCTGGGTGCTGCGCATGAGCGACCGGAAGGCGCAGCCGTTTCTGGCGACGAAATTCAATGAGGGCGCAGGGAGCATCTCGCCGGACGGGCGGTGGATTGCGTACGTGTCCAATGAATCCGGCCGTCCGGAAATCTACGTGCAGCCGTATCCCGGCCCTGGTGGGAAGTGGCAGATCTCCACCGAGGGTGGCACAGAGCCGGTGTGGAATCGCAACGGCCGCGAGCTGTTCTATCGCAGTGGTAACAAGATGATGGCGGTGCAGGTCGCGACCCAACCCGCGTTTGCGCCGAGCAAGCCGACGATGCTCTTCGAGAAGGAATATGCGGCGAGCCAGTTCCCGGCCACGGGCATTGCCTACGACGTGACTGCGGATGGCCAGCGCTTCCTGATGGTCAAGGAAGGCGACCAGGCCGCAGCGCCGGCCCAGATCAACGTGGTGCTGAACTGGTTCGAGGAGCTGAAACGACTCGCCCCGCCCAATCAGAAGTGACCCCAATCAGCAATGAAGATTGAAGATTGGTGACTGTTGGTGATTGACGATTGCCGATTACCCGAACTGATTGGCGATTGTCCGATTGCTGAACTGATTGTCGATTGAACCGCGATTGCCGAATCGGTCAGCGGTTCAGCGAACCCCGAAACGAGGGCCTTTCAGCCAATCGCGCAATCCCGTGCAATTCGGTAATCTCCATTCAATTCCAACCAACAATTCAAGAATTCAGCATTCGACACCAGTCGTCCATCGCCAATCTTCAATCTTCATTGCGGATCGGGGTCGTGGTATTCTCCGGCCGCGCAGGTCAGGCCCGGAGGGGGCCCTGCGTCGGTCGGTTTCAACGACTACTCAGCCGTAAGTTTTTCAGGAGGTAGATATGCCGCGGTTCGGCCTCGATGTGTGCCGTCGTTTGTCGCTGGCGCTGGTGGTGCTGCTTGTTAGCAGCGGCCTGGCGTTCGCGCAGGGCACGAGCGTGTTCAACGGACGGGTCCTAGACAACAGTCAGGGGGTCCTGCCTGGCGTGACCATCACGGTCACCAGTACGAGCACCGGCGTGGTACGCACCAGCGTGACCAATGCTGAAGGCGCCTACTTTATTCCGGGCCTCGATCCTGGAATCTACAACATCAAGACCGAACTGCCTGGCTTCCAGGCGTCGGCTCGCGACCGTGTGACGCTGGCCGTCAATTCCACCATCACGATCGACTTCACCATGGCGCTCGCCACGGTGACCGAAGCGGTGACGGTGACGGGTGATGCGCCGCTCATCGAGGTGACGCAGTCGAAGGTGGCTTCGAGCATCCAGGCGAAGGAGCTCGAGAACCTGCCGATGATCACGCGCAATGTCAGCGGCATGCTGGCGCTGCTCCCGGGCGCGGTACAGATCGCTCCGGCGCACCGCAGCAAGGAGAACGTGGGCAGCGTCTCCTACGGCGGCGGGTCGGGCACCAACGTCATCCCGAACGTGGACGGCGCGGACAACCGCGACAACCAGTTCGGCGGACCGCTCATGACGTTCACGACGGAAAGCCTCGAGCAGTTCCAGCTGGCCACGAGCCAGTTCACCGCGGCCGACGGGCGTGGGGCGGGTGCGGCGCTGACGATGGTGACCAAGTCGGGAACAAACGATCTCCACGGCTCCGCCTTCATCTTCGAACGGGATGACGCGCTGCAGTCGAAGGACTACTTCACAGAGGCGGCCAACCGCGACATCGTTCCGTACAGCCGCCAGCAGTACGGCGGGTCGTTCGGTGGACCGATCGTCCGCAACCGCGCGTTCTTCTTTGGCGCCCTCGAGAAGGTCCGCGAGGATCTGCAGGTGCCCGTGCCCGAAAACCTGTTTGCGCAGCAGGATACCCTGCTCGCCGCGGTGCAACGCGGACAGGTGGCTCCGGAGCTTGTCAATCCCAACCATCCCACCGCAGCGCCGCGGCCTCTGAGCCTGCTGATGTACACCGGCAAGGTCAACGCGCAGCTCAACAACCAGCAGTCACTGATGTTCCGCTACGCCGGCCAGCGCGACTATCGCGACGCCGTCGTCTTCAGCCCTTCCAACGACAACCGCGAGCCCGAGAACAGCTCGATCAGGATGTGGAGCGCCGTCGGCCAGCACAGCTGGGTGCTCGGGAATCGGGGCCTGAATCAGATCACCGGTCAGATGAACAGCCTCTACCGCTTGAGCGACGCGACCAGCAACATCACGGGTGCGCACTACACGAGAGACTTCCCGGCCGTGCCGATCTTCCCACCACGTCTGTCGTTCCCCACGGTCAACACTGGAGCGGGTGGCGGCGCCGGTTCGATCACGGACACCCAGCTCTTCCAGATCAAGGACGACGTGTCGCTGCAGATGGGAACCCATGCGCTGAAGCTGGGTTTCAACTTGAACTACCTGAACGACATCGGTCTGATGAACGGCAACGAGCACTTCGCGACGATCGCCTTCTTCGACGATCCCTCGGTGATCCTCAACAACACCAACGGCCGCTATCCGCAGGGGTTCCAGACGCCCGGCATCGTCCGCTCGTGGCAGCAGGCCAACCCGGTGCTGGCCGATTCGCTGCTCGACGCGCAGCAGGTGATGACCTGGTTCCAGGACGACTGGCGGGTGAACGACCGCATGACGTTGAATCTGGGCATCCGGTGGGACGCCGACTTCAACTTCTACGACCAGCAGCACTACGAGCAAAACGCGACGCGTCTGACGCTCGAGTCCATTGGCGATCCGCATGCCGCGCTGCCGAAGACGCCGCTGAAAGACTTCTCGCCTCGTATCGGCATCGCCTACGACCTGTCGGGTGATGGACGGCGCGTGCTGCGCGGCGGTTGGGGGTACTACTACGACGAGTTCAACATCAACGGCGGGAACGTCTCGGACATCTTCTCGCAGAACCGTCGGCCGTTGAACGTCCTCGCCACGCGGACGAATACGGCGATTGGCGTGGGTCAGCTCGCGACCTACCGCTTCGGCATCGACCCGTACCCGGCGCAGCCGACCGAGTCGAACACGCTGCCGCTCGGCGCGACGGGCCAGTGGCTCGATCCCGACTTCCAGGATCCGTACAGCCAGGTCTTCCACGCTGGCTATGCCCATGAGCTGGCCAACAGCACCAGCCTGTCGATTGACCTCACGCACTCGATGGGGCGGCACGAGTTCAGAACACTGAACATCAACCCCATCGTGAACGGCGCTCGCCTGATGGCACCGCAGTTCGCGCGGGTATACGGGAATCCGAACTACCTGAACGGCGTGAACATCTTCTCGGCGGGGAATCAGTCGCAGTACGACGCGATGACCGTGAAGCTGCAGCGCCGACTGGCCCGGGTGTCGCTGCAGGCGCACTACACGCTGGCGCGGGCATACGCCTACGGCGGCGTGTCGATGTCGCGCGGCGGCGCGCCGCAGCCGCAGGTCTATAACGAGCCTCTGGCCGACAGCGAATGGGGTCCGACAGGCAGCGACGAGCGCCACCGCTTCGTGGCGATCGGCGTGTTCGATCTGGCCTGGGGGATTCAGCTCTCGCCGATCGTCCAGCTGGCCAGCGCCCGTCCGTACAACCTCACGGCCGGCACCGACCTCAATGCCGACGGCAACAACAACGACCGGATGGTCGATCCCTCCACCGGCAAGCAGGTGGACATCAACGCGGCCCGTGGCGACGCAACCTACGTCGTTGACCTGCGCACGACGAAGTTCTTCAACCTCGGCGCCTCGGGCGCGCGGCGCATCGGCGTGTTCGTCGAGGCGTTCAACCTGTTCAACACCGCCAACTTCGGTGCCAGCTACTCGGGCAACGCGCGGAGCGCGAACTTCCGCCAGCCGACCGACTTCGTGCCCGGCATCGGCTACGCACGTCAGGTGCAGCTGGGCGCGCGATTCCTCTTCTAGGCAAGTAGGGACAAGGGGACAGGGGACCGGGAGAAATACCGGTCCCCTCCGTTCCCCTTCGTGCCATCGCCCACTCGTCGGCCGGAGCAGGGCGTAAGATCCCGGATGGTAGGATGACTCCCCAGAGCCATGTTTCCACGATCTGGGGGGCCGACAGCATCGTCACCGCAGGACGTGACCACTGCGATGGCGTGCTGGGCCGTGGTCACGGCTCAGTTCAT
>Ga0210380_10001036_pt1 | contig 11472 bp, 11 predicted proteins | sample PLM4_5_coexredo_FD_155476 | JGI IMG/M metagenome (GOLD analysis project Ga0210380, IMG submission 155476) | Groundwater sediment microbial communities from an aquifer in East River, Colorado, USA - PLM4_5_coex redo | ecosystem: Environmental > Terrestrial > Soil > Riparian zone | place: USA...
GGAACTTCCGGTTGATCTCGTCCGTTTACATCACAGCATGGCCGCCGGCTGACGGCTGACCTCCGCGCATCCACGTAAATTCCCTTTATTTTCAGGGAGTTGACTGGGTGCGACAGGGCTTACCCGGGGTGTCACGACGGTGTGAAGGTGGTTTCTCTTCCTTTCGCCCTATTTGGTTCGGTATAATGCTGCACCCGCGATAAGGGATTTCGCGGGTGCAGCATGAAGTGCCGTCGGCTCGGGGAGCGCCGGCATACATCGCCCGCCGGGCAATCGGGGGCAAACATAAGGAGGGCGCTATCATGGCCCGTACTGCGGCTTTGCCGATCATGACCGCTGAAGGCGGTCTTACCCGATATCTAGAAGAAATCCGCCGGTTCCCGATGCTGGAACCGCAGGAAGAATTCATGCTGGCCAAGAGCTGGCGCGAGCACGGCGACCGCGACGCGGCGCACCGGCTCGTCACCAGTCATTTGAGACTCGTTGCCAAAATTGCAATGGGCTACCGCGGCTACGGCCTGCCGATCTCCGAGGTGATTTCGGAAGGCAACGTCGGCCTGATGCAGGCGGTCAAGCGGTTCGAGCCGGACAAGGGCTTCCGCCTCGCAACCTACGCGATGTGGTGGATCAAGGCGTCGATCCAGGAATACATCCTGCGCTCGTGGTCGCTCGTGAAAATGGGCACTACCGCGAACCAGAAGAAGCTGTTCTTCAATCTGCGCAAGGCGAAGAGCAAGATCTCCGCACTGCAGGAGGGTGACCTTCGCCCCGATCAGGTGCAGATCATTGCCAAGCGCCTCGGCGTCACCGAGCAGGACGTCGTCGACATGAACCGCCGGCTTGGTGGCGACGCGTCGCTCAACGCGCCGATCCGCGAGGATGGCGATTCCGGCGAATGGCAGGACTGGCTCGCCGACGACAGCGAGAGCCAGGAAACCGTGATGGCCGCGCACGAGGAGCTCGACAACCGCCGCAAGGCGCTGTCGTCGGCGCTCGGCGTGCTCAACGACCGCGAACGCCGCATCTTCGAAGCGCGGCGCCTCGCCGACGATCCGGTCACGCTCGAGGAGCTGGCCGAGGAGTTCGGCGTGTCGCGCGAGCGCGTGCGCCAGATCGAGGTGCGCGCCTTCGAGAAGGTGCAGAAGGCGGTGAAGAACAAGGTGTCGGCGATGGAAACGCCGTCGGCCCAGCAGCCGGAGGCCGTCACGGCGCACTGAGCGCAGTCACATGAATGCGAAACGCCGCCGCGAGGCGGCGTTTTTGTTTGCGTGATTCAGGCGGCCTATTCCGGCGCGAAGACCTGGATACAACCGCCGCACGGACCATTGTTGGCGGTTGTCGCAAGGTAAACGCGCCCGGTGGCCAAATTCACGTCGAGCGAGCGCGCCTCGGTCGAAGTCGGCACCGTCTGCGCCAGCTTTCGGGACTTGATGTCGACCACAACGATCGTCGCGCCGGTCGTGGCATGGTAATACTGGCCGAGCGTGAGGTTGGCGGTCGAGCCGCCGTTGCCGCCAAGCCCGGGGCCATGGGCCTCAACCTTGCCGGTCGCGATGTCGAAGATCGCCATATCCCCGCCCGGCTTGGGCGACGGGCCATGGCCATTGCTGCAGCCCATGAAAATCGTGTGGTCCGTAACAATGGAGAGGCTGTGCGGATGGCAGCGCTCGATCTCATGAAGCTGCACGAGCTTGCCGGTCTTCGGATCGGTCTGAGCGAGCAGGCCCTTGGTCTTGTCGGTGCGAGACACCGGGATGACCGTGTAGAACGTGCCGCTCGGCGCATGATAGGCGGAGCGCTCCAGGTTCTCGGCCGAGTCCGGGACCGGAATGCTGGCGATGATCGTGTGACCCAGTTCGGTGGAAATCAGGCTGACGAACGGCGGGTCGTCGTTCGAGTTGGCGACGATGACAGTTTTGCTGTTGGGGTCGAAGGCCATGCCATTGGCGCGCGCCTTGCCGCCCGTGGAAATTTTCCCGTTCGGCGCCCCGGATTTCGTATCGATAATCGTGATTGAGCTGTCGCCGTCGCTGACCCAGACCTCGGCGCCGCCGTTGACGACCACGATGCCATTCGGACCGGAGGTATTGCCGGTTTTCGCCACGCCGACAAAGCCGGGGATGCGCGAGACGTATTTGTCGGTCTTGGTGTCGAACACGACGACACCCTTGTTGTCCTTGTCGGCGAAATAGCCAAGCCCGCTCGCCTGCTCGATGGTGAGGCTACCGAACTGGTTGATCGGCGTGCCTGGTATCGCAATCGTCGTGACCTGCTTCAGGTTCTGCGCATGAGCCGGCGCGGTCATGGCGGCGAATGCAAACACAAAAAGCGATTTTGCATGAGGCGGCATCTGTTCCTCCTGGCCATCAATTGTTCAATTTCAATGTCGTTCGACCAAAAACATGCAGGCCGTGCCTAAGCAATCAGCCTAGCCCCAGAATGTGGGCTTGGCCTCGTCCAGAATGCCGCCGAGCCGCACCGGGCCGACCTTTTTCGCGAGCCCGGTCTCGTCGTTGGTCTCGACCGCCAGCGCCGACAGGGTCGCGGGGCCGTTCGCCGTCTCGAACTTACTCTGCGAAATACGGCGCAGGAAGCGATTGAGCGGCTCGTCCTTGTCCATGCCGATCACCGACTGGTAGTCGCCGGTCATGCCGACGTCGGACATGAACGCGGTGCCGCCTGGCAGGATGCGATGGTCGGCGGTCGGCGCGTGGGTGTGCGTGCCGATGACAAGGCTGGCGCGGCCGTCGGCGAGATAGCCCATTGATTGTTTCTCGCTGGTCGCCTCGCAGTGCATGTCGATAACGATGGCGTCGGCGCCCTGTTTCAGCGGACAGGCGGCAAGCTCGCGCTCTACCGCGGTGAACGGATCGTCGAGCGGCTCCATGAAGATGCGGCCCATCGCATTGATGACCAGCGCACGCGCACCATTCTTGGCGTCGATCATGGCGGAGCCGCGTCCCGGCGTGCCGGGTGGATAGTTGATCGGGCGGATGAGCCGCGGCGCGCGCTCGATGAACACCAGCGCCTCGCGCTGATCCCAGGCGTGATTGCCGAGCGTGATGGCGTCGGCGCCAGCATCGATGAAATCGTTGTAGATCGACTCGGTGATGCCAAAACCGCCGGCGGCGTTCTCGCCGTTGACCACGACGAGGTCGAGCGTCCATTCGGCGATCAGCTTGGGCATCCAATCGAGCAGGATGTGGCGGCCGCTGCGGCCGACGATGTCGCCGATGAAGAGAATTCGCATATCACGCCTTGCGGAAGTCGATCACGTCCTGCTCGGTTAGCACAAGATCGAGCGGCTCGTCGCGGGCCGTGACCGGAACTTCGGGCACTTCCTGCGCCGCATAGGCGATGCCAACAGCAACCACGGACTTGATGGAACGCAGCCGGTGGATGGTCATGTCGTAGTAGCCGGCGCCATAACCGATGCGATGGCCGCGGCGGTCGAAGGCCGCGAGCGGCACGATCAGGATGTCGGGATCGACCTCGGGCGCATCCGGTTTCGGCTCGCGGATGCCCCAGACGCCTTCGTTAAGGGGCTGACCGAACGCATAGGAGCGCATGATCAGCGGCTTCCCGCGGCCGGCCACCACCGGCAGCGCAAGCCTTGCGTCGGCCGCCGCGAGCTTGCGCATGAGCGGCAGCGGATTGATCTCGGATTTCAGCGGCGAGAAGCCCGACACGATGATCCCGGGCGCGATCGAGAGGGGAAACGGCCGCGCCGCGATCGCCTCGGCCGCGGCCTGCCGCTCGGCCGGCGGCAGCGCATCGCGCTGCGCGAACGCGGTCTTGCGGAGATCGGCCTTGAGCTCGTCGAGCGGAATGGTCGTCGTCATCAACCGCGGCCTAAATCCATTCCCCGACGAAAGGAAGAAAGTGCGGAGCCGCGATGGCCGTCGGAGCGTGATCCCGGGAACCTACATAAGTAGGTGGGCGCCATATGACCGGAACCAGGGTCCCGGCCAGGGACAGCTCCCTTCGAGATCGTAAGGCCCCGGGGAATGTGACTCTGACGCACCTCACAGCCCCGCCCCAGCAATGTAGTGCGGATGGGTGGCCACCGCCAGCCTGAAGGCTGCCCCGACCCTTAGCCCTGTGCAACGCTCGGCCCGCTGCCGCCGGTCTGACCGAGCTTCTTGGCCAGGCCTTCGATACGTTTGGCCGCCGTGTTGAAGGCGGTGGCGATGGCCGCCTGCGTCGCCTGCGCGCGTTCGGAAGCCGTGCCGCGGGCGTCCTGCAGGGCGGCGTGATCCGCCTCCAGGCGCTTGAGCTTCTTATTGGCTTCGGCCAGTTCGTCGGCGACCATCAGCGCCGCCATGACGGTGAGCCGCGCATCGCCGATCTCGCCGAACTGGCCGCGCAACGCGACGATACGCTCGTCGAGCTCCCGGGCGAGCTGCTGCAGATGGCCCTCCTGGCCGTCCTCGCAGGCCATGCGGAACTGGCGGCCATTGATGGTGACATTCACCTGCGACATGGAACTCTCATGGCTGCGACTCGAGCACCAGACGGATATTCTCCATCGCCGCATCGAGCCGGCGAGCGATTTCGCGGTTCGCGGATTCGAGCCCGCGCACCTTGCCGAGCTGCTCATCGAGATCGGCGGCAAGCTTGGAACGGTCGGCGTCCAGCGCGTGCAGCTGCTCGGCCAGAATGGCCCGGCTGCGGTCGATTTCGATCCTGCGCTCCACCGCGGCCTCGAGCATATCCAACGCCTGGGACAAGCGCCGGGTCGCGGAATCGATCTCGGCCTGATCAATCATCGCCTGGACTTCGGTTGCGCAGAAACCCTAGGTGTTGCGCGGCATCCACGGCACTCATGCCATGCAAAAAACGTCGAATCCGCAACCCATTAGAGGCGAAACCTTAGGTGCTGCGGCACCTTGGCGTCAACGCTCCAAGGTTTCGTTATCCCAGCGTTTTTGCAGCCTGTGCATGGCTCCGCGGCGGCCGCGCCGTCAGATTGGACTCGCGGGCCCGGCATGCTATCCACCGCCAATCCGGACAGGTCTCCATGAACGCAAAAACTTCGACTGCCGCTGTCGCGTCATCCTCGCGTCACGGTGAAGAGGTGCAAATGACGCGCGCGCACCACGATCGCATGACCAACGCCATTCGCGCGCTCGCGATGGACGCGGTGGAACAGGCCAAATCGGGCCACCCCGGTTTGCCGATGGGCGCCGCCGACATCGCGACGGTGCTATTCACGCAAGTGCTCAAATTCGATCCGGCCGATCCGGCCTGGCCCGACCGCGACCGCTTCGTGCTCTCGGCCGGCCACGGCTCCATGCTGGTCTATGCGCTGCTGCACCTGCTGGGCTACGAGTCCGTGTCGCTCGATCAGATCAAGAAATTCCGCCAGCTCGGCTCGACGACGCCCGGCCATCCGGAGAATTTCATCACCGCCGGAATTGAGACCACCACCGGCCCGCTTGGCCAGGGTCTCGGCAATGCCGTCGGCATGGCGATTGCCGAGCGGCATCTCGCGGCCGAGTACGGCGATGACGTCGTCAATCATTCGACTTATGTACTCGCGTCCGACGGCGACCTGATGGAAGGCATCAGCCAGGAAGCGATTGCGCTTGCCGGCCATCTGAAGCTCAACAAGCTCGTCGTCCTGTTCGACGACAACGGCATTTCCATCGACGGGCCGCTGACGCTGGCGGACTCGATCGATCAGGTGAAGCGCTTCGAGGCGGCCGGCTGGAACGCCGCGCGGATCGACGGTCACGATCCAGTGGCCATTGCCGCCGCGATCGAGAAGGCAAAGAATTCCGACAAGCCGACCATGATCGCCTGCAAGACCACCATCGGCTATGGCGCGCCAACCAAGGCCGGCAAGTCGAGCTCACACGGCTCGCCGCTCGGCGCCGACGAGATCAAGGGCGCGCGCGAGAAGCTCGGCTGGAGCGATGCGCCGTTCCAGATTCCCGCCGAGGTGCTGACGCAATGGCGCGCCGCGGGGCAGCGTTCGAAGGCCGCCCGCGCGGCGTGGGACAAGCGGCTCGCCGCCCTCCCCGCCGACAAGCGGAGCGAGTTCGAGCGCCGCATGCGCGGCGACCTTCCCGGCGCGCTCAACGCCGCGGTCCGCGCGGTGAAGGAAAGCCTTTACAACGAGCCAAAGGAGATCGCGACCCGGACAGCCTGCGAGTTCGCGCTGGAGAGCCTCATTCCGGCGGTGCCGGAAATGATCGGCGGCTCGGCCGACCTCACCGGCTCCAACAACACGCGCACCAAGTCGATGAAGGCGATGTCGGCGTCCGACTATTCCGGCCGCTTCATCCATTACGGCATTCGCGAGCACGGCATGGCCGCTGCGATGAACGGCATGACGCTGCATCGCGGCATCATCCCCTACAGCGGCACGTTTCTGGTGTTCTCCGATTACTGCCGGCCTTCGATCCGGCTCGCCGCCCTGATGGGCGAGCGCGTCATCCACATCATGACGCATGACTCGATCGGCCTCGGCGAAGACGGCCCGACGCACCAGCCGGTCGAGCATCTGGCGGCGCTGCGCGCCATCCCGAACCTCAACGTGTTTCGGCCTTGCGATGCGGTCGAGACGCTGGAGTGCTGGCAGCTGGCGCTCGAGGCGCGCGAGCGGCCGAGCGTGATGGCGCTGACCCGGCAGAACCTGCCCCAGCTTCGCCGGACGCTGGACGACCGCAACAAATGCGTCGTCGGCGCCTATGAGATTTCGAAGGCCGAGGGCAAGGCGCAAGTGTCGATCTTCGCGACCGGCTCCGAGGTCTCTCTGGCGATCGAGGCGCAGAAGCTTCTCGCCGCGCAGGGCGTCGCGGCCCGGGTGGTTTCGGTGCCGTGCTTCGAGTTGTTCCTCGAGGCCTCGGACGATGCTCGCCGCACGGTGATCGGTGATGCGCCGGTGAAGGTTGGCGTCGAGGCCGCGGTCCGGATGGGCTGGGACGCCATCATCGGCTCGGACGGGGCCTTCGTCGGCATGACCGGATTCGGCGCCAGCGGGCCCTACAAGGAGCTCTACAAGCACTTCGGCATCACGGCCGAGAAGATCGCCGAGGCGGCGTTGAGCAAACTGGGCAAAAGGTGATAACAACCCGCTCAGCCTAAGGTTTTCTTCGTCATGGCCGGGGCTTTGCTCCGGCCATTCGCGTATTATCTGTAAGATTGAGGATGCCCTCGCCGGGCGTGACCCATTCAAGTGAGAGCGAACATGACTATCCGGGTTGCCATCAATGGATTCGGCCGCATCGGCCGCAACGTGCTGCGCGCCATCGCCGAGTCCGGCCGCACCGATATCGAAGTGGTCGGCATCAACGACCTCGGGCCGGTCGAGACCAACGCGCATCTGTTGCGTTTCGACTCGGTGCATGGCCGCTTCCCCGGCACGGTGACGGTAAAGGGCGACACCATCAGCATCGGCAACGGCGCGATCAAGGTCAGCGCCGAGAAGGATCCCGCGAAGCTGCCCTGGAAGGACCTCGGCGTCGATATTGCCCTTGAGTGCACCGGCATCTTTACCGCCAAGGACAAGGCGTCGATGCATCTGACCGCCGGCGCCAAACGCGTGCTGGTGTCGGCCCCGGCCGACGGCGCCGACCTCACCGTGGTCTATGGCGTCAACCACGACAAGCTGACCAAGGATCACAGGGTCGTCTCCAACGCCTCGTGCACGACCAACTGCCTCGCGCCGGTCGCTAAGGTGCTCAATGACGCCGTCGGCATCGACAAGGGCTTCATGACGACGATCCATTCCTACACCGGCGACCAGCCAACGCTCGACACCATGCACAAGGATCTCTACCGCGCCCGCGCCGCTGCGCTGAACATGATCCCGACCTCGACTGGGGCTGCAAAAGCGGTCGGGCTCGTGCTGCCCGAGCTGAACGGCAAACTGGATGGCGTCTCGATCCGCGTTCCGACGCCGAACGTCTCGGTGATCGATTTCAAGTTCGTGGCGAAACGCGCGACCAGCAAGGATGAGATCAACGGCGCGATCCAGCGCGCCGCCGAGCAGCAGCTCAAGAACATCCTTAGCTTCACCAACGAGCCGAACGTGTCCGGCGACTTCAACCACGATCCGCACTCTTCAGTGTTCCATATGGACCAGACCAAGGTCATGGACGGCACCTTCGTGCGGGTGATGTCCTGGTACGACAACGAGTGGGGCTTCTCCAACCGAATGGCGGACACTGCCGTGGCGATGGGCAAGCTGATCTGATTTTCTTTCTTGTCCCGGGCGCAGCGCAGCACCGTTTGGGTGATGCGCCGCAGACCCGTTGGCTCGCCCGGGACACGAGGCAAAGCACATGGCTGACTTCAAAACCCTCGATCAGGCCGACGTAAAGGGAAAGCGCGTCCTGTTGCGCGTCGATCTCAACGTGCCGACCGAAAACGGCCAGGTCACCGATTCGACCCGCATCGAGCGCATCGCCCCGACCATCACCGAAATCGCGGACAAGGGCGGCAAGGTCATCCTGCTCGCGCATTTCGGACGTCCGAAGGGGCCGAACCCGAAGGATTCGCTGAAGCCGATCGCGGAGGCGGTGTCGCATATCGTCAAGCGGCATGTCGGCTTCGCCGAGGATTGCATCGGCGAGAAGGCCGAGGCTGCGGTCGCTGCGATGAAGCCCGGCGACATCGTGCTGCTGGAGAACACCCGCTTCCACAAAGGCGAGGAGGAGAACGACCCGGCGTTTGTGGCGGCGCTGACCAAGCTCGGCGACCTCTGGGTCAACGACGCCTTTTCGGCGGCGCACCGGGCGCATGCTTCGACCGAGGGGCTCGGCCACAAGCTCTCGGCCTATGCCGGCCGCACCATGCAGGCCGAGTTGGACGCGCTGGCGAAGGCGCTGGACGCGCCAAAGAAGCCCGTCATTGCCATCGTCGGCGGCGCCAAGGTCTCGACCAAGCTTGAGCTTCTGGAAAATCTCGTTGCCAAGGTCGAGGCGCTGGTCATCGGCGGCGCCATGGCCAACACCTTCCTGCACGCCCAGGGCATCAAGGTCGGCAAATCGCTGGTCGAGAAGGACATGGCGGACACCGCCCGCCGCATTCTCGACAAGGCCGAGAGCCGTCATTGCGCCGTCATCTTGCCGGTCGACGCCATCGTCGCGTTCCACTTCGAGGCCAATACGCCCTCCCATGCCTATGGCGTCGATGCGATCCCGGCTGAGGGGATGATGCTCGATGTCGGCGGACAATCGATCGAACGCATCAAGGGCGCCATCGACGAGGCTGCAACGCTCGTCTGGAACGGGCCGATGGGGGCGTTCGAAATGCACCCGTTCGACAAGGCCACGGTCGAGATCGCCAAATATGCGGCGGTGCGAACCAAAGCGGGCAAACTCGTGTCGGTGGCGGGCGGCGGCGATACCGTTGCCGCCTTGAATATGGCGGGCGTGACGGAACAGTTCACCTATGTGTCCACAGCCGGCGGCGCCTTCCTGGAATGGATGGAGGGTAAGCCCTTGCCGGGCGTCGAGGTGTTGAGGCAAAAAGGACGCGGAAATGAGTAAACCCGGTTCACCACGGGAACTGCAACGGATACCGCGACCATTCGTTATCGAGAATTGGGATCAAGGAGAGGGCGATGAATCTCGCAGACCTCAACAAAGTGGCGCAAGCCATGACGGCGCCCGGCAAGGGCATCCTCGCCGCCGACGAGTCCACCGGCACCATCAAGAAACGCTTCGATGCGATCAATACCGAATGCACCGAGGATAACCGGCGCGACTACCGCGAGATGATGTTCCGGTCCGCCGAGGGCATGAAGCACATCTCAGGCGTGATCCTCTACGATGAGACGATCTGGCAGAAGGCCAAGGACGGCACGCCGCTCGTCGAGATCATCAAGAAGGCGGGCTCGCTTCCCGGCATCAAGGTCGACGAGGGAACGAAGCCGCTGCCGAACTGCCCGGGCGAAGTCATCACCGCCGGCCTCGACAAGCTCGCCGACCGTCTGCCGAAATATTACGAGCAGGGCGCGCGGTTTGCGAAATGGCGCGCGGTGATCGACATCGGCGCGGGCATCCCGACTGCCACCGCCATCCACACCAACACCCATGCGCTGGCGCGCTACGCCGCGCTCTGCCAGGCCGCACAGATCGTGCCGATCGTCGAGCCCGAGGTGCTGATGGACGGCGATCACGACATCGACCGCTGCTTCGAGGTCACCACGGCGGTGCTCAAGGCGCAATTCGAGGAGCTTTATCGCCAGCGCGTGGCGCTGGAGGGCATCGTGCTCAAGCCGAACATGGCGATCTCCGGCAAGAAGAGCGCCAAGCGCGCCGGCGTCGAAGAGGTCGCCGAGAAGACCGTCCGGATGCTGAAGAACTGCGTTCCCGGCGCGGTGCCGGGCATCGCATTCCTCTCGGGCGGCCAGTCCGACGAGGAGGCGACCGCGCATCTCGACACGATGAACAAGATCGGCAACCTGCCGTGGAACCTCACCTTCTCCTACGGCCGCGCGCTGCAGGCAGCCCCGCAGAAGGCGTGGTCGGGCAAATCCGAGAACTACGCGGCCGGCCAACGCGCCTTCGCGCATCGCGCCCACATGAACGGCCTTGCCTCGCTCGGCCAGTGGAAGCAGGATCTGGAGCTGAAGGCGGCCTGATCGCCTGCTGCCTACACAAGGATAAGCCTGGGCTCCCGGCGGTCACCGACCGCCGGGATTTGCATGTCATGCACGCTTGGTGCGCGACACCATCAGAAATTGACCATGAAGCACGTGCCGCGGCCGCCCTCGCGGGGCATGATATGCAGCTCGCCGCCGAACTGTTGCACCAGCGACAGCACGATTTTCATTCCGAGCCCCTTGCTGTCTGCAGGTTTGAATCCGGCTGGTAGCCCCGGCCCGTCGTCGATGACCGAGAGCGAGCGATCGGTCGGCGATGTCACTTCAATTCGAACAGTGATGTGGCCCGCGGCGTATTTCACCGAATTGGTGATCAGCTCGTTGACGATGAAGCCGAGCGGGATCGCCATGGTGGTCGGGATCTCTGCCTTGGCGCCCTCCACCACGATGGCGTAACCGCTGCCTTCCAGGAACAGCAGCCCGAGAGATCGTCGCACAAGAGCTGGAGATATTCCTTGAACTCCACGTGGTCCTGGTGGTCGAGGAGATGGAGTCTGCGATGCACGCGCCCCAATGAGGCGACGCGGCGCGCCCCGATGGTCAATTGATCGGCTGCTTCAGGAGTGGTCGCGGTGCGGCTTTGCAGCGATAGCAGGCTGACGATCAATTGCAGGCCGTTGATGAGCCGATGCTCGAATTCCTGCGTCAGCATGCCTTGCCGCTGCGACAATTCATGCTTCTCCTGCTGCAGCACCTGCTCGCGCGCCAGCGCGGCCTGCAATTCGGCCGTGAGCGCGGCATGCTCTTTTTGCATGCTCCGATCGCGCGGCAATGCGCGGCGAAACGAAATCGGAAGATCAGTTTCAGTGGCTCGATCGCTCATGATTCTCCCTCCGTTCCTGTTTGTTTCCGCG